>Ga0126336_10001826_pt1 | contig 11613 bp, 8 predicted proteins | sample SidCmetagenome_FD_92530 | JGI IMG/M metagenome (GOLD analysis project Ga0126336, IMG submission 92530) | Coral microbial communities from El Islote,Puerto Morelos, Mexico - Siderastrea C C metagenome | ecosystem: Host-associated > Invertebrates > Cnidaria > Coral | place: El Islote,Puerto... | reverse complement strand
GTGGACGTCCTGAATTCAGACTTCCGTTGCAAATGGCCGTCTAAAAATAACTTTTCCGAACTTGACATATCCCAAAGCCTGGTCTGGCAGTGTCCCTCTCTGTCCCCTTATTTTCTCTTGGTCTGCATGTACTGTTTATGTAAGGTGTGCATGTAACAGCTGAGATAATCCTTTCAGGGAAAACTGTCCACAACGATACGAAACATTGTGTCGACGCTGGCAAGATGTTCTCATAGGGACTGTTGCCCTAAGTTTTATTCTATTCGCTGTCTAATAAAAAGCTTAGTTAATTTGTATGCGTTCTTGCGCGACTGCAGGAGAACGACAACAACAACAAAACAACAACAAAAAACAAAAACAGTCTTGCTCGCGTACAGTCCCTATATATAATTTTTATATATTCAAGCAATTGCAAACCGTATGAAGGTGCCTAACCATTCTATAGTAAAATTTTGGGTTGCAGTGTGAGAATGAACCACCGGGGCCATGTCTATTTCAACAGGACTGCTGTAGACGGCAAAATATACAGGGATTTGTGAAAAGAAAAAAAAAAGGGAAAGAAAATGCTCACGGGTTGTCCTAAGGTAAAGTCTCTCACAAGCCAGGGAGGCACACACGACCGGAGCCAATCCCGGTTACTGCAGCATGAAGCAACTGAGAGTACTGCTACTCCACCCACCCCACCCACCCCTCCCCCTTTGGGTGGGATGCTAGTCCCTCGCAGTGTTATTCCCAGAAGCATGTTGTCAGTAACCATTTATACACCTGGGTGGAGAGAGACAATGTGGGGTAAAGTTTCTTGTCTGAGGAAACAACACGATGGCAGGGACTGGGCCTCGAACCATTGACCTTCAGATCTGAAGTCCAATGCGCTAACCGCTACACCACCGTGCCCCACTAATCAGGAATGTAAGTGTGAGCTGCAGCTGTAATTTAGCATTGTGCGAGAGTAGTGGATACAACTAGGTAATAAATGTTTGTTATCTTTTTGCAAGTTGTGAATGTGGGGTTTATACAACTCTCACTGAAGAATGGTATATTGCGTTCCCCTGGGTATCCCATTGCACGCAAATATTGTGGGATACGTCCAGTGATTGATGGTTGAACACGGATACGGTTTATTATATACATGCAGTGAGTTTGACAATAGTTATAAAGCATACTAAACGTTTTAAGTGTGGTGTCATTTCTCAAGTGTAGATCCACAAAATGCTCTCTCAGATCGAAACCGATGTTAATCATCTCCCCCCTTAGAATGAAATTAATATTGTTATCACAGGATTGATGATACTGCGGGAAAAAAGCGGAGTGGACGTAAGAAAAGTTCTTTAATGCATTGTAGAAAACCGCATACTGAATAGTGAAACAGACAGTTACAGGAGTTTCTTTAGCTCAGAGCGACAGACCTCACTAACTATTTGTTCTATTTCTAGCTAGGCCCCTGTTGTTCAAAGACTGGATAGCTTTATCACTATCCAGTGGACAAAATTATTGGCTGGAGTACATTTATCCGCTGGATAGCTGTTTTATGCATTGGATAAAGTTGTCCGTCCTTAGAACAACTTGGGCCAGAACTGTTAGGCTTCATTTGATGAGTTCCTCCCGGGTTATAGAGAGAGAACTTCGGATCATAGCAAAGTGTTTTGGCTTTTATCCATGACTTTTCCATCAAACAAACGTAACAGCGTATCAATATGTATATAAACACATAATTTTTCCAAGTGTGCGAGCCTTATCATATCCTCGATCACCACGACTGAAGTTTGCAAAGAACCACAATTAAGGCTTGAAAATATGCAAGAAAAGGGAGCAGGCCATACACCAGGAATATTTGCTGTTTTGCAACTGCAAACGAAACATTTTATTGCGATGGCCTTAACTATTATTCTCTTGCTTACCGTCGAAATATTATTCATTTGCTTGCTGGACTACGGAGAGAATATGCGCTCCCGTCAGCGTGATACCTAGAAATGTGACATGTATATATATGTTGCTTTGTTCTTGTTGAACTTTTTTGCTGACCATGTTAGTTGACATTTGAAGCACCGAACTTGGTATGTTACGTGAACATAAACTGCCACATTTTAGAAAGAAAATGAAATTACAAGTGCAAACAAAGAGATAAACAATCAAACCAAAAAACAAGAAAAAAAAAGGAAGAAAGAAACCTGCTGGTTTAAAACAAGTGTTTGTGTGTCTTCTGAAATAATTAGTCACCTAGTAGTCTTTTTCCATGCAACAGTTTGTTTATATTTGCATTTGCAGCCAAGGAAACGACAAGAAAACAGGGAACACCAAGATAAAGAAGTCACTCAACATCTTAACTTTCTACTGTCGTTCGTCCAACAACTGTCAAACTTCCTTTATTCTAAGCTTGATAGTGTGAATGCCCTTGAAGGCAAGTCCGAATTCTTCCAAAACATGGATAGAACCACCCAATGCCTACTGCACAAGGTAGAGAATATAATAGGTGAGCATTCTAACTTATCATCAATGCTACAAGGTCATGGTACCCGCATTAGTAATCTAGAGAAGGGCATCGAACGCCTTTTAATGGATGATGTAGTACCTGACAGTGTTCCCTTAAATTCCATGCATTGCTGGTCGCAAGCAGAGGTAAGTAGTGTATTGCAAAGGCTGGGCAATCATGACGCTAAGACAGCTAACCACGAAGTTCTTTTAGTTGAGATGAACTCAATGGTGCAAAGTCAGAGCAAGGAAATCAAGAGATTAGAAACACAGCTTAGAATTGCAAATGATGAGATTAGGAAGCTTCAGCGACGATCTGAAAATTTAGAGCACACGTTAAGTCTTAGGAATATCGTTACCGCTGACTTAGAAGAATACGTAAGGCAACAGGAATTCTCGAGCTTTGATGGTGTCCTTATATGGAAACATCAGCGATTTCACCAGACGAAGGAATGAAGCCATCACAGGCAAGCAGGTGTCTATTTACAGCCTGTGTTTCTACACCAGTCGTCATGGTTACAAGAGTGCGCGCGCATCTACTTGAATGGTGACGGCATTGGTAAGGGAACGCACCTGTCACTGTTCTTTGTTGCCATGCGAGGAGAGTACGACGCGTTACTCCGCTGGCCATTCAGATAGAAGGTCACTTTCATGTTACTTGATCAGAATAATGTGGAACACGTGATTGATGCCTTTAGACCTGACTGCAGCAGTTCATCTTCCAGAGACCAAGAAGAGAGGCAAACATCGCCAGCGGCTGCCCAACTTTCTCTCCTCTGTCCGAGCTAACCAACCACGCCTATGTCAAAAATGATGCCATGTTTATAAAAGTCATAGTTGATACAGCTGATGTATAAAGAAGACTGACTGATCGCAGGTGGTCTTACTGCTCTGACCCTTAACGGCAATGAATTAAACTTGCACACTTTTGGTAGAATGTCCCGGCGACACCGGGAACATGAACAGGAACACCAATAAGGCACGCAAATAAAGAAAACGTTATCTTTTTCGTTAACAAGGTATATAGTTTTTGTTACAGTTCTATCGTTATTCTCTCGTGGTGTTACTTCTTAAATCTGTAAAATCTGTAAATAGTGGTTTCGGTACATATTATTTTATATTATATTAAGCTTCTAAAACTTCATGTGAGGGTCTTGTGTAAGTCTTTTCCGACTGCGTGAGATTTTGCAACGAGCAGCTACCACTTAAGAATAAGAGTGTTGAAGGACGTCGTTAGAAGGGTGATGTACTAGATATCAAATTAAAAACTTGAAGACACCCCAGTAAATAGCCTGAGAAAACAGCCAACGTTTTGCGAGGTCGCCACTTGAGCCCTCGCAAAAAGACGTCTGAGTAACGAGCGCAGAAATTCCACACTGATGACGCGTCACTACCCAGATCTAGGTAGTGCTTCTGATTGGTTAAAACGCGAGGGAATTTCGTTTCAACCAATCAGAAGCACTACCTAGATCTGGGTAGTGACACGTCATCAGTATGGAATTTCTGCGCTCGTTACTCAGACGTCGTTTCGCGAGGGCTTAAGTGGCGACCTCGCAAAACGTTGGCTGTTTTCTCAGGCAATCCAGTAAAGGAAGCTTGCAATGAATCGGAATGTATGTTTGTCATTTTGCCCTTTTTCAAAGGATAATGGTTCGATCCGGCGTCAGCGATTTAAGCTGACAGTTTTTAAGTTTTCTCAGCTGTGCAACTGTCACTGTCTACACTAATTTGGAACTCTACTAATTTTGCAACTCGTAGCTTAAACCTGAAGTTCACGTGCACATTTTACGGGTAAGAAAAGAGTTACTTTCCGTTTTACGGCAAACATAAATACATAAATGAATAAATGAATAGGTAAATAGACCAAAAGCAAATCAATCAATCAATCAATCAATCAATCAATCAATCAATCAATCAATCAATCAATCAATCAACCAATCAATCAATCAACCAATCAAACAATCAATCAATTAAGTAATTAATTAATCAAGTGAATCAATAACCTTTTTGTCGCTATGTCTATGTTATATTCCTATTCTGCCAGTGTGAACTGGCCAACATAACGACACAAAGTTTTTTTTTTACTTTGCGTGAGCATGTTGTCGTCTCCAGCGTGTGAACCACTTGCAAGCGCTTTATTCCTCGCTAAGGAGCCTGTTCACAGGTTACTTGTGCGTGTCGTCAAGTCTCAGAGAAAGACTATGTGTAGTTGTTATAGGTAAAATCTGAAAACAAAAATGGCCCAATTGTTCTCAGTACAATCTGGAGCCTATTTCTCCAACTCTTACTGATTGTACACTGTACATCTGAATATTTTGTGAGCCCGCAACGTTTTCGGCAACATTAACGTTGCTATGGCAATACTGTAATAATGTAGTTAAAGTTTTGAAAACCACAACGAAAGCCGTGTTCAAATTTACACCAAGCGTTGCATCCAAAAGAGGAAGATCTTGACCAGCAAAACTGCACAAGAAACTCCGGACGAATTTAACTATTTGTTTGTTTGTTTGTTTTATTTTGTTTTGTTTTTTGTTTTGCTTAATATATCTATGTTGGAGTTTACGGCCCCCTTATAAACCAAGTAGCTGCTGGAGAATTTAGTAAACCCAACACCGTGAATACTGGTTTTAGCTTGCCGGAATGTTGTTCCATGAAAAGATTACGTACTGATCAGCTTTGCTCCATATTTTATTGCAAAAGCCGTCAGTCAGATTTCTTTTAGCAATTCGCGCTTTAGTGCTACTTCCGCATGCTTCATTGCATTTGCTTGGGTCCTGCCATGGGGTATTCAAGTTACTTACTCCTGCCCGGTCAGGATGTAGCGAGATCAAGACCTGGGAAAATAAAAGCATCTGATTGGTTAGAAAACTAATTGAATTTTTGCGGAACCAATCAAAGGAACTTCTTCTGTCTGATATTTCCACGAAACGGAGGACGGGGTCTCCCCGAATTCCGAGAAACGTAACGCCACTGTCTTTAAATTACTTGCAAATTATATTTGCAGGTTTTCTTGTATATTAAGGAAGAAGAAACGAAGCACTTCCCACGTTTCAAAGTAACTTGCACTTGTAATCCTTCAAGATTTGGTCAAACACTGATACAGGTAAATTGGGGTGTTCTTTATATTTTACTTGTGATGTCTACCGGCGAGGAAGATAATCGCTGTGCGCTGTAGATTGTTTTGTAAAATTCGACCTGTTTTGATGTTGAGATACTTAAGTCTAGGACAATACCAAACAAAATCGACATTTGTTACTTCACTGCCTGCCATTCAAGTGTTTTGGAAGGGATCTTAACTTGATTGCTGTCATAATGAAAGCCAAGGATGTCCTGTACGTTATTAAAAATATTCAATTGTTCGATCTCTTGTTCCCTACAAATATAGAAGCCCTTGAGTTTGAATGTTGTATTACAACTAAGAACCGCCATCTTGAAAGTGCAACTGGAAGAAGGCGTTCTTTGACCCCAGGATTTAGACCCGTGATGAGACCACGATCGCATTTAGAAACAGTTGTCTCGGGCGCCTGCAAGGTTCCCCCCACCCCCGCCTTGCCATCGAATAGGATATAAATGGCACCTGAATCGATGTAAGCATCGGTACGTCAACACTTTAATAAGGCGAACGCATATACTATTTTTGGCTCATTTATCATTGGAACTTTTTAGTTGCGGTTAGAAGACCTGCTCACTTATTTACTTATTTATTAATTTATTTATTTGTTTATTTATTTATTCAACCTTTACAACCTTTACAGTGTTCGAATTTTATCCAAATTCGAAGAAAATTAGTAAAAACCACCCATGACTCAACCGAAATTAAGCGCGTTCAAATGTTAGGGAAACATGTAATAAAGCCTGGTTTGCCGGCCTTAAATTTTGACAATCTTGCAACTCTCTGCATCTGTGAATTTACTTACGCGACTGGATGAACGCAGGTGCCACGTTGGGGAGAGTTCATAATTTATGTAGCGCAAATCGTTTAAAAAAAGCCTAGGACGGTCCACTGCTTCGAACAAAATCTGCCATTTCCTATTTTCCCTGCTGGCTATGTTCTCCAGTCCAAATCAAATAAATCGCTATAAAAATCTTCCGAATAGCAACTGGGTACGAGTTTGGAACCTATTAGAAACCGCAAAACCGCAATAAACATCAATCAAAACCGCAAATGCGGATATTCCAAAACGCCGGAAAACCGGAAAACGAAACAGGAGCTGACCGAAGCGCATTCCCCGGAAAAACGAATGTTCAAAACCCCCACCCCCTACCCCCAACTACCTCGCATCCAAGAAAAACTCTCTCACTCACCCACCACACTCACACATTGTCCTCTCTGTCTACTAATGAATCTTTAATCTCGTCCTTCTGTTAAAGAAGAAGTCGATCACTGTATCCTCTGACAATGTCCGGTTTTGAAAATCCGGATGAAAAACAAAATTTGGGGATCCCCCTTCAACACACCACAAATTAATTCAACAGGAAGAACACTGGCCGTTTGCTTCCCCTGAAGGTGGTAATAAATTTTAAATATTCTAAATACTTCAAATTTAAAGATTGCAATATCGCACGTTTTCTCAACCACCCTTGATTTAAAGAAGTCGCCCCGGCTCTAAAGGTAGCTGTGAATAAGATGCAAATTTCGACTAAATGTCGAAAACAAAGGTCTTTTGGTTGACATTAGAAGCTGTGTTGACATCTCGTGGCGAGGTATACAACATCGGATGTATAAATTTTTCGGTCTGGTGCAGCTTTCAAAAAAATCAAATCAAATCAAACTGGCGGCGTTGAGTGTGCGCTTCTTTTCACTGACTTGCTCAAGCAAGGTAAGACTTTTGAATGTTAAATTGACATTCGTTTTGTTTCTGTCTGAGAAGTATATTGGACCACATTTTCCTGATCGGAGATGGTCTACTGAATTAGTTCCCATCTGTCAGCCCCTTTAATGTACAAATAGGAAGCCGCGATAGCCAGGAGCGCAGTTAGAGTTTCACGTTCTTTAGTGGCCTGTTTTCTCACATGGTCTGCCAACTTAGAACGGACGTACCTACCTAGATGAATCTGTCCTGGCCTTTGATTTGACTAACTTGTCCACAGTAATAACTGTGCAATCATTGCAGGTAGTTACATTTCATATTTCTCAGAATGACATCGCTCAGGATACCGAGGAAAAAAATATCACTTTAGTAAAAGGTTTGATGTTCTGAAGGTTTGAAATGTTTTAGGGTAAGGGTGATCCTCCTTCCCCACTTGGGAATGTCAACGTTCTGATCCACATCACGTTCTACACCGACAAGCATATTTTCGCGTGATTCTTTCGGTACCGGAACTTTATACTTGCGATCGAAAGGATTACGTGTTCGACTGACCCGGAAATACAAAAACACATAACTCCAATAAGCCCCAAAAGCCTGACAAAACTTGAAAAGTGCGTAGCCCTTGCATTTGTAATCCTCTATTCCCGACTCCCCAACACCACTTAGCCATTGTCAAATTTATGTTGACTGCTGATTGATCCTGTGATTGCTATATTTGAAAGTAAAGACTGTTGAAATTCTTCTTTGCATTGTTTATTGCGGTAAAAACTTGCGGTAAAAAACTGCGTCATTAATTTCGCTTTCGTTCACATCGAGTACAACCTGGTGGTTTTCCGTATATTGAAGTATTGCATTGTCATACGGTAGTTTATAAAACGCGAAATCGAAACCGTGAAGTGGGAATTTTCCCTATCCCACAATGCCGCTGCAGCCATGTCACGCAATATTAACTCGAAGTTAAATTGCAGCGGTGTTAGTTCGATTGGTAAGTATTAAACAGTAGAACATAACAAGAACTTTAAAACGAAAAATGTTGAATTTTTACTACTGATTTCTCAGCCGTGAAAGGATTTCATTTTAGTTACATAGTATGTAGTTGTATGGAGCCCTGATATCCACGTAGCTATAGAACGTCTGTTTGTTAACGAGATTATTTATTTAGTGCTCCTTTATATTCTTTACAGGTGGAAAAAGCTAACGTTCTAAAAACAGGCTAGCCCGACAATCAATATAGATCGGCCACTGCTGTCGGAGAACATTCTTTGCAATTTTTATTAGATTCCAAAGGAACTCAGGTAAGCCTCGTCAGTTTGGGAAGAGGCGGAAGTATGCAGTGACATCGAATACACTACGAAAAGCGAGCAAGCGTGACAATCGCTGGCGTGAGAGCGCGAAAATGCCTGCGGCTTGGAAACGTGATGCGCGCGTGATGAACCGACAGTAAACCAACAGCTCATGACGCGCGCGCCGCGTTTTCGCGTTATGGGCGATTTTTACGCTCATTTGGGTGTTCTCTTTGCTCGACTATCCCTGAGAGGAAAGAGGGGCTGCTCGTAGTCTAATTCGCAAACATAGATTCTTTTGTTTCTTCACTTTTATTTGAATATTTCTTACAGAGGAAAATTTGCTTCACTACGCGTCGTAATTTCAAGACACAACTCCTTCGTTTTTAAGCATGGCTTTTACTGCTTAACGTCCTCTATTTCAGCGGGAGCAACAGATATAGGATTCGAATTTCGAGTGTATTACGGTAGAACATAAAGAAGGTTGGCCGCGTGATTTGAGTCATATGTTTTGGCTCATTTCACGCTCTGGTTTTATTTTGTTTCGAGTTTTAATTATTCTATTTCAGTTATTTATCTTTGCTACTGACTATGGACGATAGACTATGTTCAGAAGCCGAAGTGCATTTTTAGTATGTTTTTGACGTAACATGTTGACGTCACAACTGTCTACCCAGCTCTACCATTGTGAGCTTAGCTACCTGTGCGCCATTTCAATCTGTAATTAAGGCCTCCATTCCAAGTATTTTGTGGAAAGAAAGACAAAACAAAACAAAACAAAAACAAAACAGAAACGAAAACACTGCTCAAAATAGCTAATTTCATAAAATTAACGGGGCACTTTATTTTAGGACGCCCGGATTGGAATGCGACTTGTTAAAAAAAATGCAGGTGCTTTTGCAATGAGAAGCGTTTTTGTGCACCTTTCAACTGGCTGGGAGAAACAGGTTTTTAGTCCTGCTGGGTAGAGACTAACTGTATTTCGGCCAGTCTGGCTGGGGGAAAATGTGTAAAATAAGATCTCCTGAAAAACCACAAAAAAAAAACAAAACCAAAAAAAACGAATCACATCAAGACAAAACAATGCCAAAAGAATTCTATGTACAGTAGCTCAGCTAACTTGCAGTCTTTGGTGTGATGGAGGAGGACTGCAACGAACCAGTAAAACCCCTTCAATCTCCCAAGGCCTCCCTTATCCGCGTCCAACATGACGGCTCGACGCCATTTTGAATACGTAGGAGACCTTGAGGACGAGGTTGAAAGTTTGCTGACACTGATTCTGCCAAAAAAAAAAAAGACCCAAACAAACAAAGACAAAAACAGACAAACAAACAAAACAACCACGTCAGCCGGCGGGCTGGCTGACTGGAAGGTAACCGGGTGGGCTAGCAATGAAGAATATATTTTTTTCGATCATCTTCCTGTGACATTGGTAGACCTGAACTTAGAATAGCATACCAAAATAGTCGTTCTTAGTTTTTTACTCTCCTGTTACTAAATTGTGTCCTGACAACGTCACTCGCAAAATGTAATTAATCAGGCCTCTTTTACTTAACGGCATGGTTATAAAGAGAGCCTGATCGCAGATTAGTTAAAAGCCGCAACCGCATAATACTGCATACTTTTCCATGTGTTTCTCGGCCAGGTCCTTTCCAAGCTGGAGCCATTCGCCACTAAAGCTTTTCTACAATATCATCCTCAAAAGAAGAGAAAACTCTTTGTCGAACTACTGATCTTCTCCACAGTGTTACAGTTTATAAGCGTGAATTTGGTTAAAGAGATGGCAGGATACCAACTTTCGAGCATTGATCTGAAACGTGTTCCGTCCAAGTACATTTGCAAGCAATGCGTGTTTGTACTGCGTGATCCTATGCAAACACCGTGCGCTCATTTCTATTGCAAGGCCTGTTTGCAACATCTTAAAAGGTAACTCTCCTTTAACTCAGAAAAATAAATATCGCGAAATAAAAAAAGGCAACCGCTTGGCGCGGGTTTGGAAAATGAGCCATTTTTTTTAGGTCCTCTTCCCATCGCATCTTAGGCGCCTTCGTTTTTCTCACTAAAAATATCCTAACAAAACGAAACAAATAGCATCACGAGAGGAGGAGGAGGTAGAGTATGAACTTGTGTGTTCTGATTTATGAAGACCATCGAGCGGTAATACGAAAGGATTTTAGGCACGTGTATGACTTATTGATACTGTTTAGCTAGAAAGAGGTAAAATCAAAGGGAGCAAAGGGAGGCAAAGCTGACGACGAAGCCTGACGTTCGAAATGCCATGATCGTAATTGAACCCTACAAACACATTTCAAGGTGTTGAAGCACGTCCGCCCAGCGTAGGTAATTTCTCTGGTGACCGTATTTTCCTTGCAAAACTGACTTTGCAGCTCACTTTTCCAATTCATCAGACTCTTCTGGATTTATTTCCGTAGATGAAGTGCTCTAGTTAGCAAGGCTTCATACACCTGCTCACAAGTGCTTAGACTAGTTGAATTTCACAAACGAATAGTTTTAATTTGAGAATCAAGATATTCTCGATCTCTTTTGCAACACGATTTAATCTAATGCTCCTACATTTTTTACTAATGAGGTTACCGAGTATTTACCTTGAACCCTTTTGCAGTTAGGTCATTCTGTGGCTGTTTTATTTCAGCGGTGAAGAGGCCTACAAATGTAAAGAAGATGACGAGGAATTTAAACTTTCGGAGGTATGATAATTTAAGTATCCGTTGTGTATTTCTAATTGGCCAAAATAAAGACTGCTTATGACGAAATGCAAGGCCGAAGTTAACAACCGGCTCAGACTTTATAGTTCCATCCTATAGAATGCTGTTGTCGAATTTCGCGGGGCAGTTGACGTTTCCGCTCGGTTGCAAGTCGCGCTTCCCGAGAGAAAAGAGAGACTGCTCGCAGTCTAATTTGTCTCACCCAACTGCACACCGTGTGTTTGCATCGAGCTATCAGCTTAATAAACAAAAACTAAAAAGTAATAAACGAATATTTTACTCGAGGTCATGAGATACTATAATAGTGACTGGGTAGCCTGTGTT
>Ga0126336_10001825_pt1 | contig 11613 bp, 13 predicted proteins | sample SidCmetagenome_FD_92530 | JGI IMG/M metagenome (GOLD analysis project Ga0126336, IMG submission 92530) | Coral microbial communities from El Islote,Puerto Morelos, Mexico - Siderastrea C C metagenome | ecosystem: Host-associated > Invertebrates > Cnidaria > Coral | place: El Islote,Puerto... | reverse complement strand
GCAAAGATCAGTGATTGAATTAGATAATCACTCGAAAAGCAGCTTTCTTGCCCCGTCGTTGCGTTCATTTCATTGTCTACAGAAACACAGAGCTCTGGTTTCTTTTGTTTCTGTTGTTTTACAAACGACGCCGACTTGACTTTTTGGCCTCGTTTTTCTTGAAAACGAAGCGAAAATCGGTGAAAAAATTATCTGGGCAATGTTCTATGAATGAAGGGAAGGTCACATGCTAAAATTCAGGCAGTTTTGAGCAAAATGGAAAAACGGCCTAAAATTCGACATAAGACGGTTATGCTCTCAGCCCCTCAAGTATAAAGCAAACACTGCGATGCAGCAAGAAATACTACGATAGCACAAGAACTCTTTGAATGTAATTCCAACGGCAACGAAAAGATATTATGACTCAAAAATGACACCTACATACTCTAGAGCAGCTTACCTGATGCAACCAGTTCTTGACCTTTGTAAAACCTCAAGACAACAAAACAAGGGAAAAACTCTGGAACTGAACTCGACGTGTTTACTCTCTCCAGCCATAGGAGAGTAGTTAATTGGAGCACTGAACTCCACTGTCAGGTAGGAACGTCGTGATGCTCGCATGAAGTCACCATGGCTCATACATGCGCAGTGCGTGCAAACAAGTCTACGAGAGTCTTTGTAAAAGTCTTCTGCACGCATACACTAATTGTTCAATTTAAAAAAGTCGGATTTGCAAGACTCTTCTGCCAAAAGTCAACTTGTAGACCCCTAAAACGGATTTCCTCTCACGGACATGAAAAGTTTTAACTCCTTACCAATTTTTACCTCGAATTTCAACGCGTTTTCTGTTTTACGTACTGACTTTCAACATTCATAACTCTACTAATATGCAACGCCTGCAGCTCACAATCACGGAGCTGACTCGCCATCTCGAAGACTATATGACAACATCAACGGCATGTCCTACGACCTTAGACTCTCTAAGCTGTCCACCTTCAAAGATGAAAAACGTTCATTTTGGGCCATTTTCCAACAACTTCGAGACTTCCTATCTCTGCCAGATAAAGTCTCCAAGCACTGTCAATAGATGTGTTTTTAATTCACCTTACGGGCTCTTACGTCTGCCAAGCAGCTGTCCTAGAAATCAATTGTGTCATGTCCACACTATCTTAAAATCGCCAAAAGTACTTCTTTTGTCAGAAAACGTCTATTTTGAAGGATCTTCCCGCTTTTGGGACCACTTCATCTATCTCTTACTTCTCGGGAAAGCTTTCATATGAGATAACTGTTCATTAGCAACTTATGCAGCCTGAGTATTTCACATAGTGTGAAACAGAACTTCCTTTGCTGTCATTGTCTGTCATATAAGCTTCCTCCAAATGTCCAAAAACGTCATTTTGCCCAAAAATCGCAACTTTAACGACTTATATCTCGACACGGTTTAAAGATCTGCCCTCCAAACTTTGTATGCTTACTCTTGTCGTCAAAAGCTACCTGGAGTGTGGTATCCGTTTTTCCATCCGACGAATTTTTGCAAAACATGTTTTTCAATAGAAGGAATATATGGAAAACTGCTACCTTTTACACGTTCTCACGGCTTACACTATCAACCCTGCCCCGAATGCATTACGCTGAACACGCTACTTGTTTGTACCTTTCAGTATGCCAAATCTCATCCAAATCGGAGAACTTTCACTTTCTGAAGAAATGTAGGGACTCATAAGTCTCACCAATCGTTCTCTAGTGATATCTCCGATACCATTGAACATGGTAAGCTGAAACGTGGTATGCGTATAGAACTCGTTGAACCCTATCTGGAGTGTGCTATCTGTTTTTTCGTAGGAAGCCAAGTTCGCCCACTACTTTGACAAAACCTGTTATGTTAAGACTGTTTCCAAAAATACGCAAAAAGTCATATTTTCGGAGCGATAACTCCTAGAGCTTTCAAGCTACCAACCTGAAACTTGGTGTGCTTATAGAACTTGTCAGGAGCTACCTGGAATGTGCTATCGGTTTTTCCATAGGAAGCCAAACAACGCCGCAATTATGAAAAAACGCGTTTTTTTCATGCCATTTTTGAAAACTGTTTTGAAAATAGAGTAAATGTATAGGAAATTTCCGACTTTTGCGTCCTCTGGACGCAACAGGTTTTAATCAAAACGGCTCAAGTTTGGACACAAGCTGTCTTCCTATAAATCCTTTCTGCTATCCAAATTTCATGGAAATCGATGGCATGTTTCAGAATAGTTATAATTATATTGGCCTTGTATTGTCTTATAGAGTCTCTTGGTGTCTGGTTTCGAATCACTCTGGCTGTCCTTTTCAGTCTCATGTGGGCTTCGCCCACCCATTCCCACCCTGCTAGGAGTCACCTTTTGTTGAGGATTCTCTTGCCAGGGGAATCACCCCTTCTCCTCTCATTTCTTAATAGTGGTCTGGTCTCAGAATCTCTTCCTTCCAAAAGGTTGCCCATTCGTAATGACTAGGTGGTAACGACTAGGTGGTAGTAGTGTTGTGGGTGGTTCGCTGGTGATAAGCACAGTTTCCTTGGAAGTGTTTTCAAGGTCTCTTTTTAGTCCTTCTTGGACTTTTTGTGCTTCTTCGTAGTGGCCTTTTCGTCTGTGGGGGCATCCTCGGCCTTTCTCTTAGCCGGCTTGTCACTGTTCTCCTTCTGTGGAGTGGTGGCGGATGTCTCAGTATGTTTTGAGGCTTTTTTGGGTCGCTTGCCCTTTTCAGCCGTCAGGGTGCCCTCTACAAACGGTTCTCGGGCAGGAGTAGGAGGGTCTTTCTGGGTGACAAAGATTTCTTGTTCTTGTGACGACTCAGGCTCCATATAATTCACCTTGGCTAGATGGGTCTAGATGGCGTTAAAGGGGTCGCCAAATGGACCATGCTCTTCTTCGGAGGCAGCGGAGGTGGTTGCCGGTGTTGAGGAGGACTTGCCTTACTGTTTGGTCTTTTGTTTGCTGGGTTTTTTGGCCGTTGTCTTTTTGCTGGCCAGTGTGGAGGGCGGCGGTGTCTTTTTGAGTGGAGTGGGTGTTGGCGTGGGAGTGTGGGACTCGCCACTGGTTCCCGCTGCTGCAGTGTCCCAGATGTTGGGTTCGTCGTCTCCTTGGCTGGAGTCCTCATCTGAGCTGTCGTCGTCCTGTTCGCGGTAGTCTTGGAGTTGTTCGGAAGTCAACCTGGTAACCAAGTCCAGGTCGGCGGCGCATCTGACCCGCGATAAAGCCACGTATCCAGTTCCTGCAGGGACGTAGGGGCAGTCCATGCAGAGGATAACTTTTTGGATGGTGGCACCTTGCGATTTACAGATGGTCATCACGTAGGAAGGACTGAAGGGGAAGCAGGTTCGGCGTTGTGCATCATCAGCGATCGTGGTAACTGGGTGGGTGAACACCACCCGGCTGTTGGCAAGGCGAAGGATGACCTTGTTGTTCTGGCAGTTGACCACTGTTGCTGACTGGCCATTGACAATGCCGGCCCGCTTGTCTCGTTTCTGCGTGATGACCACCTGCATGTTGTGATATACATGGAAGTCATGGGTGGGCGAGTCGCAGAAGACGCGGGAATGGGGCTACGATCTTTCGAAGATGTGTTGGGTGGCCAAGCCATTCATGCAGCCGGAAGCAGCATGAGAGACAGTGATTACAGTGTGGTTTGGGCGGTTTCGCCTGATCTCCCACAGCTGTTCATCATTGGGATTTGGCTTGCTGCACAGTACTTTGTCTTTAGAAGTTGTCGAAGACGAATTGCTGAGGACGAGAGTAGCAGATGTAGTCCAGAAACTGGGCATACACGGTGTCTACGCAGCGGAACTGGCGATGGAGCGTGTATTTGCAGCTGACGCTGTGCAGGGTCCCGTCCGTCAGAATAGAGGGCAGTTGAGAGGTGGTGTGGCCTGCCGTTGTGAGCGGTTGCTGCTGTCTCTCGTCCCCAGCAATTACTACAACTGACCTTTTGACATGTTTGTTCGGGTGCTAGCAATCCGTTGGAACATCCTGGCGTCTATTATTGAGGCCTCGTCTATTATGACCACGTTGAATCGCGCCATGCCAAAGTTCACAGTTTGGTCATCGTCGGCTGCGACGGGAATACGAAAGAACAAGTGGAGCGTGTTGCACGTCCTGTCGGGGAAGAATTGGGCGTAACTGGTCGCCAAGATGGAACTTGGCCCATTCGCTTTGCCTAGGGTGTGCCCCTTGTCCGCGGGTATTTGCTGCAATAGGCCAATTGGGATGTGCTAAGGCCCCAGCCAAGTGCTGGTCACGGCCATGGCAGCATTCGAGGATTTGGTGGAGTATGCCCGATTGCTGGGCGGACAAAGGGTGCAGGTCTTCTGTGCAGTCGAGAAGAGTATCTGAGATGTCGGACGGGATGACTCGAAGGCTCCATAACCTGTAGACGTCATGCAGTGTTGTGACGTAGTAGACGGCCATGTCGATAAAGTGGTATTTGTGCCCTTCAGGTTCGAGGAGGTTGCGGACACCCTTGTCACTAGCCCATAAGTGCGGTAGGAGCTCCTGTGCTTGGACAAAGTAGCATAGCGCCTTGGGAAGGGCCACTTGTCGCAGGTGGTGCAGGTCCGCGTTGTCGGTGTGTGGCCAGTGCATGATGAGATGTTGGTAGAAGATGTGACTGAAGATGGAGACTGTCTTCAGGGCCACAAGACTTGTCCCGGTCTTGTAGTGTTTTAGGGTGGCTCAGTTCACGTTATACAACTGCAGTCACTCGAGAAAGGTGAGTCCAGCATCTGCAGCGGGTCGTCGGAGGTATTTTCAGTACACAGAGTGGCTGTCTTCCTCCTTGGGCATAGGGACCACGAACCACTTGGTTCGGGACGATGTCTAGGCTTGCCTGATGGAACTGAGCTGCAGGAACATTTCTGGCTCGAGTGGCTGGACAGTGTGCAGAAACGACGCTGCAGCCTGATACCCAGTGAGGTGGGCGGAGTAGAGGGCCTCAGTGGTTGGGACGTCGTGTGTCTTGGAAACATATGATGATACGTACCTCAAGACCATCCCGCGGCTGTCAGAAGACTGGATGTTGATGCGGCAACATAGAATGCCCAAAAGGGTCGTCACATACGCTCTGATGTTTTGTGTGCGGTCGTTGTGCTGTATTCAAGTGCCAGGCTGGTGCCAGTTCCCGTTTCTTTGAGGTGCATCGATCATGTTGGCACTGGTACGACCATACTGTCCGAAGACTGGAGGTCCTGGATGAGATAGGCGTCATCTGGGATAGCCCATGGTATGGTAGCTCGGATGAGGTCAAGGCGGACTTCCCGCACGTCCTTGAGCCAGACAAGCATGTGCAGATAGAAGAAGGTTTCCATGTTACGTCTGGCCGGGTTGGAGCTGTACCTGAAGGCGTGGGTGTGCCAGCGTTGATATTCGTACCGCACAGATGTCCTCTGACCAACTGCTCTAGCACATGGGCTATACATGCTGTTTTTAGGCAAGGCAATTCAGTTGGGCCCTTTCCTGTCATGTCACGGATATGCTCTAGCAAGTGCGGCCAGGGAAATGTCCATTCTAGAGGACTGATGGTCAGGAAGAAGCTGGGGTAACCATATTGGCGGACTGCATCCATCAGGAGGCGGTGCTGCCACTTCCAGTGCTTGGGCGAGAAGGTCTTGTGTTTGAGGCTCATGGCTGGCGAACAGTGCTCCCTTCTCGCCGTGTTGATGGCTCTTGTGATGGTTTTGAAGAGCCATCTGTCGCACTGGAAGTGGAGCAGTTCGTAGGAGATTCCGTAGTCGATTGGTCTGAAAATCTTTTAATGGTAGGCAATTTTGGCACTATGACAGGCCTCCGAGCCTTCGAGGACCGATTCGCAGAGGCTGCTCTTATGGTACAGGTGAGGCCACAATGCACACTTTATGGCAGTTAAAGAGGGGTTGCTGTAAATTTCGTAGGGAGAAGGATCCCATACGTTGCTATTGCACATTTCAATGAAATGACGAGAGCGGGACTCCGACGACCTCATCAGTACTTGATGGCTGGTTGGGTGTAAAGCGTGGATTTTCTCCTCCACGGACACGGCAGACCAGGTCACTCGAAACGACGTTCGCGCCTGGTAGCCAGGTTGCCTGCGTTGGTAATCTCCTGTGTGAACATTAAATGGGTGCAAAGCTTGAATCTGTTTGTTGTTTAAGTCTTGGAGGGCGAGCGGGATGTCCTCCTCCTGGGGAGGCCTGTACTGTCCTCTGGCACAGTCACAGGTTGTCGAAGTTTTGAAGTGTGACCATCTGTGGTAAGCACGCAGTAGCTTCTGCGGCTGCAAAGCACCACAGGACGCGCAGTAGGTCCATGCCTCGTGCTCTGCCCAGAAGGAGAGATCAGCTATATCCTGGGTATCGAAAATGGAGGCCGTGCCTGAAAGGGCGCGTTTGCGGTACCTCTGGATGGAGTCTTCGTTCTACGTTTCGCTGCTCCACTCGGGGTAACTGGGCGATTAGAGTGGTGGAACGCCTTCTTTAGAAATCAGTGGACCTCTTAGTAGACCACGGAATGGCCAGCATGTCGCTGGAATAGGATGCGCAACAGCATACTTAGGATCACGAACAGACAATGGATGCAGTTCACCTCAACGGGATGCGGGTCAAGTAAAGTGTGCTTGATGAACTCAGCTACCTGTCACTGCTTAGACATGTATTGGGCCTCAGATGAAATAGCCGCAGTGAGTGGTCTCGTCTATTGTACAGGCATTGGAAACCACGCTATCAGCAAGAGCCGCACTTTTGCAACCTGTGTAGCTGCTTGGGAAACACAGAATTGACTGGTAGGTGTTGGACCACATGATGATAGACGTTCCCACCACACTATGGCTAGTGCTAGGACAAAAGGTGTACTCATCGTTTCCCTAGTGGACTACCTGTGGACTTTCCACCATTGATATAGCAACTGTCAAACGTGACCCGACTCGTCTATTATCAAGCCTTGGAAATCACGCTATCAGCAAGACCAGCGCGTAGCATGCCTGTATTGGTCTTCGGGAAACGCAGAACAAACAAAGTGTCGAAGGTTTGTCCTACGCAAGGGGCCTATTCGTCTGTACGTTAGTCGACTACCTATTGACTTTCAGCCCCACAGTCGACTACAGTTAAAGAAACTCCCCAATTTGAAAAAAAGACGATAAGGAGCTATTGAATCAAAGAGTCAAGCAATGGACCTGTAACAGAAACACACGAGGTTTAATAGCGTCCACACCTAGTATGGACGATGACTACAAGGCAACTTCCTGCAGACCTGAAAGGGCAAGAACAGGAGCCTGTGGAGATGATGCAAGTCTGTTGTAGACCTCTTAGGGAGAGACATGCGGTTGCCTCAAAAGCTGAGACCTACGCTTCTAATGGTCAGTGATACAAAGGAATACACTTGCTCCAACATGGGGACCTCATTAGCATATTTACAGAGAATGACTGGCGAGAAGCTGAAAGGCCCCCCTTAGAGAAAAAGACATCCAGCAGCAGATAAATGACGAACTCTGTCAGATAGTACTTATGTAGACTATCATTGAAAACTAAAAAAATCAACGCTGGGTTTGTAAAACTACAAGCTATGGAGTAAGAAAGGCCGTCCAAGATCGCGGGGTCATTAGCATATTTACAGAGAATAGCATACTATTCGCGGCAGTCCCTTTCACGCTCGCTAATAAGAGATGGAGGTATGCGACCGCGCTTTGTGAGTTGGACGTGAAAAAAGGATGGGGTAAGGGGGGACGGAAAGCGAAAAGTGCAGAGGCTAATGGAGGAGAGCGTGAAAGGAAGCGACATGCCACGGCTGCTGATATCCGAAGGATTCTAACACGAACTGGGCCGAAATGATATGCAGAGCTCTTATTTATACTCCTGCTGTAAGGGACTGGCGCGAATAGCATAGTATTCGTGGCAGTCCCTTTCACGCTCGCTAATAAGAGATGGAGATATGCTCTCGCACTAAGAAGTCCAACGTTTAATACGGCCTAAAGACCCTAGAAGTCTGCCAATACTTAAACATTACACACATCAGGTCCCACATTTAAACTAGAAAATCCCAACCAGCCAAAGCTCAACCTAAGACGAAGCACTGGCGGGAAAGGCGACAGCAAAATGGACGAGGCTGTTCAAGTCAGTGTAAGAATCTGCTAGGGTCTGGGTAGAAGGAACGTGACGAGACAATAACTCTGAAGGTCCTCCGGGATGTAAAACTTGCACAACTTTCAAATAGTGAGACGCTGTAGGAGCGTGGCGCCAACCAACATGTTCCATAATGTCTGCAAGCTGACTACCCGAAAGGGCTAGAGTGATGGCTAAGCCGGCTCTAAAGCTGTGCACAGTTTCTCCGTTGTAAATTTTTGCCTTCTGTAGATAGCAACGGAGTCGCGACTGCAAAGTGGAGTTAGCAATTTGCTTATTTTGGATCTTCCCTGCCGAGCTGAGAGGGCGAAACAAGTAACCAGCTAATAGATCCACAGAAGCGCGGAGGAGATGGCAACGTAAAGCTCTATGGCCTTAACAGGACAAAGAGACAAATCAGAATGGCGACAAATGCCGAAAAGATTGGCGGAGCCATCCCTGAGGGATTTACCCCAGACGTGATTTAACAGGAGACCATCGTTTCGCGGAAACCGCATTATTTCTTGGGTCTTAACCATAGTAAGATCATTTGCTCGATCCCCGCTGAAAAAGAGCGCCTTAAACAAAGCAGTGTCTCTCGCATAGACAAATAGCTGGGAAGCAGTAATGCCAGGAACTGACATTTTTTCCTGGATAAGACGGGACAGCTGAACGATTTTGACGAGGAAGAGTGGCGTCGCCTGCTTAGGGGTAACAGCAGCTTGCAACTGCTCAGACGTGAAAGCCTTAAGGTAGGCTTTGTCTTCCGCCAAAGCTGCAGGGTTTCCTAGGCCCAGAGCGGAGTTCCAATCCCCTTCCCTCCCTGCTTCTTTAAAAATGGCACTGAGCTTTCTAATGTAGGAATCGACGGTAGCATAAGAAAGGCAAACAAGGCAACCACAGCTATGCAGCTGATGCTTTCCTAGGTATGGACAAGCGGCAACATGGACTTCTGTTTTCCCTCGGGAATCTTTTCAAGCAAGAAATCGACAAACATCTTTAGGGGTAGCGGAAAACAGGGTCTTATTCCCCGGCAGAAAACCCAAAAAGGTGGAGAACTGCTTCTTCAGGGATTTTTTTTGTTTGGCGTAAGCGGAGGACAAAGCAATACCTTGCTATTGGTCAAGACGGTTATCTATTGCAGAAATATCCGGGGCAACTGAAAGAGGTTGGGAAGCAGAAAGGGCAGGTCTCTTGAATCCGCACATCTGGCAAAATCGGAAATCCTGATCAATGGGATATTTGCATTCTGGACATTGGACAGCAGGAACAAAAATGCAGGCAACAGGGGGAAGGCCCTCTAGAAAAATAGAGCAGGAAAGAATTAATAAAAGTTTAAGGAAAATTACGGGCAGAAAATAACAGACGAAACAAAGATGTCAAATAATTTTATTAACAAAATACAGCTAGGAAAACAGGCAAAGCATGAAAGAAAGAAGACAGGAAAATCCGATTCTCAAAGTTCCAACGATCTGAAACGTCTGAAGACTTCTTTACATAGGGTCGATACGAAATGCCCATAAATCCCAAGGTGCAAAACACCCACCTTGCCCTTACGTGCAAGAAGCAGACTAGATGGAGAACAATGTGGGAGAAGAGCCCACCAAAAAAACGAGGCCGAACATCCGGAACCACTATGGTAAACGAGACGCGAAAGGAGGACAAGAAGCGGAGAACATTGGGGATGAGGCAGATGGGTGGAAAACGTAGGGATTGGAGAACAGTTGAGGAGGGTGAAAGTCGGGCGATTGGCTAAAGGCGTTAACACCAGAGCAACCAGGGGTAGGGTGTGGAGAAAAGAATGGCAGCAGGACACTAGTCGAGGAGCACATGACATTGGACGGAAGAGCCATGAGATCAACTGAATGACCATTTGGACCACCAAACGCGTCTTGTAGTCGCTTCCAACAACTGACAGACACGGGAATTCGCTAGGGAGAGCAAGCGAGAAGGCTGGTCGGCGAGGTTGTTGGTAGAAGGAACGTGGAAGAGGCGAAAAATGCAGTTAGTGGACATCAGAGCCTCAAAGATGGTCTTCAACACGTCCGACAAGGCATGGGACCTAGCAGATTGGCTGTTCCAGGCATGAAATAACACGGAACTGTCAACGTAAACATCAACTCTCGAGTCCTTGATAGTTGCATCAAAAGACGAAAGTGCATTGCTAAGAGCCAGAGCTTCCTTGACTGCAATATCAGACGATAAAATTTGCACAGGCCAGTAGCCAGAAGCATAGAGGGGCAGGAAGGCCGATAACGATAACGATAACGATACAGGAAGGCCGATAACTTCCAACCAAAAGGGATGGTATTACTGGTGAAGTACCACCCATTCCACTCAAATCCAAAGAACGTCCTGCTGGATGTGGCAAGGAGGATGTGATCATATCCAGATTTATCATCGCACACAGTTTGATACGCGCCTTTACTGATATATAAGGAAAGTTGATGAAGATGGTCAAGAGAAAACAGTCGATCATCCATCCACAAATTCAAAAACCTATTGTCATTACAAAGTCTAGGCTTTGAGGGTTCAACCGTGAGGGGCATGACGAGGTGAGGAGGATCAACTTCGCCCACCTTGCCCAAACAGAAATGACACCAGTAGAGAGGCGTTGCAAAATCGTGCCAGCAATGAACTTGGCAAAAGGTGCACAAGACTTGTGATTGTAAAAGATCCGCTGGGGTGGGGAGGCCGAGTCAAAATGTTTGCCCTTGAAAGTGCCCGAAATAGAGCTGTACTTGTTGCACCTTATTTTCCAGCCAATCCAGAACATTCCAGGATAGAGGAGAGGAGATTGAGGCGGCTATATTTTTCCACTCCTGCAGATGGTGATGCAACTGAGCGGCAAGAAAACTAGCAGGGTCTGGGAAGGCAAGCATAGTGACGCCCGCTGAAACGTCACCACAGGAAACACTATCTACCCAATCCGAAGCCAAGTGAGAATTATAAGGCTGATGGGACTGAAGCCCAGGCTGTAGGGACTTGCCATCGTGACGCACCCATGAAATACTATGTTGTTTGACGGATAGCGGTCAAAAGAATCCGAGGCCTCCCATGCCGGAACGGTGTAGGAGATTTTGTTACGCTTGGAGGGAGGCTGGAAAAGAAAAAAGGGGAAAAAAGAACTGAAACTTAAAACCGAAAAGTGTCCAAGAAGAACGTAAATAAGAAATGAAACGAAAAAGATATGTGTCCTAAGAAACGAAACTGCCCCCCCCCCCCAGACAACAAACTGTAAAATAAAACAAGTAAATAAGTAAATAACGGTCATGGTCTTATGGCATCTATCGTTTTCAACGTATTTTCTAGCAGTACAGGGTGTTTCAGTTGCAGTGGCATTGCAATGCATGCAACGATCTCCTCCTGCTTTGTTAGGGGTCTTTTCGATTATAGGAAAAGGACAATTTGCATTAGTGCACAGCAGCGAGCCACGGCATACTTGAAGAGTCCGTCTTCCACCTTTGCAGAAACCTGACCGCTTACAGGGTTGTGCGCGTCCCCATCTCCAATTATCAGCAACCGGCAAAAGTGGATCT
>Ga0126336_10001824_pt1 | contig 11613 bp, 5 predicted proteins | sample SidCmetagenome_FD_92530 | JGI IMG/M metagenome (GOLD analysis project Ga0126336, IMG submission 92530) | Coral microbial communities from El Islote,Puerto Morelos, Mexico - Siderastrea C C metagenome | ecosystem: Host-associated > Invertebrates > Cnidaria > Coral | place: El Islote,Puerto... | reverse complement strand
CCCAGGTTTTCGCAACATTAATCTAAGAACGCCTGGTAGTTTTGGTACGATGTTTACTTGTGGCAGTGACGAAATTTCAAGATAAATTTGCAAGTTTACGGCAAGTAAACAGCTCCAATAGCCTTGAGATAAGTTTCAAATGTGTTGTACCGACATGTATTTGGTAGAATTTCTAGCAAATTTCGCGGTATTTCACGTGTTTTTGTCAATTTCGCAGGATGTCGTGGATATACCTGAATTTCGCGGCTCCGCGACCGCGCGAAATTTCAGAAGCCCTGACTGTAACCATGGCCTGATTTTCATTATGGCGTGAGGTCGTGTGCTCTCACTCCCTCAGCCAGAGGAAGATTAACTCTTTAATACCTGACAGTGACGGAAATGAAATTCCTCTTTACATTATCAATACTTGTTCAATCATTCAAGTGACAAGAATAAAGAAAGTGATCACCAAGGATGAGATATTTTGATATTGAGACAAATTCTCCTTACTAGCTCCATAAGAAATGTATGGAGAACAGTAAGGAGAATATGCATTTTTATATCAGGGCTCAAAGGGTTAAGTGACTTCAAGTGAGGTTGCTTCTTACAAGGAAGGGGTGGCAGATGGGGGAATTGGGTTTTCAGGTATTTTAGAGATGTCGTAATGCAAAGGCCTTTCTTGGGTTTGAAATTAGTGATTTGTGCCTTTCTGGGGTTTGACATTTTTTGTAGGACTTACTTTCAATGGTACAAAGATTTTGACAAAACTTTTTTTTAAGGTCGATAGTGGGCATTGGAAGTTCGTTATATCAGGTTTCCACTGTGTAATTTTTCCAAATATTTCATAATATTGCAATGCTTTAAATGTAAAAGAGCATGGCAATATTAATGATAGTTAAAAAGCATGTTGGACTTCAGAGCTGAAGGTTAGTGATTCAAGGCCTGCTCCCTGCTAAATTTATCACGTTGTTTCGTTAGACAAGAAACTTAACTGCTACATGTATATTGTCTCTCTTCGCACATGTTTATGAATGGGTACCAGCGACATACTGTTGGTTGTAACCCTGAGGGGACTAGTTAGCAACCCATCCAGGTAGGGTGTATGTAGGTAAAGTCGCACACGAGCCAAGGAGGCCCACGGCCGGAGATTATCCCATTTTCTGTAGCATGAAGCAACTGAGAATATTGCTACTCCCCACCGGATGGGATGCTAGTGCATCTCAGGGTTACCACCAGCAGTATGTTGTTGGTACCCATTTATACACCTGGGTGGAGAGAGACAAAGTGGGGTAAAGTTTCTTGTCTAAGGAAACAACACGATGGCAGGGAGTGGGCCTCACGGACCTTCAGATCTGAAGTCCAATGCGCTAAGCACTACACCACCATGACCCTACTAACCCATCCAGGGGGGAATAGCAATACTCTTACATGTACAGGTGTAGTTTCGTTGTGCTACAGAAACTGGGTTAAGCTCTAACCATGTCAATCTCTTTTGGCTCATGTATGACTTTACCTACTGCAATTAATGTGTAAGTTGTCAGGCTTTAATTAGTCTTTGGAAGAAGAAGGCATCCTGTATTGTACATGTATGTGTACTTGTAACTAGACTGTATTTGTTTTTGAGAACCTTTGACTTATTTTTGTGACTTATTTTTGTGTGATTTGTTTTATTGATACTGTTTTGCCCAGCTCAGAAACTTGGCCTTGTTGAGGCTCCAGAAGACCTTTTGTCTGACACAGAGTGGAAAGAAATCAAGGAGAAGTCTAATGCAAGACAAGACTCAGCTCAGCCATGTGTTATTTGTAAAGAGGACTTTGGCCTGCAACAGCAGGTAAGTTCACAATTAAAAAAAATTCCATAGTTGAATATGAAACTATAATGTTTTTTAGTTACATGTAGTTTTTAATTAGATGTATTACTTTTTTAATTTATCCATAAGTATTGCTCATAGTCTTCCATGTACTTAGCATGTTAATTAGGTCTGAAAAAACCCACTGGGAGTATCTAATAAAGATTATTATTAAAACTATACATACATACATGTACCAATCTTTTCCCTCTATTTGCCAGTAGGGGCCTATTAATTATGGGGGGTTATGGGGGGGGGAGGGGGTATTAGAAGAGGGGCTTTAATAGAAGGAGGGGGCATATCATTTTTTCCAAGTTGAAGAACTGATCAGACTAGATTACTGATTGTTGCTCATAGTCAGCAGGACACCTTTTCTGTATTTTATGATAACAGACTGTTGCAGCAAACTGCAAATCAACCGACAAAGCCTTGAAGCTTAAGTGCTTGCTACAAGGTAAACAAGTTATTGAGTAAAGGCAGATGAAAAATAAACCAATCAAACACCAATTTGGATGGTACTAGTGACAACACCCCTGGCCTGTTCACTCAAGGGACTTCCACCTGCAACACAATCGTGTAATGATTGATAATGATTAGTCCTGACAAGCAGTCCCCCTTCTGTAAGGGACTTGTCCCCTCATTTGTGCAGACCCTAAAAGTATGTCAGTAAAAAAGCTGCTGCCACTACAAAGGTTTTGACTTTCGTGATTAGTTGATATCCACCCTACAAATTACAAATTTTCTAAATTCAAGCAGAAAACAAATAAAGCAACAGTTTCTTTCCTGCAATTGAATATTGGTGTTTGGCCTGACAATATTCGAAGTGAAGGATAAATTCAGTTTTTGTGTTTGTGTTCCAGGTATTGCTATCCTGCAGCCATGTTTTTCACAGGGTACGTACATCAAATGAATACAGTTTACAAGTTTCTAAGACATCATTTGTTACCAGCTGGCTTATTTATGGAGACACACTTCAACAACCTACAGAGCTACGTTCTGTGGAATCCACAAGTTTGAAAAGTGAAAAGGAAATAAAGAAATCAAGTCGTAAACTTGCACTATATTAATACAGGAGAAGCCCTCAAGTAGAAATGAATTGAGTAATGGTTTTCCCTGTTGTTCTTAAGTGTTTCTCACTCACTTTGACTCAGAAAATTTAGGGCATGGCTAAACTAGGGAATATTGTGGTGGAAACATTGTTGCAGACGCAAATGTTTTCCAATTTAGCCACAGGAGCAGCAAAACATTTCTTGTGCGTTCTGCTAGTTAAGCCACCTTGGAAACACTCAAACTTCAGAGGAAGCAATGTTTCTGCAACAATGTTTCCTATAATTTAGCCAGGCCCTTATAATGTACATGTCGTATTTACAACAGTAAGGTGGATGTGTCCTCCAGGACAAGATAATTTGCACTACATGTATGTGTTGCTCATCAAATGAATTCTTTGCTGCAACATATTTTCCTCATAAATTTTTAAAAGACTTCTAATTTGTGCCAACATTTTCTCTGGGACCCTAAAGGAGTTCTCTAGACTTTGATACAAAGAAGAAAACTTAAAGTAAACTTCAACTCAATCTAATCCTACATTTCCCACAATATCAGTTTGTTAGTACATGTAACACGTAACATAAAACTTGTGATCTACAGACCTGTCTTGAAGCGTTTGAGAAGTTTTCTGGTCGAAAGTCCTGCCCAATGTGCAGAAAAGAGCAATATCAAAGAAGGGTCATCCATGAAGGTGCAAAGGAGTACAAGATTAAATGTGCGACAAGGTAAATTCGATAATAGCAAGGTGTATAATCGTTTGCTCGCTTGAGTTGTTGATCGCGACGTTTCGACTGCCTACTGCTAGTCTTGTAACGGTATTGTGTTGTGTTGTTGTGTTGTATTGTCTTGTCTTCATCAGGCGATGAGGTAGACTGGTTATGCTTCACCATTATGTAAACTCAACTTCGTACTGGCTTCCTGGTTTACCAAAAAAGATAATGACCCTGGCTGGAAGATTGTTTACAAATGTTAACAGTTTGCCACGAAGCTTCGCCTGTTTGCAAACTGCTAATCTTTTTTTGGACATTCTCTCAGTTGTAGGCATTACCCTCTGACACACCAGCCGCTCCAAGAAGTTGTACACTAACTGAATGTGTTATATCCGTGAACAGGATCCAGGCAGCATGGCGTGGATACATTGTGAGACAGTGGTACAGAAAGTTAAGACAAACAGTGCCTCCAAGGGATCCGAATCTCAGAAAGAAATTTTATGAAGACAAGGTGCAACTGTTAACTAATGTCGCATTTCACTTGGTATTTTGTAGCAGAGCCAACCTGAAGCAATGACTTGTTGTTTCAAGAAACTGAAACAAATGCACAGTACACTTATTTCAATTTGATTTCGACCTATAAATGGACAAGACGGGAAGCCGCCTCAAGCTTCATTACAAGTTAAAAATCTATATATACCAGGGAACAATAATTAAAGCCCTTCTTTTTCTCAGTGTATCGCACCACACCTTTTTTTTGTTGACCTGTATTCGGACAGGCTGACACTTGACGCAGAAATCAGTTCGCCCATGATGAAGTCAGCTTCCTCATATAATTCTGGAGGAGGCAAGTGATGGAGGTCTAAGTCGAGATTTTAATTTGTTTTATCACGTCTGCGATTAATTATCTATTCGTGGCTTACTTGTCTTACTAGCGACTGTAAATTCATTATTTTTTCGTTGTAGTTTCAAAGCATAAGTGATCGCCTTGTTCAGTCCATGGAGGCCAGAAGTAGGAGTGTTGACGATCTGCTTTTGGAAATTGATCAATCCATTGCCGCCAGTCGGCATACGATGAGGTTAGCTTTGCTTTTGTCAATCATATCTCACACTGGGTTTAAAGGGGCACTCTATTTTATTTTCATCACGGGGATCATTTTTTTGTGCTCGCGTTTGCAACTAAAGGTCCATTTCTTGATCAGGCACGTACTAGTTCATTGAGACTGTGAATAAGTGTCTCTAGCCACGGATGGCCAAAATAGAATGGATTACAACTTGAAAACGTTCGACAAACGTTTTCAAGTTCTGTGCTTGGATCTAGCAAAAATCATTGAAAAACTTGTTATGCAATGCACACCTTGCAAAAATTCGCTTGATAACTTCCTCTTCGTGTCCCAGGAGCATTTTGTGTGTGAGCGAAGGCATTTTGAAATCATAATTATCTTAGCAAAGTTTTGATTGACGAAACGCGAGCAAAAACCCTGTCGACACAGGGCTCACCTTTAAAAAGCTCTAAAATTTGAACTCAGTTACATCATGGAAGCCAAAAAATAATTCTTCAGAACTGTGAAAATGGCTATTGCAGTCCCCGAGAAATTCCGGCCGACGTTTTCAACTTCTTCCATTTTGTCTTTTGTGAATTCGTTAATAGCTTAGTGTGTCTCATTCTTTCTATGAAAGTCCACATTATATCATTCCATTTTGTCTTTTGTGAATTCGTTAATAGCTTAGTGTGTCTCATTCTTTCTATGAAAGTCCACATTATATCATCCCCTTCGCTGTCAAAAGGCATGTATGGGCGAGAGACCCTCAGACGAATTTAACACGTTTTAGACCCCCATGGCATTGCTTCTTTAATTTGTGCATCCTAGATCGTTAGTAGTATAAGTGATACATGTATATACTGCATTTATAGTCTCGATTGTATTACTTCACCTGTTTTTCGTGCAGACAACTTGATGGAAACGGGGAAGAGTTTGTAGAAGAAACAGATTGGGATCAAGTTCAACTTCAGGTCAGTGAGGAAGTGGGCTCTAGTCTTGATCTCCGCTGCTGTGACATGTTGTGGAACGCTGCGATTGTGCGCAACTTTCTTTTTTCACGCACATTAATTACGCTTGAGAACGGTTGGGTAACAGAACGCACGTTTCCATAGGCTTGTTGTTCGCACACGATTAAAAACTCTTGTTTTGTGAACTTTCAGGGTTGTTGAAACAACGAAGGGCGGGAGACTTCCAAATCATATCCTCGAAAATTTTACTGTGAAAATTACCTGATCCAATTAATTTCTATCAACTTTTTTGAACTCTTGTAAAATAATTTTATAAAGTTATGTAGCCAGAGTGAAGATAAGTACGATTAGGATTATAAATTAGAATGATTGTATTCAACTAGAATTTTGTTGTACATGAAAGAGCATCGCAGTTAGTTACAGAACTACCGAGTTCCAAACAGAAAGCCTGAAAAACATCCAGGCTTGAACAGGATTCGAACCCTCAACCCACATGTATGATCCTGCGATAGCAGTGCAGCGCTCTTACCAACTGAGCTTTAATTAAAAAGCAAGCAGGAAGCTGCTCAGTATTTGACGAGTTTGAGTTCGTAATAAATCCGTGAAAGCTGAATAAATGTAAATGAATAGATGAAAACTCATTTTATTGACTGTTATTCATTCCTTACCTATTCACTGCAATAAGGTTATTTTAATGGAATAACTTTATAAGGATCTGTCTACAAATCTATCGTTTTGCCTTCTTGCTATTAACTATGCGACATTTTGTTATTCTTTTTTCAGGCTGTTCAGCGATGTGTGAGTGACTGTCCAATTTGTATCATGCCTCTGTGTGACCAGGGACTCTACAAAAAGAACACCTCATCCCGCCCCACAGTTCTGCTGTCGTGTTCCCACGTGTTCCACGCCACTTGTCTTGAGGCGTTCGAAGAATTTTCTTTGGATAAACGCCGCGTGTGTCCTGTCTGTCGGTCACTTTACCGCAAAAAGCTGCTGTAGCAAAACGCCCGCAAGCTTTGAGTCCTGAGTAGGGCTTCCACCTTTGTTTAACTGCAAAGCTGATGGTAAAATCGTGAAGACGAAACGTTTTCGCCGTTTTCCGAGTAAGGTCTTGTTTGCCAAAATTCGAACGTGGCTGTCATCTTCACCGGTCATTTCTTCATGCTGGGTTGGTAATCGAGCAGAGAAAAGAACAAATTTGTCACTCACTGGAATGGCGGGGTTGCATTGTACCTAAAAATCAAATTTAAGAAACATCAGAAAACAGTGCAAGCCATTCATGTAAACAGACAATAAATAAAATTTAGGTACCTTAATTCTGATATTGATGATGATTTTTTTCTGTCTGTGGGTAGGGGAGGGGTCAGGTATTGCTGAATAACGTTAAATTCAGATAAAACGTGTGATGTGGAGGTGTATAGTATGTCTTAGCACACTATGAATAGATCAACTGTACTTTTCAGCTGTGCTCTTTCACTCAATTTTTCTCACCCTCTCCCCACCCTCCTAAGTCAAAATAGCATTATTTATTATTGTTCAACTGTGTAGACTTGCTGCTGTAGCATTGGCTGGATTGGAACCAAAGAGACGTCCTCTAAAATTTTCAAACTCCATGAAAACAGATAATTGTTTTAGGCACTTATTTCCTAAAAGATCCCTCATTTCTTCGCCTCAGAAGTTTTGACGAGAGTCGCGAAAGTTTTGAGGAAATCGAAACAGCTTTGAAAACATACTTCCATACCCTTATGTCCCGTGTTTTTACAGCATTTCTGGTTCTCTCAGACTACCACTTGAGTGAGCCGTGAATTGCTTTTTTCGCAAGAGGGGACGTGTCGTGAACTGCTTCAAAGAAGTCTTGATTTTCCGCAATGAATACCAGTGAAATGACAATTGAGTTTTTCATTTGTCTCCATGAATGTGACTTTGTAGCCAGCAGTCACATTTCGTGAACGCTGATAAACTGGGCGTTTCGTGAAAAAGCTGTTTCAGGGGGTTACGATCTCTGGAAAGGTCAACTGAACCAGACGGCAATTCAATCGCCTTACTAACTGCACAATGCAACTGTCAATGGCCTTATACCAATGCCGGTAATAGAGAACAGTATGGCGTAAGCCGTGTTCACATACCGGGGCTCACTGCAGTCAACTTTTTTGTTGGTCTGATATTCCGCTGATTCCTGTGATCATCATCATTTCCGTGTTAAGGCATAATTAACTGACAACGGCAAGTAAATGAGTCATTTGAATAGTAATACAAACATTACTAGGGTATTAAAATTACAAACAAGATAAGTTATAATAAAATTTTTTCAAACCAACCTTCCCGCCTACAAAGAAACACGAAGTTCTGCAAAAATTGAGCGCTGGAAATGAAAAATAAGTACTGTGATAAACCCAAGGCACTTCAAACTCTTTGTTCAGTGAAGTATTTGTTTATTGCTCTCTCAATTAGTGCCATGAAAAAACAATAACACTTATGGTCAATTATGTTTGTTCACTGGGCCATAAAACCACTTGTTTGCATAACAACTCCACAATAAGCGTGAAGTATATATATGCACAGCTCACCATGGTAACGGCATGGTTGGTGAGTAGATATTGTAATATCAGAACGTTTACAGAAAACGCTTTTACATTAATGCTAAAGTAACTGATAAAGGTACTTTACTGAAGAGTCTATACAAAGATGTCCGACGATCGGTTGTTAACTACGAGTTACAGATATGAAGTGCGCAACCCGAATGCAAAGTTGCTTCGTAAGTCCCTTGCATTGCAGAAGGCGAGAATTGAGGTAGGGTTTGTGTGAGATCAAAATTAAAACTAGCAAGTTTTTAAAATTTTTTCGGATGTCGAAGACGACGTATTTTATAGAAAAGTGAAGATTTAGCTTAGCGTGAGTTTGAGGAAGAGTGCTGTGAGATTTACAAAGATGTATCGCGCATGCTACTAAGATTATTCGATTAATATGGAACCGGTGAGATACATTCTTATCGTATTTTGAATCGTTGTGGTTTGCTTAGGGTATCATAATGTACACACTTTGTTGCTGAATCAAGCAGTCATACAACCCCTGATTTGTGTGTTTAATAGTACGATAGAACTCTCACACGCAGCTGTGAAATTGAGGCGCGCGTGTCGCGTTCATAGTTTTGTGTACTTTTTCGAGGTTTCGAAATTAAAAAGAAAGATTCCTTAGTATCTCTTTAATTGCACGCAGCAGGTGGCTAATAAAGTAGCGCTTACTGTAAATAAAAAACAAGCTAAACAAAGGCTGTGATAATGCAGTTCTTGAGAGCTAATTAAATAATATTTTGTTTGTCTTAACAGACAGACGAAAAGATCGCAAGTAGAATAGAAGTGGAAAACAAGTGAGTTGATTTTATACGAGGATAGTTTATTATAATAACGATTCAGATGAAAATGGGCTCCTGGATTGAAATAATAAACCTCTTAAAGCATAGAGGGAGCTGCCTGGATCAACTGTTTGCCATGAACCGTCCCCAAATTTGTCGATTCCTCAGAGTCCCATATGGAAATTCAGCCATGGTGTACTCTTCAACTCTTTTTCGATATTTTGCCACTGATGTTATTTTGTCCGCTCCGTTACGTTTTCTTTTTCTTTTTTTCACAGAGTTGGAAGTGAATTAGAGACGGCCCGATGGTTCAGCAGCCTTGAGGAGGTAAGATACCGAAGGTAATTCCGTGGTCTTTGGAGTTCATTAAATCACTGCGGATTGAAGTGCACTCTCTTGTTGCTTTACTAATTATAATGCGTTGCATTGTTTGCAGGATAGTGAAAAGCGGCGAGAGCGAAGAGAGGCTGAATTAATGAACAGCGAACTAAAGATGGCAAGCGAGGAATTTATGAGGGTATTGTACAATTTGGATCTGTCTGTGTTTGGCACCTCCCAGTGTAAGCTACCACTACTGGCTTAGGAGTCACACGGCTACCTCCGGGGCCTACCTGTGTTTAACCGGCTAATAAGCACCGGTTTATAAGTTGTCTGTACAGTCTGAGTGTGTGTGTGTCTGTCAGAAAGTCGGTTGGTCTGTCTGTCTGTCTGTCTGTCTGTCTGTCTGTCTGTCTGGTCTTCTCCGTACAAAGAAAGTGTGGTGCTGCATCGGTGGGGAAGCGAAACTCAAAAATTTGAATTTATCGAATGAGTTTATAGGGTAAATTGGCCACCGTAGAGAAAACAGAAAGCTGGCTTTGCAAGCGTTAGCCCTTGTCAGAGCGAATCAAGGAAATTGTGGGTCGCACTCGAAACGGTGGAGCTACGCCATTGGTAGGGACAACGTAAAAAAAACGTAAAAAAATAAGAACAAATTAGTTGAATAAAACGCGTTCGTTGATGCCATGGGGATTAAGTGTGTCGATTTGAAAAATAGATTTTTGTTCTAGATTTTTACGGCTTTCCGTGTTCTGTCTGTCTGTCTGTCTGTCTGTCTGTTGTCTAGTGTCAGTGTGTGTCTGTATGTATGAATGTTGTAACTTGGGAAATTTGTATCTTTTTCGTATCACAAAACTGAGTGACAAACAGAGTGACTCGATACGCGCAAAACTATTCGTTTAATTTGTTTTGTTTTGTAATTTTTTTGGTTTTATTAGTGTTTTTATTAGTTACAAGGATAAGTTTATTCACTGTTTTCTTTTTAACAATTTTTATTCAGTCCATAAGTAAGTATTATAACTTCCTTTACACTTTTTAATGTCAAATTTTAACGCCTTCCAACGTTGTTTCAAATCTTTTAAATTCCCATCTTTTATGATTGTATATTATTTATGTTAAGTTTTTACTTAAGGACTCGAACTTGAAAATGACTGGCGATCACTGGAAACGTCGTTCGTTTTTAGTGTATTTTTTTTATCACTAAATGTATTTCAAAGAATTTCCTTATTCGAACTAACGGGACCTCAGGAGTTGCCGCTATCAAGCTGTGCTTTTCGTTCGTGAGATTAGGCTTTTGCATAATATAATTATCTTTTTTCTAATCAATTACCGTTGCTTCTAAATGCTACAGTTGTTGCAATAAACTATCTTGTTCTAAATCCCCTTCCGCTGCTTACTCATGAAACAAGGGGGCACTAAAATAATAATGATCTTTATCAACGAGAAAGCCGACGTCCTTGATGGCCTCTCGTCATTGATTCATTCGTTCGTTCGTTCGTTCATTCATTCACTTTATTCTATTTTTTGCAGGTTCGCCGTGCTCAGTTGCAAAAACTACTATCAGAGGAGAATATGCAATACGAGAAGGAACTTAACGCGATGGGAAAAGCTTTCTACAAGAAAAGACTTTAATACAAACATTGTATGGTTTGCTCGCCCAGTGATAAAGATGCAGATGCTCGCACTTACAGTAATAACTTTTGTAAAAAATAAACAGCTTCAATAGGATTTTTTTAAAATCGTCATGAGATGGTCGGTGAAAAAAGAATTGTACAGGTTGTATTATTGATAGTCCTGAGTCCTGTAAATTCAAAATAACGTAGTCAAATCCCCACTATTAAAAGAGATTAACACCTGTCTCTTTTCGCAGTTAGACACTTTTAGCATGTTTGAATGTTAGTAACGGGAAGCTATGCTGCGAAATAGTTTACTTCAAGACTTGAGCCTGGTAAAGTCCCTCATCACGGTTAAAACAAAACGGAAGAGCTATCAATTTCAGAGCCGTTTCCTATTAAACCTACACGACACTTGTAATGCAATACAATAAGGCAGGTTATATATTGTTAGATAGACCATGCAGTCATATTTTTATCTCTTGTTCCTCTGTAATTATTTGTAATAGTTGTACCTACCTACCTACCTACCTACCTACCTACCTACCTTCCTACCTACCTACCTACCTACCTACCTACCTTCCTACCTACCTACCTACCTACCTACCTACCTACCTACCTACCTACCTACCTTCCTACCTACCTACCTTCCTACCTACCTACCTACCTTCCTACCTACCTACCTACCTACCTACCTACCTACCTACCTACCTACCTACCTTCCTACCTACCT
>Ga0126336_10001823_pt1 | contig 11614 bp, 13 predicted proteins | sample SidCmetagenome_FD_92530 | JGI IMG/M metagenome (GOLD analysis project Ga0126336, IMG submission 92530) | Coral microbial communities from El Islote,Puerto Morelos, Mexico - Siderastrea C C metagenome | ecosystem: Host-associated > Invertebrates > Cnidaria > Coral | place: El Islote,Puerto... | reverse complement strand
TCAGATATTTTTACGTTTTTATCAATTTTATTGGTGACATTTTTAAAATTATTGTAAAGCGCTATTGGATAGCACTAGAAATAGCGCTCTATAAATTCATTATTATTATTATTATTATTATTACAAAATTTCTTCGTTCGTGACCTCGTTTCGTGACTAAAATCGCCCTCTCGTCAGGTTAACACCAAATACACTTATGCAATCTTCAAAGAGCAATTCAAACATGTTTTAAAAGCTTATTTACCACATCTAAAAATCTTCAAACACTTCATGCTCTCAGTAACACATATATGACATTTTTTGCTCTTTTTTCCGTCCCCTACGCTAAAAACATTATTTCCCCCCTGTTTTTATAAACTCGACTTACTTCCACCATAAACGTGTTCCTGTTGTATTACTCGTTGACTATTGTATACTGATAACAGAAGAAAATAGCAGATTCCATTCATATTTCTACCTGCTAAGAATGTTTAACACAGGAATTCGCTATTCACTCCATATACGAATCGTGTCACGTGACGAACGTAAAACCCAACAATCCAACAAATTTGACAAGTAACAGGATTCTTGTAATAGGCCTGTAACCTCACTTTTACAACAGTGGCTACTGAAACGTCTTCGGTGAAATTCTATTTCAAAGTTAAGGGGTGGTCACGGAGGGGGTCCAAGAACCGGGTACACAGGGGTGGACACCGATGGTGTATGTTTTGTATAGGCCCCTTTCTTTGGTGTCATATTTTGAAGCGACTCACTGATGTTACAGATGGCTAGCGAGAGGTTTCTTTCGTGATGGCGACGATGCTGCAGTGAGTCGATATGATCGCAATTATAAAAACCTGGGCCTGGTTGCATAAAGAAACTTAAGATTAAGTGGGAATTTCTGCAACTGTTCCCTATTTTCCGGAAGATTTTTTTGCACGATCATTGTTGTTTCCTATACTCTTTAATCCGTTTTCTGCCGATTTATTCATAATAGCGTGCACGAAAATCCTCCGGAATACAGGGAATGGCTGCAGAAATTTTCACTTAATCTTAAGTTGCTTTAAGCAACTGGGCCCTGCTCAGATTAAGGGGACATATATGCTTTGTTTGCTGTCAATTTAAAGATTTTTAAAACAGAGGTTTCTGAGTCACTATGGTCAACTGGAAGGCGAATGTCAATCGTTTTACCAATTTGATGCCGCGTCAGGAATGCATGGAAATGTGTGATAGAGTTACGCCGCTTTGAAGCTGAAAAGTTATTTTTTTTTTCATCAGCTCAAACACGTTAATCACACAATCACACGTATGGGAACAGCTAAAAGTAACGAATGTACGGTAAAGTGTATTACCAGTTTGCTCGTAGACCTATAGGAAAATAGTTTTAATCGAAAAAGTATTCATAACAGCATGGCTGCCCTTTTGGTTAATTATTCCCGAAAATTTTTGTAGGGATCAGTTAATGCCTTGAACTCAATGTCTAAATGTCTGTTAGAAACTGGTGATTTTTAAGTGCTAGTTAAATTATTTTCGAACTCACTTAGTAGGAGATAAATAAATTGAGGTTTAGAGGAAGCCGAAGATAACAAACTAAGTGACAGCAACCGGACATTCCTGCCAGAGCCATGTTCACACATTTTTAACCGGCCGTCGCCATTGGACTGGGTATTTTCCCGCACTTGCCTTAGTCATCCAGTTTTGTCTCGGCTAACACAGTCTCTGTAAACTTCCGGTTTTCTCTTATCGGTTACCTCAAACTTTCGGTTCCGGTTATGACGTCATGCGGCCGTTACGTCATGATTTAACATCACACTTACAAAGTTACTACTATTTTGTCAACGTTCCATACTTATATGACACAGACGAACCGCTGTTAACCTTGTGGTAGCGCTCCTGTGGTAACGGTACAAGGTACTGGTACACGTCTTACATATAACGTATGCGCAAGTATGTTTGACTGCACGCCACCTAATACATTCAGCTTTGCCTAAAGCAAAATATGACTAAATATTTCACCGCGTGATAAAGACGGACTTGCCATAATGTGGCCTTATCCTCACGCATTTGTTTCAACGAATATTTCACCTCTTTATAACGGCGAAATTGTCATATCACAACACAAAGAAAAGAAACGAGCTATACTAATTTCGCCAATTCTCGCAACATGTTTAGTTTGTTTCGTATTACCTTTGTGCATTTCCGAAGCTAGTTGTTCGTTTTTAGAAAAGATCTTTTCGAAAATCGTTACGAATTCCGAGTCAACTTGTTTGCTTTTGATTTAACCATTATGTCATGAGATATGCCTTAACGTATTTAAGCGTGGAGTGACAATTTCACTTTCCCTGACGATCTACTCCTGCTTATCAAGCATTATATTTTGATTTTACTGCTATGCTTAATGGTCGTATTCACGGTCTAAACACAACAGTAAATATTTCGTCTCTGTGTAAACTTTTTCAGGTGTGCGCGAATTTATACCGACGTTCAACGTTTGAGTTGAATTTGCTTTGTTTTCGGTCATCAGAGTTCAAACATTACGTCATCCTGTAACGCCATAGTCAAAATATTGTGTCACACAGCCACACTTTTCGTCACGTCCGTTCGTATGTTGAGCGACATAAGAATACGGGATCGTTAACCTGGTTGTGGGGTGGGTTCAGAAAGGCCGTTTAAAATGCCCTTTGGGCTTTCTTGTTTTATACGCGTAGGGCATTCATTACAGCCATTCCCCTCCCCCATAAGGTCGGGCATTCAAAGTAATGATATTCCATGGGGGAGAGGATGAAAGGGGGCTTATGTTCTGACCTTGAGATGGAGGGCCGATCAGACAATGTTGTTTTTTGAGTTTTGAATGTGCTTTTTTTCAATCGAGCTGTATAGATAAATGTTAAATTGTTTGCCGTCCGCTATTATAGAAAAGTGCTGTGAACATTTTAGACAAAAGCCCAAAAGATTACCAGTTCACGTTTATAAACGCCAGAAGATAACAAAGAAAAGGTTTGAGGTTAGCTGGTACAAAACAATGAACGAGGTGAACATGTCTGTTTAGAGAAACGCTCTTCAACTAACTTTACCGGATTTTTTGATATAAGCAAAACCTCGTAAGCAGTGAATGGAAAAGCATGGCAAGCTTTCTTCAGTGTGTGTGCGTTTATAATTTTTTGTACGGCTTTAGACAGAGCCAAGTAAATCGGCCAAGACTTGAACAATTATTATTAAAATTCAGCATTAACAAAAAAGTACATTTCTTGCAAGGAAACCTACAAATCAACTAGCAGATGGCTTTTATCGGCAAACGATCACGTTCTTGTCTAGTGATCTCTAGTTGAATATAGGCCATCGCTACAGTCAGCGCTTTCCACAAGAACAAATTAAAACTACAAAGTGTACCTTGATTCCCCAGCGAGAATTTTGCTCTGGTAGTGGACATCCACCCGATCTTGCTGTAGCTCGCGCTAAAAACAACTTTGTCAGGTGCGACAAAATTTGCACTCAACATTCACAAAGTTCTCCGTAAAGCCATTGAAGCAACCAACTTGAAGTATTTGACAAAGAGAAATTTTTGGTGTCTTTTTTGAAAGTTCAAAAGTTCCTTTGTTCGAAAGTTCCGTCACAGACCAACACGCTGCCACAATTTCCAGTTTGAGAAGCACGTTTGTGAGATTTTATTGCTTCTTTTTCATTATTCGTCTTTTTCTCTAGTTGCCTCCGCTCACAACGAAGAATTATTTTCAAATAAAAATATCTTGTGTTCTAGAGAACGACGAAAAACTGACACATATGATATGGAATAGAAACGGACAAAATCGAAGAACTTAGTTGTAGACCATCCTCCAGACTGTAATTCAAAGATAAATTCAGACCTTTACATCAACAAATCAGACAACATTCAGATCTCTCGAAGATACTCAGTTCAGTTCGTGGGGGGGGGATTCCCAGAAAACACATACAGTCGGGTCCAGTTTTCAACACACTCCCCCCACGTTGATTGATTCCATCAAAGTTCAGAAAAATCTCTCAAAAAACGACTGTTAGCAAAATAAATTCGGTTAAGAAATCCGTCTTAGCTAGTGTTCACGACAACATCTGGGATATCGTCATCCCTTACTACTCTAATAGGAATGTTCGCCACATTAGGTGCAGGGTTGTGGGGTTCAGCATTGACTTCCAAGGGATACAACTGCTGCAAGGGGTGTCTAAATTCTGACGTAGGTGAGTTCGCAGATTTCACTCTTACCACCGCACTTCGGACGTGACCATCTCGTCCTCGAAGTAAGCGTTCAACCTTTCCCAGGTGCCATAGTTGTCTTGGGATCTTGTGCTCGTGTAGGCAAACGATATCTCCCACTTGCACTTCACGGAGCAAATTTGCTTTCTTATGATGCCGATGATGTTCTCGAAGTTCTGTCAGATACTCGGATTGCCACCGATTCCAAAAATGATCAAGAATTCGCTGTAGGAACTTTGTTCTTCTTGTGAGTGTTACTTCATTCCGGCCAACTTCATTAGAAGTGCTTCTTGATGGCATCGATAGAATTCTACGGTTGACAATCAGGTAAGAAGGTGTCAATGGTTCTTCCATTTCATCGTACACATATGTCAATGGTCGTGAATTCAGAACCGCTTCAATTTCAATCAAGGTAGTAGACAGTCCCACCAAGTTCAATCGAGCATTCCGCAAACACTTCTTCAAACGTAGCTTGACTGATTTTACCATCCGCTCGAAGAAACCACCCCACCAAGGGGCTGCCTCGACATTGAACTTCCATTTGATGCCTTCACGCTGACAATAGGAAAGTTTTCCCATTGTCACTGACAATCAGGGTAGGTGTTCCTCGTCTTCCCTTAAATCGAATAAGGGCACTTTCTGCACTCAGATTTGGCACGAGTTCCAAATGTACAGTTCGGGATGTAGCACATGTGAATAATGTAATGTACGCCTTATTCATCTCTCCTTTCTTTAAGAATACATCCTTGACATACAGAGGTCCGACGAAGTCCACACCGACGCGCGTGAAGGCAAACTCATCACTTAATCGAAATTCAGGAAAAGGAGGGGGAGGAGGAACTGCACAGCTTCTGCCTTCAATCTTCTTGCAAACGGAACATTTTCCTATTACATTCTTTATAGTTTGACGTCCCTTGGTCACCCAGAATTTCGATTCAGCTCTGTAAGTGTATCTTTCACACCGTTGTGAAGGACCTTGATATGACATTCATTGATGACCAAGACATCAATGGAAGAAGTATTGGATAGCGAGCATCAAAAGGAATTGGTGCATTCTTAAGGCGGCCTCCACATCTCAGAATTCCCTTTTCATCCTTCAACAGTGACAATGAACACTTGACTTGCTCACATTTCTCGTCTCCAAAAACAGATCTTTGTACTTCCTTGTAAGTTCCCTTGCTCGATGCAGTTCTTGCTTTATCAACTCGTTATTTGCTTTCTTTCGCTTGAGATTGGATACAAGCCGCAAGACATATCCGGTGACTGGAATCAGCCTTTGTAGACTACTGAAACGTTCCAAAGAAATAATGCTTTCAAGATTTAACTTTTCTGTTGTCACCTCACCCTTTCAGCGACAATGTTCGCGAGAACTACGCTGTCCTGCTGTTTCTTGTAGCTGCTAGACTGTTTCTTCTTTAGCTCAAGGCTGGGATCAGAGTCATCTCTCGTGACCTCAATGGAATTCCCTTGAAGACTTGCCCAGAAATCTTGCATCTTCAGAACAAAATCAGGACCACTCCGATCCACCACATCTGATTGGCAACAAGTTTAGAAGCCATTGAACCATGAGAACAGACGTGAGCTGCATTGGATTCTGTTGGGCAGAGATTCCACTGTGTTGGCTTGACAAGACGACGAATCTCCAGTACTCTATTTGGCACAAATTGCAAATTGCAAATCCAACACAGAATAAATGTTCAATGTTCCTTAAAAGGCTGTCAAGACAGTACTGATCAGCCGAGCTGAAATCAGAGCATCCATAAGTTCCATGCGAGGTATGGTCTCGCCATTAATTGGAGCAACTCGAGTTTTCGATGAGACAAGTTGAGTGAAGACAGTTCCAGAGATCAGTTCAACGCGTAAGTAAACAACTGCTCCATAGGCCTTCTCTGAAACATCAGCAAATCCGTGGAGTTGAACGCTTTGTAAATCGGCTGTTAATGAACCAAGAAAATAGTGTCTCTTCATCTCTCCCACTCCAACATTCCTTGTGTCCTGAACGAGCTTCAACCACTGTTCGTGAAGAAATGAATCAACCGGATCATCCCAATCCACCTTAGTTTTGCAAATGGTTTGGAAGATGATCTTGGGTGACTGGGCTAAGTAGCCCCAGCGGATCGTAAAACTTGCTTGTAGCGTCAAGAATCGTTCTCTTTGTGATTGTACCATTGTTGATGGTTCCCAGTGGGGAGGCTAAATCCAGGAACAATAAATCTCTTTGATTATCCTATCCTACTCCCAAGACCTTCAGCTTTTCTGTGGTAGGATTCTTTGCTGACTCGAATAGAGAGCTTGAGAAGGTTTGATCTTCGTCTTGAATCATAGGCTCTTCAACAGACTTGCTTTGAATCTGACACACTTTGGGAGACTTTTATTCAGTCTTTAATTCTTTCATGTTAAACTGCAGAGTTGGACACCCACTTTCTTTTTTTTTCCTTTTTTTTCTGCACAATACACTAACATTACATTACAAGGCGCAAAAAGATAATGTGTGACTATTTACAATACAACAAGTATTACATTCAGAACAGAACTTTTACCTAATAATACACTGTCAACTGTAATAGCACGCCTACACTGGAACATAACTTACAGAAGTGAATAAAATGAATTAGATTATTTTGAATTTTTACAAAAAGAATACATAAACAACAAGCAGACACAACGTAACTAACTGTTAATTTATGAATTTTGACCACTTCTTGGACACCCACTTTCGCATGTTGAAACCTCTGTTACTGAAAGATGACTTCACGTTCTTGTACATCTCGAAGACAGAATCATCCAAATCATCTCCACCCACGAAGTTGTCCACGTACAGACTTTTCAATACCTTGTCAGCAAATTCTCTGGGGATATCAGTGGACGTGAGGTGATGACGGATGGTTGCGTTTAGTAAGAAAGGACTAGAGGAAACACCAAAGGCAACTCTGGCAAAATCTGTAAACTTGGATGTTCGGGTGTCTGGTTGTTATATCATCAACCCACAGGAAGCGCAGATAATCCCGATCTCACGGGTCAACTGAAACATTCAGAAAGGCTTCCTCAATGTCTCCTGTGATGGCTATCTTGTTAAAAAGAAACCTCAAGAGAACATCATAAATGTAGGGAGACAGGAGTGGACCTGCATACAGACAGTCATTGAGGCTTGGTTAGTTTCTCCCTGCTTGAGCACTCGCGTCATAAACAACATGCAGTTTTGTAGTTTTCTTGTCAACTTGAATCACTTCATGACGAGGGATGTAATGAACCTTGCCCACGCCACTGTTCACACCTTGCTCCACCGGTTCAATAATTCCTTGTTTAAGCTGCTCTTGGATGACGTCATTGTAGTGCTTTGATATTTCAGTTCTTAAACTCAAACGGTTCAACATTGATGCAAGCCTTGATTTGCACAGGGCAAGGTTATCTGGAAGAAGTTCATGGTCCTCTTTGAAGGGTAACCGAACTTGATACCTTTTTTCCCTTTTACCCTCACCAACAAAATTGTCATACAGAGATAGACTTTGATCCTGGATTCCAAGAGATTCATAGTCCCAGAATCTTCTAAGTTCAAACGTCAATGAATCATGTTGGATGACAGTCGATTCCAATTTCAGAACATGAGTTGCAGTGAGATTCACAGAATTACCATTCTCATCATCTACCATAACCATAGTCGGCCCAGAAAGGACATATCCCAGTTTGGTCGCTAGGGCAACGGGTTCCCATGGAGCACCCCTAATGACAGTACCTTCAACCAAGGACCAACAGCAGTCAGCACCAATCAGAATATTAACTGCTAGATCTCTTGCACCAGCTTTATGTGCCAGAGGAAGTCCACGTAGGTGTTCATAGCTACATTGAGCAAGTTCGATGGGTTGCTGAGCTAGGGGGCCAGATAACACTGGCACTACATAACCCTGAATATACACTGGTGCTTCACATACAGTTTTTATACCCACTTGGACAATTTCACATGAGCGTAACCTGGCATCACACTGTCCAAATGTTTTAATCAACAGCGAATCTCTGCCAATGACTGGTAACCCTAATTCGGTCTTAAGGTTCTCTGTGATGTAAGATCGCTGACTACAAAAGTCAAACACTAGACGAATACTTCTGCAGCAACTGTCATTATCTGGGCGTAGCACTTCGGCAGTTGCAGTCTGTAAGAAGACTGATCCCTTAGACTGATCCACATACATGCTGGTGGATACACTGGGTATATTTTTGCCTTGGGCTTGGCCTGTCAGAGTTTAATCGGAACCGTCACAAATTGCAACATGGTGAGGCGCTTGACATTTGAAGCATTTCACAGAACTTTGACAGCTACGCGACAGGTGTCCTGTCTTTAGACAGAGAGAACACTTTCCTTTCCTCTTAACAAGAATTTGCTTCCTAGACTGAGGGCTCGTCACAACATTACAATTGGAGCTTTGCTGATCTTGATTACAGAATGAACTTTCTTATCCTTCGAACTATTAGAGAACAAGGCTGGTGTGGAATGCAGTGACTCACCTCTCTGACTCGAGCTCGAGGGCCTCAACTCCTTAGTGTTCAGAAGATATTGTTCTCTCAACTGCAGTTCCTTGTGAAATTCACTCAAAATATCCTAAAAATTCCATGTCTCAGATCCCAGATTGCGTGTGATTGCGATTCGAAACTCCTCGGGTAATTTCTGCATAATACTTGGTGTCAAAAACAATCATATATATCAGGAGAAATCTCTATACTCTCCATACCGCGCAAATGTGACTCCACCGTGTCATACAAGCTTCGAAGCCGCTTAATTTCGCTGATCGACATTATCTTGGGAATTCTTGTGAGTGCTTCCATGTGACTAGAGATTACTATTTGTCGATTTCCAAATCTTGCTCGAGGCAATTCAACTGCCTTTTCATAATTTGCACTCGTAAGCGCAAGACCGGCGACGACCTTTTGAGTAGTCTCCACAAGAAGTGACTTCAAATAGTTGAATTTATCCACCCCGGACAGATTAGGATTCTTGTGAACTGCAGACTCGAACGATTCCCAGAAAGGATACCATTCAATGGGGTTTCCATGGAACTTCTTCAGCTCGAGCTTCGGTAGCTTCGCATGCATGATAACCTTCGGTGGCTGACTTTGGGAAATTCCCGTGCTTGACTCTTTCGTTGTGCTTCTTCTGCAGCCAGAGCGGTTTTTAAATCCAAAATAAACGCTTGAATCGCACTGGATAATTCTCAACTTTCTACTACATCTTGTCCGATTTTTGAGACATCATCTAACATAAACGCTATCTCCTGATCTAGCGCTTGAAGTTCCGAATACTTTGTTTGAAGAGCAGCGCGAAAGAGTTTTAGCTTCTTTACGTCGATGGAATTCCCTCCAGAAAGTAATTCTGTAGCGCTGGTAATAGTTTTCCGGACAAAGATTCGATGTCCGTCGCGAAAGTTTCTGAGATTCTTTAGCTTTTTCTTTTCCGACATTACCACGTGCTTTCAGTTAAATAAACAAGCAGCGTAGAAGGACGTTTTCGACTGATAATACCCAGTTTTTCGACTCCCGGGTCTCGGCACCAATGAATAGAAACGGACACAATCGAAGAACTCAGTTGTAGACCATCCTCCAGACTGAAATTCAAAGATAAATTCAGACCTTTACATCGACGAATCAGACAGCATTCAGATCTCTCGAAGATACTCACTTCAGTTCGTAGGGGGTGGAAATTCCCAGAAAACACATACAGTTTCCCAGCTTTCCACACAATAGAAGCAGAGCAGTTCTTATTCAAGAGTCACGCAAGTTTTCGCCAATCTTTAAGGACCTCATATTACCGACCGGCTTGGGATTTCGCCAAAATTAGTACTCTTAACCTCGTGTCTTTGACAAAAGAATCAAATCCGGTTTCCGAAACAACAATCTTTGTAGTTTGATTTGGCCTGATTTTGACTCATTCAAGTCGGCAGACTGACCCTTAAAATCCGGTACAAACTTTCGAATCTGATGGACAATTTGTTTCTGCCTATGATCTGCACAAGTTGCCTATTCAAATTTGAACTCGCGAGTCCCAAGCGGCTTGTTTGGCACACGAAGGAATCCAGTTGAAACACACGCGCGTGCAGCCACGCATCGCAGCGCAACAATATGCTGATTAAAATAAGTTGAAATAGAAAATGAATTTTACTATTTTTTACAAGATTGTAAAAATTATTTTTATCACGATATTGTTGCGCTGCGATGCGTGGCTGCACGCGAACGTGTTTCAACTGGATTCCTTCGTGTGCCAAACAAGTCGCTTGGGGCTCGCGAGTTCAAATTTGTATCGAAAGCTACATTCTTGAGACGCGTTTGAGTAGGCAATTTGTGCAGATCATAGGCAGAAACAAATTTTCCAGCAGATTAGGAAGTTTGTGGTAGATTTTAAGGGTCAGGGCCGGAGGTTTAAATCGACAGACCAAGCCCCCCAGAACTACCATTATCACAGTGTTTATTAACACAGCGTTCTTATTTGACTTTCATCTGTTCAAAAAGCCGTAATTATCGTATTCACAAAATCCTTTAATACACAATCGAAGCGGCCATTAACTTACAGCTAGCCCAGGTCCGCAACACAAACAGAGGATGGTAACCCTGTGTTAATATGATTGCAAATACCATCAATAAAACTAATTATCTCATATGGACTGGTCTACGCCATTCGGTGCCTTTCGACCTGAGACTAACTGCAACCCTTCGATAAGAGACCCCTCTTTCAACATTTCAAATAGCCTGTTTGATGTAACCAAAAGAAATCTAAGGCTACACACAGATTTTAAGTGAGTTTTTTTTTTATTTTTAAGGCTCAACTAATATAAAGCAAAGTCACACCTATCTTATATTATTTCGATGTTATCTTTGGCTCAACAGTATCCTAGTTTTCTCATCACGCCCTCTATTTCCTCCACCAAAATTTTATTTTTCCTCCTCCTCCATAATTTTATTTCCCTCCTCCACCTCCTCCTCCTCCTGCTCCTCCACAATTTTGTTTCCCTCCTCCTCCACAGTTTTGCTTCCCTCCTCCTCCTCCTCCTCCACAATTTTATTTCCCATCTCCTCTTCCTCCAAAATTTTATTTTCCCCTCCTTTTGCACAATTTTGTTTCCCACCTCTTCCACAATTTTATTTTCCTTCGCCTCTTCTCCCCAATTTTATTGTTCCACCACCACCACCACCACCACCACACATTTCTATTGTTCCACCGCCAGCACCACCACCACATTTCTATTTTTCCACCATCACCACACATTAAAAGAGGGGTACAGGAAGGGTACAACTGGGGTACAGTAGGGGTACAGGAAAGTTACAGGAAGGGTACAATAGGGGTACAGGAGGGGTACAGTAGGGGTACAGGAAGGTTACAGGAAGGGCACAGGATGGGTACAGTAGGGTACAGGAAGGGTACAG
>Ga0126336_10001822_pt1 | contig 11616 bp, 14 predicted proteins | sample SidCmetagenome_FD_92530 | JGI IMG/M metagenome (GOLD analysis project Ga0126336, IMG submission 92530) | Coral microbial communities from El Islote,Puerto Morelos, Mexico - Siderastrea C C metagenome | ecosystem: Host-associated > Invertebrates > Cnidaria > Coral | place: El Islote,Puerto... | reverse complement strand
TAGGAAGACGAGCAACTGTTGTTGTTTTTCCGAATTTGATTTTAGTGCGGTCCATTGGAAGTTGAGCAGCCCGAGTGAACTCTTCTGATACATTAAAGGAATAATCTATGGAGACACAATAGAATTTTAGTCTCGGTCTTCTCTCTCTTCATGCATTTTTATCAACGCGCTGCATTCAAAATAAGCCACACAATAAGCTTAATCTAACACTCGCGGCTCCGAACTAATCATGAACTAAACTTTTGCTGCAAGCACCAAACCCTTAATGCAAAGTACAACAAGTTTCAAACCCTTTCAGCAAAACCAACCTCACCTCGCTGATTCTTGCTTTCTGGTTACGAACTACACAAAACTGGAGCCTTCTCTGTTATAACAGCTTTCTGATCATAACCGGAAACAAGAAAATGACCGGAAGCCCGCGAAAAATCCCAGCATGCGCACTCATCTTGCCGCTGTGTTGTGATGGCCTCAAAACGCCAGCAAAGCCTTACTTATTACGTTGTACGGGGTCGAGTCTCTCTCCTCCGCAGGACCCTCCGCAGAGGTTTGGTGAGGCGTTAGTAGATTTCCGCTGTGCGAAGGATGAGCGAAGTGAGTGCCTACTTTTACGCCTGCACTCACTTTTTCAGCGGATTCTCTCCGTAAGAAAAACCCTTGGAGCCTCTGCGGAGGAGAGAGGTGACGAGTAATCAGAATCATAAAACGAAAAAATATCTTCTCCAATCTTATTAGCCTGAATTTCAGCCCAAAAAAAAACATATTTTATTTAGTGTATTGCTGATCCTGACTTTGGCCGAGTTGACGTTGAGTTTAAATTTTAAATTCCAAACAATCGTATCATATATCTACTGTAACCGTTTTGCTACATATTGTAACGACTATCCGTATTTTCATTAAATCCCCCGAAGGAGGACGGCTTAACTGTCCGAAATATCGGGAAAACCAACTCGCTCGTCGTTTTTTCTTTCCTGCTTTTTCATTATAGTTTATTGACGAGTCTAGCCTCCCCTTTGGGCTCGTCACGGGCTCCTCCCCGAGGATTGTGTGACGAGTCCAAAGAATGTCTCATTGTTGGAGGCTATCGAAGATCCGGCTTCGATCCTCTGCTTCCTGAACAGTTGTTCCTGTTTGTAGAAGTGGTCCTTGCTATAATGTTACCAGAATTAATTTAAATTTCAGCTGGCTCTTCTTGTTACGACCAGACCAGACGAGATCAGAGACTGAGGCTACATCTACACTATAGCTCTTGTGCCGGAAAACCATATCGGATAGGCCTTTTCAGTTAAACAGAAAACGCTAATTTCGTCACGATTCTTGTGCACTCCGATCTTGAATCATCATATATCGGTAGGTATTCGTGCAATGAGCAAGGATTAGGTGCTGGAAAAATACCAGGAATCCTGAATATACCAGTCGGAAGAACTGAAATAAAATCGAGCAAAGAGAAACAAAGGAAAGAAATGTCTTGCAAACGTGGCACACTAAGTAGTAACAGAAAATTCATGCAAAGCATTTAGCCACGCAAAACACTCCGGTTAAAAATATTGCCTATCCTCGACGTCCCCGTGAAAAACAATTTCCAGTAACTTGTTTTGGTTTCGCGAGCGCGCGAGTAGGCCTCTCTGTCATTCATTCCACAAACACACCCCGTATTACATCAAGTAGTATGGTTCCAGTGCGACATTCTGATAATGCTGTAAGAGGAATTATCGCTTTACTCCGAAAAATTTCCAGGGAAAAGGACCGTTCCGTTTGATTTCCAACCACGTACAACAACCGGTTTTTCTATAAAAGTGGAAAGTGCTGTTACACAAACACCTATTTGTTCTAGTGCCAAGAGCCGCCTGTCCCGTGGGGGCTTCTTAATAAAGTTTTATACGGGGAGGCTCCGCCCGGAGGTTCAAAATCTTACCCTTTAATATACTAATTTTTACCAAAATGGCATCACTGCGAGCTTAAAAAAGGCACCACTTTCGGAGAGAGCCTCCCCGTAGAGCCCACTATAGGGAATATTCCCCGTGCCGCCTTTTCCCCTCTGGCGGTACCCGGGCACAAGGACAGGAATAGGCCATTTCCGAGTTACCTTTTTCCTCTTTTTCGAGGCCTGGTGCACATCCTTTCATACGAAAATGAGGTTTATTTGCATGTGAATGGAAACTCATTTCAATATGAATGGCTGAGCACCAAGACTCTCTTTGAAAAAGAGGAACCGAGACAAGAAGACGAGAAGGAAACTAAGTTCATGAAACAAACGGAGGGATTTAAAACTCTAATGTGCTTTTCCCCAAAAAATCAATCGAATAAATTTTAAATTTTAAAAGGTTCAGTAAAGCGAGAATCTTGGCTCTCATTCAAAACCTCTCGGACAAAAATATCACTCTTTGGTTAATTTTGACCGGGAAAGTTGGCAGGGCAAAAGGGAGACATGGGCGCACAATGCGTGCAAAACCGATGAGGTTTTTGTAGTTCGTGGCCATTTTGTTTACACAATTTTGTTACGCAAAATTGTTCAGCCCCACCTTAGCCTTCTCAAACGTTCCTTCCCACCCTTTAAGGTAAGAGCATGACCAACATATACAACAGATATTTCGACAACGTGATTCTACAGTTTATTACAGCAAGACATCTTGACGCTTCGTCTATATTGCGCCAAAATATGACTACCAGCTGTGAAGTGAATAACGCTTTTTGTTTCCCAAATCACCTTTTCCTTAAAAGAGAGAAATAAAAACTGCGTCGATGACACGACATCGATGGCATCAACTCTCTTTTTCAACACTTGGAGTTTTCCCTTTATAACATGGATGATGAATTTCTACTTATTTTTCCAGTTTCAATTCTGTGAAAGAATCGAATTTATATAAGATACATCTCAGGTAGCTATTTAAAGGTAGTGTCACTGTTATTTTGCTAGCGCTTGTAATGCTTCGATCAATTCGAAAGTTCAACATCTCCCCCCCCCTCCCCGGGCAACCCCCGCGCACTTGAACTTTTGAAGATTGGCTTGTTCAAATTCCCTCCCCTCGGGGCAAAAAAGCCGTTCAATGTACTGAACTACCTCTCCTCAAAGACAAAATTTCGTCTTCAATCAAACACTTTACACGTCTTTCAGAGAGGGATATGCCGTAATGACATCTTCAAACTTCTTTTAAAGACCCTTTTGAAAGAGTTATTCACTAACAAAGGCGAAATTCTATCTTGTAAATCCGTCAAATCCTGCAAAAACCGAAAAAAAAACACTCACGGGCGCATTATGTCAGAACAAGAGATAAATCTGGTTCAAATTCCCCACCCTTCAAATGCCCGAGGTTGCCCCCGGGGAGGGGGGGACCTTGACGTTTCGAATTAATCGGCGCATAACTCGTTGAGAAGGCAATGGTCACATTTACATAAATGAAAATCTAAAAATAAACATCCTAAAACGTCTTACAAGAAGCCATGCAAAATATCAACGAATAAAATTTAAAACATGTTCCTTTAGTTCCCCGATGTTCATTCGGTTCAAGTCCTCTCTCCTTTAAAGTATCAATTTCTGCCAGCCTTTTTTATAATTTTCCCATTTGTAAGGTATATTCCACAAATGTGACACACTGCTGTCTTGATACAAAACTAAAAGCCTCTATTCATAGTCTAATGTTACATCACTGCATTCCACAGAACGTTTGACATGATCGATGTTTGTGTATTTCACGTCGAAAACGATAGGCTGGGCCCAGCTAAATCCTAAGAGAAAGACACCTCTTCCTTAAAAAATACCCCTTGGTAAAACGAAGAGTAATAAACGTCAATCGTTCTGCTCGACTCCAAAGGATTCTGCATTCTAATGATATTTTTACTTTTCGATACTTTCCACGACTCCTGTTAGGCGTTTGAGTCTCTCTCCTTTGTCTGGGAATTTTCCCAATTTTTCCCAGTTCATTGACGTGAACAAAAACGTCGAGCCCCAAGTCTTTCCCCAAATAGAATCGTGTGGTATACTGCCTTGTCTGCCGTTCCTTGAAAGTCATGTTCCTATACACTTTTTGTTTTGTCATTTTATTAGCGTTAAAGTGTCCCTTGCATTTTCTTTCCCATCCGTTTTTGAGCTCTTTCAAGGCATCGTAAAAATCCTGGACACGATAGCTACTTAACTCTATCTCCTTCCTTGGCCAAAGAAACATCACTTTAAACAAATGGGCGTAAAGTCTCTTGTGTCCCTCATCGTTTACTTCCCATGCAAATAACCCGTCAACAAAATCGTACAATTCTTTGTAGTCCTCAACGAGCAGAGCTGATTCCTGTTTTGAACTTCTTCCATATGCTGAGTGGAGAGCTATGCAAGTTGCTACATGGAGCAGTACGTTATTGTAACGTTTCTTGCGGACGGGCTCACAGTAATTTTCAAAAGATAGATTTTGGAGTTCCTGCAGAGTTTCACTTGCTGTTGTATCAGAACCACAGCGAAGATATTGAAAACACACTTGAAAAATATCACCAGCAAGATATTGGTTAATTTTATGCCACCTGAACTCCCAACGTTCTTCAGGACTTCCAGTGATCCAATTCAAGTCAGCTTCGCCAAAGTAATTATGATACTGAACCTTGAAGAAAGCAATCTGATTGGAATGCATTCTCTCTTCGGCATTAGTCCCTTTGTAAAGAGTGAAGTCTTCCGTAAGTCTTTCCATACAGTAACTGAATCGGTTTCTCAAATCTTTAATAGGCTTATGAAACTCGTTCCAAGGTTTTTGAATTTCAGGTGGTGTTGCCTGGCAGAAAGCAAGGTACCCTTGTAACTTCTTCAAGCCTTCATGGCCTCTAAAGACTGTTACACATCGAAGGATATCAAGCAAGTAGAACATCACAGAAAGTCCACCAAGAAAGCCATTGTTGTTTTGATGATCTGCTGTTGTTTGTGACTTTTGAAACCAGTTAAAGGCCTCAAATGAAAGGGAAAGCACTGGAGTTGCCTCATTTATTTCTATCACATGGTTATCTGCTCGAACAGGGCCGTACAGAATTTTTATTTTACTCTCGTGAATGCGACCCATTGTATCAAAAACGAAAGAATTAGGTGGACTCATTCTTATGGACGATCTGCAAAACTTAAGTGCGTTCTCAAAGCACAAATCAATTGTAGATTCAGAAAAAGCTGCAGCATTGACGTAAAATACTGTAGCCATTTCAAGGGCTATCATAGGATCCTTAAATTTCTACAGTCCTTCCATGAGGACATCTACAGCCCAGTGTACACTCTTTTCGGTGGGTTTCGTTTTACGTTCTTCCGAATCTTGTACATATAAGATCTTCTCAATCAGTGGGGAGAACTCTGTTTGTTCGTTACCGTCATATTCACATTTCTCTTGATCCTTGAGCATTTTTCTCGCACCATCATATAAGCAGGCTGAGGTAAAGGACTTCCCTTGATTTTCTAGTAGAGGGGACTTCAACAAGCCAATCGCGATTTGAATCACAGTTGTTTGTTTACTTTCTGCTATCTTGTCCAGTAACGCATTAGCAATGATCGGGTGGACGACAGTAATCGTTTTTCCTCTTCCCAAATGTACGCTGACATCATTTATCATCAAGAAAATACGAGCCGAAGGGGTAAGATCTTCTGCCCAGTCTCTGAAAATTTTCTTCCGTTGAAGGCTCAGGGACAACATGATTCTATCAAACCACGAAGCAAGCACAGGATAGGGGTTATACAGTTGAAGAAGGGAGGTATATTCAAGCAGTTTTAACTCATAATTTGTTACGTCGTTTAAATTTCCCTCAACAATGCTTGTAGCGTACTTTGAATTGAAATTCTCCTTCATTATCATGAAAGAAGTCAAGTTCTCACTGGCATAAGCTTCAAAATCAAGCTCTGGATGCTTGTTGTAAAACGTCTCTTTCATCTTACTATACTTGTACTTAAACCAGTCTTATTATTCTTTGCTGAGATCCTGCTCTAGAAAAACACTTGTTTCCTCTTCTGTTAAATGACAATCATATGGTTTCTGCGTGTCCTTGCAGTAAAGAAACACACACACAGGCCACTTCGATCTGGGTAGTTTATTGGCCTTCTCTTCAACTTGTGACCTCAATTCCCAAAACAGGAAATCATCAGTATGCTCCACAAGTGCTAACACTGGCACAAAAGGTACATCACCATTCACAGAATAAGCGACTTTGCTGAGAATTAAAAGCTCCTTTGAAGTATCGTCATCAATCTTTTATACTACTGCACAGCGGTATGGAAAATGTGGGTTACACCGAAAATCCCCTAGTGCTTGTCGTGTCATAGTGCTTGCTCCTGCACCTTTGTGGTGATATATTGTAACGGTTTGAACCTTTTCTTCTGATCTTGAATGAAGCTTTTCAATTAAGGTTTTGAGCTTTGAATAAGCATTCCCTCGAAGAACATGGCTCATGTGAGCAGCATCTGTGAGCCAAAAATTTGCCCATGTCACAGGGTGCCCTCTGTAAAAATCAACTTCCACTTTTGATGAAAACTGCTGCATGGCTTAAATTGCGCAACCCTTCACTTTCCTTAGCACTGATAACATCGATATTATCAAAAGACAAATTTAAAGGACAAGAGCTTCCAGTTACCATGGCGACATAAAGTTGGCGTTGTTCAATTCCACAAATCATCTGTTGCAAACACTCTGGAAATTCACTCCAGGACATTCCAACAACACTTGTCTCTCTAAGTTCGTGCTCCTCTAAACAAGTATTTAAAAGTTTCGCATCCCAATCTTTCACTATCTCAGAATTTTCAGCAACATACACTAACTGATTAGAACCTCCAAGGTACATACAAAAACCCATAAAAATATCAGCTATTGGTTCATAATCGTTTGAAAAAAGCAGAAACAAAACTACTGCCTTCACATCTGGAATCTTATTTTCAAGTGACTACATTACAAGACTCAGACCATTTTTCCGCTTTGACCTGTTCCACTGCTTAAGTCCTAGTGCCTTTTCATTAAGCTTTGAGTAGCCATTTGCAAATATCCAGTGAGCCTTGTAGCCTATGCTTACGGTACCATCCACATAATCCTCTGATTCGTGTACGTCACACTGAGGTGCCTCAAGGCCAGACTTGAATACGCTAAAGAATCCCTTGCTTTCTGAACCCTTATCATCAAAATCAATTACAACTTGGCAGTTGATGTTTTGTATGAAACGAAACGTTTTGTTAAGAAATTCGTGACTCATGTTGGTATCTGGTTTACTTAAAACAAGAATAGGGTAAATGCTGGAATCCAAAGCCTTTCTTGTTTGCACACAAGAGTCTCTTAAGTTTATCAAAACGTTGTTTACAGGAATCGTGCTTAGGAACACTCCGGACTGTCTCTTCTTCTCCCTCACGGTTTTTTCTTTCTTCGTCAAGCTTGGGAAGACGATTTTTACATAATACTCATTTCTGATAACTCAACAATTGCATATGTGAGTGAGCCATGTCTGAAAGCACGAGGTTCCTCTTTTCCATGGTCAAGGCATTTAAATCCCGCTTTGAAAATTTCATTTGCGCAGAGAGAGTATCTTGGCTCAATGTCGACCTCAATTACCACTTTAGCATCTGAAGGCAATTCGGCAACTGCACTTTTTACAGGGATAAAAACAGGGGTTCGAATACAATTGTGCACATTGCTTCTACTATCGCCAACAAAACATTTGTCAATGACCTCTGTCAGCTTTATGCTGTAACGAGTCTTGTCATTAACACAGACACCGACAATTTCTCTAGGTTGGTCACCATAAGTTGGACCTTCTACTTCATCAGCAACTCCAAAGTGTATTGTTCCGTTTGCCCTTTCATTGAGACATCCACGTGCAAGCATCAAAGTCAGGTAAACAAATTCCATAGTGTTGTCATCTTCAGTGTTGTTAGCATCTCTTCGGAGCAGTTTAAATTCGTGCGCTGGTTTTATGAAGTCTTTACAACCGATTTCCCGGCTGTCTAAAATGAAGCCGTCATTGTAATGCTTGCCAACAAATTCAGTGGCAAAGGGTCGTGGAGTTTGAAATTGTGGTGCACGAGGCATTGGTTCACTTAGAGATTGGTTAGAAGCATCCTTATGAGGTTCACCACTATCAACCGTCAGCGTTTTGAAATGCTTACTCCACTTCAGATCCATAGCAGGATTGTTGGTATCAAAAGATGCATGATACCTGCTCTTTTTCATACTCAGTTTCACGCGGTAGGAATGCTTCTGCTTTTTGTCCAAACAGAAGTTGTATGTTACAGTTTTCGTCCCGTTCAGCAACTGTTTGTCAACCAATATAACAAAGAGACTCTACTTGAGAGACTCTACCCACCTTCCCATCCTCACGTAGTTTTCTTCAGTAGGCTCATGGACATAAGTGTTAGACCCAGAGACAGGCAGAAATGACCGAGATACCTTCACAGGTAGCAATTTTATCCAGTCTGCTGCTTTTCCCCTAATTTTTGACCACAACTTTCGGGGTTTATCCCCTGTCATTTCATCCTTGGTGATAACAATAAAGTTAAACAATGTTTCAAGGGAATTGGCACCCTTACCTCTCTTTACGAAAATTGATCGTATCAAACATTGTTTGGCATCATCATAGCCTGGAGAACACTCGACTTTTAGTTGCAGCGCGTTTTGCAACAACAACAGCTTTTCCTCGTTCTTGGAAAAACTGACCTTGCCTTTAGTTGAAGGATCATTTGATGCCAGTGGCTCTTCAGATTCATTAACCTCGTTGCCTTCAATAACGCTCCTTTCAGGTTTTGACATCAACTGGCAGGTTTTAGCTGCAGACATTCCTCCACTCGTGTCACTTTCAACGTTTTCATTTTGCCAAAATGCAAGAATAGCTCATGTTCAAGAACTACCCAAGAACCCACTTTTAAGTTAAGAAATTCTCTAATTTTTCCTTGTTTCTGCAACAACAAAAAGGCTTCCCCATTAACCTCTGCCGCCTTTACTAAGGCTAGGCATTCTTCGGAGATGCCCAGTTCACTAAGCCAATTACACAGCTCCTCAACAGTCCACGCAAGGAAAGCTTTCTCAGAGGTGCTTGCAGTTTGATGTTTGCTTTCGTCAAATGCCTCTAAATGTGGTTCAAGACTTTTCACCAGAATCGTCTTGGGGCCCTTTTTCAACTGAAAGACCAACACAAGTTGATCAAGGTCTTTCCCTGCCAGTAGTAATAGAGCCTGTCCATTTATGCCTTCTCTCTGAAAAACGTAACCATATTTCGTATCTAGTCCAATATCACAGAACCATTGAGTTGTCGTTTCCATGTCCCACATTTCCATCGAATGCACGGCTAAAGAGAAAAATCCACGTGAATGATTGAACAATCTCTGAAATAGAACAATCCCTTTATTTCATAATTATTTTACAATATAAAACGCAACGGCCAACTGACTTGTTCATTTCAACTCACATGAAACCCAGCCAGAGACAGCAGAATGTGCACCAAGCCTTAATCTCGCTACTGTTGCAAGAAGCAGTTCTCTAGTGAACCCACACCATATGCAGAATATTTGTTTGTTTATACTCCCTGCGCTGAGTGAACGCTTCTTAGAATCAAGCAAGTTTGTTACGTTACTGAATTTCATTTCGGAAAAGGTTTGGTTTACATTTATACTATCGCTTGCCTATTCGACATCTAAATTCTCTGCTCAAAATTTTGGATCGAAAGTGACCAATCGTAGACGTAACCGTTTTCCGAGCGGTCAGAGATCATGGTGTCTTTTTCCAACGTGTATTTTCTGGATTCTTCAACGGTATTGGTCGCTTTAAGCACTTTGCGATCTTTTGTTCTCAATTAGCGTTTTGATTGGTCACTCTTTTCCAACTGGCCGGGTTGGAGTAGTCGCACAGTTAAAAGGGGGACGCATGTAGATGAGAGTGTATGATATCAGTTCTACAGAACCATGAGACGAGGCATAGGCCTTAACACCGATGCCCTTAACCTTTATTCGTCACCTTGTTGACGAAAGGTGATGTTATCACACATTAAAAGGTGCGTTTGAAATGGATGCAAGGAGTTAGTAGCACATGTACCCACTTTTTCTGCCTTCAACGTACCTTTTGCTTGTGAGGAAGGTATGCTTAGACTTTGACTACCTGCGGCAGGTTCATCTGGGGCATTTTCTGGGCGTACTATATATCGAAAAGAAGAACAATTCAGCATGGTTCTATAAGCATTTCAAGTATTCCCTGGATCTGGACATTGTCTTGACTGGAAAGTGCATTCAACTGACCCACTCACTCTGTTACACGATTGCTTACTCGGGATGCACTTTCATAAGAGTTACATTGGAGTCATCATCATCATCGTCGTCGTCATTATCACTATCATCGCTAGCGCTTTTTTCATCAGTACAAACAAATCCTAATTGAGCAAGGAGAAGTGAATACTTTTCAGCCTAGTAGGTTGGACTCATCAAAGTCTGTTTTTATTTTAAACGATTGAAGATAGGGATTTTCTCAGTTAATATCAAGGGTTGGTGTTTCTTTCAGAAATGTCTGCAATTTCAAAAGTATTGAGGAAAACCTTGAGGGTCGACCTGGTTTAAGAGAATTTAAAGTTGTTGTTAATCTGCTCACTCACACGAAGGACAGTCTAAGTTGCTAGTTGGCTTTTTGGACTGTGTTACACGCCTTTAAAAAGTTAGTTCTCGTAAATGACGCTAACACATTCCGATTAAGTAGTTTAATTTCGAGATGAGCCACGGTTTTGCTAACCCCTGTCCAAACTTTCTTTAAAAACGGGGCCCTTAAACACCCCCGTTAAAGATTATGTCCGTTCTTTACCTCCACCTCTGAGAGAACCCGCACGCAGAACTACGGTAAGACTGTCTTGATGGCCGTCAAGAGACCTTAAGCTTTGACTGTCACACAACTGTAAAAAGGAATGCATCGTAAATTTAGAAAAGGGTATACTCTATAGTCAGTTCAGAGGACACTCAATTTAGTATCTAAACACACGCTTTTCAATTGGCAGTTTGAGTCAATAATACTACGCGATACTACCGTCGCATTGATAAAAGTGCTTCTTTTTGTAGCGCAGTTTGCAATATTCAAACGGATAAAGAGACCTTACAGGATGTTCCAAAGACGCCCTTGGTTAACCAGTGGCCTTCTTGGTTCGTGCGCGACTTTACCTTTCACCTTATTGTGAATGATTGTTAGGTGAAAGGTAGCTCACCTTTTCTTTAAGTATTATTACCTTTTTCCCATCGTAGTAAAGAGTCTGTTGTTTGACTGGAAGCCCAGTCCTCTCGAAAAGCTCATTTTTCACATCAGCAACAGATGGAGAGCTGGCAAACTGTAAGCACAGTGGACCAAGGTAGTCATGATTAATGATGACCGGTGGATTTCTGCTGGCAGAACTGCGCACAGAAAAAATTGCTTACAACGTTTTTTCCAACGATATTACACGTAAAGTAGACAAAATCTTGAAGGCAGCATTTATTCTAGTAATGATTGTCGCTACAATAAGACATTTTGAGCACAAATGATGATGATGATGATGATGATGATGATGATGATGATGATGATGATGATGGTGGTGGTGGTGGTGGTGATGATGATGATGATGATGGTGGTGGTGGTGGTGGTGATGATGATGATGATGATGATATGATGATGATGATGATGATGATAT
>Ga0126336_10001821_pt1 | contig 11620 bp, 7 predicted proteins | sample SidCmetagenome_FD_92530 | JGI IMG/M metagenome (GOLD analysis project Ga0126336, IMG submission 92530) | Coral microbial communities from El Islote,Puerto Morelos, Mexico - Siderastrea C C metagenome | ecosystem: Host-associated > Invertebrates > Cnidaria > Coral | place: El Islote,Puerto... | reverse complement strand
GATCTGGCTTGGCGCCATGAAAGACGGTCTAATGATAAGAGGGCACGAACTCGAACGCAGACATCGAAGACGCGTGCGTCTTGGCCTTCATCCTCAGGGCTTCAAGCGCCATCTTAGGTTGCTCGGCATGGCTTGAGAATGCGGCACTTTGGCACGGCCAGAGCGGGCCGTTATGCATTGGTATCTGCGATGAAGACATATAACTGGAGTTTGTAGCGTTAAGAGAAGTCAGGATACTTGGATATGAGTGATGATGAGCACTTACAGGCACAGCACCCGGTAAACCGAGGAAGTAGTTAGGAGGTCCGCAGGGAATGCCTGGTCGCGGAGCTATCGGCAGGTGCGGGCCAAGCTTGTCACTCTGATAGCGCACTTTCTTCGCTAAACTCTGAGATGGATTTTGTCTTTTCCGCCATTTTGCTCGTCGGTTTTGAAACCAAACCTAGAAAGAAATACCTACAATTAGAATACTGAACAAATCCCTTCCAAAATTTCAAAAGAAAACTAATAAACACCATCCACTAAAAGGCATACACATACACATTTATAAACATGAAAAAATTATTTTCAAATCGCTCATTCGCAGCAAGTCTTTTTTCTTTTTGCACTCCAATATCAAAGCTTAAAAGTCTCGTAAATGTATCAGTTTGATTATAAAACAGCGCACTGGAGATTAATTTAGAAATAAGAAGCATATACGTGAATAGAATCATAAATTGATGTGGACAAATAAATCATGATGGCGTTCATTATTTGAGTATCTCAAAATAAGAGCATGTATGTGCAAATAATAATGCTCAAAAGGGTACAAAAATAACGGAAAGAAAGTCCCCATAAGTTACAAGCCATTTCGAATCAAGATATCCTAATGAACTAAGTATTTTCCCTTATCGTCGATTTGTGATTGTTTTTGTTGCGGGTCATTGCGCGTGCAGATCATGTAAATTTTTTTTCCATTGAGAAGTTAAAACTTATCGATTCTTTTTTATCTCGGTACATTTTTTGCAAGAATAGCAAATTCAAAAGAAAAATTTAACTTCTAATTTGGAAGAACAACAGTTTACACTTCTAAACAGTAAAAATTTCCGGTCGGTGCTGAGCGGATGTTTTTGTATCGAACTTATTTTGTAACTTTAAAAATGTAAGCATTCAGCTTTCGTGTATTTCTTCCAGTCATTTCAGGCGCCTTGTTAAGATATTATTTTACGTTTGCGTGCGAAAAATATCGCAAAAGGGCACAGATAAAACCAACCAAAAGTTAAAGATAATAAAGTACATTCTTGACTGTAAATTTGGATGTGGCATTAAGCTATTTCTGGTCCTTAGCGAAAATCTCTGGTTAGTCGCAATCATTCGTGTTGTTTGATTATTGGCACTATCTCCCTACTTTTAAAGGTGGAAAAACTGAAATTCAATTATGCCCAAATTCACTAAGCTTGAAGGTATATCGTCGATCACACAATTTTCACTAGTAATATAATATTGCTCGGTGTCCTAATACAATTACGACCCCACTATTAGACAAGGCTATCGCTAACGACCACACCCGATTATTTTATATTAGTTTTTTCTTCCTGAAACATCACGATCTTTTGTGGATTTATTTTATCCTTCGTTTCGGCACTTAACAGCCTCCCATTAGACTCTATAAACGTAACTTGTAAGCAAAGGCGAATTGTCGTGTTTTATGTATATTTACCTGGATTCGCGCCTCGCTAATGTTGATCTTTGCGGCAAGCTCTTCTCTGAGGGCGATATCAGGGTAATGTTTTTTCTCGAAGACTTTCTCCAGCTCCTGCAGCTGTTGTTTAGTAAAGGTAGTACGGTTTCGGCGTTGTTTTCTCCGCACTGTTACAGGGCTTTCGCCGTCTCCGTGTCCCTGTGCCTCAGGAGGTGGCGGTAAAGCTGATGCTTGAGATTGATAACTTCTGTATACCAGGGAAGGATCTGTGGAAGGCAAGCAAATCAGTAGAACTATTCAGCTAAGTTCTTCTCAGTTCTGACATCCTTGCTTACAATGTATGCGTCAACCTTTTTTACCCCGATAAAGAGCGTTTCCAACAAAATACCACAGTCAAATAAACTGAACTTACACTTTGACGAGCTGTTTAAAGCCGTCTCTATCCCTATGACATCGCTGACAACATACTGACTATGAGGCTTTCCCAGTCCAAGAGATTGCTCCATGATTTTTTTTCTTGGATGCGCTAGCTCTTTGGCGATTGCTTTCAGTAGTAAACTGATTTCTCCAGCTCGCTCCCTTTGAACTTATTAGCTGCCCAAGCTGATTAGGGCCTCGGCGCTAATTGTTTTTAGCCGCGCGAGCAGCTGCAGTGAAAATTCACCCTCATAGCCACAGCGCTCGAACAAATTGAAAATTAATAGAAGCCCTGTTTGAATGCATACAATGGTAAATTTTATTACTAATGCCAAAACTAGGGCTCGAGCCACCTGCCACACGCGTGGCTAAGAAATCCCCTTGAAGGTTATTTTTACCTATCTAACATAAAGGCCACACCAATATCAATGCTAATGTTCTTTGAATAATAAGACAATTTTACTAATGATAAAACGACCGGTTATAAGATATCTTAACACTCTTTTGGGCACTTCCTATAAAACAAGCCGCCTCTTTACGATTCTACGTCTTCGTGAGCTTGGACAAGTGGTTGTAGCATTTTACGAGCGCGGAGGAAATGACGAATAAAAAGGAATGCGAGCAAGGCTTAGTGGCTCCACCGGAAGACTTCAGTCTGTCTCATGACTGAGTGGGCTTCAGCATTTTTAATTAATCAGTATGAATATTGTTTAGAACCGTGCTCTCAATTTGATTTGGTTTTAAGATGTAGCTCACAGCTAAATTGGGATGGTTCGGTAAACATGATCAATAAACACGAACTGTCATGAATCAGAACAATTTTAGCTCCCTCGCTAATGGACATTGTAATTTGCGAAATTAAAAAGAGCATCATTTCGTTTATTAAAATGGCTTCTACTTTGTCCTTCAGATCATTAAAACCGTTAATAGATATGAGCTGCGAAAAATGAAATTGCATGGCAGTTCATTTTCAAACATCACCCGTCATAATGATAAAATTCAAATAAGGGTTTCAATAGGGATGTTTTAGTCTTGGCGCCAAAGAATTCGAGCCTGTAAAAAGATGAAAACATTGAAAAATGGCATTAAAATGTTTAATGTCATTGAAAAAACAACTAACTTTCAACATGACACAAGAAAATTAAAGATTAAAAACATATAGTACTGCTCTTTAAAGCTTCAGGTGTCCTCCGAATAACGAACTTGCATAAATATGCCAATCAACAGAAGGGAGAACGTGAGATAACGAGCGAGTTTAAAAGGTCTTCTAAGAAGAAAGCCCATCTCTGAGATGAAAAAGCAGATGTTTGCCATTTTGAGTTTAATTTGTCGTAGTCGTGTACGTACTGGTTTTTTCATGCAGAAAGGAAGGCTTTGTTTGCTACTAAACAGGCGGCTCGTCAGAGACAATGTTCCCCGAGATATTCGCATGAAACCGTCCCGATTTTTCGTATCTCGTACTCATGCAGTTATGCTGTGCAGGCGAAAGCTCTTCCGTAGTAATTTACAAACAGCGAGTCTTGTTTAAAATCTATTAACTTGGGCTTAAACTTTAGAAGTAAAATATTTAACTTGCAATAAATATCGAATCTCTCAAAAAACAGGTCATATTTAAAAACTATAGTTGAATTAAAGTTGCTAGCTGAAGTTAGGTTTTATTTTTTATCACCTTTGAGGCATAGCTCCCATAAATTTTTAGGAGTAAAGGTCGTTTCAGTTGGATTGAGTAAATCGATTAAAATTTGAGACACACAGTCTTCAACTGAGAATCTTCATATGATTTGCCGGACTTGTATCAGGCCACCCGGCCTAGCTTAAGGTCATCTTAAAATTACTCCGAAACAATGCTAAACCAATTGGAAGCCAATCAGCGACACTTTGATAAATAATTTACAAGTTCATGTAGCTCTTTGTTAAGAACAGAAGGCATTCATGCCACTATTAAAGAAATGATCCAATGGCCATAGAGATGCGATTGAGGTTAACCCCGGCTTTCTGACATGATTGGTAAAAAGTTAACCTTATTTATGTAGAAGGCAATAGTCATTAGATTGGACCGGCTACGATCAAATACTATTGTTCAGACTGTTATCTTCTCAATATGATATTGGACATAGATTACAATTGATCCTTCGCGGTATTATTTACCTTGCTGTTGTTTGTATTATTCGGCTCAGCATACACGAATAATAATAATAATCTGTCTAACATAAATTGCCCACTGAAGAGTTCGGTGTTTTCCTGATTAAAACCCTGCATCACTAAGAGTCCCCTGATTTTCCACTCTTTTCAGAATGTAATTACACATTCTTTTTGTGAGAGAAAATACCGCTCTCGTCACTACAGAAACAACCGGGCAGCTATCGGTGTTTTAAGCCTTTATGTAAAAAAAAGTTTAAGAAACATTCATCTTATATAACGTTTGAACAGCTAATTTCCATATAAGCTACTGTTTAACCGGAGGCGAGTTAGAGACATTCCGCGATCTTTTGTTTAGAACCACACAAAAACGATCTTTTTTTAATATGTTGACAAGCATATCCACCCTCGACACTTGTTTTTTTAAACTGTTTTAACCATCTCAATGCGTGTTTTTTACACACTATTTAAAAATGGCCTATGACGGAAATATAGAGGTTATGCGTAAACAAAGGGCTTTCAATAAGGCCCGTATTGACATTACATTGCTGGTAAATTTCTGTGCGAGTCTCAGTAGACTTTTAAGCACGAGTATAACATGTTAAGACCAGTTTTTAGTATATTTCTTAATTATCTATCGCTTTTGTCCCGTAATGTTTTTAAAACACAGCATTTTTATTAATCTCACCGTAAGATGTCTTGAACAAAAGCTTTTGTTTCTTTATATCGCTAGGGTTCCAACAGAGCGTCAGAACCAGCGGATTCTTGAAGAAAATCTTTTTTAAAGTTTATTTTGTTTCCGGAAACTCGTTGAGATTCAACCTTGAAGTCGAGCTTTTTAAAACCCTGATTTTACACACCTTTTCAAGCTCTGTTTGGCTGCACTTCCTAAGTTTTTGCCTTGGACGAGAAGGGCCCTCGTTTTCCAGCTGAGGCGTATACTAGTTTGTTAGTATTAATATGCTATTTCATGAAGTGAACGGTGAATTTATGAAGATAATGGACTCAGCCGCCGCGGGCTCAAACGACAGCTCCATTCTTGCTGCCCACGCGAGCACAGTTAGTTGTTTACCCGTCAGGTGTCTAGCCGAGTTAAGTAAGGATTTCTCGCAGATAAGATCTTCGATTTTTTTTTCCAGATTAGTGACTTTTCTATTAAATGCCATCATCCTTTGTGAAAGGTAACTTATCTTGTGGTAATGTTTCGTTTCAGATGTGCCGATTGCTTCAATTACATCGTTATAAAGGTATTTAGAGGTTGGCTGTTAAGTACTTGAATAAGAACCTTAACAACCGAACCCGTACTTGCTCTCGCGGGACCTTATTTAAAGAGAAGGTTGTTAAAATGTAAAACCCCGTTCCACTCAGTAAGTGTGGTTCTATTTAAATCGGAGGGCTGGACTGAGATAGATTTAATTCAAATTATTTGTTAAAACTGCTTTGAGTTAAACAATTAAACTTGCAATGAGACAAATGATGTGCAGTGAATTTGTTCTTTCATTCAACATTTTTTCTGAAGAATTTTTTGTGTATGTATGTGTGAAGATTTATTTTTGTAACTAGCTAGAAGAGGAATTTATATCTGGTTTGGTCTTTCCATGCATTTTCTTCTGAGTTAAAAAAGTTGGATTCTTAAAACAAAGCATGCTAAATCAAGTTAATTGGAGTAAGCATAAAAGAAATTATTTAAGATTATAGTATTTCTATTGAAAGCTATTCAAGTGAAGTAAAAGACTTTTACTCAGTTAATTAGTTTTGGCTTCTATGGCATTTTATTATCTATTCGTATTTACACTAAATATGCATCGGAAAAAATGCAAGGGCTCTGCCGATTCTCTTTTCGTCAAGTTCACTGTAATAGACGATTGTATCTGAAACAATTTTGATAAGACCTGATAACAACTTTACGCACACGTGAAATTACAAACTGATTATCTTAATTCCAACAAAAAGCCCAAATACATACATTTGGAAATAAAGACCGCACCTTTTCTTTCAATTCCCAGCGCTATTCATCACTGTCATAATACATTTACGTAGTTAAATTGCAAAACACTGAAAACAAAAAACGATTGCCGCAAGTCGAAGACGAAAACCTGTGTCGCCCTTTGGTTACAAAAACCTGTCAGAACTTACGCTTAAGAGTTCATTAAAATGCCTCGAATATCAGTTTGAATGCGAAGGCGACATTAAAAGGTTCTCAAATAACAATAAACACCTGACTGAAAGTTGGCTCAAATGCTTTTTATGTCATTTTTCACAAAGGAAAAATTGGAATTGAACTGCAGTTAGACTTGGTCTGAAAGGACAGTTCAGTCAGTGCTATTTCTTCTGGGCTTTTATACGGCACCTGCACTCGTTTTGACTTAACATTTAGAGGTAACCTTACAGGTACGTAATCAGAAAACCTCTGATATAGATCTATAATCCAATTAGAGATATTCTTTATTGACTGTGGGCCACAGAATGCTTCGGAGTTTAGAAACATCGCATAAAAAATAAAAAAATCAACAAGATAACTCCTGTATACAGCATTTTACGACTCATTCTGTCAACATAGTAATAGTAAAATGTTATCTCTTTCGCCGGTCTGGCCAGTACTCTTGCGGACACGTTGAAAACTGAATTGACATCTTAATTTAGAGGGGTAAACACATTTAGTAGATATCTGATAAGAAGACAAACACCGCACACAAGTTTGGAATAGTAGCACGTGCCGCTTATCTCAGCGGTGAAGTTACCTCTGTGTTGGGAGCTAAATAAATGATAACTACAAGAAAGCCTGCGATTGTCAAGGCTAAGCCCAGGTTAAAGTTACCGAACTAAGAACTAAAGAGAAACCTCAAACATCAATAAATACATCTATAATAGAAAACACTTATTGTTTGATTCACGAAACGTAATGCCTGGTTAAAACAGGAAGAATTAAGGATTTATCACTAAAGCAAAGTCCATTTTACGCACCTGCTAGATAGGTTAACATCTCAATTTTCAATTTCGGGCAAGATTTTGAAAAGCAGGTACAGTTACAGGAGAGTACCGCTCAATGACTTTCATTTGAATGGTCAACAATATCACTTTTCGCGAAATGACAAACAGCATCACAGAAAGCACAGGTTACGGTAGTTAGCAGTTATTCCACGAGCGCGCCCCTAATATGAGCTAACTAAATAACGCACCGAGTGGTTATAATCGCCTCACATCCAACAAACATAAGTCAAATAATGGAATGATTGCTTTGTTTAATTCTCATCTTTGGTGTTCGTTAGTTTTTTTCCATATTCTTGGACAAAATTTACTGTTCACGCAAAAACGTTTAAAAGCCACTGCACGCGATTTCCTTGTAAGGTAAAAAGCAAGTTTATTAGCTGATGACCTGTGTGAGACGAACCGATGAGAAGCTCGAAATCCAACTACCAAGATTAAGAATATGATAATAGCTTTTATTTCATTGGTTTAAAATTAGGTAAGACGTTCATGATAACCGTCACGAAAATAGAGGTTGATAGCATGATATTTTAAATTCATCACTTGTTGTAGCTGTGGTTAGTAGTTAGCGTAGTTGGTGTAGTAGCTGTAGTCGGTGCAGTAGCCGTAGTTGCTGTAGTTGCTGTAGTTAGTATAGTTGGTGTAGTAAAATGAACTAAAAGGCCACGATACGTGAAGCCAGTTTGTTTCGATTATATTAGTGAGGGGGTTAACAATTTAACCTTAAGATGTGAAACACGTCTTACTAGACCAACTTTACAACATTGAAATAATCGTCCTAGAGCAAGGACTACTCAGGCGTGATGTTAGGCTACAAAACTTCGCACGAAGCATTTAATCTGAGTTACAGGTTTTCGATGTCACACTGGCCCTTTTAAAAACTGCAAACGCAGGTAATTCACTTAGCAGATTTGTTAAGCTGTTCTTTCGACTCTTCTTGTGGAAAGATGGTGAAATTCTCCCAAATACCGTGAATAATTTTTTCAGGGACTTTTTATAACTTGCGTAAAAACAATTTACGAAGGGGAAATACTAAATTCTTATAAAAGGATCACGATTTGGCGGAAAGCTTGATAATGATTTGACATTTAGTTCGAGACACTGACCGACCTCATTTTACTGAACTCATGCATAACACCAAAACAACTTTATTTCTAATCTGGCAACGTCTGAAATTACTATTAAAGGATTGTCGGAAATCAGTGAATGAAAAAAGCGAAACAGTAATCCATATAAAAATAGAGTGTGTTAGACGACAAATTGTTTCTTCTAAGATTATTACTTAGGTTATTTTACCCCCTGAAAAATTATATTTTATTATTTTGTGGTAAAACTTGCCTGGAAGTTGACTGGTTTATTCCTACAACGTTCATTGTGCTCTACAAAAGAACAATTTGCTTTCATGAACATTCACTATCATTTTGAGAAGAGTTTAAATGTAATCCTGCACAATTTCACCCCAAATGAGAGCTTCACAAGAGGGCTCACTCTCTCTAATCATTTCTCGCAGGTGCACATTTCCAGCTCCTAAATCAACCAAGTTCTCACACGACACATATAGTTAGTGTATTGTTTTCATTTGTAAATTGGGTGCTAATAATCGATCGAAAAAAAGCTGTTGGACAATGCCTTCATGTTGGTTAATCTAACGCAAGTGGTCATTAACGGTCATCATCATTGTGAATATTTTCGCTCGGCAGGAAGAACCATGCAAAGACTGTCCATCCTCCAAGACTGACGAGCAAATTAAAGTTTGAAAACTTGAAAATTTGAATTTAAAAGAATAGCGTTCATCCTGAAACAAAGGGATTCAACACCATTCATCATTGTTCAATACTGACAACTTTGTTGTACGAATGTTTAAAGGGAAAGGCATTTAAACTTTGTTCAACGTTATTCAAAAATGCAAGGTGCCCAAATGTGGTTAACTTGCCGAATTCAACAACGTAGAACGCTGCTGAATGGAAATGTTGTTTTCCTCTTTTAACCGGAGATTATCTGTGCTTTCAGGTAATGAGTCCGTGATGATGTTCAGCTGGATTCAGTTTATGAGTGAACAAAATCAGTGAGATTGTTCGTCTTTCTTTCTCGGGAATGAAAATGTTGAATAGAAATATTGAATCCAGGGGGCTGGAGCCTAATTGTACTGTCGAGAAATAAGTTCATCTTCAGATTTAGTTTACGACGGTTATCAAAATTAGTTTCTTAGTCCTATTTTTCTTGGGAATTAAGATAAAATGCTGTACAAAAAGACTGACAAAAACCGTGTTTAAACCTAACCGTGAAAATTTATTTCCCAAAACAACTTTAAAGAGCCAAATACGAAAAAAAAATCACTGCTGATTCAACGGTAGGGAAACTAAATATTTTAAATAACCAATAATTCAAGAGGCACGACCGTTCTTCTTCAGGGTCTTATTAAGGAGACCAATCCAGAGAAAAGAGGAAAGCCACTGCTAACGTTGGCTTGGGGGCAAAATAATGATGGTAGACGGTCTGCGGTCTGTACAGCATTTTGCCATATAGAACTTCGGTAACCCAGTTAAGTTATTCTAGTCCAAAGAGGACATAAAACGCTGCAATTTAATCCAAAAACTTTTTCACCACCAAATGGGGAACACATACATAATAAAAACAAATTATTTCAAGGCTTTGCTCTTCATCCAAATCTTAAACGTTTCAATGTTTTTCAATGCATTTGATGCTTTTTTCAAGATAAATCACCTGGAATTTTAGGCCATTTTAAACCTGATGCTTGTATTAAGGTTAATTAATTTTGTAATAAAAAAAATTACTCGCTTTGCTCGTGATTCCTCCTTTACTCTGTTTCGCCATGCTATGACGTCATACCGTTGTCTCTTAAAAAAATACTCTGTTTGCAACGGTCGAGTACTGAGTAGTAGGGTAGTAGTGGTAGTGGTAGTGGCAGTGGCAGTGGTAGTGGTAGTGGTAGTGGTAGTGGTAGTGGTAGTGGTAGTAGTAGTAGTAGTAGCAGTAGTAGTAGTAGTAGTAGTAGTAGTAGTAGTGGTGGTGGTGGTGGTACTGGTAACGGTACTAGTAGTAATAGAAGTAGTGGTAGACGTAGTGGAAGTGGTAGTGGCAGTGGTAAATTTTTAAGAAAACACGATAACCTCTTGCCTTTATCTATTCACAGTATTTCCATTCGGATAACTTACACTGATTATTAAAAGTAGATTACAACACACAAGTTCTAATACCAAAAACCGGAAGTAGCAACTATAAACCAGCTGACTCTAATAAATGAGGGTGACAACAATAAAATAGTAAAAGGATGGCTTTGAGGTCCGCTATAGCTAAAACGTTTTTAAGATGATAAATACAAGGCTGGGTTGTAACAAGTTAATCTCACCATTGCCATTTAAAATTTTATAAAAAAGTAAGTGACTTCTTATTCTTGTTCTTGTTGTTGTTCTTCTTCTGAAACAAAACAGAGCTCTCTGTCGTCACATCACGATTGGCTTCTCTCAAGCATTTACTTGAAATTGATTTGGCATTTTTGACCGGTTTAAATGATTTTTTACTCACTAAATTTTCTTAATAACTGCGAGAATCTTTTTTACACTTGTTTATTCACTTGTTCGTCTTCCGTTGCGAGTCAGCTCGTGAAAAAAATAAAAGTCCTGAGGGCAAGATCATAAGTTTTCATTTTCTTTGTTTTTGCGCTTTCGTTTGTGTCGCGGTGATTCGTAGTAAAAAGCAAATAAGAACGAGACTGTGTTTGTAGTTTCTCTTATGTTCATGAGTATGGTTGCGTTTCTGTCGTTTTCACTAGAAAGGTCCATTGTTCTGTGCTTATACACTTGTGAAAATCAGGCCTTAATGTACTTTATCTACAGGCTTTGCACTACTCAAGAAAGGTCCGAAACTGAAACTATTCAATAGCACTGTGGCTTTACTGGTGTAAGAACGTTTCTCAGGCAGATAGGCTAGGGTCATGCAAAAACTCACGACACTTTGCGGACACGCAGTTCATTCCACAGTATGACGTTAAGCCCGATATTATTTTAACCCATAAAAATACCCACTTCTCATCAGTGTGGAATTTTCCGGCTCAGACATCTTTGCTTTAATAACGGAGTGTAGGTTTTGTGGTCTTCCACTGACGATTAAGTGTCAAGGTCGCAAAGTGTAGGCGATGAGGTGCAGAAGAAAGAAAATACCACGAAACCGCTCGTCCTGCAGGGAGCTAAAAATAAAGCTCTTATAGCGTAAAGCACAACAGTACAACAGTACCAACCTTAGGCTACAAGAAAACTTAGTTGAATTCCAAGAATTAAAAGCTGTCTACGTATTCTGATTTGATTACATGGTAATTGAGCTCATGCTCTCATTGGGATTAACCGTCTTTGGTTAGTTGTTTTTGTTTGTTTGTTT
>Ga0126336_10001820_pt1 | contig 11620 bp, 12 predicted proteins | sample SidCmetagenome_FD_92530 | JGI IMG/M metagenome (GOLD analysis project Ga0126336, IMG submission 92530) | Coral microbial communities from El Islote,Puerto Morelos, Mexico - Siderastrea C C metagenome | ecosystem: Host-associated > Invertebrates > Cnidaria > Coral | place: El Islote,Puerto... | reverse complement strand
TAAAATGCAAATATCGTTATTGAATCTGATTTATGCGCAAATGTTCGTACTTTCGCGCTCATGAATGTCTCTTCGCGCAATTGAAGGCCGTTTCACGCAAATGATTGCGTATTTTCTCGTAATCAACAGCAAAAGGTGTAAATCGCTTTAGCCTGATGTTCACTTTATTCAAACTTAGAAATGTTGCAGGTACAGCACCACAACTTGTAGATCAAACCCCCAACAAACTGCCAACTCAAGCTGAGAACATTGTTACTTTCAAAAGGGACCAACAAGAAACACTTCTCAATTCTTGACATTGTTATATCATCAGTATCTTGGTACAATTCACTTTTCTGGCTATTCCTAAGACGTTCTTTTATGAGGACTTATTCTCAGACTACACACCCACGCAGTACGCCTTTAAAAATAACATTCTAAAACTCAACAACTCGTAATGTTGCATAATGGACGTTTGGTTACCTGATAGTAACTAGCATTGGATTTTTTACAATTTTACTTCTTTTAAGGACACAAGCTTTTGCAATCAAAAGTCAATAATTCGTCCGGTGTGACCAAGAAAGTTCTAAGTGTGACAGATGTTTAGATACAAGGTATAAATAAGCAGGGAGACTCATAAGCATAATTTTATTTTCCTTTTTTCTCTTTAACCGTAATTGGCTAGTTTGAGAAGATAAGACAAACACTTGAGAGAGTTATGCAGAAGGTAATCCAACCCTCAATTTCATCCAGAAAATTCCACTGTGTGTATGACACTCTTTCCACTCTCTTTGCCAATGCTAGAAAACCTGATCAACAACACGTTAACGCAGTATAGTAGTACACGTATTAGGCATATGTCGGGTCTTATCAATCCATACAGTCCACAAGATCCCTGCTCATGTATCATGGAGCACAAGAAAGCACCCACCGCACTCTCCCACCCACAGTTAATTATGTTAGAGTCAGTAACGATGATGGTTAGCATGACAGACCTGCGTGTCCATGGTTGCAGGCTTCATGAAGCGGAAGCCAACCACAGTAATCTCTTGCATTTACATCAGCTCCCTGAAAGAGTTAATGAACAACAAACAACAGTTGAAGACTTAACAGAACTTAAATATTTTCACACACATACACTTCATTAAATTGGAAGCTCTATCCCAAAAAGATTACTCACATCCGATCACTACACTAAAAATCTTAGTCTGAAACTAATAGCACACAAAAGGAGCAAATTTTAGTACCATACAACCCCTTTAGTCCCAGAGTCGGACCATTAATTAGTTAACAGTTTTACTTCATAAGTCTGGGGAAATCTTTTAAGTGGGATCGTTCAAACCAAAGCTCTTCAGCACTACTTTCCTATGGTGTCCTATAGTTTATTACGCTGTATAAGGTGGTTCTAACTTTTAAGTCTGTGAAATGATAAAATTCTTACGCGTGACCATTCAAATGAAAGGTACTGAGCAGTACTTTCCTTTTTTGAGCTTAGGTGGTCTTGGCAACAAAAGGGTTAACAATGTAAATAGATCGGTGAAGCATGATGGTCCTGGTGAGTGTAGTTCTGAGAAGGACCGTTTGTAGTGACATTGACTGACGTTTTGACGACCTGAACTCATCATCAGGTTGTTAGTCAATGTCACCATAAACAGCCCCTTCTCAGGACAAAAATTCACCCAGACAGTGATACTTCAACAATTTATGATATGACTCCTGGGTTCAAACCATTTACGATGTAAAAAGATGCGGATTTGTCTTTAAAATATGTCCAAGTCACCCAAGAGAAACTGGTATCAAATGACACAAAAGACAAATTACTAAGCAGTCAGGCTTACCTTTTCCAAAAGTGCTTTAACACGCTGGGAATTCCCAGCAATGGCAGCTTCATGTAATGGTGTCTCGCCTTTCTCATTAACAAGTTTTCGCTAAACCAGAAAAAAAAAGAATTCTCTTCACAGCTGTGTTTCGAATCTATCAACGGCACAGCTAGAGTTGCCGGGCCTTTGGAGATAAAGGGATAAGTTACGATCCAAACTGTGGTGTACGTTGCATTGGTGGGGGAGTGAAACAGTTTAATTGTTATCAGCTGAGTTGATATGAGGTAAATTGGCCACTGTTAAGAGGTCAATTGATAAAAGGTAAATTGGCTACTGTAAAGAGAATCTCTTCACGGGACCCATTTTACCTTTTATCAACTCAGTTTACACCAAATTGAAGTGTCATGCTCACGGCGGCTAAGTATCTAAGTAGCAAAGCAAGTAAGAAGTAACAATAATGAACTTATCAAGACAGCTAGACTAAACTCCTGCCTGAATAAAGTAGTTCTTTTAATATGGTTCATACCTGACTTCGTCTTGTCCTTGTTGAATTTGAGTTATTCCTTTTTCTTGGACCTTCTCCTTCATATTCATCATCACAGTTGTCTTCATCTTGAAAAAAGCCAAAATACACATTACCTGCCACTTGGGAACATAAATGTTGATTTGTTTGGGATGTGGTTTTGGAAAGCATCCTGGAATGATAATACTCTGAATGACTCAGCAGCAGGTTGTTACAGTAGGTAAGCTTATCGTATGCTGAAATCACTGGAATACCATTTCCATCACTTTACTGGCATGTGTGCATGTATATCCTTACTACAGTCGAACCTTCACTAAAGGCCACCTCTCTAAAATGGCCACTTTTTTTGTGTCCCGGCGGACAGTCCATACATTCACTCACAATCAGCTGCTGTAATGTTCTCACTTCGTTTGAACAAAGCAAAACAAAATAAAACAGCCCAGGTAGTACATGTATGAGATGGAGCATTACAAAATCTGTACCTTAAGTGCTGGTGAAATTCATGAAGAGGTACCAAGCGCATTTGATCATATTTACATGTTAATTTGCACTATCTGAGTATTAAATATTGCTATTATTATTACCAAGACAAAGTGCTCACTGGCATTTTCACAGTTTTTATTAAATAATTATATCAAAATTTATATTCTCCCTGTGCTAGGCATAGAGGGCACAGCTATAAATCTCTTTGTTTTACATACTCCAAAAGACACTGCATAGCTATACCTTGAGACGATTTGAAATTAAACCCCTAAGTGGTACCAAAACCATGCTTTTAACCCAAATAGGTATTTTGAGCACCTCCATCAATTTTTCATATGACAGCACTCCTCAAAATTCTACTGTCAAGTGCAAAATAAACCAGTTAAAGAAGGTAGCAGGCAAAGAGAACAAAATGGCCCGACATACTGAAAGTATACACTTTTGTCAGGTTTATTACCTCTTCAGTTCACATCTATCTCAATTAAAATCATATTAAGTTGATTTTGAATATAACAAACAAACAAATCTCCATTATACCTGAATCAAGGAGCAATTCTTTTTCAATCAAGGCTTCTGTTGCCTCATTATCATCACTATTGTTTCCTTCTTTCTTGTCATCATCATCACTGTCATCCTCGACACCAAACTGACTCTCCAGCTCTGTAACTTTTTCAAGAGACTTTTCACACTCTTCTTTCAGGTGAAATAACTTTTGAGTGTCTGCTAAGCATTTCCATACCCCCAGCTGTGAAAAAAATTAAGAGAAACGTAACTTGTTATTAAGATCTATTGGAGGAGATATGTCAGTGAAGGAGCTTTGGCGTTGGAGTAGAGAGATGGTAACTTACAGAAACAATAGAGAATGAATTTTTGTAAAAACTAGAAAGATTAGTTCAGTAGCTTCAAAAGGTTGCATTTGTGGATTGTGTTTGGTGCATATTGATCCATTTTGATTTATTCTGCTTTTCAGAAGTGAAAATCAGAATCAATCAAAACTAAATGTTGTTGTAGTTGAAGGGCATGGTCGAAATCTATGTTAAGTGGTGACTTGGCCTTAAAATCTAAATTGGCTCACTTTAGCATACAGACTAGTTGTCAAGACATGCAAGAAATGAATTTGTTTTGTGGTAACATGCCTTGAAGTTGAAAAATAAACCCACTACTGTACTAAAAATCTCAAGCATAATTGGTTGATTTCTACAGTTTTGGGTTAAACAAGGATAAAAGCCACTGGAGAAAGACTGTGAAGGCCCTATGCTCTGGTCGGATTGGAAAGGACTAGACTAGACTAAATCCTTCTAATTTAAGCACTAAATATGAAACCATATGAAACTAAGTTTCTCACATGATAGCTGGTCTGTAATGCAGAGCAATGTTCAACGATCAGCACAGCTGCAACTACTATTATGTTAAGGACAACAATTTCCTCCCAAACACTAGTTCCCCAAACTTCATGCACAATTTTGGATCTTAATTCTGCAAATTCAAAGTATTACTACTCCTTTAAGATGTAAGAAAAGGTCCCCTCGCTTTTGGACATGATACCAATGCTACTCTGACCACAAAAAATTGAAAAATGGGAAAAATAAGTTAACTTAAATCAAGCTTAAATGCACACGTTTTTTTTTCAGTGACAAGATCAGATATTTTTTGCTTTTAATTACTGTCTCAATAATTTTTTTTTTTTTTGTCTTCTTTTTTTTTTTTTTACTCTGGTGAACATTGTAAATGGTGCTTTTGTTTCTGCTATAGACCCTTGTCATGAGGCGGCCATGTTGAGTCCCCGGAGAATAAAAAGCTTTGCTTTTCCACATCTTAACTCGTTCTCAAGTTTTTCACAACGAGGCTAAAGGTTGATTTCCACTGTTGCGTAAAGCGTGTAAAATGCTTCGTTTTTATGCTAAATAGTAGCCACGTGAAAAGGGTCTATGATGCTTATTGTTAATAATGTAATGAAAATTAAAAGATTGAATTTTATTTATTTACTATCCAAAAAAATCTTCAGAAGAAAAGTACATTCCAAGAGGTAGATAATAAATCCTACCACAGCTTGCGGTTTTCCAGACAGCTCTGCATATTCCAGTGCCTTGAAATAAGACTCTTTTATTTCTTCATAGTCATGTCCCGCCTCTTCATGTACATAAGCAATGTTACGCCAAGTGCCACACATCTGAGCAGTAAGAAGAAGAAATAGAGCATTAGGGATATGAATAGGAAAGCTTAATGAGACATCAACAAGGTGCTTATATAAAGGCCTATATACACACAATTACATGGACTATGTGGACAGATTATCAGCCTCAGTATGTAATACACAAAGTACACTTTGCAGATGGACAGAAGTGGTCACTGCTTTAGAGTGACTGCATAATGTTTGTCTCAATATCCAACACGTGGATGTGGAATAATTGTTAATTTTTTTTGTAATTGTCTGCAAAGCCAATGCATCACTTGAGCTTGTTGGATATGACCTCATACCCACAAGCCAGGGCTAAAAATTAACTTCAGTGCTTGGTCGCCACTCGGGCCAGTATCCCTGAATCCTTAGTGGCCCAGACCAAAATAAAGTAACCCTCAAATTTCCTCTCGTAACACAAACAAAATTTTAACCATTTTTCTTGAATAAACGCCCCACGGCTCTTAACTACTGCCCCAGAAATGGATTAATTATTCAAACCCAGATGAAAAGTAAGTCTGTTGTATCAAGCAGTGTAAATTCATCGCCGATATTCATGTTTGAAAACGTACCGCATAGATCTCTGGGTAAGTCTGGAGACACATGTCAATAAAATCAAAATGCCATCTACATATTGGAGTGATCTAAAAACTCAATCACGAATTTTGCACTTTAGAAATAAACTTTTGCTACAATTGATGAACTTAGAGTTGAGGAAAGAAAGGAAAGAAAAGAAGGGTACTCCAAGGAAAGAGCATTTTATTTTGTTGTTATTGTAATCCTTTTCGTACTTCTCAAATCATAGTCGCCATTCGGTCGATCAAACCTAAACTTTTAGTGGCCCTTAACACTTTTTAATTGCCACGAGCGACCGTTTGACCGCCAAGTTTTAACCCTGACAAGCTCAAGTGGAAATATTTTTGTGTGGTCACCTGAGCTACATAGGGTGTAACCATTTACATATGGCATAGCAAAGGCACTAATTTTTGCTTTGGTAGAACTTCTAACTAAAGTTGACACAGAGTAAAGCACAGATGTTGATTAGAATTTATAAAAAAACTAACAGATTAATGACAAGAGGAAGTGCGACAAACGAGAAAAAACATGTGGATTGAAGACATTTAAGGGGCATGATTAACAAGTGCAACATAATTCCATGTTAAAATGGCTTGCAAGGTGTTTTAAAACAGGCTTGCAAAGCACCAGCCATCTGCTTCAATAAGTATTACCGAAACATAAAAATACCGGCATACCTCTTTGTAATTGCCTTCCTCCATTATTCCCAGCTCTTCCATGTAACAGTTAATGGCATCAGCCGGACACTTCAGATCAAGGTATGTAATGGCTAAGGATACAAAGATGGGTGACAGCTCCTTATGAGACTTGCCTGCCTGTTTGGCTAGCTCAAGCTGTAGGAAGATAAGATTACCCTCTAATTCAAAAATGCCAAATTTCCTCCTGGGAAAAATAACAGCAACAACAAGCACAACAAACATACCGGTATTAACAGGGACGAAAATGAAATTTCTCTTTAACACATTATCACTGCTTGTTCAAACATTCAAGTGATGGAAATAAAGGAAACAATCACTTCGGATAAGATGTCTTGAATGAATATGAAACAAAAGAAAATAAATATTGAACCAAGGATAAAACATTCATAAGACGGTTCCAGAATTCATTCACAGACTTAAAAGTTGGAACAAGTTCCTTGCGCACCCTAACATACAACACCACAGCAAAGTATTGTCCATGATAAATGTAGCTTTGATATAAATGGTTACAATAAGAGATACACCAACAGGTTAAACATTAGAGCCTTGTACATGATTTTTGCAAAATATTAATGCAGGTGTATTCGGGTAAATTTATACATGTCAATCAAAAATATTTTGAGTCATCTCATTTTTCAGTCAGTCCCAACAGTAAAACAGGGGTCAATTTAATAAAACATTTACAAGTGTAGCTATTGTTTTCAACCTCTGAAACAATAGCTACGCTTCTAAATTACACTGTCTTGTAAATGCTAATTATTAAATTTACCCCAGGATTGCTCTTAAGAAAAAATGTGTAAATTTATAATTACCTCCTTCTTATAGCATCCAAGAGCTTTCTTGTAAGCTTTTGCCTGACAATACAGGTCACCTAGCTTTTCCAATATTTTCACCTGTTCATCCAGTGAATATTCAGAGAGTTTTGCATATTTTCTGTGGTACCTGATTCCTTTGATAGCTGAAAAGAATAAGCAATTGAATAGTGATAGTCCTTAAGGTCACAATGAAGATCTGTTACAATGCATTTACAAGCCCCCAGGCCCTACCCCTACAAACAGTAACAATAAATAGCCTTCCCCCAAAATAAGCACTCTTCCACTAAAAAAACATCCTTGGAACAAACATGGCCTTTTATGGAATTTTACTGCAAATATGAATTAGCATATAGACCAATAAAAATTCATGGTTACTGCAACTTAACAAATTTCCAAATATATTGCACCAAATTCATAATCGCTAATCTATGGTTCAGGCCAAGAACATGAAATCAAAGTGGATGAAACTAATTAGTCTTAGAACTAGTTATAGATCTGTTAAAAGATCTTACTTTGAAAGAGATAAAACAATACCAATTCTGGAGCAATTTTTTTTCATTCACAGTGGATAGCTCTGCATCTTAGATGATATTTATAAGCATCAACTGCCTTCTGGTTTCATATTATTCTATTCTTGAGCCATCCACCATTATCTGAACTCAATGTATTACTGGTCAGTCGCCAAAAGATAACAGTCAATGAAAATTACCTGTTGCTAGATTGGATTTGAGTTCCTCAATATCATCTGACCTTCTGGCCTTGTTGATCATGTATGCTTTCTTTAAATTGTGACGACCAGCTGAAAATTCTCCCAGTTTCAGAAAAACCTAGAAAAAGGCAAAAAGAAATTAAAGCGTCAAAAATAGACAAATAATAAATTTGATACTGATCCTTCTATGTCAGCCTGGATAATTATTTGGTCAGCTTCAAGAGAGGATGCTGACTATAAAAAATTATTGTGTGCTGTGTCCACAGAAATTGTCCATTGTTTCTGTTAGGTGACATCCTTTTCAGTAGCTCCAGGTTTATCAATGCAGACTTATTTGGGTCCCCTCCTCCCACAGCAACTTTATCAGCGACTGGAATAATTCAAGTTCTCAACAATACTTGCAATCAAGATTGACATGGGGAGAGCGAAGGGGTGTCCATTACTGTTGCATAAGGTTAATAATGTGTCAGGTTTTGTGTAAGTGTCCCAAGACATTTAGTCACAATATTTATTGTAGGTAACTAGTCAGAATACTTAAAGTTTGGAAAACAAAACCGATCTTAGCTATCAACCTACCTTTCCCAACATGTCTAAAGCATCTGCCTCATCGAACTTGTGGTTTGCATGTCTAGCCACCAGCAATGCCTGCTCAAAACACCTCAGAGCACGTGCATCCTCATCAGATTTCATGCACACACCCCCAAAAGAGATAAGACACAGGAATTCAGTATCCTTCAGGCCTTGTTCCCTGAATTCATAAGTATGACAAAAATCAATACACATGTATTAATTAAGGACAGTGCCTCCTAATACAGATGTATTTTTGCAAAGGTTATGACTATGGGGAAAAAGTAGATCTTAGCAAGCATTATTGGAATCCAAAAAGAAAATGTGGGTAACCTAAAAAAAGCGTTAAAATGCAAAGAATGTATGGCAATTTCTTTCCAAATTTAAGCTCAGTTATCTCCGAAAAATGCGGTTACCCCCAATTTTGATAGCCCTTGCTAAGATCTGCTTTTTCCACATAGTCATGAGCCGAACGAACGAATGTGCAGTACTTAACAAAAGGCACCGTCCTTTAAAAACTGAAAAAACATCCAACAAACAAACTGCAAAAGATATGACCAATACTTTCGCCAGTCACACATCCTTCGACCCACGGAGGAAGATAGTATGGCAACTCATAGGCTCAGACAGACAGTGATGTGCTGCAGTGGTTTGTAAACACTTGGCTATATTTTTTCACATGGTGACTTTACGCTAATTCATGCATATGAAAAGACACTGTCAAGTTACGAACAACAAAATGAAATATTTACCTTGCAATAATCAAGGCCTTTTCCATAAAACTCTTGGCCCTTGAGAAGTCCTTCTGGGTTTCATAAGTAAGACCAAGGTTCAGATACAGCCTTGACCTCATTTCCAGCAACTCTTTCTCTGAAACAGTTTCCCTCAGTTTGTCGCAGACAGCCAGACTCTTGAGATAAGCTTTCTGTGACTCTATCAAACATTCCTCCTTTTCATCATGTTTAATTGGATCCTCTGCATGAACAAACCATGTGCGTCCAATTGTTGCTAATGCTCGCTGCTCCTCTACAAGGTTTCTTGCTGATTGAGCAAGCTTTAAAGCAAAGAAACAAAAATTAAAATTATCTTTTTAGTTCTTAACAAGATGCTATAGGATCCTAGACAATCTTAAGCAGGATCCTGAAAGACTTTACTGGATCCTGAGTAGGATTCTGTAAAACATGGTTAGGATTATTGCCATTTAGGATCCTAGGTAGGATCCTGAGTGAAATTACAGGATCCTATAGGATCTTATGGGATCCTGTATGGGATTTCCATACCTTCTACTACAAAACATTTTGAGAGAGGGCTCTGCTAATTTTTTTTATTACACTGTGGTTGCAATACCTCAAGATGCAAATTCTGGTGGAAAAGGGCCTCCTTGTACTTTTTCAATGCACACAGGCATTCTCCTACTTTTCTGTGAGCAATGGCAGTGCCAATTGTATCCTGGCTTGCCTCGGATAACTGTACCTCCCTTGTGTGTTCCTTAACAGCCTTTTCATGGTAACCTATCAACAGCGCAACTATCATCAGTAACATGCAGAAAACAAATCTATATTGTGTGGTTCCAGAAAATATCCATACCCCCCCATGGAAGGTCACTGGAAATTCCGAGGGGGAGGGGGTTCAAGGGCAGAAATTTCCAAGGGGAGTCGGAGGTCCAAGGGAAGCTCCTTTTCCAGAGGGTGAAGAAACGCGAAAAAATTGAAAGCAAGGCACTTGCAAGTATGTTGACCGAAATGCCAAATATTGCGACTTTGATTTGTATGAAATTTCGGTACACCAGATATCATTTGCATGTGTTTACAGAAAATTGCGTGTCTCCTTGGCCTTCAGTGAATATTTCACGGCTTTCGATCCTTTCAATGTGAACGTTTTTGTTAAACACCAAACGTCTTTAAACAAATATAAAAATCTTTATCATGCATTTTCAGCTGCTTTTCACTGGATATCATTGAGATAGAATTGTTCCATTACATAAACAGTGACGCTCATAATTTCAAAAGGTCAGATTTCACACGTTATGCAAATTTGATGCGCTTTGAACTGAAACTAAGTTCAGCCTATATTAGCTATTTCTTACAAATTCTTTTAGTTGTCATTATCTTTGAGTTTCCATTTAGCTTCATTTACTACTTCAATTTTAAACAAAGGATAAAATGTGGAAAAGAAAGGTTCGATTTCTTATTATTCCCACATGGATTGCTTGTGCAATTTATTTTGAGACTCACAGTATGCAAATTCAGTGCACTGTACTAAAATTTATCCCATGAAAAAAAGCTGCTATTTTACTCTAATTCTCTTTTGAACATTATAACCTTCGATTTTTAGTGTACGTTACATTCAACAGTTTCGCTTTTGACTACAGGTTTGAGTGTGGCGAACACAGTTTCAATTCTGAAAATTTTGGCACCATTGTTTATGCACCCATCAATGTAAACCCCGTGGTGGGGGGGAGTGTAGGCAAGGGGTGGGGATTTGACGGCGAGGTCCATCCCCTCAGTGGGAAGTTTGATCGAGTACCTTTGCTCGGGGGTCGGGACATTTGATTTTTTCGACAGAGAAACTGGGACCAAGATTAAGCGTGGTTACCTGGCATCTTCTTTCTTGGCTTTGAAAAGTCCAGTGGTCTCTTGAAATCAAGTTTGAAAGATTCATTAAGTCTCGAGTCTAGTAAGAGCACTTTTTATAAGGATAGTGATCTATAATCATGCATGGTTTTAAAAGTTCCAGTTTCATCGTCACTCTTACAGGTATGATGTCGTAGATCACACGTCATGTTGTTAGATCCCATGTCATGTTGTCAGATAAGGAAGATAGGTTAAATCAAATTTTTGAGTTTCATACTAAGTTGAAGTCTCCAGTGTAGAGCACCTTTTATAAGGATAGTGATCTATCATCACATTAAAAGTTCCACTGAAAGTTCCAGTTGAAATTTGTTTTCATTGTCTATTAAATACTCTTACAGGCATGATAATGTACATCGCACATCATGTTTTCTCGTAAGGGAGATAGGTTAAATCAAGTTTGAGAGATTCATACCAAGTTTAAGTCACCAGTTATTAAAGGTATGAACACAGCTTGTCTTTTCTTAGGACTGCCCCTGGGTGGGGATTTTTAACTACATTTGATGAACGTATGCTTCCCCACCCTTGGGCAATTGACCTAAATTTTTACTTCTTTATCAAATCCCCACCCCTTGCCCCCACCCCCCCCCCCCCCCCCCCCCTCCGCTCCCACCCTAACGTGCGCCTCTTCCTTTCATCTGCAC
>Ga0126336_10001819_pt1 | contig 11622 bp, 7 predicted proteins | sample SidCmetagenome_FD_92530 | JGI IMG/M metagenome (GOLD analysis project Ga0126336, IMG submission 92530) | Coral microbial communities from El Islote,Puerto Morelos, Mexico - Siderastrea C C metagenome | ecosystem: Host-associated > Invertebrates > Cnidaria > Coral | place: El Islote,Puerto... | reverse complement strand
TTTTTTTTTTTGGGGGGGGGGGGGGGGGAATTAGAGAAATTACTCCTTGTCGTTGAGAGATGGAAAGAATACCAATCTGAAACGCATAGTTGAACTCTCGACCATATAGTGCGGTAAAGCCATCTGAACCTGGGTTTTGTTAGTGGCCATCAATTTTATGGCGTTACAGCATTCCTCGAGCGTTACTCACCTTTGCAGGGTGCGGCCTCTTCTTGTGACAACATATTGTCAATGTTCTCAAAGAAATCTCTGAATCCTGGAAGTTGTGGGTTCATATTTTAGACGTGCTCCTCTTCTCGAAGAATCTTTTTCGGGTTTGGTTTCCGTCCTCTCAGCTGGACTAATAATTCAAGTTCATTCTGTGCCTCAGAATTGTCTCTTATCGCACAATTTAGTGTTTCACAAAATACCAACATACTCAGTTCCTCATGCGTTAAGAGTGGCGAAGAGGACAATTAAGTGACCATAAAAATGCTGCGTTTACTAATTCGCAAGTCGACACAAGTGAACGTTAAACCACAAGCGTAAACAGTCTCATCTTTATTTTAAGCCATCAATTAGCTCAGGCGTGTGTTTCTAGAAAGCCCCGGAAACTTGTCGGCCCCGAAAGCCATTTGTAAAAACGCGAACCACTCATTCTATAAAGCTGTCACTTCAACATGTCTTCAAGATAACAACTGTTTAACTTAAAGCAAAGTTTCATGCTTAGAAATATTTAATTTACAGGATGCATTGTGAATTATCGTGCTCGAAATCAGTCCGAAAACTTTTTGGGCTTTTGAGAAACGACACCAGCTTCCGGCGTTCTACTTAAATTCAGGTAAACTGCTAAGTTAAAAGAAACTAAAACCAAGCTAGTAAAAAAAAAAAAAAAAGAAATGTCAAAACCTTAAATGGCGGCACTCGGAATCAAAGAGCTCCCTCATGGCTAAATCCTAATGTCTCTTTACATGACAAGCTCACATAAAAGTGACATTTAAAATATTTTATAAAATTTAGCAAAACGTGTCATCTCTCAGTGCTTTTGAAGGCGTCAAATCTTGACTGTTCTCGAGTAAATGATTACATTAAAGCACAGGGTTTCTAGTGGTGACTTGTCAGACGAAACAGCGGCTATTTAAACTGAGTTTTCAGAAATCAGTTTTTATTTCGGCTTTAGTATCTAGGCTTAATTTCCCAAGTAATGTTGCAACCTTATACTAAGCTTTCAACGTTTTCGTTATTTCGCGTGAAGACTGAAGCACTACCAAAACGTAACCGAAGCAAAAGAAGTCATTAAAAATGAACTGCACATAACTTAGTACATTTACAACTACTACTTGTAAACTACGTGCAACGCATCCAAACGTATAACTAATAAACCATTACCACCCTATAACCAAAAATTGTTCCCAATTGCTCCCAGGGTCTCTCATCCTCTCGCCCGCTCAGGCGACCCCTGTTCACGCTCCGTTGGCAGGGCAGGGGCTAAGCTGAACTAAAACAGCCTGTCTAAACACATTTAGGGAAACAATGCCACCTGAAGGCCGGGAGCACAGGGGGAGTTATTTCGTCAAGGGGATTTTTTTATCCGCACTTACCGATTTCAGTAGACGTTTGTTTATTTTATCGATAGAGTCTGTGAAAAGTGTGAAAGTGAAAATAGATGAAAGTGATAATGTTAAGTAATTTTTGACTACGACAAATTCCACAATTTAATTTTCGTTCTGTTGTGTTCAAAACTTGCATTTTTTCCGACTCTCTGGGGAATGAGCAAATTTGCTGTAGATGAGGTGAAAAATCACCAGAACCCACATCATTTAACTGAACCTAAAGTATTAATTACAGGCTATCTTTTGACAACTGAAAGCACCAAAGCAAACTAATAAACACCAATGGTCTCGCCAGTCCCTCTATTCCCTCCTCCATGTACCACAGTAAGGGTATGACCTTCCCTAAGACGTCCGAGAAGTAAGGGTGCAAAGGATAACTCAGCTGGTACTCAATGCTTTAGGCTCTACACCTCTTCATCGATTTAACGCAGAGTTAAACTTTTGGAAACCGGAGAGAATTAAAAATTAGCAATTCACAAGCAGCGCGCTCTAAGAATCCTGGGTTTGTGGCAGTTAAAAAATGTAATTTGTGGAGTGTTTCGCACTATAATTTGAAACCACTCTCAGCAAGTTAGGCGCTATACTCTGAAACCACCCTCATGGTGCTCTCTTTTGAGATTTCCTGGGACAGGACTTTAAGAACAACTTCTAAAGGTGATGCTATGGCGTAAGTCTTGTATGCATTTTCATGGGCAGCAAAAATAAGACCAAAGCCTGAGAGGCAAGCGCTTTGATTACCATCACCTTTTTCGAAGATCACCGCCCCAGAATCTCCTTCATCTGCGAATGGAGTTCTCTTACTTTCGATGCACAAACAGTTCTTGAGCCACAAACCTTCTTCACACACGACGGCCGGGGCATCTTTACACGCGTCACAAGAACGCTTCTTATCGATTTTTGTCATTTGAGGTGGAGTTGGTCGTGCTTCTGCACATTTTTGACATAAGTAGCTGTGCTTTCCTACATCGACCCATCCATCCCCTCTTTTTCGAAATGCGGGGGGTTTCAAAAACGATGGTGCATCAACGACAAGACGGCCTGTTGTATATCCTGTTGTCCTTCCACTCTTGCACAGCTCCTCGGCACTCAATATGGCCGTCGTTGTCGCTGGACTGCATGTGCCGCTTGGGTAGTCTCCTGTTCCAATCATCCGAGCTGTTTTACTCTTCCTTAAACGCTTAACTTCGTCCGCAGTCAATTTGGCAATGGCAGCATCAATGAAATATTCTTTGCCATCAGTCCATTTCACATTGTCACGGACACCAGCGACGTATTCTCCTACAACTCTGGGTGGCTGTTTAAAACCTCTCTCAAGACTTTTCTCGTGCTTGTCTATTTCCTCCAACGTTTCCTCGGAACTTCTGTCGGAGTCACGGTATTTTTCCTTTGTTGCTTTAAGCTTTTCAAATTTTTCTGACCACATCTCACGTCCTTGAAGGCTTGCAGACCGAGTCTCAGGGCAATCAGGTTCAGTGATTCTGTCTATCCATTTCCTGTATTCACTTAGGTGGTACTTTAGATAGTTCAGGTGGTCATTCAATCCAGGGTGAATAATCCCCGATTTTTGCTTGTCTTCTATCACATGATCACAAGACAGTACGTAAAAGGTACCACTGTTTTCGTCTTCTACAATAGAACCTAAGGTCCCAGATGCTTCTTCCCCATTTACGCCAATGCTTGCTCCCAAACAGAGCACCTCGCTCTGCTTTTGTGCCTTGTTTGGCTCCCACGGGTCTCGTGTTGTATACCAAAACCCATCCACAACGTCCACAACATAAGGCCCAACAGTGCGTGGAAACTCGGTTTCGCCAATGGGCACGTAACCTTTACCGAGAACATAAATAGCAATACATGGCTTCTCTGTCTGCTTTGATTCTGTGATTTTAAACGACGGCTGCACGGAAGTGATGTTGCGATGCTCGTCAAATACACGAAGATGCTTGTTTATAATTTCGCTGATGTGATCAACTTGAGATGCCTTCAATGCCTTGCGTTTACCAAAAGGATACACGATAGGCGTAACATTCAGTACCTCAGCTGCGTCGTTGTACATATCGGACCATCGAACCCTCTCTCCAAAGCACATTTCGGCGTCTTTTTTCAATCTTTCTGGTATACCAGACTCACCACTAAACACGTACAAATGAACCACCACCCGGTCCTCATGTTTGTATGGCAACACACGCAAGCACTCCTCATGCTCAGCTTCAAACTTCTTGGTTGCCGTAACGATGTTTTCCAATTCTGAAAAATAAAAAACACAGTTTCATGGGTCAGTGAAATAAAAAAATTAGTTATTTCAATATTTGAAGCAACTGGTGATTAAAAAAAGGCATTTACAAGTAGAGAGGAATTGCATTCACATTATCTTACTTGACATAATACTACATAAACCCTGCATCTATCTTTCTCAAAAAGATGGAGGAAAAGCTATAGATACACACTCTTGCTTTCCAGTTTACAAGCCGTTCCCATTTGCACACTGGGTTTATTTGTGCAGGTAATCACATGATTTCGAGTGCAAATTGGAATAAATAAGAACGAGTTAATTGTTTAAATTTGTGCTCTTTGATACCACACTTCGTCGGTCCGTCTGTTGTATTTTGTCGAGAGATAATATGGACCACTCGTCCCGAGATTGATAGGTCTACGGTTGATGTAGTGATGAAATAAGCAACTGGACAATTCTCTCCCCTGGTCTGGAGCATTTTGGCCTGAAACTGTCTTGGCTTTGCGCTCAAACCTCCAGGTCTGGTCTTCATTGGCCCTTCAGCAAACTTAACAAATTCGAGGCCGTCATCCCCTTTCATCAACATCATCACATCCTATATTTAAACACGATAATCATTTTGAAGCAAAATGTTTGCGGGGTCGTGTTTCACTTTCCCCTCCAACACTTGTCAGGACGAACTAAATTCTCTGTCACATACAACGGAAACTACGAGGCTACAGCCTTTGTTTTTCAAGTGTCTATCAATACAAGCGCTGTCATCATTACTTTCAGACTTTGTTTCATAATCTTTGCCTTCACACGACGCAGAAAAAAAGGCAATTCAGTGCAGAAAAAAGGAAATTCAGTGCAAAAAAGAGGAAACACACAAAGCATTCTGATTGGTTAAAAAACAAAGGAACTCAGAGAGCCAATCAAACGCGACCTCCGAATGGCGCAAAGTTTGGATACACTGAAGGGTTGCGAGCGAAAATGATGGCTGGCGTTTTTAGCAGGTTTTCTATCGCGACTGCAACAACAATAGAGGAACTGAAAAACAGCTCTAAAACGAGAAGACTGCGAAAAGCACTACTTTTTGGCTGTCGGCTTGGAAAAAGTGGTGTTTAGAGAAGGAAATTACCGACGAAATCGAAAATTACGAGCCGAAAATTTACTCAGCATCGCATAAGATGTATTACGGTTTGTCGTATTGCAACAGACGCTGTTTTTTTTTTAATTAGAAAGCAGGCCCACACAGGGCCTAACCAATTCGAGCGGCGGCTGTAGCACATGAGACCAAAATCGACCAATCAGTTCTGATGTACGTTTCATTTGTTTACAGACAAAAATGTTGAAAATTGTTACCAATATCTCTGTTATGACCAAGACATTAGAGACTTGATTTTCCTTTATGACGCTCTTAATGGTATTTCTAATCTAAACGTTGACAACTACGTTTCTTTTGTTATTTACAGCCGAAACCTGACTTAGTCTTAATCCTACTCTCATGTTAAGACTTCCGTCCTTCTGGAGTAGTACGTTTCAGGCTTCTTACTTCTTAATCGGATTGTAAACCCTCTATTCGATGCAGAAAAGCCTTGCACTAGGCCATTTGCTAGAGGCTGTTCCTTCCACTAAAATCAATGTTTGTTCTTAAGAGTAGTCCATCTGTTTTCTTTAACTTTCTACGGGGAGGCGCCTCCCATGGGTAGCAACGTCCTGTTCGTGCCTCGTTCAATTGGGTAGTACTACTTTTTGTGCTTCTTTTCTTTCTGCTGTTTCTTTGTCGTCGTCGTCGTCGTTGTCGTCGTCGTCGTCGTCGTCGTCATCATCATCATCCACGGACAACTCATTTCTAGAACCAGAACGTCCTTGCTTCATTGTTATGTTATCATAGCAGAATTCACGACTATTATTATTATTATTATTATTATTATTATTATTATTATTATTATCATCATTATTATTATTATTATCGGGGGGCAAAGGCGCAGCTTACGCGAAGTCTCCTAAACGTGGCTGAATCACAATAAGGTACAACTAGGTAGGTGTTATTATCATTATTATTATTATAAATAGTTATTTTCCAGTTTGTTTAAGGTGATTCCAGCGAAATAGAGGGAATATTTAAAATTTTCTAAGACTTGGAACAACTGGCAATTATGTTTAGAACATTCAAAAATGCAATAAAAAAAAGGGGTCACCGAGCTTGTTTTCGGACAACATGGATAGCCATTTATAGCAACTATACGACCCCCAAAGTTTTCCTGAGAAACCCTAGTAATCAGAAAGGAGAACTATAATTGCCTTAAAAAGTGGTTGCTTGTATTGAAATATTGGAGCAGTTCAACCAAATAGACAGTTATCTTGCACTGAACACTTTTAGTTGAACAGGAATTAAGGATATGAAAAAATTAAAGAGTTTGCTGCATGCGTACATACCCTGCCGTACCTAAAGACGTGTGGTTTTCGGCATATAAATACAAATATCTCAAAGCAGAATTTTTAACTTTTCTTGAAATTGCAATATGTTGTACTCGGCTGTGTGCCATTTGAAATTATGTATTAAAAAATGGGGGTAACCGAGCTCATGTAGGAGAAAACGACCTGTTATTTCTCTGAACTGCTCAGCTTTCATAGAAAACCTATCAATTTTCGAAGGTGTGCGCGCTAATCACGCAAAAAAAAAGATGCACAGAAAGGATGCGCAATGCAACTGAAGGGAATCACCTTAAATAATTGAAGCAAAATTGTGGAGTATTTTACAATCGCTTGTAACCATAGGGTAGAGTTATTCGAAAAAGTGCTTTACTATTACAGTGGAATGACGATCCCCTATTTAACGAAGACCCCGGTAAAACGAACGATATTCTTCAGCCAAGTAGTAGTAAAATGTATGGAAAAGAACCTCGATATGACAAACCCCCGTTATAACGAACAAATTTTTCCAGTTCCTTGGTAGTTCGTTATATCGGGGTTCCACTGTATTGAGTGCTGGAATCGAATGCGAGCATTTGGATTGTGGAGTCCATCATCAATCAGACTGCACCAACCGAGCAGTGTCAAATTTAGGCTTTACCTCGGTGTAAGAACCTGTGAAAGGCACGGATGACATAAAATAAAGTAAAGAAAACATTTTAAACAATAGCGCACAGCAAAACAATAGCTAACAAACAAAGAGAATCTTGTCAGGTTTTTGCACCGGGGTAAACTCCAAACTGATGAACTGGTGTTTACAAGCTCGAGGGTTGAACACGACGTTAAGCAGGCAAATTGTTCGCGGATACCTGGACCTTCCTTGATCACGGTGGACAGGAGTGGTTTTTGCGAAAAAAGCACTTTCAAATGGTTATTAAAAATCATTTTATGGCCAGGTAAAACTCCAAAGATTTATGCATTTTTGGCGTCGCAGCCAGTTGCACTTGCACTCTGTCATTTAATTCATTAGTAATTTAGTGACAAGTATCTGTAAGTACCATATGTTTTAGTTTCAAATAATCTCTGTATCAGTTTTTCCCATTCTTTATGTTGTACTGGAGGTGTACTTTAAAATTGCACGGTAAAATGTATTTCGAGTATATGGTAGTGTATATCTACGCTGTATCCTGTAAGTTATCTAAGGTAGCTATTTGTTTATTAATTAAACGATTAGTTTATTTATTTATTTATTATATAATAATTTATACGTAAGTGATGTAGTCATGACACAAGACCGTCTCTTCCTTCTTGAAGCTTGATCAAATTGCATTAACGTGTACGTGCCGGGTAAACCAAACCCACTTCTATCGCTATTATATTCAAAACTATTACATTCAGCTGCTGCACACTCCTTTCCACAACTCCGGCGTTTCCTTGTCTTACTTTTTTTTGCCTTTGAGTTTCTCTTGGTCCATTTTCCAGGATTTGTTCGACTTTCAGAGCAGTTTGTACACCATTGCGAACGAGAGCAAAAAGGGCGGAAGGAAAACAAATACAGGTTTATCCTCGTCCCTGTACAGAAATTGCGCCTGCTAGACGAAAATCCAGCGCCGGATTTCTGAGAAGGAGCAGAGAATTCGAAACTGGACTATTTCGGCAACCCATTAAAATATTTGTCTTTTGTTATTGAAGAAAAAATCCCCCAAGCCATTGATTTCCAAACACTTAACCACTCGATCACTTAAGTCACCTGTGTGCAATTGTTTTATTCTAATGTTTTTTTTGAGTTAATTTCTTAAGCTGAATTTTATTGAGTTCTTTGGGAGCCAAAGACGGAAAGTAATTATAGTGGAAAATGATAAGATCCGGAGAGAATTTAACAGCATTTGCTTTCCCACCACTGCAAGAAACCCCCACACTTTGGCTTGTCATATACTACTGGTATCTTGCGCTCAAATCCTATAAAGGCATAGCGAGGCTACACAGAATTACATATTCTGCAAAACCAATGAAACGAATTATTTCAACCAAAAACCAGTAAATCAAAAGCATTCACTGTTCTCATACCACAGGCAGCTTTATCTGGAATTTTAACCGTTAAAGTAGACTCAATTTTAAGTCGAATTGAAATAAAATTGCTTAAATTAACCAACATTGCATTCTTTATAATTATGGTATTTGATGTTATTTCGTTCAACGAAGGAGAACGCATTCTTAATCATGTGTTGGGTGTCCTGTGTCATACAGCCCCCCCCCCAAATCGAGATTTTCTCCGTGATGGTTGGGTCGTCGACGCCCCCCCCCCCTCCCGCCCCCAAAGATGTTTGCAGGATACTACGCTCGGCCGGGAACTGTTGTGGACTTTGGCCTCGCTTTCATGACGCCTAGGCCCCAACAGGTCAATTTAGCGTATAAACACACATGGATTCTAGTTGAGATATTTTCTTTATTTTCTTCGAGCTTATTAGAACGTTTTCGAGTTTCCCAACAAGGCACGGTTTGACCTAGGATGTATTAAATAAATGTAAAGAAGTTCCTCGCAGTTATTAACGCAACTTATGCAGTTGCGAAAAGAAAGCCTGAAAAAATCAGGCTTGCCGGGATTCGAACCCTGACCTCTGTGATACCGGTGCAGCGCTCTAACCATATTGAGCTAACAAGCCAACTGGGAGCTGGTCATTAATTTGGTTCGTACTATACCCGGGAAAGATGAAGATGAAATTATGAATATATGAAATTCATAGATGTGAACTGCGGAATGAAGAAGTAAATGTAAAGAAGTTCCTCGCAGTTATTAACGCAACTAATGCAGCTGCGAAAAGAAAGCCTGAAAAAATCAGGCTTGCCGGGATTCCAACCCTGACCTCTGCAATACCGGTGCAGCGCTCTAACCAATTGAGCTAACAAGCCAACCGGGAGCTGGTCATTAAATTGGTTCGTAATATACCCGGGAAAGATGTATTTGCTCGTGTAGATGAGTAAATTTTGTCAATTTTTTCATGTTGCAAATGTCTTTGCTAAACTGGCATGTCAGTTTCATTTGCCATAGAAAATTTGTCTTGTGAATTTTCTCTTGTAAATAGGTCATTAAAGATTTCTGGAAAATTTGTTCCAGGCCCTTTGTTAGTACATGTTTTGAGGCTTTTGTGCTGTCTAACCAAGTGTTTCGGCTCGGTTGGGCGCTCGCTGTTCCACTGAAGGAAAGACATTGCTAGCACATATTCAAGGACATTTGTCGTCAGCAGAAAATTTGTTCAGCACGGTCAAATCATTTCGCACCAATTCTCAGTCAAAACAATATGTAAACCCGAGCTCGTTTAACAAAGACTCACGCTTTCATTTTGAGGAAAGCAAAGGACTCAAAAGCTTTTGTCTCCTTGATGACAACTTGGGAACAAGAAGCGTCGGCTGTCTGATAGGATGCAACCAGCCGAACGCACTCTCTCAATCTTCGATTACTACTAGTTTACCCTCAACGGCTGCTCATTCATGATGTTTTCAGAACTGAAGTTTAACATTGTTAACAAATTAGCAAGGCAAGAAACTATTTGGATGAATAATATGACTGCCTCCACGAAAAATCCTTATAACTTCCACGAAATGAAGATTTTACCTTCAAGTTCAGCAAGTTCTTTCTGCCCTAAGGTCCATGACAGACTATCCATCAAAGTGTTAAAAAGCGAGGGATTTATGAACAATTTGCTACCACTCGGCAATTCTGACAGGCTTGAAACAAGTTCCGTAAGGACATTAGTAAACATGAAACAAAAGTCCCTTCAAAGAGCTCCCCAACTGGTCAAAACGATGATGCCAATACTAATAATTTGGATGCTGTTGCGTTTAGTGCCGATAGCGGCCAAATAAAGCATTCGAATTCGAACCCGCGTCGCCACACGTTGTTTAGTCATTTTCCTAAATATCGCCTGCACAAATCACACAGTGGCGTTAACAGTAGTCAATAGATTAGCGAACTAAACACTTCGTAGTGGTACAGCAAATGACTGATGTAAGTAAATAAGAGCGCCTATTATGCTCCAGACATACAGCTCGCAGATACAGCAGAGTGCCAGTGGGCAGAACGAGTTGGTCAGGCTGAAATCATTGTTGAGACTGTTGAGAAAAGCTAACTTCAGCCCTCTATCACGGGAAAAAGTATGTGCGTAGTTCGTTTCGTGTTAGACAGATCATACAATATTTGTGACAAACGGGGCCCAGTCAGCATCGATCATATTCTACTAGTAATAGTTGACACTACAGCTGCCTCCGCTGTTAGGAGTTTTTGTGAACGTATTTATTGATTTTGAAGGTTTCCTTTTTCTTGATTTACTTAGAAACACTTTTGTGTGGCATTTATTTTTCTGTAGTATAATTTAGGTTTCAGATTGTTTCTGCAGAAGCAGGCCAAGTGTAGATTAGCACTCAGTCCAGTGCTAAGAGATTTCACTGACGTTACGGAATCGCGCAAATTGAAACGCGTTGATCACTAATGCAAATGAGCTCTCGGTTTTACTGTCAACCATGGAACTTCTTTGGGTGAAATCATTTGCCGCATACGCGTATAGCTGTCGCTTTAGCGCGTGCGAAGTTTCCTTTGTTTTTAGCCACAAAACTATAGAAAATTCGCACTGCCAAAGCGACAGCTATACGCGTATGCGGCAAATGAATCCACCCTTTGTGTCTGGGTATTGTTTGGGTGCAAATTAGTCGAACCTTTAATTGAATGAGGGACACATTTGAAGAGGAATAAGTAGTAAGAGAATAAAGGTGAAGCTAACTGCTCGAGTCGCGTGCCTTAAAATATAAACAGCAATGTGTGGTAAACGATTTGTTCGTCCTATACTGCCGAAATAAAACTTTTTTCTTTCGATAATCTAATTTCTTTATTAGAACAAACATTGTAGTGGTAAGTTCATTTGGAAATTGCACTAAAATGCGGGAGAGCAACTTCCCGTGAGATGGAAATAATTTCCAAATACGCAATGTAAACAAAGCCACGACGAACATAACTTCTGATACAAATGCGCTTTCTTGGACGCATTTCTTACATTACAAGCAAGATTTTTCACAGAGACAATCAACTACATCAATTAAATTCGAAATCAATCAAGTAAAATCGCAAAAGCAGCTATATTTGTTAATGTACTGAAATTCCATAGTTGCCCAAAACATCTTGCAATGTATTTATAACCTGAAATGTTATAAATGAGGTCGCAGCTCGACTTGCAAGTATACAAAAACTTAAAAATTCGACCTAGAAATTTCTCAAGACATTCACTGTTTCCCCGGGGGGGACTCCCATATGAAAGTGACGGGGATGCTCGTCGTCTCGCTTAGGGTTGTAAATTGCAGATTTTGGTCTTACTTAGGGTGTTGAGGACGGAAAGCCAATATTTTTACCCACAC
>Ga0126336_10001818_pt1 | contig 11629 bp, 7 predicted proteins | sample SidCmetagenome_FD_92530 | JGI IMG/M metagenome (GOLD analysis project Ga0126336, IMG submission 92530) | Coral microbial communities from El Islote,Puerto Morelos, Mexico - Siderastrea C C metagenome | ecosystem: Host-associated > Invertebrates > Cnidaria > Coral | place: El Islote,Puerto... | reverse complement strand
TTTTTTTAAATGTAAATTTGGACGACTCTTTTTTGAAGTACGATTATAAATTTGCGACAACGCGCGTAAGTTTTTAGTTTGCGGAAAAATCTGCCACCACTAGATGGGTCAGAAATGTTTTGGGTCTTACGTGCCAGGTCCTACAGTAATGTTTAAATGTTTTTTATTTCTTTATTTAAGTATTTAAGTATTTATCTATTTATTTTTATTTCACATTCTGAGTCCATGTTCCGGGCGGCCTATGTAAAAACGGCGGAACTTGTTCAGTAACTTAAGGTGATAGTTACACCTGTCAATGTGCCGGAGGATTTGGTGGAGAAACTTGTGAACAAGGTACAGAAATATCAAAACATTGTCCAGCCTAAGATAACAAATTTTCGAAAGAACCCAACAACATATAATTGCTAAGCATAAGTAGGAAGTATAAATGTAAAAAGCTTGTGCATGCTACATTTTCATGTCAATGGTATCATGGGAACGCCGAAAGTTGTTATTAGGTTTTCTTGTACTTTTTTTTTTTAAATGTTAAAATTATTAGAGTCATGTTACCCATTTTTGTTGAACAACGTGAGTGTAATGACAATAAGCGATTGAACAACCAGTTCAAGGAACAAGGCAAATATCAGTTGTAAACATGTTAAAAGGGATTATTTCTTCCTAGTTTCGGTATTCATAACTGCCGTAAATTCTGCAAAAACCCAAACAAATATGATCAGCCATGTTAAAAGCAAAGATTCTCTAAATTGGGATTGATGACAGACTCGTCTCGCAACTATAGCTCACTATATATGACTTGTCTTTCATCGTTCCTCTCTAGGCGGCTTTGCACTATTCTGTGTCTGATCCAAGCAACTGTTCAAGTATTTAACCGTAACGTCCTCCCATACTTTCAGAACCTAGTTGAACCTAGTATACTCCAAACCAGTGGAGAGCCAGCACCAATAGTTCCTTTTTTCTGAGAAATGAGGGAAAAGTTGCTAGCGAAATCCAACAAAATGCCGAGAGGTGAATAGCAGATATTATCCCGAGTTTGAGTAGCCAATCAGAAGGCGCTAAAAACACTATCCACTGGTTTGGTGTACACTAATAAGCAATATTTACTTCAAGGAAGAAGACGTGTATGAATCTCAAAATCTCATTTCTAAAATTACTGAATTTCGTTTAAAGTAATTTATGGTTTTCAAGTTGTCTACTTTGAGTAATAAAATGAATAAATTACTGAATGTAAGTTTTTTCTACCTTTCCAAGATGTCGATGAATGTGCAGTAAGCAATGGCGGATGCTCTCACGAATGTATTAACACACATGGAAGTTACACGTGCTTATGCCTTGATCCAGAATTGTCGTTGGCCGATAATAAGCATTCTTGTGAAGGTAAGATGAAACAATTATATAAAAATGAACTTCATAGATTCACTACTATGTAATTAAAGTTTGTGTCACGAGAGGAATAGTTAAGTAGCTGAGAAAGATTACTGGCGTGATGAACCCATATTTTATCGTTAACGGCTTCAAGCCGGGTCTACTTTTAATCCGAGTAAGAAAAAACTTTGTGTTGCTTTGTCAAGTGTGAGGATGTTTTGGCCGCATTGGATAGAGACTTCTTAGCTCAAAATCAAACAAACTTTACTAATATTGGCATGAGAAAACTTCCTCCGGATCTATAACAAACATTTTGCCCCACATAGAAATGGGATGGGATTTAGAAAGTAACACCCCTAACATCCCCTGTCTGGATTTGAGGGACACTGTCATAATTAGAGTCGTTTATATGGAATTTGAGCGTATGTTCGGAAGGCTGTAACTTGGTCATCATCCCACCAAACAACGACAAAACTTGCAATTACTCGACAAACCACAAGCGATGTATTTTCTCTATTTTTGCAGCAAAAGGAGTAACCATCACGTGTCTGAAAAACGAGATGTCCATTACTATCCCCAAGCCCATACTCGAAGGCATGGACCGAGAGCATTTACGACTCCTGGACCCGAAATGTGGAGTAACTGAAACTCCTACGCACTAAAATCTTAAAACATCGCTGACCGGATGTAATACCACACGAAGACACAGCAAGTCTGCCATTGTTTACGGCAACACAGTCCTAGAGATTCCACTGAAAAAGTCGGACATAATAACACGCGTCAGAGAGATTGAGATCCCTTTTAGTTGTTATTATTTAAACTCCGTGGCGTGAAACCAGAAAATAGAAAACTGGTTTTCTCGGAGGAAGGAAAAGGAAACTTCACCGTTGTACTGGAATTATTCTACAGCGAAAGGTGAGACACCTACTTTCAAGTCTGTCCATTGCGATGGTGTGTTACTGTGACTCCTAAAAATGTCTATTTTTGATTCGCTAATTACTGACATTACATTTCTTTACATGGTCCGTAAATTTCGAAACAGAGAGAAACTGAGAATTAATAAACCATTAATATACCACACCAAGACTTTTTTAATGGTGTAACCAAACCAAAACTATTACGTGCAAGTTATATTAAAACAAATATTTGGCAGACACTAAGGAAAATTATTCTTTAATCAATAATAGAATCAGAATGGGAACAATGTTATCTTAATTTCCCTCTTCTTCCTTAGTCATCCTATCGCGTATCACTCAGGATACTCACCCAGATACCGCGGGCCGCTTTGCAATGATGCAAAGAAATTAAAACAGTGAGATGAATACGATTTTCCCTTCTTGACAGACCTTGATTTGACCACATTCTGTCAAAAAACCATAACGTACTCCGTATCCTCTCATGTTTGAAATGCTTCACCCGTATATCGCGACATCTAAGTTTCCTCCCATCCCACAAACCTATTTTCAAACCTTTGATGATGGGCTTGAACTTATTTTTTGTGTTAGTAACCATTACTTACTCATATACTAGATATTTTGCATTTAAATCTTAGACGCCGAAATTTTCTAAGATATTTTTCCATGCCCTGGCTCTCAAGAAGAGTAGGTTGCTCTAGAGTTGAAATATCGACCCTAAGTGGTAGCGTTTTCAGTCAGTTTTATTTCTACCTCACCTTCAAGTGACGTCTGGCGCGTGTATCTCTACAACAAACGATTTGACACGAAACACAGCAGTTCAACGTATTTATGCGTAGTGAGGTCCTTCAACTTGCGTACAAAATCTGACTTCTTCTTTAAAAAAGTTGAAGCTTGCCTTTTTATTGCTTGTTTACTATGCTTTGAATGTTTTTTTTTATTTTGTCAGCTACAACACAGCATACGGCCTAGCTGAATTCTCTCTGTCATTGAAACTTCGTCGACAGATGTACTTGCAAGCCAGAGTTGACAGCATTGACAAGAGACTGACTGTGATGGCTGAAAAATGCTTTGCAACCCTAACTCCTAACGAGAACGATGCCAAAAAAGCTCATCATATTGGATAGCGGGTAAAAGATTATTAACTTGTTTTTTGTGCCACTTTCAACAGTTGAGGCTTTTCGGGTTAGAGATGCAAATGTTAACATTGGTCGGTCGCTGTTGATACAACACAATAACCCCGCTGCAGGTAAATAAGGGAACATATCTTAGAAAAGTGCATCGTTTATGATCAAGCATGTTAAAAAGACGGTAAGCTTTTCTTGAAGGCAAGCTTCTTGCTGATTTAAGTCAACGAAAAAATGTTCTTAAAATTAATGAAGTTACTACTTATAATTAAAAAGTTACTTTTAAGCAATTTGAATTGTTAAAGGGTATTTCAAAACGAAGTTGCATTTCAACAATTATATGGATATCGAGTATAAGCATTGTGATCTAGTCATTGGCCCTTAACCTTATTTAGCCTGGGTGGGGGGGGGGAGGCACATTGTGCCCCTGCCCGCGCTGAATTTAACGAATGATAAACGCCAGGCAAATAATCACCAAATCTCGTGACTTTTCCTAAAATTTATCAGAGAAACTTTTCCTGTGTCAATGACTTGTCTAAGATGATTGACGTTTCCATAGGAACCGTCTACTTAGAAGTGTATTTTGACTATTTTCTGTCTTTTCAAAGTCTTTTTTTTTCAGTTTTTCCCCTTCATTTGTAAAAGGGGAGTAATCCTTGACTTTTTGGGTTTGTTTTGATTAAGTATATTTTTTGGAGCAAAATCATATTTTTCGATGACGTCATTGTCAACTGTATGACTGCAGGCTCGGGAATCAAGATGGCGGCCTTAAAACTCAAAATGGCTGGCTTGTGACGTCTTTATGACGTCATGACATGTCATAATTGACACGTCATAAGCCTAATCTTTTAAGCTAATGACGTGCTAAAATGTGCCAAGTTTCATCGCAAGAGCTTTAATACTTTTCGAGATCTATAGGGGGGAAGGGGCACTTTGTGCCGCCCCCCCCCCCAGGCTCAGAAACTCAAAAAAAGCTTATTTCGTTTTCGAGCCTTTGACTAGTGAAACTAGATATTCGTCTACTTCGTAAATCTATTTGTTGGTATTACTTTAAAATAACTTCAATTCTGTAGCTGCGCTGTTGACGACACAGTGGTACTCTACCCCTCCCCCACGGGTTACTATCGATTCGGTTTGGAAGCCTTCGAGTTTGTGGATCAGCCTTTTGTCTTCGTTCACTGTCACGTGGTTATCTGCAATGCATCCGATGCTCAGTCCAGGTGCGCCCGGGGATGTGAGAAGAAAGGCCGTGTTAGACGAGAAGGTGGGATATCACAGACATCACAGTGTATATTCGCTGGCACAAGGTCCAAACACACTTGATTACAATAACAACTATCAGGAACAAGATGACAATCCCGCCGCCAAGAAAATGGACACTGCGGGTAAGTGAGTAGATGTACTTATTAAATAAAGTCGTCGTCATGACTTAGTCAAAATGAACCAAGTATTCAGTTTGCCTTTCATATAACCCCTCTCGACTTTATTTAAATTTCAACACCCATTTTTATACCAATATGTGAAAGTGTTTTCAGTGTTTAGGGTATACACTTGTCTTGAGATTTCCATAGATTTGAAGAAAATCATTAGCAATAGTCCATTTTACAGTTGTGTGCTTAGTGACCTGGCCATTGCGTGGAAGCGAGGCTGGAGTTGACCTTGTTTTGATACAAACTCTCCTGCTTTTCATATGTAAATACAAACTAGTTAGCATGAGAACAACATGATTTACATATGAAAAGAGGAAGGATCTTTATCAAAACAAGGTCAACTTCAGCCTCACTCCCACTCAAAGGCCAGGTAACTAAGGACACAACTGTAAAATGGCCTATTGAGACTAAAAACTAACAATGTTTCTGCTTATGGCATGAGACGAGTTAAGTTGTTTAATACAGAAGGGCACATCAAGTTTTTCGCAATTCAGTTTAAATTGATTGAATGTATGTTTAGTTGCTAATTGCAAGTGAAAGATTTTTAACAGGGTAAATAATAGTAAAAAAGCTTTCCATTGCACTGAGGTTTTAGTTACACTTGCTTGATATCCTACCCTGTAATTGAGTCTCAGCTGATAATATATTTACATACTAAAAATCAGAATGTTGTCTTAGCAATGACGCACAGGTAGACAAAATGAAAAATGACCTGAAAAATAATTAAAGTTTTGAGAATAAATTCTAAGTACTTATTTCCTACTTTAAGTTAATAATATTGAAGTTATTAACAGGCATTTTTCGACATTTCTCTTTGTAGCTACAGTGAACGTGCCACTTGTTGCAGCTATGGCCGCCATGACAGCTCTGACCATATTTGGGGTGGCTGTCATGTCCTTGAGGAAGAGATCACGTGTCGCTGGTTACCTGCTGCTAAAGAAGGAAAATTTGTGAAGATTCTTTTGCTTGAAATAAAACTGTGATGATGATGGTTAACCTGCACAAGTTGCGTTTTCGATAGTAATAATGGGCAATGAATTGAAATGACATGTGCGATGTTGTAAAAAAAAAATGAAATTTTGGCTTTCCGCTTTAGAAATTCACGAAGTAATAGTGACGTCATTAGAAAAAGGAGTGAGAATCTTGGACGACTTTTGCATATGAGGAAGGACGGACGAAATCGGCCGAAAGCTAGCAAAGTTGACCAGACTGGACGAGGTCAAATGATAGGTAGCAACATACAAAAAGAGAGAAGGAACGTCACGACTTTATTTAAAAATAGAGAAGAGGAAATTTTGCTGATTAATGCCTAGGAAGTAAGCCCTATATCAAGCCAATTAGAAGAGGGTTCAAAGGTTCGTTCATTGAACGCAAGCATGCGCTGATTTTCCCAAGCGTTAAAAGGGATGAAATCTTTTTGAAGTCTTCAACCATTGACAAAGACGGTGTCTCTTTCCTTTACTTTTGCAAGAATTGTTGATCTTAGTGTCTTCCGGCTAGGGCTTCATCTCAAACACTCTTAGAGGCTTTTCAATATTGTATTCAAGTAAGTCATTTCCCTTCTTAGTAAGCCGATAAGTGTTATTACCTTAATTTCAAATATTGGATTTTTCCCCTGATTAAATTGTCTAATTTGCAAACTGCACAAACATACCTGCTTCAAAAACGTGCTCCCTCATTCTTGTTCAAAATGTAATGAAAATTATTTTGGTATATCTTTGGTGCTTTTGTTACCAAATTCTTATATTATTTAAAAATCTCAGGTAACTACATACACCTGATTGATAAAACGTTGTCGGGTTCAAAGTATAAACCATGAACGACACTGACACGATGGAATTCTTTAAAGACAGCACTGACAAGCTTGCTACTCATGATCAGTTCCATATATTGATATTCAAGATATTCAGGACTACACTCACCCGGGTGACCGTGCTTCATAAGACTTATAATATGCCTCCTGGGTTCAAACCATTTACAGTTATACCGAACTCTTAGCGATTAACCATGGGTAATACAATACACGAAACGGAAGTTGATTTGTTGAAAGTCACGTCAAAATTACTTTAACAAAGTAAAGCCGAAAAACAAACTCCTCCTACTGCTCTGTCAAAGGAAGATGAAAAACAAGTACCCCCAGCGTGACGTGGATTGAAAGAAATAATTTTCTTTACTTTTTCTTGTCACAGTTGAAACAAAATAATGGGGTTTCAGTACAAACTTCTAAACGACGTTGTTTTCACCAATAAAGAACAGTTCCGACTTAAAATGATTGATCTACCTCTGTGCTCCTTTTGTAAGAAAGAGGTGAAATCCGTCAAACATTTATAGCTACAGTGGACTGCAACTGATAGCTTTTGAAAAGTCTTCACATCTTGGAAATTACATAAATTTGGAAGCTCTGACAATAAAATTCCAATACAAAGGTTAAATGGTCGACTGCTATATTGAAGTGGGCGTAAAAAGAAGTCCGCCCCATAACTATTTAGGCCTTATTTGGGTGTGCCGGAAAGCAGATGACTGTAATTCAAAGAGCTTTTCTAAATAAAAGCAAGAACTTAGCCATGCATTAAGAAACATTTTAGGCCACTGAATCTCTTTGTTTATTAAATGAAAAATAAATTATGCTGTTACCTGTTATGTCACTTTGTTATGTATGCGTATGATTAACTTTAATACGATTTAGATGCAATATCTCTTTGCAGTTGCAAGTGCATTTATCACGCTAACAGAGGTCTCCAAAAAGTTTTTTTTTTTCAAAACTAATGCCTGGCAGTTCTAGCAAAACTAACAGAGTAAAACATGACATAGCGTGGGGCAAATCGTTTTATGGATGAGTCTTGAAAAACGACTTGAAAGAGGGTTGGGGCTTACTACCTTATGTAAGCTAAACATGAAGGTGATGTGCGTTTCCAAAGGATATCGAATCTTTTTTCGGTCAATAAACTTTACCTCGTTTCAAAACGGGGGTGGCTGATCTTATTGGCTTGCTCAGAAAAGGGGGAGGTTTGAGTACGGTCGAGTCGTTTATCCCTGTCATGCTCTTTGATCCTCTCCGGTATAGTTCTTCTTACAACTCAAATGACCACATCGTGAGACAAACGATATACACTTTATTATTATTGTATTAACCACGATGAACAATAACTGCCTTTTTCACGTAATAAGCTTTTGGCTGAAAACATTGTGATACACCAACATTTCTGATGTACAAATTTCCTACCATATGTTCGATTCGATGAGAAAAACAAATGATCTCAACTGAGGACACATGACAACAACGTTTAAAATATACTTTTTACGGTGATCGATGAAATGCAGAAAATGGAACAAACCAGAACATCAAGCGGAAAAATGAAACTAACAATTCTCTCTACGAAGGAAAAAAATTCAACATTTTTTTCAAAACCTGTAACATGAAAAATAAAACAAGTAACATGGTAACATACAGATGGTAGCGCATGGGGCTGGGGGTGTATTTTTCTCCCGGTTGAGTAATTTCTATGCTAATTTCCTTATTTATGTGCTCTGAAATTTTTCTTTTTTTATGTTCGAGAATGTTCATGGTTTTATCGACGGCCATATTTTTACAGTATGTTATCTTCACTTACATAACTGAATCTTCATATGCATTGTCAAGACACAACTCAGTTAAAATATTTAGGTTGCGAATATTATAGCCAAGATGAAAAGATTATATTACTTTAAAGAATAGATATTTTACTGGCTGGTAATAAAACTTGTTACTCGCCTAAGCCAATTAAATTGTTGGTAAAAAACTAATTAAGAGACAGCTGCTGACAGGTTTCCGCACATTTAAAAGACCTAATTATTATCTCGGTGTCCCTATGTTCTTCTTCCTACGTTGTGTTCTTTACAAAAGGCATTGGACAAGAAAACCAGAAATAGGCGTAAACGGCTGCCTTTAAAGATAATTTGTCAATAATAGAAAACAAATTATCGTCAAAAACATTTCATAGCAAACGACGGAATTTTTTCTTCCTCTCCCCAGCTGCGTACCAGCGTACATTGGTATTTGATAGCGTCATCCTCATCTGGCCAATTAGAATGCAAGTAGTAAAAGAGGTGGAGTGCTCCACCTTGTTTTGTGACAGCTGTCAACTCCTCTTCCACAGTTCTTGCATTGGTCAGTTCAAACCAAACCCCAGAAATATGTCAATAAAATGCCATAATAATAGACTTTTTAAGATCCCAACTGTGAGCAAAACTAGCTAAAACTGTAAACGGGAGGAAAAATCTGAAAACGATTCCAAACATTAAAATGAAGAAAGCTGCCGTGGTGTGTTGTATTCTGTTATTTCTGTCATCGATTTTGACTGTTGGAAAAAGCTTGGGACCAATGAGACGGATAAAACCCACCAAGCGGCGTACGGTAAGTCAATGTTTAGCGGCAGTTTAGCGGCAGTTTATACGTTTTAATCCTAATTATAACTTGCCTTAAACATCCATCTTCTAATCCATTATCGGTCCTTTTTCCTTTTATGTCTTGCTTGTATATTTTCTCTCGCTCAGATTAGTTTTGATGGAAAATCCATGTTTCATAAAACCGTAAGGTTCCTTTCTATGTATTCTCCACTAATGTCTCTTTTTCGTAATGTCCTAACAAAAATGGAGTAACCGTTAAGTGCATTTTGTTGAAAAATTCTTATTTCAAAAACAATTTCTCTTTAGAAGGGTGGTGATGATAGTGATAGCTACTTTGATGACACGAGCAGCAAACGAGTGGCAGAGGTAGCTTTTCTTTCTGGCGCTTAAAATTTCTCACACCTTCAGAGCTTTGTTGCAGCCGATTGTAAAGAAAAAACATTAAGTGCATGGCCGCTTAATAGAGGGCGTTAACTATAAGACGGGTTTTCTTTATGTGTTGAGTTTATAAAGCAAACAGTTTTAAATGTTTTAACCCCTTTTGTAGCCAGTGTGCAACAAAAACATTATAGCCGCTTTAATTATTGGAACACTTTCAAAGTCTAAGTGATGCAAACCAAGACCCAAAGGTTTTCACTACGTGAAGATTTAGGCACATCATAGCAGCACTTCGCTTCATCTTCAATGCGTTCAATGTGTACAGCATGTGGTTTCCTTAAGTTACCTACAATTCCATCGAAGACAATTTAACTTTCATTTTTCTCATGCTTATTGCAATTGACATCTTTCGCTAAGGTTGAGAAGTAAGCAATTTAAAATGATTCTTCTAGCTTATCAAGTCTTAGTTCGATTCAATTAAACAGGAAGATCTCATAAAAATGATAAGCCATCTGTGCTAGTGATCGATGGGTGTTGAATTTGGTCAAGCAGGTCCAGTTCTGTAATTAATTTACATTTCTTTGCTCTTTTTACTGTACAGGAGAAGCGCGCATTGATCAAAAGAAACATTTGCTTAGCTGCCCGTGCATTAGACTGCGACAGGGAACTTCAATATGAATAATTGGAAACAATGCCCGATTATCCAAAAGGAGGATACTCAAAACAGAAGTATCATTCACTTAAGAAGGTGCAAGTTAAATAAAAGAAAGATGAAAAATAAATAAGCATAAAATGTATTAGTCGAAGTTGTCAGTCCTTTACTTATTTTCCCATCATAGGCTTAAAAAATTAAATTCAAATCCATCGCCCTCCCCCCCCAACCAATGAGCTTTGCTCGCTTTTTATGAATTATTCTCAATAAATTCAAGTTACCGTGTTTAAATAAAATTGAATTGAAATTGAAAATTGAAATCGATAAAGGGACTTATAGTGTCTAAAATAACTGTAAATCTGAGATGAGCCGCCGCAAATATTATAGATCATCTCTGCGTAGAATCTTTGTTTAATTATCCCAAACAACAACAACAAACAAACAATAAACAAAAATGGGGAGAGGGTGGTACAAACTAAAAAGGAATTTTTTCAATTCGTCGTATTGTATTAAAAAAAAAAAAAAAGAAATGAAAAAAGGGAGGGGAGGGGTCCCTAACTGGACTTGCCAAATGTCGAACCTCGCTTACCAGTTACGAGCGGTAAAATCACGCAAGGAATTTACGAGTGATTTACTAGGTTGCAAATGAAGAAACTGTATCATACTTAAAGGGAGTATTAGGAAATCCACATTCCAGCTTAAGGATTACAGTAAAAAAGAACAAGCGAGATCTGAAGTCATTTTGACCACTTCCCTCATTATCTCTTGAAGATTTTAATGTTTAAAAACATTTCATTAAATGCGGCCTTACTGTCACAATTATTATACTTTGGCTTAGCGATAACAATATGTAATATATCAAACACGAGAAAGAGTGTTTCATCAGGATATCCTAACACCGAGAAGTGGGTTGAAAAAACTCGAATCGTCATTCAGCGTCATCACAAATTTCTACAACATGTTCGATTCGATGGGAAAAAAGAAATGATCTCAACTGAGGACACATGACAAAAACGAGTAAAAATACTTTATACGGTGATCGATTTTAAAAATGCAGAAAATGGAACATTTCGGAACATGAAGCGGAAAAATGAAAATAAAAATTCTCTCTACGAACAAAAAAATGCAACATTTTTTTCAAAACCTGTATCATGAAAAATAAAACAAGTAACATACAGATGGTTAGCGCATGGGGGGGGGGGGAGGGGGTTTTTTTTTACTGGGTTGAGTTTTTTTCTTGTCATTTCTTTTTTTTTTTTTCCTAAAATTTTTTTTTTTTTTTTTTTTTTTAATTTTTCTTGTTTTTCTCTTATTATGTACAGTAGAATGATTTGCAAAACCCTTCAAACTGTACAAAATGCACCATTTAGAGCCACAAGG
>Ga0126336_10001817_pt1 | contig 11631 bp, 5 predicted proteins | sample SidCmetagenome_FD_92530 | JGI IMG/M metagenome (GOLD analysis project Ga0126336, IMG submission 92530) | Coral microbial communities from El Islote,Puerto Morelos, Mexico - Siderastrea C C metagenome | ecosystem: Host-associated > Invertebrates > Cnidaria > Coral | place: El Islote,Puerto... | reverse complement strand
TTGTCGTCTTAAGAGATATGTTTTAGGAAATTGTGGTGTGTAGTGAAAAAATAAGATAGTAAGAGATTTTTTTGGGGGGGGGTGTTCAAATGTCATTTGTCAGTTAACTGGATGTTAATAATAGATGTTAATAGTTCCTATAACCTCAACAGTGTCTATCCGATTTAACAAACTCGCGCTCGGTTTTTAATTTTTTTTCTTTTTACTCCAGTATCAACTAGCTGTGAATGTAACTCATGTAACTGAGTTATTATTACAGTGCCAAGAAAAATGTTTGTTATTTCTATGTTGCTTTTCCTTTACTAAAATAGTTAATCTGTACAGCGTAATATGGTTCATTTAGATTTCGTTTTTTGCGCGGAAGCATGAATTGATTTTTATCGGTGTTCGTTATTGAGTGGTTTCTTGATTGGGTGTCGAACGTAATGGACTCTTGCTTTGGTTTTGATTTACCAAGCTCCGTGATTGGTTCAAAGTATTTTCACCATTTCTCTTTCATTTGAAACCAATCGTGACTCGCTCACACTCCTTTTCCTCCGTTTGGCGATATTCGCATGTATTTTCTCAGAATTAGTTTCCTGGTGTTCAGGCTCTTCTGGTTGAGAAAACGAGAGACGAAAAATTTACCAAGAAATGTGTACAACCGAGTGATGAAAATTTGTTGGTTTGCGTCATGTGTCCAGATCTGATTCTTCTTCATCATTTTATTTCGGATATGGACGGCCGCGCGATCTTAAAGGCCCTGATACACAGTGCAACATTGCGCTGAACTATTTCAAAAGGTACAGAGTAAAAATTGCGCGAATTACTGCAATGTGTGTCCGGAGAGTCGCACGGCCGCCAACATCAGAAGAGCCGCAGATTTAAGGGAGTTCATACCGTGCGATTTTACTGTATGTGGACGAAAAATGACTGAACAAACAATTCTTGAAGAATTCTAATATTATTTAAGTACTTAATTCCCTTTTGGCGGGAGACTTGTGCGAAACAGAGAATTATTTTGCACAGGTTCTAAACCACCTTTAAGCCTGGTGAACAAAATTTATAACAATCTATGTATAAACTGGAGAAACAAATGTACTACCTGAGCACAAAATGGAATCAAAGAATTCTGGCAGCACATAAAGTCAGTAATTTATACAATATAGAGTGCAAACAAACCTTAACGAAGTTGGCTTTTTGTTCTTGTTTGTTTTGTTTTGTTTGTTTGTTTGTTTGTATTTTCAGTGGTTCTTACATGACCAATTTGACAATTTTTTTTGGCGGACGGCTGACGAGGCTCGAGGAGCGAAATATATACCGGAATACCGCAATTTTAACAGTGTTTATATCGTTTTAATGTTTTTAAGTGCGTTCAGTGTGTATCAAAGACGTGTTGTCTTGTGTTTTTTTCCCGTTTCTTTGTTTGTGCTCTTAATATATATAATATGTTAGTTGTAAACTGATGAAACTGAACACTTATCTAAAATTATTTCCAGCAAAATGTTTTTTGTATTTCATCTTTTTTCTTTATAAAAACAGCTAATTAAAACACTGTGACGTCGCTCAAAACAAATAACCAATCCCTCCTCTCGAGTCAAGATCCCGCGGCCTTGTAGTGTTTCAAGGGTAAAACATAAATCCACTCGCTCGGAGTGAATTTTAGGAACAGTAAAAACAGGATTTGCTCTTTATATCAATAACTCGATCGATGTCTAATTAGAAACACCAAGGTTCATTGGTTGCATCTGAGTTGCTTATTTCATCGCAATCATTGTATATTCAATTGTCACATGTCACTACAATAAAACAATCCCTGTAGTTCGCACTTTCATCCAGGGTACCTACGGACAAAGGGTTTTCTGCAGGTTTCTTAGCGGTTCTGTACGGATAGAACAGTGTTCATCTTTTCTCTCTATTGTTGTCAATATTCCCATTCCAGTGTCGGCTCTTTAATTTTTCACAAGAGGATTTGCAAGTTGTTCCAACTCCCGAATAATTTCACTCATGGTAGGGCGTGACTCAGGGTCCCTCTCAACACACCGCTGAATAAGCCCTCGAATATCACCTGTCACCCGACCTATTTGATTACGGAGCTCTTTGGGATCCGGTTGTTCTCTGATGCACATTTCACACAGCAGCACACCGAAACTGTACACGTCCACCTGATAGAATGAAACAAAAGCAACATTGATGTTTGTGATAGACTGTCACAAAAGTTGTGTTCATGTAAGAAAACACCGTTGAAGCATTAAAAAAACCACTTTAATCAAAAAGAGGAGTGCCGGGATATTATTTCCTGTTATTGAGTCAACTGACAATCTTGCGTCATGTTGTGATTGGCATGTAGTTGAATTAAAAAAGTACTTAGAAAACCGGCTAAATTTAAAATGCTCAACTACTTGACTACTTGACTACCAAGGCCATACCCTAAACCATGTAAACCATTTACCATGTAAATTATTAACATTTTTCTATTTTAAAATCTTGTAAATTGAGTATGAAGATCCCTCTGGGGAACTCAATAAACTTTATTCTATTCTATTCTATTCTAAACATTCAAAAGCTGAAAGATAATAACAGTTCTACCATAGCACCCTTGTTCCTACTTTCTTACAGTGTCAAAACTCGCTGTTTTTTCAACACCCACTTCAAAATGGCGGACCTTTGCGTTTTTTAAATTATCTTGCATAATTTATTGCGTTTTCTGGTCACCTCATAAAGCGTCAAACATTTAGAATTAAGCACTGTTTTACTATTTGGCCTCAGCAATGGGTCGCAATTTATGTTTAGTCAAATATTTAGTTGGCTTTATCAGAAAACGACCAAAGTTCACAGAATGTAAGGTGTCACGACACACAAGTTAAGAAAGGCCTATTTCAGTAGTGCAAATTTAGAGAAGCAGCAGAGAATTGGTTTGAATCAGTTGTTGTTTGTTTGTTTAAACAGCTGTCTTCTATTTTCTGCTAAAAACGTTAGTCGACCGCCTTCTTGGAGTGGGTGTAAAAAGAACTTCAGTCCGAAAGGGAAGTAATATTTGCCTGCATGTGCACGTGCTCTAAACATTAATCTTCCATTCCCCGAATTTACTAACTTATTTATTTATTCATTTATTTATTTATTTATTTATTTATTATACCTTCGGTGATTGTTGAGGAGTGAAAGCCTCAGGAGCGGAATATATTATTGCTCCTGGATTCGCTGTCATGCTCTGACGCATGAAATTGGCAGCCCCGTAGTCAGACAGCTTGGCTCTCCAAGAGTCATCTCTTCTCCATAGCAACACGTTTGCGCTGCTGATGTCTCGATGCATGATCGGATTTGGCTTGCAGAGATGAAGGTAATTTAAACCTTTGGCGATGTCCATGGCGAGGTTGAGTATTTCGACGCGATTTAATGCGCGCTGGTGTAAAACGTGCCGTAAACTGGTGTCGAGTAATTCAGTAACAAACAAAGGACTTCCATCGTCGTTCGTGGCACCAATGAACTGTAGGAGATGAGGATGACGACAGCGCGAGGCGATGCTCATTTCTCGTTCAAAAAGTCTACGATTATAATCAGAGAGAATCAGCTTGTGGACTTGTTTTACAGCAACTTGGCAGCCACGAAATGTGCCCTCGTGCACTTCTCCCCACGCTCCTTCACCCAAAATCTTTGCGCTTAAAACAACTTCTTCGCGTTGGATGATCCAATCACGTGATTTATGACGCTGGTACTCTGTCAATGCCTCTTCTGCTGCAGACAAAGCTGACTGTAATTCTCTTTCTGTAGACGAGTGACGCCTTGTTTCTTCTTCCATTCGGCGTGCCAAGCGTCTCAGCCTTTCTTCCACAGCTGTCTTCTGTTGCTGCTCTTCTTTCAAACGACTCTGTTGCTCTCTAATAACGTTTTCTTTAGTTTGAAGATCTTGTTGAAGGGTTCGACCCAACGACTGCTCACTTTGCAGTCTTTCTTCCAGCTGGGTGTAAGCAATTCTCGCTTGTCTCAATTCCTCGTCCACTCTAGATCTTGATTGTCGATCTTGTTGTAATGTTCTCTGCAGCTGGTCGAAAGATCTTTCCTTGTCTCTTAATTCCCCCTCTCTTGTTTTAAGCAGCCGACGCACCTCCCCAAGTTCAATTTCCAACCTTTCGACTCTTTCCACTCTTTCTTCCTTAGAAAGTCCAACTCCTTTCTGCAGAGGCTGAGATACAATCACATAAATTTAATTTAGTACAAAAATGTAACGCGTTGAAAAACACTCTTCACAACTCGATAAAACTATTACCCGATAGTTTTAATTGAGCACCACAACAAGGCTTGTAACAAACTAGTATTAGATAATAGGTTTGATTAATTCTCTGAAAATCCGGTCATTTGAATTTTCCCATCATTTGTTCCTAGAAAACTTAGCATTGTTAGCATTGTGTTAGCATTGGTACCATGTAATTTTGACAGGGAGATCTTCCTTAATTTGGTGTTTAATTTAAGGTTTTGTGAACATCTCCCCTATCAAATTTCTATTTTTGCTGATAGGGCGTTATGCGTGTTTTGAACTAGTCTTCTATAAACAAATTTCATGAGATTCTAATGAGCGAGTCCTTAGGAATCAACCCATTTTTACTATGCATGCAGTTACAATTTTCTGGTTAACTGCGCATGCATTGCATTTAACGGGATTCTCCATCCACACTCCAAAAATTAACCAGAAACTAGGAGATTTGCCTTTTATACATTCGTATTGCCCCTCTGTACATTGACACAGAAACGTTTTACACATAACAGATCCCAAAATAACACCTGCGCGATCTTCACTGAACAAAATAAAACGAGCCTGGTGTGTGCGCCGTTTTCTTCAAAGCTTTGTGCGCACACTGATTTGCCTTAGATGTAAAAACCGTGGAGTGCGCACAAACTGTGTTCAGCTACCAATTCAATGGAATGATAAATGACCTTGGATAATTCGTCTGTTCCTACAGTGGCGATAAAATTTTAAAATATGAATTTAGAAAAAATGTTTTGAAGCGACTTAGTGCCCTTTCCTGGGTGACCATCTTTTGGGTGCCTGCTTACAAGAGATTTGCTGGACCACCATCTTGTTTCATCGTCAACGAAAATTATAGAAGCGGTCTCGTGTAAACTATTTCAAACCGTATGTTTTTACGGGAGCTGTTTTGTGTAGGGATTATAGAATAAATTCAGTTGCACTTGCAGGACCATCCGGCATTATTCTTCGCAAAATTGCAAGAAAGATGTCATTTTGCATTAATTACTTGATTTGCCTCGCAACAGTGACACAGCATAGTCCAGGAACACAACTTTAGCCCCGGCTAAACGATGAAACACTTTCGTCCAACACGGTGTTTATCACACAGAAGTCTCGGTGGACAAACAATGTTTGACCAAACATTGGACAAACTGTCGAAAAAGGAGCCTACATAACGCCTTTTTTCCGTCAGAGAGATAGCCGCTGAAATTTATGACGTGACTACATGCCAAATTCCGTTTCTGATTGGTTGCCTTTTCCCCCTGGTACAGACTTGTTAGCAGAGTTGGCTAAACGATTAGACATTTGTTCGCAAGGCGAAATGCTGGGTGAAAACGTTTGATCTAGATCAAACATGGAAATCCATTTAAGTGCAAAGTGGAGAGAGGCGGCTGAACAGTACAGCATGTTTTTCCAACACGATGCAAACTAACTGTTCCACACTGTAATTGAAGTGCCACCCTGTGAGGTCATGAATTGTGATTTGTAACAAGAGCGGACGAATTTTGTAATACCTGTCGTAGCTGGTAGCTTTTAATAACGCTTATCGCATTTTATAAGAAAGAATTAGAATTACACCTCAAACTTAGTGCCTCTTGTCCAATGTTTGAATTCTCTTTCGATATGCTCCACATTAGGAAGACACTCTGCATGACAATAGTTTATGGTGACATCACTAGAATACGAATAATTCCATTTGCAATATTTTTCAAGTACAATGTCTTCTCTAAAAGTGCGTTTAAAACTTTATTTCTCCAGTCAACAGCACGCACAATCTCTACCACTGGCGCTCCACTATATATGCTTCAAAAAGTATATATGCCCATACTGGACAAAACCAGTTTAATCCACTTCACTACAGTGGCAGAGGACACTGGCTTATAAGGCCTAATAAATGAAATAAACAGTTTAGACACCAAGGAACCTGTATTGAACCTTAGATTTTCAGTACGCGAAATATACTCTGCTAATGTAGAATCAATACATTAAGAGGTTTCATCGCCCAAGGGCATAAACTGAAGTTGATTTACCCGGCCTTGAAGTTTCAAAATGTTCTACTGAGTGTGAGAACTTATACAGTCTTGAGACTCTTTCTTAGAGTTAAGATCTGAAGCACACATAGTGTGCTCCCTCTGAGCTGACGATAATGTACAAAGCAACACAGTCTTTATTGTTAGTGTATTTATATTAAGTTGCTCCAAAGCGAAAAAGTCTTCAACTAACTCGTAACCTTGGCAACATTCCCGTTTGAAGAATGAAGTGGAAGAAGAATTTGAAAGTCGTAAATTCCTTTGAGGAAGCCTGGCCACAAGTGGGTGTGAACCATCAGCAGCATTGTTGACAGGATACAAGGCTGAAGAAAGGGCTGACTGATACATGCGGACAGCAATGTAGCTTTTACCGTCAGCATAACGGTCAGACAGGCAATTTACAACCTCTTTTACAAGAGCCTGACTGTAGTAAATCAACTCCCGTTTGCTCATACTAGCATTGCCATTTTTTTCCAACGTAAGAGTAAGTTGTGCTGTTGATCAGATCCTTCAGGTCAGGCCACCGTGCTTCAAACGCGAAGGAGCCTGGGTACAGCAAAAAAAACACAGAAAGCGAGCCCGACACATTCCTAACAGAGTCTGTCTGAGCCAAATTAAAACAGTGTGACCACTTTGTTAAGACAGCAACTAAATATAGAATACCAAAGCTTCATTGCATTTTCCTGAATATACAAATGGCAATACTTGAGTATTGAGACCATACGAACTATTAAAATCTTTCACCAAAAATACCAACAAACATATTTCCGTGATACAAATGGCAACTTTTTCGTACCTGAGCGGCATTTAACTTTGCTGTGGAGGGCTTCCTTTGTGCTCCTGTAATTTGATAAGGACACATAACATTACCAGTTTATTTTAAAAGTGTATTTAATTTAAATAAAATAGTTCAAGTGCTTTGAACAGTCCACCTCTGGCATAATAAAGAGATTTCAACTTGTTCAGTGGTTATGTATCATCCCTTGAAAACAGCCAATTTTAACTTCGCTGAAAATGTCGACCTTTCTGAGCATCCCTAACGAGATGCATTGAGGTAGTTTTTGATTTAGGACTAGCGTTTGTATTTGTTATGAACTGGTTTGGTACTATTAACGTTCAAGGACACGAATAGCCATCAACGAGCCTACCTGCCGACTTAGTTAATCTTTATTCCCCGGGCCAGACCTAATACACTGTCCAAAACTATACTTTACACACAATAATGGCTCTTTCAGGGTGGATGCATTGAGGTACATTTTTGCTCCAAGGACACAATGCTGTTTACTTGTAATGAACGTTTGGAGAACACAGAATGCATAGTTTTTTATAGCCCTTTCTTCGCACTTGTTCATCGCGGTGGTTGGAAAGGTTTCCGTATTCTATTTTGTGCATACTGTTGAGGTTCCACGAAACAAATAGGCATCAACGAGCCTGAATAGCGACTACGTTAATCCTTACTCCCCGGGCCAGGTCTTGCACTGTCCTGAACTATAATTTACACGTAATAATGGGTTTTTAAGGGAAGGCGGGGTAACCACCTTGAAGATGCCTTATTAAGTCGAAAACTGTAGGGGGTTTTTCGCAAATTTTGTATAGTAGCCTCCTAGCGTTTTTATTCTTTTACATGGGGGGCGCGATGGTGTGGCGGATAGCGCGTTGGACTTCAGATCTGAAGGTCGGTGATTCGACGCCCAGTCCCTGTCATCGTGTTGTTTCCTTTAAGACAAAAAACATTACCCCATATTGTCTCCCTCCACCCAGGTGTATAAATGGGTACCGGCGACATACTGCTGGGGGTAACCCTGCGATGGACTAGCATCCCATTCAGGGGGGAGTAGCAATACTCTCAGCTGCTTCATGCTACAAAAACCGGAATAAGCTCCTGTGGGCCTCCTTGGCTCGTGTGCGACTTTACCTAACAAACGATACCGGTTGTAAGTGTTTTAACTTATTCACTCGAACCAGAAACTCATAAGGACTTGTTCAATTCCTACTGAGTTTCTGCTCAAACTAATTACTAACCTAAGTAGTTCTCTGGTCGATTTTTATTCAGTTCACCCGGATGTTTTTCACCTTTGGAAGAACTGAATAAATCCTTCTTCCATTCCCTACCACCGATGGCATTTTCTGTTTCCCTCTTTATTTCCACTCCCTCTTCTTGCTCGAGATATTTCAGAGCCTCCTCGATGTGGTTTGCCATTCCGTAAAGCTCCCAAAACTTTCGATCCTTACTCCGTTCTATCGAGACTGGAAATGTTTTACTAGCTCTGCTTATTGCCATACGAGAAGCAACGATGAACCTTTCGCTTTTAAGCGAGAAACGTTCCATTTTTATGAGCTGGTACATTTTTTGGTACAGAGCAACAAAACAGTTGCAAGCCTTATCGTATTCCTCAGCACTGCATTTGTTTTTGGGCTTCAGACTAAGTTTGCTTCCTTCAACCATTCTGGGTATTTCTACTCGGTATCTGGCTTCAATGTCGTTGAGGTCTTTCTCGTGCGTTTTGAAAAAGGCCTTAACTATCTTCGGCTCAATCTCAAAACTCTGAATTTCAGGTGATGCAGAAGAGGCTGTGGCATCGGTATCCACTTTGTTGGCTCTTTCAGGTGGGCGATCGGGCCTTCCTTGTTTTGCGGTTTCCAGTGCTTGCCTTTTTCGATCAACAACTTCCTCCTATCGCAGAAAAGTTACATGATATTCGTAAATACGCCGGATCAAAGGGCAGCTGGACCAAGGGCCACATACTGTATAAAGGTGAAAGGAATAGTTTCAAAGAAAAAAGGGAAAATTCAGGCTCTATCAGTCTTCTTCTTTTTACCTCAGGAGGTTCTTTTGGAATGAATGGTTGAAGCTTCAAAACTGATCCTTCAAGTCTGTGAGTATGCTCCAGAACGTTCTCGGCCACTAGGTAAAGTACGACAAAGAAAAAAAATTTTTTAGGAACATTTAAAAAGAAGTCGTGTACTAACACTCAGTCTAACCTTTAGAAACATTACTTGTCGAACGTTATGTAGAAACGCTGTCAGCAACCTCACTGGATTTGAATCATCCCTCTTTTATTGCGTTGTTGTTGTTGTTGTTGGTTTTTTTTTGTTTTTTTTTTAGACATGCGTCATAAAGTTCACCTTTAGTAGATAGCCTGTCGTGTTGAACCTTTTTTTTTACGTTTTTCCAACTCTTATGATAAAGAGGGTGAGGAAGGTAGGTGATGTTATTCAACATATCTTCAGGTACTTCCACTCCCCATAATGGAACGGAGCTTTCTGCTATTTTGTGTCGCTACGTTACAGTTTTCAAACCTGCTTGTATATAAAAGTTTCGATGATGTTGACAGGTAGATTACCCAAACTAAAATCCAGTTGGTATTTAGCTTTTCATTTCTGACGTATTTATTACCGCAAGAATGTCCTTTAGGTGATATCTATTTACTACTAGGGAGGTGTTCTATCTAATTCCTCATGAAGCTGAGGCCGAAAGGATCACATCACCGATGGGCTCTCTTTTTTGATGGTGTTTTCTGGACAGTTTCAAGGTCTATTGGCTAAGGATCATAACCTGCATGTGGACATATGAATATGAGAATTGCGAGGTTTTTGTCCCGGGAGCTGGGCGTACTTCCCGATACAAGCTGCATTCCGCATTTCCTCATAAGCGCTACCCTAGTAAGGAATTGCTGCCTTTCCAGGGTAAGTAGGCTCACTCCAGTACGTACACATTCCGGGTATAGCTTTTTAACGTCTGTCGAACAGGTATTGGTAAGTGAATGCATAAATTGTGGTCAGTGAAAAAGTATAAGGATTTGGGGAAACGGGCGGCGCATCTACACCAAAAATTCCGAAGATTCCCCCTGGTGGAGTTTGTAAGCCACGTATTTGAAGTTCTAAAGGAATACATAATATCTTATGAGCAAACGAGAAGGGGGAAACACAGGAAATTTAAAGCTAAGGAGAATTTGAGTTGCATGGGATGGCAAGATACGAAACAAAGGTGTATCGGCTCCTTCAGATAGTTTCTTTTGGAGAACTTAACTTGTGGTAATTGGACTCCTGGGCCCAGATATTAAGTGGAAATTTCTGCAACTGTTCCCTGTTTTCCTAAGGATTTTTTTCGCACCGTCACTGTATTTCCGATAGTAATTAATCCGCCTTCGGTCGATTTATCCGTAATAGCGTGCACGAAAATCCTGCAGAACACAGAGAATGGTTGCAGAAATTCCCACTTAATCTTAAGTTGTTTTATGCAGCTGGGCCCAGGGCACTCAAGTCAAGATGCCGTTCAACTTTGCTTCCCATTTCCATTTATCTTGATGCTGATATAATGCACCATACAACTAATGGACATGATAATTTCGTCTTCCTTTAGCGTAATTATTATAGTGTTTGAGTCTTTTTTGTGTTGAGGGCGAGGAGGGAGAGAGTTATCCTTCGATCACAACAAAGGCGGAAGTAAGCTTCGGCGAAAGTGAAACTCTCTACAACGAAATTTCTTTGTTAACATTCGCGCAAATATCAAATCAAACAAGCATGTTAGCTATACTGACAAACCTTCGCCGCTTTCAAAAGTGATGACGGCCGTTCCTTTCTTGGGAATGTGTAGATGATCGATCTCTCCCCCACAATTCTTTTGCCGTTGAAAATGAACAACAATGTTCTCGGCTGTAGTCTGTGGTGAAATATTCGATACTACCACACTCCTTGCACCTTGCTCTGCAGTAAGAACCTGCGTCTCAGGTCCATACGACAGAAACGGTGCTAATAAGCTCGCCATTTTGGTAGAAATTATCTCCAAAGCCTCCAAAACCGCGAAGTTGACCGACTGCCGTGCTGTTTATGGTTCCTATAAAGAGAGCGAGGAGCGAGGCCAACCTCGTCCCCAGGGTCTTCTCCTCGTTCAAAATGGCGGTCGGAGAAATCCGGCCAAGGCTGCCAAAGTGGCTCCAAAAAGTTCGTCAGAATTTCGTCACGCAAACACGATGAAATGTCTTCGTTTTGTTTGAATAATAATTTCCGATTGCAGAAAACAAACTGGGCCGCCAGACGCTGGAAACGACCTGCGAAAAAGCCATTTCATCATGCGTCACGTGACAAAATACGCCACGATTCGTGGAGTATTTCAGCACGAAGACCTTAGATGTCCCTTAGATAACAGAGCTGAATAACAACTGCGCATGTCAAAAGCGCGCGCCAAGGAAAACTGGGGACCACAATGCAAAACCATAGCAACAATGGCGGACTTTTTAAAAATTTTGACACTGCGAAGTTTTTCACCTTCAATAAGAGTTTTGTTGCAAACTTAAGTTTCAGACTTCTGCAAAGCCTTCGTCTGTTGTCGGGACAAATTATATCTTTTGTACACCGAGGTTATTTTTCTGAACA
>Ga0126336_10001816_pt1 | contig 11635 bp, 7 predicted proteins | sample SidCmetagenome_FD_92530 | JGI IMG/M metagenome (GOLD analysis project Ga0126336, IMG submission 92530) | Coral microbial communities from El Islote,Puerto Morelos, Mexico - Siderastrea C C metagenome | ecosystem: Host-associated > Invertebrates > Cnidaria > Coral | place: El Islote,Puerto... | reverse complement strand
AAGCTTAAACAGCACAATCAAGCAAAAGAATGCAACGAAAAGTCATTGAACATCAGAAAAAAGATTTACGGTGAAGAACATCCCGATGTAGCAAGTAGCTATAACAACATGGGTGTTGATTACGAGACGCTAGGCAACTACAAAGAAGCGAAAGAATGTCACGAGAAGGCACTAATGATTAGAAAAAAGATTTATGGTGAGGGACATCCTAAAGTGGAAGCAAGTTATCACAACTTGAGACTTCTTAACAAAAAACGTTCTCAGTCATGTTCCAACGAAAAATGACCAAAGTACAGCACAGTGAAAGTAGGGTTAACAGTGAACTCGAGCTACAACGGACATAGGGGCACCCAACAAGAACATTTAAGCAAAAAACTCCAAATATCATTTTCTGTTTTCTCAGATTGTTTCAAGGCCCTTTAAAGGGTTATTTGTCTTAACTAACGGAGCTTGATCTTATCGGATTCTTTAGCTGAAAATTTTTAAGGAGCGGAAAATGTTAGGGAACAGAATCTCACCTTCTGGAATTTCCGAGCTGCTGTTGCCTTTCCGAAAGTAACATGTTAATTACCTAAATTTGCTTCGAGTTCTGATTCGTTCAATGGGTAATTTGTGTTCGTTGTGATTGACTGAGGTTATTTCTTTAGTTTTGGTTTCAGGACACTCATTTGCCGGAAAAGAGCTGCATTAAACTGTGATTATATTAAAACAGTTAAGTCCCGAAATGTGAGTTTCTTTCTTCTTTGTGTTCTTGTCCATAAAATCAGACAAAGCATATCTAATCGCACGGGGTATATCGTCCTGTGCTGATACCCGTCGTTTGTTTTTGTAGCACGAGGTGTGTTTCGTCTAACGAGTGCGTCCGATGATTCATCGGTGGGTTATAACGTCTGATATCTGTCGTTGATCCAATTTTGCACTAAGTGTTGTGCTCAATTCAACGAAAGCGCGCGAAAGTTAACACGTGGACCTGCAGCTTGTGTAAACAATTGGATCATTAATACCTCCTATTTGCAGAGTTTAAGATCCGCACTGTTATAGACAGAGTTTATTCCGCTCACTTTGCAGCGCTATAAATCGATCGCCGGAGAAAACTTGGCCGGTAGCTTACATTGCGGATCTCAAACTCTCTAATTATCTTAATTTCAGTCACCAAGGAAAACCGAACGATTATTGAACAAATGTTCATAACGGTTACATCTTCAAATATGAAAGCAACGCTTCTTTGGATAGCCTGTCTTTTTACCATTTGACAAACTTCTTCAATTTGACTGAGTTGGTGAAGAAATAATCTTTACAGTTGCTTAACTTGCAGCCGATTTGTTGTGTGCACTCGGGTTTTTCAAGCATGATTGATGGTTGAATTGTGCCTGCAAACAAGCCAGTGAATCGTGTTTGAAAAATCCAGGCCTGCGCAGAGCAGTAAAACCGACTGTAGAACCTTTAAGTTGCCTTAAATAAAAAAAAAAAATTAAAAAAAAATAAAAAATAATAATAATAATAATAATAATAATAATAATAAAACTATAGTAGTAATCGAAAATTAAGAGAGTGCGTTCGACTGGTTGCATTCTAGCAGACAGCCAACGCTTCTGGTTCCCAAGTTGTCACCAAGGAGACGAAAGCCTTTCAGTCCTTTGCTTTCCCCTAAATGAAAGCATGGGTATTTGGCAATGGGGTCTTTGTTAAACGACCTCAGGTTTACATGTTTTGACTGAGAATTGCTGTGAAATGATTTGACCATGGTGAATAATGAATGATTGTTGTCTTTTTATTTTTTTGACAATCCGGTAAACAAAATATTAACTGCAGAGTAACCATTCATAGGAACGCAAGATGCCGCGCCATACAACCCTTGACATCTAGGATTTTCTTCTTTTCCAAAAAAAATATCCGATTTTTATTAGAAAGAGAGCAGGTAGTGGAATTTCCTGCTAGCAGAGGTCTCTCATGGCGAGAAAATAAAGCCTCTGCTTACAGCCTCCCGGTATACCGGGAGGCTGCTACCGAAAGGGCTGCCTTCTTTGTAGTTTTTCCAGTACACGAAAGGGTAAAGAAATTTGTTTTTTTTTTATTAATTGTAGTCTTTAAAGTTTCGTCCAAGTACACTTTACCTCTTTTTACTTTCTATTATTTATCACGCTCTGAGTTTAGAAACAGTTTTATGTTAAGGACAATTTCCTTTCAACCTATTCTTTCTTTCTCGAAAAGTGCCCCTATTGTTTCTTTACCTTTCCTAAAATCCACTCAATATTATTTAACAATTATTCACCTCAGTGGAGGTGAATAGTGGTGGATATTTACGGCTCAGTAAATATCCACCACTATTCACCGACACTGAAGTGAATAATTGTTTTAGCATATACCACACAAGCTGAATAACTAGCAGACCAGAATTTACTTTATTTTTGACAATATACAAATGGTCGGAAATTTAAAATCTCGCGCGCCGCGCGATGCATATTCGCGCTCACAAAGAACTAAGAATATGGTTGGAAAGATTAAATAACTTACTATTAAATACTGTCAAGCCAAAGTTTGGTGCCATTTTTGTGTTTTGGGGTACAACCTCCTCGTTTATTGAAATAATTTCCTCTTCGGAAACCGAAGCGAAACGGGAAGCCATTTTGTTTCTCTTCGGCTACTCGGAGGTGAATAGTACTTTGCTAATCACCTCCAAGTTAACCAATCAGAACGCACGAAAAGCACTATTCACTTGTGTGGTACATACTAATAACGCCGGGTTATTACTGCTTCGAAGGCAAAGGGCCAAAAGAAGCAAACGTCGAGAAATAAATAGGTATTTGTGCCTGCTTTGACGATAACTGCAAAGGTTTTGGACCGATCAATAAAATAAAAATTGCCGTATTGTTTCTACATTATACTACCACGCTGTTTGTCACAACTTTAAATTAAATGATTCGGTCAGTTAATAGAAATGACTTAGTTGAAAGATCGTTATTCTGCCTTTAATAACCATGATCATTTGCGCTATATGGCCGTAATTCATTTCTATAAATTTTACTCCCACTCTAAGGGCGCTAAAATAATTAAATAGATTATGACAGAATAAAAATTGTAAAAAATAATAAAATTTAGAAGCCATGGAAAGCTTTTTATTACACTTGGGCGGCAGATCAGGCGAGTGAGTGTGACGCGACACAGTCCAGGAAAAATACAAACCACGGCGAAACCAAACGAACCTGATATGTCGACGAAGTATGTACGAAAATGGTATGGGTAGATATTTAGCATGCCCAGATTTATTGAATTTCGTTAATCCATAAGGACGTTTTAGAAAAGGCCTGTTCGATATGGTTTTTGTGCCGGCACAAGCACTTTCCAATACAGTGTAGCCTGTGATATTTTGACTGGTTTGATCGTCTGTGTGTTACAAAGGCACATATTTGGATTAGAAGATCTATATTACCTGTTACCTTCAATTCCTTTCAGGGTGAATAAACAAGCGGCAATTACCGTCGAACTTCACTGGTTTGTGATTGTTCTTCATCGTTATTGAGTTAAAGTAAAGTGAGGCATGCCGGTGCAGCCTCGTCTGATAGTTGGCGCGAAAATGCGGTTTGCTTGAATTTAGACTCCCCTCTTTAAGCGAGATAACATTGTTGCGGAAAAAGTGTTTCCCTTGACTCTTCCTGACGTACGACCGAGCGGGAAACAAATCTAGCTAGTAGCTTCCTTGTCATACAAATCAGGAAACGTTTCACTGAAAAGAAACCTTTGAGCCTGCTTAATTTAGAAAGTGGTCAGCTAGTCGACATTGTTTCTTTAGCGCGTAAACGGGAAAACGTTTACTACGGAAACAAATTGTTTCTACAAGAATAATAATAAGCATTTTTTCTTGGTAACAAAAATGTTTCATCAACAGATCGGTTTCTGAAACGATGTTTATCGCCGTCTTTCGCGGGCCTTGGATTTAACTGCTTTCTTAATATATAGACAAGAGTGCTTTAGTGGAAAATAGACCACTCGTAAAGTTCATACACAATACATCCGGGACTCGAGTGACGTATTTTCCATATCCTCACTAGTGAGGATATCGATGACGTTAATTCCCGCTTACACTGCTGTTTTGTCTATATAACAAAAAGAAAATTACACCGCGGCTTGAAAATATGATCTTATTTTCTCGCGGTTAAAACAATATTTTACTCATTTGCTACGCTCGTTCGTAAATTATTGTTTTTACCTCGAAAATAAGATTTATATCTTCGCGCCGCCGTGTAATATCCTCTATTTATTTAGCCTATATATAACACGATACCCTATAGCTAGTGATGTCAGAAACAGGCCACCCCCGAGGAGAACCTGGTGGTCCTTTAGCAGGATGGAAAATGCAGGCATCAAGTTCGGACATAGGGCTGACTAACACACTAGAGGAAGTTCGACGCTTATCTACACTCAACAAGTTCTTGGTGTGATTTCTTCAGCAACGCTTTATGATATACTCAGGGCAGGCTGGTCGTGGTACCACAGCCTGTGAAGTGCACCAGAACCAGAACCTTATTTAGCCGGAATGTCACTGACAGCTTTACGTTTTGCTGTAAATTCTGTGGTAACTTTGATATCATAGCCAGAGATGACGCGCAATTTTTTTAAAAAATGTGCACGATATCGTAGGAAATCAAGTCGGAGAGTTAACACTTTTGAACTTGATCAGGGGCTTGAACTGATTGGCTATTAATTTCCAATTTCAGTAGCTGACAGCAAGGAAGTAGGAGAAGTCTGGGCGTAAACTGCAGTGAAGCTTATCAGCAAGGGCAGGTCAAACAAGAGCTTGAACGCCTGTATACTTTGACTACTAAGGCTTGTTTGTACTTCTTGGTAGGGGAAGTTTAGGTATAGAAGCTGAGCCGCAAACCGGCGAACAAACGTTTCTGTATATCCTTTATGCGTCTGTCTGCAAGGAGGAAATAGCAGGATCTACGTGCCTCTGTGGTTTGCGTCAGTAGCTCTCAGCCGTGTGGAACTACGTAAGACACTTCGAATGCTAATCAAGCCCCAGAAACAGCCTGAAGGAGGGTAGCCTCCCACGCAGTCGTTTTTAGGGGAGTCCGGACTGCGTGGGAGGCTAGAAGGAGGGTTGGACTGCAATATACCATGGGAGCAAATCGAATTGCTTTCTATTTGTGTGGTTAACCAGACTGTTTCTTGGAGAGCGATGGGGAGCGAGAATTGATTTGACAAGCATTAAACGTGACGTGTACATGAAGGTCTTTCACACTGTACCTTTCTTCACTCTGCTCATGTGCAAATGTGAGTGTTAGTATAATGTTGGATCAACCGCGCAAAATGATAGTTGACAAACAGACCTAACTTACAATTTAGCATCCTGTGAAAACTCTGTCTGTAAAACTACGCTGATTAAGGAACGCAAAAATGGGTTATCATTTTGTCAACCTACTAAAGCCATTTCTTCTCTTTTTGGTGCACGAAACGATCCCAGAAGTCATAGTGCTCACAACAAGTGTAATAATCCAGACTCCTCTTAGTTATCTGAGTATTGAATCGAGTTGAAATGGATTTCTTGCTTTCTTCAAACTTCAGAAAACACCACAATTAATTACAAATTAGAAGTAATGAAAACCAGTAATTATAAAATAACGTAAAGGTAAAAACTACTCTGCGGTCAACATTGTGAGCACATCAACTGTCAACAACAGATGGTTGCTATGGAGTCATAAACTTCCGTAACTAATTAAGATATATTATAGCAAATGTCACTAAGTTCAGTGGATTTTGCTTGGATATTAAAAAGTTAGAGACGTGTTAAGCCCGGGCCGATTACGCCCATCCTCCCTGCACTCCCGTCCCCCCTCCCCCACAACCAATCGGCAGGATAGCGGTCAGCAAACTTGAGATATTCAATTGGTCTCATCTTGTCCGTTTCATAGGAACTGGTAACTCATGGCAAATAGCAAACATTTCACCATCTCTCCTGACGGTTAATCCGATTTCTGAACCATTAGTGAATAAAGATTTCTGATTTTCTGATTTCTTAGTAAACGTCTTACATTTTTGCCGAATTTTCTCAACAGTCAGGTGATATCAGACGCTGCATTAATTCAGACGCTCAAGTGAGATCTATATGCTGTTTTATACAACCCTCAAATTTAACCTGCTTCTTATTAATAACGAACTAAAATCAGAAAAAATGTTAAATGTTTGTCCTTTTATGTAATCCTTTATATAAAACACATCATTTGTCACAGTATGTGGCTGTTTTGACAATTCAGTGCACCCATTTGAACACTATTGTTTTATCTATCTGAAATATTTTAATTTGCTCTTATTTGTGACTATCGAACGTGAACTGAAGTGTAAAGAGTGAATCGTCAGCATTTTCAGTTTCGTTTCAATCCGTTGCAGAAGTTAGCAGGTTTTGGAAGTAAAGAAGAAAACAGAATCAACCTGTCAGAAGTTGTCTGAACTTCTTATGTACAGGTAAGTAAAAACTATCATAAGCGTAACGATTAAATTGACTTATATATACAATTTTTCGAGTGCATCTTAACTATGACATAATAACTCATGAATGAAAGGTGAAGAGTTGTTAAATTTGTTAGCATTTCGTTGCTGTCACTGCTTCTCAACTCAAGTTTGAAAAGGAAGCAGCATGCATAAATGCCGGTTTTCGTTGTCATATGATTGCAGGTTGGCACTGTTGCTGTGAAACGGAAAATAAAAAAAAAACTTTCCTTTCAAGGACCATATTCAGCATGGCTTCCTTGCTAATTTACTAAAGCCTTTATTTAATTCCCACAAACTATCAACAGTTAGTTTCTCCATACAATTTCGATATAATGATAAACATACAAGGAAGAATAGTAGAGAAAATCATCACGTAGAAGAGACTGTTTTTATCAACTACCAAATTCTCATAACAGACGTCAGAGGAATGCATGGTGGCGGAAAAGAGAATTACTTCTTGGGAATGAACGAATCATGACAATCATAACTTGTCTAGTTTAAGCTATGTAAGTTATGTACAGTTAATCAGACGACCACTACGTCAGAAATTAGAAGTTTTAACTAAATTCCAAGTTAATTTAAGGACTGTAGTAAACTGAAATCGACTGAAGGGAAAACTAGAGTTGCAACCGGCTTTGTTTCACTCGTTGGACGCGGTTATCTGGTTTTCGTTGTCTTAGTTGTGTCCTTTTCTGAAGTCACGCTGTAAGTGAGAAGCCAAGAGACGGAGAAGAAAATATTTCGGTTTATGTTTTCCAAAGAAAGTTTATTAAATTTCATTTCGCCATTTATTTAACGTGGCGCCTTGAAAGAATAGAAGGAACAGTTGCCCCGAGGAAATTATTTAATGGCACGTAAACAATAAGCAAATTAGATGGTGTAGACTAGAGATTTTACGTATTACGTAAACATAACCATCATTAACTGGACTGTGAGCGTCTTAGATGATACTATGAATTATAACAGGACGATTTGGAATGATATGAAGTTTATTTAACTTTCGGTAGACACAGCTGGACATCACGGGAAAGCCCCTAATTTTATGCATGTATGGTAACATTGTTTATCTTTCTTCAAGCCTTTCTGAAAGTGTTTTTAACAAAACTAATTGACTTCACGTTCTAGACAGTCATTAATCTTTCTCCGACAGCTGTTTTAAACCTATATAATTGCTTTCCACTCCAGATGAAATACACAACTTAAGGGAATTTATAGTGAAACCCAGCTTCACGGACACACGCTTAAAATAATGCGTGAGTCACGTATTATGTGAGCTTTCTATGGGAAAAATGTCTTTTTTCCCGCCGAAAGCTCACATATTTTCTTCTATGTTAACCCGCTTAATAAGGACAGTGGTTAATACGTCACGTACCCGAGTAGACTGAGAGCAGTCTACCTTTTGCTCTAAATTCCGCGTCGATGAACGCAAAAATAGCGTGGCTCGCCCCCATACAAAGTTTACTGAGTTTACCTCGCCTTTTACGACGGATACTAGTATCTGCGCTCTGTATACCTTCTTCGTTCAATAGGTCTGGCTGAACCGCAAATTGAAATGTCAGTGCAAAACAAAGGTAGTCTCAGTGTTTTAATAGAATACCGTCGTTGTTCTATATACCTTTTAAACAACAGAACATCAATTTTAGTCCAACGCATTCCACCGTCTGACCATGCATGAGACTTTCTCAGTTTTCCCTGAAATGAAGCATATCATCCGTGACGTCCATTCCAAGAGCCCAGTTAATAGGACATTCGAGGCCACGTACCTCGGCCACGTATCTCGGCGTATAACTCGGAATTTTCAACGGCTGAACATTCCCTTATTTGAAACCGTAACTGGACAAGAAACTTTTTACTACAGAGGTGTTTCCATCTGGAACATTATGAACTCAAGACTGGAACTATGCGAAACTATTGCATGTTTCAAGAGATCTCTAAAAACATTACCTCTTAACTACATCAATCGCAATAGTAATATTTATTGTAATTTTTAATTAACCATGCCGTTTGTATAATTTATGTTACTCGATTAGGTTTTAGTATTGTACATATATATTTTTTTAATGAATTGATCACTGAAAAGCGAAAAAGGGTGAGCGAAAAAGTCTTAGAAAAGACTCCAGTGGCTTGCACTGCGGCCATCAGTTTCATTCGTGACACTGAACTGTGACAGGATGTGTGACACCAATTTCGATTTCGTGCGCATTGGTTTGAGTGGAAGCTGATCTCTCATGGCTTATACACTGATCATAGGAACGTCTCATTTTAGAGCTGAGGTTGAGCCAGGGCTGACCGTTTTTAGTTTTTGACGATTTCAGGCTGAAAACGTTCTAAAACTCTTTTTAATTGAGGGTATACAATAAATAACAAGAAAAAAGACAAAGAGTATGTTTGCTGCTGGTATTTTTGTTACATCATATGACAAGACAAGTGCGCATTTTTGCTTTTGTGTTATGGATTGTTTATCTTGGGATATGTTACCGTATGTATTCCGTGATTTTCGTTTCACTTGTACTGTATATACTAATGCTCAGAACAAAGTGTTACACTTCACGTTAGGTTTATTTAACTCTGTGAAAACAAGTAGGAAAAGTGTTCTTAACAAAATCTCACACTGAGGTATGTTCTTACATTTTACCGCTTTTTCAGCCACGACGTTCTTAAAAAATGGTTCTTATAAAAAAATCAGTGTAAAAGACGAAAATTTCAGAGAATCAGCGTCCTTCGTTTTATCGGGCTACTTTGCCGCACTTTTTAACACACTTTGCCTAAACGAAGGCTATTAAATGAATTATGATTTGGCCTCGGTATTCTGTCTTCACCTTCTGTCTTGGAAGAACAACAAATTGGCAGGCCAGTGAGGAATACGTGTGGAGAAAACCAGCCATAGCTAGCAAGCGAACAGGAAGACAGGGGAAGGGGCGTATAAGAGCAATAAGAATTTCAGAATGACCGTCTTCTTGATGGAAGCACTCGCACGAAATTGAATTTTGAAGAAAAATGTCATGAAAAAAATGCTGAAAATAGCATTTCATAGCCAGTAGATTTATAAACTTTATGGGGAGGGGGGAGGGGCATGCCCCCAGAATCCCCCTAGCTAGACGCTCTCGCGTTCGGCGCTCGCAAAAACTTGATTCATAGTGACGAAACGTGGTTATCTTGAAACAACAAGTTACCACAAGAACTTAGCGAACTTCCCATCAAATGATATTAACCAATCAGCTTTCAACGCACGTTTTAGTACCTGCCTATCTAATTGTCTTAGGGTAGTTTTAATTAGTTGTTTTAGCCATGCACTTCAGTGTATTCTGCTTAGAAATAACGTCGCTTGACGAAGCACAAACTGATACTCGCATGTTCTTGCACTTATCTGTTCTGAAAGTCTGGCTACGTCCCTGAAATGCCGCGTCATTATTGGCGCTGTTCAATTAAAGGAGACAACGAACAGCTGAAAGGAATGAAGGCGACTATATACATACAGATGGGTACACACTTTCAAAGCCGAGTTAAAATAACTTCTGAAGTAAAGTTAATTTTACCCCTAACGGTAAAGATACTTTATTTAGAGTTATTATAATTCCAAAAACGTACAGAACTTTTCTCCTGAAGAAGAGATTAATAACTCCATAAAGAGTACGGACTACTCAACCCTTGATTTAGAATTAATTTCAATGAGGAATTTAGAGCCTCCTAATATAAATTAACTTCAACCTAAAATTTTAACTCCACATTTGAAGTTCAAATAACTCTTTGAAATGTTAGAAAATATATGTTTATCAGTTAAAACCGTGCAAAAATAACTGCCTTTACTGAATGTAGCCCTTCAAACCATAGTATGCAACAATAGATGCACCAAAGTAACACTGCTCAATCTGGTAGTCAACAAATCAAGAATAAAATACTGAAAATAAGGGTGGAATTTGACTTTCGCCGAAAATCGCTTAAATCGCTAAAACTAGTCTACGAGCAGTCGGTACTCGTGCTCGCCAGTATCCCGCAGACAGATAACACAGAGGGTATATTTTTTTAGCTCTTCAATTTTCTTCTGAAATAGGGAACAAATTTTCGACATTTTTATCTGAAATATCATATTATCTTCCTGATTTCTTGTCTGAAACAAGGTTCTGTACCTGGAAAGTGGAAAAGATGTTTGACAGGCTTTGTGAGAATAATGTTTTGGACTGAAAATCGAAAGATTAGGGATGAAATCTCTATCGCACATTGACCCTGACCCCAAAGAAAATAAGAAGAAACAAGAAATTCCGAAGAATTTACAGGCGGCCGCTCCCCCCCCCCCCGCCCCTCCCCTTTTCCTAAGGAAAACAAAAACTTTAGTAGTTCTTGGTTTCTGGTGACCTGTTATGGATAATTTGCACTTCCGGTATGTAAGGAATTAAGTAATCACTAGCCTGTGTAAACGCTGACCCTTACCAAACCAAATGTCATCAAAAACAGCGACAGAAACATTTAAATGCTTACTTTTACGTAACTTCCATACGCAGCAATACTCAAAACAATGGAATTAGACTCCTCTCTAGCATTAATTTTTTGGTAACCACCACTACTTGGTCATGAGAAACAGAAGTAAAACAGACTTTTAACATTGGTCTTCGGTGACCTGCTTGGCACTATGAGCCATTCGTGTACTGTCACGATCTGTCACCGTATTCCCTTTAAAAACATGATTGAACACGTCTGCAGCAATCGTAATGTAGTTCTTCAATAAATTCCCTGAAATTTTCTGCGATCGTAGATGGAAAATTTATAACAGCAATACCATTCTCGTTCAGTAAGCCTTTTGTGCAGTTGTCTCTGTTGGCAGCGCGACACTAAGAGGACTTAGTCCAAGTGACGGACGACGACGAACGACGAAAGGAATGCAAAAGGAATGCAACTTCCATTTCATGAGACGGTAGAGTATATGTACGTTATTTCAGGGGATTCATAATTAATTAGGTAGTGGGAGTTAATGAGATGCGTAACCAGCGAAGCGGGTCAACCCTAACCCTAAGTCGCCATCTTGGACCGGGAAGGTTTCTTCTCCAAAGTCGCCATGTTCTAACCCTAAGTTTAATTTTGTTTGTATTTCTTACGAAGCGAACCCGAAGGTTTCTTCTTCGTCCGCCATCTTGGATCGGGAAGGTTTCTT
>Ga0126336_10001815_pt1:0-10000 | contig 11637 bp, 8 predicted proteins | sample SidCmetagenome_FD_92530 | JGI IMG/M metagenome (GOLD analysis project Ga0126336, IMG submission 92530) | Coral microbial communities from El Islote,Puerto Morelos, Mexico - Siderastrea C C metagenome | ecosystem: Host-associated > Invertebrates > Cnidaria > Coral | place: El... | reverse complement strand
AAGACTTAATTTTTTCTTTGAATTGTGTCCAAACTGAAAGACATTTCAGGGTTTTTCGTTTGTAAATGAACATAGTGTTTCTGTTTTGAATATGTCTATTTTTTCCATTTCCTTAAAATTCTTATTTGAAGTGTTGCCTCATCTCGAAGCCTTCCCCGTGCTGTTTTTAAACATTTACAAAAGCGATAACAAAAGAGTTGTCTTCGAAAAAAATAATAAGTTCACCGTCTGTTCAGCAAAGCAAAAGTTGGAAGTAAAACAAAATATTGCGTTCTCAATACATTGCTTCGAAGAGGATCATTTGCAGGCTATAAATATGTAATTGTAATGTCCAATTAATTTTTGTCGCAACGGAGCAATTTAGTCTAATTGTAATGAAAGTCAAATATTTAGTCAGTCTGCATCTAGTTGATAAAATCTTTTGAAATAGCTTCAGATGATTTTAATTAAGATCGCGTGTGGGCAAAACACAAATTTGAGGTTGTATTTATGACATTTATTGAAAACCAGGTTAAAGCGAAAGTGTTTTTGAATGAAAATCCCCCGCTGCGTTTGTGAATCTGAATCGACAAACAAACTTGAAAGAATTGTTTTCCATTTATTTATTTTATTATCTTTTTCAGCGATACAGGAATAAACTTAATAAAACAATTTTCCTTCCTTCCTTCCCTCCGGCAAAGGAGGCAATTTTTTTTTTCTAAAATTGGAGATTTGGCGCTTTAAATAGTTGTTTTTCTAGTTCAATTTCAAAACACCCTTTTGTCTACGCTTTCGATGTCTGAAAAAGAAATCTTGGAAATTTCAACTAGGCATAACTTTATCATAAAATCGCTTCCACGGTGAAGGTAATTATAATTGCTATCTGCGCAATTTTTTCCTATTAAATAAATAGTCTGGAACGTTCAGTTCGAAAGGTAATAAGTATGTTAAATGAGTTTATTTAGGAATCTACCCGTTTTTTGACAGACAGCTGGCGGACGACATCCTCAATTAGTCGTGTTTTGCTGTTTACAGTCGCTAGGGAATTATGAATTTTTTCTTTCGTTTGCCTAGACGTGTATTTAGTCCTAGTTAGCTGAGCACTGTATTTTTGCGAATACATCCGGAAATCTGCTCCATATCCTTCTTAAGAATTTTTTCCTTGTATTTTCATGCATCTTGCACATAAATATTTAATGAGATGTAGTCCGTGGGCGCCCGTTGTCGGATCTATCAAATATTATAGGTCGGAGTATAACAGCCAGCGCTAGTTGAATTTTCTTTGTACGAAATTGAGTTTGTGTCTGGTGGCCTGCGTGTGCCAGTTTTGCGGTGCAGCTGACAATTTTGCGCGGGAAAAACAGTTGTGAGCCGGTCGACACTGATGTTGGGCTTAAAAACCTGAAATGGTTTCTGATATTCATGAGTTTAGCATTCCGGAAGTGAGACTGTTCTTCCGATTCTGCGAGCACAGCGACAGCGATGTTCTTCCCATCGGTACGCAGCTAACTTCAGCTCACCTCTTTACCTTGGTCCAATTTGTTTGATATCTAGTCAAGTTATTGCCCACCAATTACGGCGATAAAACTGATTTGCTGTCAGGCGAGCTGCAAGCGAACGCGCCAGCAACAGATGTGAAGGATTTTTGGTGTTTTAAAATGTAATGTTTCATTTCCTCCTTTTCGTTTTTGTGTCTTTTTAGCTTGGGAGGGGCCTCATCATCCGCGGAATCTTCTTCTTGGAGTCGTCTATGCGGCGAAGGTAAGTCAATATGAACTGGAAGAGACTCAATACAATTCATGTGGTTTGCGGGTTACGATAAGTCGAGCACATGCAGAAATACAGTTTTCTGTCGGCTTGGATGTGACATTCTACGGGAAACTTCAAAATGGATATGTCGTTGCGTGAAAATTTTTCATTTTCGCGTTGACTTCGCGGAAAGTCGTTGATGTACTCAAGAAGAAGAGTAGCTTCTTGGAAGGAAGTCGCAAATCAACTCCAAACATATTTGTTTATACCCTTTAATCCCGAGCGTTAAAATCGTTATATTGTTACAGCGCTGTATCTCGCCTTTTTGTCAACCTTTTCAAACTTAAACTCTTGGGTAAATCACTCAGGAATTGTCGTTGGAAATTTTTATTTGACGATTGAAAATCTTTTGCATTTTTTCTCAGTGCTTTGATCTATCGCGATCATTTTTTCCTTTGAATTTGCATTCGAAAGACGTGCTATTGTGTTAATTGACAGGTTATTCTATAAACACATCGATAATAAAAGAAAACTTTAAAACTTTCAATTTGTCTCGTCGTTTCACGATCGAGGATATGGTGTCTTATGGTGATATGGCGTTATAACGTTATGAATCGATTTCTTTCTGTGAAGGGTTATAATTTTCTCTTAAAATATTGTGCTTACTTCTAATATGCTGTTGGCAGATCGATCCAGTTAGTGTTCCCAACGTTCTCTTGTTAATCTGTCTGTACAGTAATTCTAAGATTAGGCTAGATAGAATTGAGAACAACAAACAAAATTGAACCTTTTGTGATAGTTTGATGGACATAATATTTGACTTTTTATTGATGAACGATATTTTCTTGAGCAGATGATGTTCCCTGCCGTGAATTATGACATAAGAAGATAGTCTATTTATGTTCTGATTGGCTTAAAGCCATTTACCATATATCTATGAATAAAAATAAAAAAATTATTTGAGCGTTTATGTCATTAAAGAAATAGAAAACGTCTTTTCCTTGTTTTCGTGTAGCAAAAACACTGAAGTCATTTTAAAAAGAACTCGAAATGGCTGTAAAACACGCGCCGAAGACGATTATTTTTAGAGCATTTCTCGTTTCCCCTAAACTTCCATTTGTGTCACCATAATTCTGTGGAAACTGAAATGCGTTTTCTGTTTCTTAAATAGAACCCGGGTGGTCTCGCTTTGATTCTAATTTTTAATGCATGATTTTACAACAAAGAAAGAATTGTTTCACTTTCTATTAGCTTTTTTCTAAGGCCAAACAAAAAAATCGTGTGGTTCCGTGACCAGACCGACCTTAGGTTTTTGTATCCGATCCGAGAGAATTTTAGTGCTTAACACAAGGTGCCTCTTTTGTTTTTATTGTAAGCTCTAGAATTTCCCTCGAGCATTCTCTCCTAGATTTTCTCTTTAATAGGAGCCACAGTGATTTCCCAAGATATCATATACTGGCAGCTTTTCTCTAAAACATTAAATTATATTTTGATCTTATTTTTCCGTTTTCGTTTCCTTTCAGTACCTGGGCTCATCGCAGATTATGTCGCCCCAGTCTCCAAATAAAGCTGTGCGGATGCAACAGGCCCAGGAGGCCGTGGGACGAATTAAGGTGAGAGAAAGGGTTAACTTGGTAGTCGTACTGCTTTCAACAGCTTAGTATTGTTCAATTGGTGGATTGAAAATAATGTGTTTGGTTTGGTGTAGTGTTTAAGAGGACTGTGATTGGTTTAAAATGTGCAACGTGTTCTAAACCAATCAAAACGAGAGTGTGTGCTGTTTATTAACCAATCCGGTGTAAGCGAAAACTACTGCTAACTTGACGTATTCGCGTTTTCCCGCGCTTTGCACCACTCCTGACTTGGCTTACTCGGGTTTTCCCGCGCTTGACACCGGTTGCAGTTTACTGGTAATGCTAAATGGACTGAGTGGAATACAATTCAGGGCGTAATCGGGCGAGTAATTTGAAATGGACCGAGTGCGTAGGGCGAGGACGATTTGAAATTACGAACACGATTATCCCTGAATTGTAGAACACGAAGTCCAGTTACCAATTAATCGTATCTATGAGAAAATGCGAGATTAGAAAATCCACGTGCCCTTCGAGGATATATTCTTAATTATCAGTTTTGCAAGTAGTGGAGAAACAGCTCTAAGAAGAACCCATTTCAATGCACCTGATTGACGCGCGCGCAGCATCCGATTACAGCTATCCAATTACAAATAGTTCAAATCACCCTCCAATTACGTTTGAATTAATCACAATCGAGCATTTTGTTAAAGGTACGATATAAGTTCTAGTTGGTTCATTGTGTCAATTGCATGGGCTGTTGCTATTGCTATTAGCCAGCAGTGATTTATTATTACACTGGTCACAACGTCTGCTCGTGACCAGGATGTAGTATTCGTAATAGCGAGTGTCTGACATAGCGGGGGGTGTGAGATACACATACATTCCCCATACGGTCATGCCGACTCTGCTGTACAGCTACTGTTAGCTTTTTACTCATTTAGTTGGAGCTGGTTGTGTGGCTGGAGAAAATGTCGGCTTTTGCCCTCTGAATTTGATACCTGCCGCTGAAGAGCAGATTTCAAATTTTATTTATGTCCTTGCAAGAAAGGTAGGTATTAACGAAGTTAATAGATTGCGAGAAACTATACAAAACCGGGATGATCTAGTGGCAATGCTCCTGGTCGCTTCATGTTTTGGATTCCGATTATAAGTCTTGCTTACTACTTTATTTGTTTGCTGATCTACGCGCTGATGGTTTGTACTGTTTGTTTGTTTGTTTGTTTGTTTGTTTGCACGGGTGTTGTATGTCATCTTGAGAGTCAAGTGAGACCTTTATCCTGTTGTTAGTTAGCGGTATAAATTCGGTTTGTTTTGTTGTTTAATAGGTGCCTGAGGGTGAGGACCAACCCACTACTGATGTGGATCTGTTTATCTCCACCGAGAGAATCAAAATAGTCAACTCTGCAACAAAGGTCAGTGTCAAAGGTCTTGATTTGTGCAATGACGCAATTAACCCTTAATAAATTCCGTTGATTCTGAAAATTTTCTGTTTTTGCAAACCACAAATAGTAATTTTTTTGAATTCAGAATTTCAGCAAGGTTTTTGATTAATTTTTGGTGAATAGTGAACAGTTTTTGTCTACCACGGTTTCACAGATGTCAAACCCACGACTTGTGCGTAGTTTCCACCATTGCGTAAAGAAAACTACAGAAATCAAGGAAACTTTCACTTTAACCGCAAAGCTTAACTTCACCGCCAACCACCGCTGTACTTTTCTGAAGGGTCCAAGCACCGACCTTGATAAACGATCTGGCGTCGTTTAGTTGGGTTAAACCCAGACTTGACTGTCTTTAATTTTGACGAGTTTCTCTCTGTTAAGTGTTTCTTTCCCTTTTCTCTCTGTCCACAGGAAGTGATGTTAGACCACGCCCTTCGCACGGTATCGTTTATCGCTGATATCGGGGATGTCCTTGTATTGATGGCCCGGCAACCCCCTGAGGAAAACACCAATCAGGTAGCTTTAAAACCCTCACAGATACTGGCCAGTGTTGGCACAGCACAGACCGACCACAAGAACATCAAGATCACCTGCCACGTCTTCCAAGCTCCAGAGGTTTGTAGTATAACGTACTTGAGCGAATTGTTCGCGTGCTTACGTTTCTGTTAAGGCGCAGTAATTGTCCGTTGAGTTTGAAGGTAATTGTGAATTTTCGTTGGTGTTGTTCATGCCATGCTAATAACAACATTCCGTGTACACGAGGGATAGTTTGCATGTTAACAGAACAGAAAGACCGCCGCTGACCTTCGATTTCTCGTTTGTTTTGGAAGATGGTTTGCTAAGTGTCTTCAGATTACATACAGATTAGTTAACCCTTGAAGCCCTAAGAGTGACGAAAATGAAATTTAAATTTCTCTTTACATTCTCGATACTAGTTCAAACATTCAAGTGATGAGAATAAAAAAATTGATCACCTAGGATAAGATGTCTTGATATTTAGACAAATTCTCTTCACTAGTTCCATAAAAAAATGTATGAAGAACAGTAAGGAGAATATGCATTTTTATATCAGGACTTAAAGGGTTAACCAAGGAACAATTGAGCCTAAGCTCTGAGGTCGCGCTCAAGCTTTTTAATGCCAACGTAGATGAGTAAACCTCACATGTGTAATTTGAAAACGTAGAGTTAAACGTGGGAAAAGTAGAACAGCTAAAAAGGGAACCTTTGAGGTATGCGCTGATTGCGCAATGTAATTTACTCCGGGCCCTTTATGCTTTTCAATCCGTCCTTGAAACAACAAAACAGTTAGTTTACGCAATACACATTACCGGTTTTGTTGGTGCGGTTTTCAGTTGAGTGTAATCAAACCAGAACCAAAATACTTACTCTGACCAATCACAACAAGAAAAAACAAAACATGAACCAATCAGAACTCGAAGCAAATACTATTGGTTGATGTCAAGCGCGGGAACACACGTGCAAGTAAGTCACGGTTGGGTTGATTTTGGTTTTACATCTGATTGGTTGAGAAAGTAGCGCGAGCGATTTTTATCAGTCGCTAAGTGTAGTGAAGCAAAACCAAAGCAATCACGTGTTACTTTGACACTAAATTGAAAAATCGCTGTAATGGCCTTTTAAACCCTTTAAGCCCCATTAGTGACAAGCATCTAATTTCTCCTGACAGTATTACTACTTGATTAAACTTACAGGTCATGAGAACAAAGGAAATGATGACCATGATCAAATGTCTTAATTTCTGATAAAATTCTCCCAACTAGTAACAAGAATATAAGGTGAATAGTGAGGAGAATATGGATGTTAATACTGGGGCTTAAAGGGTTAACCTGAACGAACAGATCTCATGCTGTCGTTATCTTTTCCAGGCCCAGGTGATAGCTAAGAGCATTGGACAGGCGTTCAACGTGGCGTATCAAGAGTTTTTAAGACAGAATAGTTTGTCGGAAGATGTCGTCGAGGACGCTGAGTACAACGGAGTGTTGGAGGCACAGAAAATACTCGGCGAGGATCTTTCTTTGTTGGCTGACGAAAATAGCGCTAAAGAAGTAAGTTTTATAGAACTGGTTTCCATCTTCCAACAACACTTGTTACAAAGGCAAAATTTTCAAGGTGCTTCTTTAAATGTGCTTTTCAACTGTCATTGTTTGGATGAAATCAAAAGTGTGTCCATGCACGTGAACGCTACTGAGTGCGGTACAGGGTGGTCATCGTCTAACCATACAAATGAAAGTTACTGAGCAGTGCTTGCTGTGAAGTCGTTTATTGTGTTGTTCAAAGGGATATTAACTTTCGAATCTGTGGAAGTGTGATCATTCAAATGAGAGCTACTGAGTAGTATTTTCTTGTTAAGTAGTGTTTATTATGCTGCAAGGTGTTTCTGACTTTTGAGTCTGCAGATGAAGTGTGAGCATTCAACTGAATTCTGTTGAGAAATGCTTGCTTTTTTTTCGAAAGGAAAATTAGGACTTCATTCAATTTTGCCTTCACTCCAGGGGGCGTAATTTTTAGCAAGCGTACTCGTCTTCCGCTTGTTTCGTCTGATTCCCATTTCTTTTCAGGTCATTGTTAATAAAAAGCCCCATGAACATCTTGGTGTCATGATCGTGGAGTCAGGCTGGGGATCCATGATCCCTTGCGCCATTATTGCACATCTGGCAAAAGAAGGACCAGCGGCCAAATCTGGCAGGCTCAATGTTGGGGACCAGATCCTCTCGGTCAATGGTACGAGCTTGGTCGGTCTTCCTTTGCTGGAATGTCAAAATGTTATCAAGGTGAGAAAACAATGGGGTATTATTGCACGAGGTTTAGACTAATTGATGACTTGGAATTGCTCATCGACAACATGCACCTCATCGCTGAAATAAGTCTTGGTTGAGTTAAAAAGGTAAAACCGGAGAATCAAGCAGGGTTAATTGCTTTTGGTTTCAGGTTAATCTAAGTTCGAGTTATTGAGGTGATTGTCTACTGTGTTGGTAGCGGCCCAAGCGCCCATGCTGTATTCGTTTGGGACCTGCGAAGCTGAGGGAATGTAGCGGACCTTATTTTTCAAGCAAGTGAAACCTCTGCTTACACATTAAACTTTGCTAGATAACACTGCTTGGCGAACTGGTTTTTGGGACAGCAGAGATGGTGCAGTGGTGAGAGCACTTGCCTTCCACCAATGATGTGGCCCGGCTTCGATTCCCGGTCCGGTGTCATATGTGGGTTGAGTTTGTTGTTGGTTCTCGTCCTTGCTCCCAGGGTTTTTCTCCGGGTACTCCGGTTTTCCTCCCTCCATAAAAACCAACATTTCCAAATGCCAATTCGACCTGGACGTCAAGTGTTTACACATGAGCCTGGCTCGGGAGATTAGGCAACTACTCCCTACACTATGACGTTAAAATTTGATTTACCGATGTACTATATTGCCCATGTTCTTGTGTTTTTTGTTTCTTTAGGGCATTCGGCCAACCACCAAAGTAGTGATGAAAATTGTGTCGTGCCCTCCAACCGTGCAAGTGGTGGTCAACAGACCAGATACAAAGTATCAACTGGGATTCAGCGTGCAGAATGGCATGGTAAATTAACTTTATTTTGTTAACTTGCATTACCCAGCAAAAAATGTCTTATTTGTACAAACGAACTTGTATATTTTGATAAATTTTATCGCGGGATTGGTGTTTACTACCACAACTGGAGATTACCCGCAACTCTTGTGGAATTTATCCAGTCCTTAATCCTCTCGATGGCACTTGGCATGGGTGTAGCCAAAGTCTCGAAAACATTTCGAACTTTATCAGAGGCCCATTACAACAGCTGTTGAATTGCTATTGTTTTTGAAAGCTAAATAAATAATTAGACAAAGTGTCTTCTCTCTGATGCAACGGAACGTAATTCTTGGGCCAAAAATGCTGAAAAATTGACGCAGAACAAATTGGATTGCGCATCTCAGTTTTAAGCATCTTAAGGCTGGTTTCCATATGACCGCTTCGATCGCTGCAATCGATGGATGATTTCCGTATGATTGCAACGATTGCTGAACGTTTTTTCCAGCGATCGCAGCGATCGTAAGAGAAAAATGGCGTACAACGTTGAATAACACATAGATCTGCTACATCTGCATCTTAATGAACAATGTTATTCCTTACCATACTGGTAATATTTATTTATAAACATTTGCTGATTGAAGACATCTGTTATTTCTTGTCATTCCCTGTAGATCTGCAGTCTAATGCGTGGCAGCATAGCGGAGAGAGGAGGAGTTCGAGTAGGACACAGAATAATTGAGATCAACAATGAGAGTGTAGTGGCCACATCACATCAACACATAGTTGAACTCTTGGCCACTACAGTGGGTGAGGTATGTTTACGCCGTGATGCTGCCCTGTGCTGATCACGTGTTGTGTGTGTGTTTCTCACGTGCTAGCTGTGTGGTCGCTTCAAAACACGAGCCTTTAGTGTGTTGCTTTGGTGCTGTGTATTTCGTACCTGCTATTCCTGTATTTAACGCGTGATTCTGTGTACTTCTCACGTGCTGTCCTTGTGTTGCTCATATTCTTGTGTGTGTGTTACCCTTGTGCTGTTCCTTTGCTGGACAGGTGATTGTCGTATGCATTTCTGTTGGTCAGTTGTTATGTTTGCTATGGACGTGATTCCTTTGGTTTTACGACACGCAATTGAAAAAGGGCAAGAACGTCATGCTAGCCCACATATAAGGCACTAATGTGAAGGTAAGTGAGTACAAGTGAAGGGAAGTGAGTACAAATGAGGGAAAGTAAGTACAAATGAAGGAAAGTGAGTACAAGTGAAAGTGTTTGTTAGTGGAGGTAGGTGCGTTAATCAGTTGGTGTATATATTCATATAGGATTGTAATGTTATTAGCGCCTTATATGTGGGCTAGCATGACGTTCTTGCCCTATATGTGGGCTAGCATGACGTTCTGGCCTGAAAAAGGCTCTGTTGGTCACTTGCTACATTCGAGATTAGGGAACTTAAGCAAACACGACGGCGACGGCTGACGAGAACGTCACAAAACAAAAGGTTTAATTAGAAAAACAATGACTCTGCACGTGCGATACAGATTTTTGTACATTTCTTCGCCGTCCTCTGCAAAACAACAACGTGAAATGACCAAATTCGAAGTTTTATGTAGAACGTGAACACACGACAGTGAATTTTCTTTTTTCTACCTGAACTGTAACGCCGTCCTTACAGAGTCAGCTCCCGGATTATTCGGCTACATTAGACAGATTGAACGAGTTG
>Ga0126336_10001814_pt1 | contig 11639 bp, 3 predicted proteins | sample SidCmetagenome_FD_92530 | JGI IMG/M metagenome (GOLD analysis project Ga0126336, IMG submission 92530) | Coral microbial communities from El Islote,Puerto Morelos, Mexico - Siderastrea C C metagenome | ecosystem: Host-associated > Invertebrates > Cnidaria > Coral | place: El Islote,Puerto... | reverse complement strand
TTTTAGGAAAAGTCGCAAAGTTGTGTGGCTTTTGCTTGCATGTTACAAAGTTTAAACGTCCACAGTCCGTGTAGGAAGATTGCCCCCCTCCACCTAGTCTGAATAGGGTTAATTGAAGACCCTTGTTATTAAAGTAGAGGTTATACCTTTTTGGTGGTCGTATCGTCATGACAACAAGTTTGGCAGCATCGGAAAGAATGTTTCGCACTAACTGGTTTTTTCTGTATAACCAAACTGAAGGGACTGCAAGCATGCTTCTTGAATTTTCGTGGGTCTCAAAAGCTCAGAACAGAGATGATTTGTTTTCTTTCACTACTTTTAAGGCACTGTTGCTCATGTCGAAGACAATCTATTTTCACTAACCTTCGAGTCTTTTTGATCTTCTCTCTAAAGAACCATTCCCACACATGCGTTTTCACTTCGCGTATTCCAGTCACTATCTCAGCCATGAGATTTATTCGCCGATCAGAAACAGAAGCAGTCTTCCGTCTCAGCTTTCCAGACATGAATGTCAGGAAACCACCGATCGGCACAAGAAGAAACAGAAAAATGAGGCCCATTAACGCCTGCCAACCTATGAAGTGCCATAACAACGGGACAGCTACACAGACGTCAAAGATGGCGATAATCAGGCGAAAGAACTGCCTGGCAGCGTGTTCCATTCTTTGAACGTCATTGGACACCAGGTCAATCACGTGCCCTTTGGTAAACTCGTTGAGTGTGTGCTGACCAAGGAGTAGAATCTGCAGTAAAGAGGTTGAATGAAGACCCGGGAATGAAGATCATGAGAGCATGTATTGTGATTGCGCTAAAAAGGTGGTGGTCCGGGAAACTTTTACATATTGCATACTCCACTTGCGTGAGGTTTGGTTTGCACTAGATTATAACAGTTTGCCTGATTCAAAATCTTTTTACATTTATCACACACTGAGTATTTGGATTGGTGATGTTTGCACCTTAGAGAGTACTAGAATTCGTTACAGTGTAACAATGCACTAAGAATTCGTAGATAGACAGGTGAGTGCGCCGTAAAGCCATCGACCAAAATACCGGTAAAATGTGAGTTGGGCTTGAAACTTCTTCTCGGTAGCAATTACGTCGTTACATTTCTTGCAGACCCTAAAGGTCGAAGTCACACCAAACATGACAGCGTCAAACACATGTCAAGTTAAGTTTGACTTTTGACAATATTACAATTAGTAGTTGTACTGCAAGTCTCGCCGGGCTTGTAACTCACCGCTTTGCTGCATTACAACTAGCAAGAAAACTTTACTCCCGGTCATCGGCAACTGAAAGCATTCTTATTTAAATCTTAATTTTTGTGAGAGTTTGTTTTGAACTTTTTCACTCCAATTACGATTATTTCATTCACATTCACTACGACCGGGTAAAACGATAACTGGGTGAATTTAAGAATAACGTAATGGCACAGCGAACTAACCTTTTCGAAGACGAGACCTTTGAGAGAGGCCTTCATCCGCATTCCAATCACGTACAATTTAAAACTACTGTGATGGGCAGCCACACTTTTCATCACCACAACCAGTATTATCAACACAGCACAACAGGACAGCAAGGTTCGCTCTGGCGTGTCGGACATCAGCGTAGAAATAAACACTCCCAGGAAAATTGGCTGAAGAAACCGACCCACTGAGTCAAAGAAACCGGCAAATCCAATAATACAGAGGTCTTTGAGTGACAAAACTTTCATCGCACTTCTCCATAATCGTGGCTCTTTGCCTTTTTTCCGACACTCTTTCAGATCTCCTAACCATTGCGACTGTAGCTGTTTTATCAACTCACAAGTTTCATCTTCTTCATGCAACGGCCAGAAGTCAGATTGCTGCAACGGGCGTTGATTTCCTGTTTTAAACAAGTCGTTTGTCCACCAGAAAAGAAGAAATGAGATCCAGTTGGCTTTGCTCTGTGGGTGTGTTGAAGCAACATAGCCCCTTCCTCTGTCCATTTGTCTGAAAGAAAAAGTCAAGAAAAAGGTCGTTTTTTGTTTATTGGAAACCAAACGCTTTTCTATATAGGTTGGCTGGGCTTGAGCTAACTAGCTTTTAGTCCAAAAGCAGTTTTGGGTTAGTTTGGTCAATGATCGCCATCAATGGGCACTGAATTCGATTGAACTCGATAAGAACGATTGGACATATTGCCGGTCAACAAGCTGGTATCGTTCGTGTTGAGATTTTCCCGAGTGAAGTCAATTTGAGCCGGGGTTTCCATTCCTGGTAATGTCCTTTAGACGCTTTTGCAACCATACTTCGACTTCCACCGAAGCCCAAACCCTTTGGTTTCTCATAAGATGACAAAGGGGTCATTCAATAACACCCTCTGATCCCTGGCTGGATTGTTTTGTTTTTGTCTAGAAAGTAGGACGATATTTGATCGTCTTCGATCCTTAAACTTTGTTCTTATTATTATTGAAAACATACTTCAAGGCTGGTTTTTAAAACTGAAGTGGGTTCTAATATCGCGCAGTAGGAGCGGACGACGTTTTGAACATATGAACGATACCTGCTAACATATATTCTATTACTGAGAATCCACAACTGACCAGTCTTGCTCCCGATACATCAAGGCTCGGCCATAGCTCAGTTTGTCCAGCAACGCATCGCGCAGGCCATGGATTCTATTCCTGTTGTAGCCTTGACCCTTTTTTTTTCAGTAGGCAGTTTTATAAACTGCTTGAACCTATCATTCTCTTACACTTTGGCAGTTTAAGAAATATTAAAACGGAGTTCACAGAGAGGGTTTCATATATATGGTTCTTATTTATTCATTGCGTCATCCATTCCGCATGCGGAATTTTAGCGGCTCCCAGCTAGAGTCAGTCGAGGCTTCATAGCTCAGATGGTTATTAACAACGCACCGGTATCGCGGAGCTTATGGGTTCGATTTCCTTTGTTTAAGCTTAAAAAGCCGATTGCTTTAAAGCAATTTAGGCAAATTTTAAAAAAATTTCTTACACACTGCAAACTAATCATTCCATTCATTTCATGTTTTAACCGCACTTTGAGTATATGTCTTTCATGATTATATTTAATTACGTCAATTCTCGATGACTATCTTAAGGGTTTTTGAAACATGTAAAGCTGGGAGATTAAGTCATGAAAGCGTCTTCTACGTGTACTTTTAATACAGCTTGAAGGTGTATTTCAAGGAGTTCTCCATACTGAATAGTAACTCCAATCTGTGTGTTTTCAGTTTCGTCTGCGAGAAATACAAAAACCAATCTGTGTTTTACTTAGCCATATTTTAGATATACCAAAAAATCATATTCCTCGCAGTCTCCTGAATCTAACAGACATTCCCCTGTCAAGAAGATGCTATGGTTGTTTATCCCAATTTTCGACGCTTGTCAGTGCAGAAACAAGACGCCTTTTGTGATCCCGACCTCAGACTGCGATAACACACGTCTGAGCTGAGAATTTTCACTTCCGTTTGCTAACAGTGGAGAAGTTAAAAATATATATACGATAAAACACAGGTAAAACAATACAGTTAAATTTGGAACAAACACGACTTATATCAGATTCGCTGAGAGTCATACAAATATATAATGGCGTACGTCGGTACAACTCATGAGCAATTATATTGGTCACATTTTGTTAAGCTTGAGTCGACAATTCGAAACACCTTATTGATGGGGCTTTTTAAAAAATTTAAGAGGTTTGGACGTAAATCATTTGTCGAAAAGCTTTCGTTCTGCGTACGGACTTACAGCGCAAAAAGTGACAGCTAGCGATAAAATAGACTGCCGTTGGAACATTTTCATTTTATGAGTTTCTTTCTTCAAATCTGCTCAATGAAAGTTTGCGAACGAACAACTAAGCAATTACTTGAAGTTTGTCAGCCTTAAGCTGACAGTTATAATACGTAAGTCTTAAGGAGCTCTTTCAAATATTTCAAAGCATGATAAGATTTTACGAGTACCGTTTAGAGTGTTGTTTAAGAGGTTCCCTACTTTCCCTAGAGATTTTATTTTCACTGTAAGTGGTCTATGTTTTTCAAGAATGTGAAGACACGAAAAGCAACTTGAGCGTTTCAGTTACAACATTGGCGATTTTTCTTTCAGTTTTGACGTTTCAATCAGATCATTTTTTTTCAGAGACAATACTCAACTCAAAGATACGTACTCAGTGAGCAAACTGGAGAAGACAACTGAACTCGATTAACAGGAAATTGTGTAGTTTATAGAAAACAAAAGAACTGGAAAGAAACCGGAAACGGAACTGCGAAACAAGTACGTAATTTGTTGTCTCATGCTGAAGTGGTCAAATTCCTTGTAACATAATGTTACCGCTTATCTACGTAGAAAGTGTTTCTTTTCACCACACATTGCCATATCGACCACATATCGGCCATTCAGTGAAAATCCGCTATATGAACGCCCGCTCATTACAGCCAGTTGTTTTTATCTCGATGGAAATCTCATACATCTTATCTTACGTTGGCCTGGTAAATACCGTCGGAGTAGGCTTGGATACAAATGGGGTCTAAATATGTTTCTGAACGGGATACTGTCAAAACAATTTCTAAATATCCGCCAAAAATCCTCTAATTATCCCGAATTTTTGTCTTATGTAAATATCTTGCTATAATAATAATTCTACTGAAAAGCACAAATTTTGACTCAAAATGAAGAGAGATTTTACTTATTGTGGTCGTATTTCTTTTCAACGGCATTTCTCACATGTGGCAACATAACCAGAGGCTTCAGCATAACCACAAACGTGCTCTTCGGGTTCCGCCATTTTGCTCTGTGCTGGCTGTCGTGAGCTTCATGGATGCAATTTTGAATGGGAAACCACTGAAAGGCATTAAATTACGTAAACACAGTTCCAAATACCGAGAAACTGCTGAAATAAATGCCTAAAGCCTAAACAAAAACTCTTAATATCCCTAAAACATCACATTTCGAAATATGTAAACGTTTTTCGAAATATCCTGGAATCGACGTTTCTAAATATCTCAGAAAATATCCAGATATTTGTATCTAAGCTAGGCCGGACACTGGCAAGTAAGGACAATAGCACTTTTCTCTGACCCAAGTGACACGTTCCTATATTAAGTCAAACCTCAGTTTACTGGCACAGCCTACAGTCCTCAGAAAGTTTTATCCAGTATTCAGGGTTGGTTTTTGAATATTCAGTCCGTCTGGCACGAACCGCAAACTAAAAACTCATTACTAAGCAAAACTACACGCTGTTTTAGTAAGCATACATTGTGCAATGTACGTTTGAGACAAGAGACCGGCACGTAGCACGCTTGTGGTTGGGCTGAAGCCCCTGGTTATATTGTGATATGTGACAAATGCCGTGAAACTGAAATCCGACTACAATAACTAAAACCTCTGTTCCTTTTGTGTCAAAATTATAATATTCTGTACAATTGTGGTCAGATATTTAGACAAAAATTTGGGTTATTTAGATATTTTTGGCAGATATTAAGAATTTTTTTTGAGAATTTCCGGATTTGTATCTAAGCCTATTTCGAGATCCTGCTTAATGCGGACATCCGAATAATAGGGACACTTTCTTGTGTTCCTTGGTGTCCGTACTGCACTGTCCTGTGGTGCTGCATATTTCGTTGTCCAAGGTGGATCTAAATTTGACTTTGTGGATGATATCACAAAGTGCGACTATGAACTCAGTTGGCAGCTGTTGAGCTTTATTTTCCCAATTATGTTCTGTCAGCACAACTGAGGTGAATCTTAAACTTTGAGTGTATGGTTGAAATCATATCCCAAGGTTTGACCTTTCAAATGAGAGATACTAAGCGGTTCTTTCCTGTGGTACTCTTTATATTATACTTTAGTATATTCCAAATCAGTGGATAGTGTTTTTCGCGCGCTCTGATTGGCTACTCAAACTCGGGATAGTATTTGCAATTCTTCTCCCGGCATTTTTCTGGATTTCGCGCGGGAGTTTTGCCTCGTTTCTCAGAAAAAAGAGGAACAATTTGGTGCTGGCTATCCACTGGTTTGGTATATACTTAACAATTATTCACCTCAGTGTTGGTGAAGAGTGGTAGATAATTTCCCCGCCGCTTCGCGGATCAGCAAATATCCACCATTATTCACCTCCACTTGGGGGAATAATTGTTAAGTATAAAGTGGTTCTACTTTTTGAGTCTGTGGATGAAGTCCTAAAAGGTGACCATTCAATTCGAAGCTAATAAGCAGTACATTCCTTATTACATTTTATAACTGACTGATAATTTTAGAGTATATGGATGAATCCTGGAGTGTGACGATCGGGATTTGTTGTTCTGTTTGCCTTCAAATAAAACTGTGGTGCTACTTCTAAATTATCTAACAAAACGAAACATGATTTCTTTTTGCGAGTCTTCACTACAACTTGGGAGGGAAAGATTTTTAAAAGAGAAGTTCATATAATTACCTCTGCTTTGTGAAGCCTGCTACTCCAAGCTTGTTTTTACAAACTGCTAACGTCTGGCCAGCCACGCTTAGAATTTAAAACCTCCGTAGTCTCCGTTGGTCATTTATGGTGTTAATTGAATAACCACGAGTACACACGCTATTGTATCCTACGCTGTCGTTGCCTAATAGATCACGGGTCAAACATGGATGAATGAATAACGTCGGTTCAAGCGTCGCAAACCCACGCCATGTTATGTCTTTTATCTTTTTTCAAAAACCCCTAGAAAGTTCAGTGTGACGATTGAAATGTAAACTATTGAACTGTAGTTTCCGTCCGGTGGTTTTAATTCCTTGCTCCTCGATTTTTGCAAAATGAAGGTTAGAATTTTTCTCATACTTTAAACTTGAGCGCTTTTAGGCGTGAAAGAGTTTAACTGAAAAGGAAGTTAATTAATGACACTTGCTCTAAAGACTGCGGTTTATAGACCTTCACGAAATCCCAGCACGGTCGAAAACTTACTCGAAAAAAAGCAACCTATAAAATGAGAGATTTCGAGGAAAGAAAAAAAAATAAACAGATAAACAAACAAAAGAGACGGGCAAGCAGTCAAACAAACACAAACTTTTAATACGAAGCCACAAGTAGCGATGTTGCGTGATCACTGTTTAGGTTTTGCCCGCAGGTGCAATACACCCACGAAAGGAGTTAACCCTTGATCTCGCGTGTTCAAGTGCTTATTTACCAGATGGGTTATAGAATAATAATAAAAATATATGACCAAGGTACGTGATATTGTCTCAAAATACTGCCAAATTCTATGAGCTAACGCAAAAATGTGTATGCGATCACGAAATGTTCATTATTGTGAAGTAAACTTTCTCTTCTGTTATTCCGCCTCCATTGCCGGAAATAAAACCTTGCGTTGTGTTAAAATGTTTTAACCGCTCTCTCAGCTTTGGCGGTTTCATGTATTCCCGAATGTTTGTAAACAGACATTTCTAAACTTAGCTATTAGTTAGAGCTCTTATTTATACCTGCTTACGTATTTTTGAAATCTTAAAGGGAGACTCAATATAGACTGACAAAATTTGTCTTGTCAGGATTTGTAAAACGTAAGCTTATATTAGGCCCGGTGTATATCCAAGGCTTTTGCAAATCCGACGTTAACTCAAAATTACGTTCGAAAGAAAACTTCGATGTGCTCCACAATGCTTGGAGCAAATGTGGTCCAAAGTGTGCAAACGGTGGGAATAAAATCAGTCTAACATCTTTTTGCTCTCGTTTGGGTCACATCTGCTGCAAAAGCATGGCTTATGGATAAAACAAGAATTCAGTTAGTCACAGCCGATGACGTAAGGTCATTCAAACGACATGCTTTTCAGAGTGTTGAGAGTGGAACTAAATTTAACATTCTGTTGAAAATTATTATTTCCGATATGACCATATGTTGACAACTCGAAGTTTTCTTCAAATAAGATACCACTCCATTTACGACGTCTGAATTGAAGTCCTGCTCCAAAATGCCATTTGCCGAACAAAACTGCAACCAAGGTCGACACAACGGAAACACGAGGTCTAAATTGAGCCTAAGTAATTTTGGGGATGTGGTGTATTTTGCGACCTCTTTCTTCTACTGACAGAGCCTTTTTCTTGAACTCAGAGCTGCTTTAGCGCCTACCGCTACTAAGTTTTCGGAGTATAATAAGAGTCAGAAAATGGTTACAGTTCAGCCGCAGACTAGTGGAAAAAATTGAACATAATAAAATTGCAAATTCCTGCACGTACTGGAAGTGTATTAAATTCTGCAATCATAGACGCTATGCAAGGTCAATTTTCCGGATATTTCTTTTATTCCTCCCAAAACCTCTTATCTACCCCCTGTACAGATCGGCATTTAACGCAAAATGTTCTTAATCTAGCCTTTATCTACCAAAGTACATTATTCTATTTATTTGAACATTAATTTATTGTGATTAAGAAAACCATTAGACTTGCATAAGTAGCGCCGTTAAATTCAAGTTGATTTCACGGTCTTGTGAATCTTTCGATGCTTGTGTGCACGTGCATGTGACGGACCAGTTTCTCTCGTCACGCTCCTATATTTTTTTTCCATAGTTCTAACCAATTATGAGCTAAATATTCGAGTTTTTTTTCTCTGACTCATAACCACTTAATTCATAAAGTTTCGAAATCGAAATTGCCCTTGACTAACTTGGTATTGCTATGTTTCGCGCGTCCGAATCCTTAAGTGTGACCATTCAAATGAAAGCTACTGAGCAGTATTTTCCTATAGTACTGTTTGTCATGTTGTAAGAAGGTGGTTCTAACTTTTGAATCTGTGGATGTTAAATCCTAAAGTGTGACCATTTAAATAAAGGCTATTGACCAATACTTGTTAGTTGTACTGTTTCTTTTTTGAAATATTTCAAAGATATGTTAATATAACGTTTTTGAATATAGGCGCTTTTGCAAGTTAAAATTTAATATCTCTAACATTTGTTCACCTTCGCCCCCGAACACTTGAAATCTCATTAATTTTAAGGGCGTGAAATGCCTACTTTATATTTTACACAACGAGAAGTTCGTTTTTAGCGTGCACACATCGTTCACATTTTTTGCTTGTGACGTCTCCTCTTTCCTTTCTACCTCGGAAGTAAACAAACTAGAAGACGTCTTCGCGTAGGTTATCCTTCCTTCCGTCAGGATAGTCGATCAAAAGGAACGAGCTAACGTTTGCGGCTGTCGCGTGCAAACGCGTCGCGCGAGTGGAGACCGAAGCGTTTCCACACGACAGACGATTTTCGCACTCGCTCGGCGTGTTCTTCTCAGCCTTCTTCTAAATTATTCCACATCTAGCTTCGAGCAATTTTTTTCTCAATGCTTGCGAACACGAAAAATCTCCTTACGGCAAGCATCACTCAGTTCACCTGGGCTTGCGATCTTAAACAGTTTTAAATTTGTAACTCACAAAATGCAATTGTCATTTTATAGCATAGAAATATGCTTTAGGCACGTTAGGGCCACTACAAATTTAGAGAGGACACTTCATTCATTTTGGCTCTTTCGAGTAAAGAATGCGTTCTTTAAACTAACCATACTTCAAAATTTCAATGAAAAACTCTCCCCACTGCAAAATAGCGGTTTAGTGATGGACGGATAACGACAGGAAAGAATGTAACTTATTGGTCACTTTAAACCAAGCCAACGTAGCAAACGTCTGTTGTGTCACTTCGGGAGGCGGGGGGGGGGGGTATAGTCGACGTTTTCAGGAAAAAGAGTATTATTCAAGAGAGAAATAAAAGAGGGATAAACGTTTTGTACATAGCACCAGACACGGGAGCACTTGGGTATGTTTCAGGCCCGTTTTAGCGTCCACCTTTTAATTATCTCAATTTAAATTTTAACCTGCCGCAACATCTTATTCTTTACTACCCCCCCCCACCCCCCACCCTTTTCTTCTTCACGTACATTAAGAAAATCTCGTTGAATGTGTAGTTAAAAAAAGCTAATGAACATAAGCACATAGCGCCGTTAGATTCAAGTTGATTCCATGGTCTCATTTGTGACGAGACAAATTTTCAGGTCACACAGTCAGTGCCGTACCTAAAATCCCTTTCACCGTGTTACTGACTTTTATTGTGTTATTGTGTCTATAAAAGCTTATTCGTCTCAGCTCGAGACTCTTAGCAAGTATTTTAAATCCAGTTTCATAACTTGTTTCAACCACGGCACGTCCTGTAAACTAATATGTTTCAAAATCTATAAAGTGGCCTCAGCAAAATGATTGTGGTTTAGTGCTAGTGGTTACGGTAAAGGTACATGAAGGAATGGGCATGCACCCTTTATACCGGAATTCCTTGGTTAAACCAATTCAAAGAAGCTAGCGCTATTAAACTTAATATGTTGGGACACTTAACCAAAACCTGAAGTCTGTCAATACCCCACCCCCTGCTACACAATTTTAACTAGCCGTTAGCCATGTGATTAGTCCGCCCTATTCAACCTCAAGCCAGAAAGCAGGGTTCGCAGTTGTTAGCAGTTGACACCCGGTTTGGAGTGTATAATTTCATCCTTCAGGTAGTTATTGTTTAGCCGAGATTGTGACCGTATATCTTATAATTTTATAATTGGCATCCAAGAATGAACATTCACAGTTACTTTGAAATCTGTTATCCAATAATACCTTTACTTTGGAGAGATTCTATTTTGGGTTAAAGCTAATCAAGGTGGATGCATTCTTTAAGTCACTCACCCGGGGCAAGTGCTTTCAAAGTTAAGTTTTCCACCCCGTCTCAAACCATGTCCATTACCAGGAGGGGGTACTTGACAAAATTTTGTACAGAAAGGCTCCGCCCAGGCTAGGTTCAGACCCCCTTTTAACAAAATGGTAGCCCTTACATATACCTTACACAAAAATTGCACCTTTTTTATATCTCAGCGATCAGCCAAAAACAGCAAATCATCAAGGGGCTTTTCGTCTGCAAGGCTGCAAGCTTTTGTGCATTTTTGTATCAACATTTCTCCCAACATGTTTTCAATCCTTCATAGAACTTAGAATTTGCTGCTTTGTTTTCAGTTTCAAAGAACTCAACATTCAACAAATTTCCCTATCTTTTTGCATAGGGCAAGCGCAAATACATGTAAGGCACCCCTTTCAGGGGGAGCCTCCCCTTATAGCCTGTTATAAGGGGAAATCCCAGGGTTCATTCACAGAAGCAGTACTACATGGTTTCTGTTCATGTTCTTGACGAGGGTAACCCGGACTCCACCAGTTAATTATTTTGAAATCATACGCTGGATCTAAAACAACACTTGTTCCGTCCTCCTTTCTATATCTGCCATCACTGCGTGGTGAATGGCAAGTCAACTTAATGCTGCTGTACTTCATGTCTCGACTTATGCCAACCAAGGCTTTGGTCAACACATGTCCCTGTACGGGAGGAACTGGAAGAAAACTGACACAGTTAACTTGAAGGATGCAGTTATATTCTTCAGGATTGTCATTCAAATCATCGACTGTTGCCAGCCATTTGGGAGAGAAATAAGCTGGTTTTCTCTTTGGGCGACCAGACTTTTGGGAAAACTTGAAATAAAACACCCAAATTTTCTTGTTGTTTTGCTTCTTGCACACTGCTTGCTTGTACCACATTGAAATACACATCCGTGACTCAAGAACACTTGGATCTGTTATTCCACTGCTTGATGTCATGCGAGTCCTCAGTGGTTCATATCCATGGAACAGAGCTCTTA
>Ga0126336_10001813_pt1 | contig 11639 bp, 9 predicted proteins | sample SidCmetagenome_FD_92530 | JGI IMG/M metagenome (GOLD analysis project Ga0126336, IMG submission 92530) | Coral microbial communities from El Islote,Puerto Morelos, Mexico - Siderastrea C C metagenome | ecosystem: Host-associated > Invertebrates > Cnidaria > Coral | place: El Islote,Puerto... | reverse complement strand
TCATCATGTACATGTAATTTGAACCACTCATACATTAGTGTGATCCATTTGTTAACACAATTTTTAATAATTTAATATATAATAATATTGTTATAAATTAAATCACAGATTATTGGGTGATAAACTTTATAATTTGGTTAGTAAAATGTGTATACTAACCTAAAGGGTCACTTATCGAGAAAGATAAATTTGAGCCCTGGACAATGAGGGGTAAAGTTTCCTGTCTAAGGAAACAACACGATGGCACTTCGTCACTGCAACCCACTCTCTTTCCGTAACAATTTAAAAATTAAGAGAAAATCGAAACAAAATAGGCTGTTAACAGTACTTGAATTCAAATAGGTGACAGTGAAGTGCCGGTAGCTACCTTCTAATGAAACCACAGCACAATTAAGTATATTGCCACCCACATTCTAAATGATACAGGTATCAGCCAAGCCCTATGGCTGTTTTTTCCAAAGGGGACAAGTGATTATTGTCAATGCCTCAGAACAACAATTTAACCACTAAACAATCCTTGAAAGCCCACAAAATATTATTTTTGTTATTTTGTTGACTGTTCTCAATTCCTTGATGCCAGCTCTATTTGCAAAAGAAAACCCTAACCGTCTCTGCATGGTAATCCAAATTTCAGAACTAAAGTGTAAAAACAATCAAAGAATCAATATGTGAGCATGAAGGCTATACACATAACAAACAGCCTTCTGCATTAAATGCCTCAGCTATATACTGAGACACCACGTTTTCTTTTTTGACAACCCCCATTTACCTCTTTGGAGAGGGTGATGATTTCTGGCAAGAAGTTGACTTTCAGTTTCAGCACATTTCCCCTGCCTCCACCTCGGGCTCTTGTGCTTTCAATGGTGAATATGCGTCCTGAGACTCCAAGATTTCGCTGTTGCACCTAAGACAAAAAAGAAGAGTGGTGTTATTTTTTTACAAATTTTGTTGTACAAAAAGTGGTTCTAAATGATTACATCTGTTAAGTGTGACTTTCAAATGAAAGCTAATGAGCAGTACTTTCATGGGGTGCTGTTTGTTATGCTGTACAAGGTGGTTTCAAGTTTTGAGTCTGTGGATAAAATCCTAAAGTGTGACCACTCAAATGAAAGCTATTGAGCAGTACTTTCTTGTGGTACTGTTTGTTATGCTGCACAACTAAGTCTGTGGCCAACACCCATAAGTGTGACAATTCAAATGAACGCTACGTGTATTGAGCAGTACATGTATTTTTCTGTAGTGCTGTTTATTATTCTGCACAAGGTGGTTTTAACTACTGAGTCTGTAGATAAAATCCTGAAGTGCCACCATTCAACCAAAGGCTGTTAAGCAAGAGTTCGTCAATAACTACTTTCCCATGATTTTGCTCATTTTTCAACACTGTTAAAATAGAAATTAGGATTTTTTCTAGTTTTGTTTTTACACTTTGGTGCTTCGGGAGTGAGAAGTAAACACAACGTTACCAACCTTTCTTGACCAGTCATCAAACAGTTCCTGAGTGTTCAGTTTCTGTCTGAAGCTATCACCATCAGCCTTCAGCCTCTGTCCCTCGACATGGTTTTCCCAGCCTTTACCAAGGACATCTTCCACACGCCGCATGTAGGCAGACAACTGACGGTCAATCTAGAGAAAGACATTAACACAATAACAGAGGTCTGTTCCAAACTTATTAATTACGAAGACAAGCGGCTTACCAGCAATGGTAGCAACACTACACTCCTTGGAAGAGATGTTACTTGAAACAGCAGCAACAACAACTTTAATCAAATCACATTTAATAACACCAGCATTTTGTTAATAGGATTCCCTGACAGTACCAATTTAAACATCTGACATTATGCACTAAACTGTGATCACTCTCAAAACTACATAACATGGATTCTAATCTGCACTGTGACCAGGCTTTTATCAAGAAATTGACATTAACACATCCTGGAGGCATGTCTCTGATACGATTTTCAAAAATTTATTAACTGAATTTTCCTTTATAAATGGGATATGGCTTGACATTCACTGCAAGGTGCTGCTCTGCTTTTTGCACAAGGATTGTAATAATGTTGTTAAACTACTCTTTTGGTTAATTTATGAAAAACAATAATACAAAACGATTGGGTGCAGTGAAAACTCTTAATTATTCTTTTCTAATATTTCAATATCAGCATTTTAGTATTTTACTTGAACTTTATCTTGTTATATTTTCACAGTGTCCTATTGAAAACCACCTTGCTGATATAGGCCATCTGTATAAAGAATTGCATTATTATTATTATTATTATTATTATTATTATTATTATTATTACTATTATTATTATTATTATTACTAAAACTCAATGCATGTACTTGCCTGTCTTGCCCAAATGATGGAGCCTGAAACAGGAGGCAAGTCTCTCACTTTACTCATCTTGCAAGCTTTGCTGTACGGGTACTGAACCTAGAGACACAAGGTACAAGAAGAAAGGGTTCAGTTTCACTTGTCATATGAAAAAATTAAAAATACTGAAACTACAAATGCTACTTTACTGTGCTTTTAAAAATAACAACACCAAGTCTTGGAAGACCAGAACTGTAAGCCACCAACTACAAAGCTGAAGCTACACAAGTGATTTTTTGCTTGTGATGGTGATGAGATTTTTTTGAAAATTGCGGTGTTGCAGCACATGGCAAAAATCACATGTGTAGCCACCCTCGCAAAAAATTCAATGACAGCAAGACATGAAGTCCCTTGATACGGATACTGATGATCTGGAAGTGTTTGCTAACTGAATCATAAGAAATGGAACTGAAATGTTGATTCGCTGTGGAGAGGAATCAATCAGCCAATTTGGAGCTGAGAAAAGAGCAAGAAAGAAAGCCTCCCTGAGTACAACACACTTAACCCTTTCGAGCCCCAATATTAACATCCATATTTTCTTTACGATTCTCCTTGTATTTTCTTATTCTTATTTCTTATTTCTTACTAGTTCGGAGAATTTGATTAAAAGTTGAGACATTGTATCTGTATCATTGGTGATTATTTCCTTAATTCTCATGACCTGTATGTTTGATCAAGTAGTAATACTGTAAGGAGAAATTTGATGCTTGTCACTGTTGGGGCTTAAAGGGTTACATCTGCCTTTCATACTTGCCAAGCCTACAACAAGGACTGCCATTCAAGGGTCGGCTTACATTGCCACAGAGAGAGCTGCTTCACCAGTGGCAATAGCGCAACAGAGGACTAATCCCAACAGTCTTCAAGACTGATGGTTGCCAACTAAAGGGCAGTTGTATATGATATTCATCAAACTTTAAGAGTTTGTGGGTTATTGAACATTCTTTCATACCTTAAACTTGTCATGAAGTGCTTCAATGTCATCCTTCACTCTCTGGATCAACTGTGTCTGGTACTCACGGATTGCACCTCTGATGTGCGGACGCACAAACAGAGCATTGAACCTGGAGAAGATCCTGAACATCTCGTTAGCATTCTTTGCTGTTCCTAATTGGTCTCGTAGACGTGCTGTGATCCGTGTCTCCACTCTGTCAATGCGCTCGTCGTACCTACAAAACGAAGCTAGAAATGAGACCCTCTTTCACACAAAAAGATTTTAGTTTCTCTTTTTAATGAACCTGGGACTCCATGATAATCTTGCACACTTACAAAGGTTTCTTTGTGCCAAGTCTGAGAGGTATTTAGAATTGAAAAGGTTTGTTCATAAACATTAAGTCAACCGAAACCCACTTTACTTAAGATGTGAAATCTAGTTCTCAAACTCATTAATAACTCCTCAATTTGAAACTCGTAAACAGAAATTAATTATGAGCAAGACAGTTCCGAAAAAGGACTCGGTTAGCAAAGATGTTTACTACGTCCTTTCAAGATTTATTTTCCAGTTATTTAGTGATTTGTTTGAGAATATGTCATGTATCAACCAGTCTGGAGAGTGCTCCACAAGGGTCAGAATATGTAAAGCGGCCTTCACACGTCAAACTAATGTTGGGCAACTCGTGTTGACAAACTCAAATTGGTGTGTGTGAACGAAACAACACCATGTTGGCAAACTGTTGGCGCCAAATAGAACTTGTCCCTATTCTTGCCAACTTTTCGTCAACAGTTTGCCAATATGTTGTTGTGTCGTTCACACACACCAATTTGAGTTTGCCAACACAAGTTGGCCAACATTAGTTTGACGCGTGAAGGCCGCTTAACACCTTGAATTTCTCTCAAAGAACTTAATATGTTGTTTTTCCAACTCTCTTCTCCATGTCGATTTGACCAACAATGTTTTGGAACTTTTAGGAATTGAAGAATTATGACAGTTGAATAGCTATTAAGGCTAGATTGCAGAATACCCCACAGTTCATTTTGCATCTTGTTGAATAACAATGGTGCCTATTGTTTTTCACCCCGTTTTACAAAGGGTTCTGACACGCCATATGGGAGTTGTAGGGTATTCTGCTGCTTTTAATTTTCAATACAACCTCATCCCCAGGGCCTTCTCCTCGTTCAAAATGGCGGAACGGAGAAAGCCCTGGCCAAGGCTGCCAAAGTGGCTGCAAAAATTCGTCATGTAAACGCGATGAAATGTCTTTGTTTCATTAGAACAACAGTTTCCTATTGCAGAGAACAAACAGGGCCGCCAGACGCTGGAAACAACCTCCGAAAAAGCCATTTCATCATGTGCCATGTGACAAAATACTCTATGATTCTTGGAGTATTTCAGCAGCCTTGGCCAGGGGTTTCTCCTGTCCACCATTTTGAATGAGGAGAAGGCCCTGGGGACAAGGTTGTTTTCAATGACCAGTCATTCAACACAATAGACCTTTTCCATGTGGCTACTATTTAGCATAAAAACAAAACATTTTGCACATCTAGCCTCACAGTGAAAAACGTGAGAACTAGTTTAGACATGCAAAAACAAAGCTTTTTATTCTCCGGGGACTCAACATGGTCACCACGTGACAAAGGTCTATTAAAGTGTACTGCAACTAACCTTTTAATAGCTGCCTCCCATGCCTCAGATCCATCTTTTGACACATCAAGTCCATCAACTTCCTTGACATTCTCATATGCAAGATTTACTTCTTGAATGGCATTAGCATCAGCTGGATCAAGCAGAGCTTCTGGTTTTGCTTCTTCATCCTCAACAGTTTTAGGTGGACCACCGGGGCTGGAGGGAGTCGCTTGACTGACTGCAGGGGGCTGGAGGACACGAACAATGACAGCTCGCAGTTGCTCATGCTGACGACGGAACCTAAAAGTGCATGAACATGAGTTACTGTAAAAGCTCTATTAGCCCCTGTCGGTCAAGGCCAACCCCCTTTTACCAAGTCAGATTTTGTAATAAGCCTCCTACTCTATTACGCTCCCCTCCTCCGCCCCCCACGACCTTGTAAGGATTAAAATACTGCACAAAAGAAAGACTTCAAAACCTACACCAGGAGGGTGGTAAAAACAACGTAACTTCCTTTGGACATGGAGCAAGCCTCAGTCGGTTTCATTCAAAAAGCTTAAATTGGTCTGTAATGTGCAGAAGTACAGTACTATAGAGCTAGTGTATAAATGACAGAATTTGTGACACACAACCTACATGTATCATGTATGTTTTAACAAAAGAAGCAACTTACAGATTCTTGGAAAAAATTAGTGTGAATTTTGTTTAACATTTTTGATTTGGAATAACTGACATCACATTTTCACACTCTTAGAAATCAGACCAGAGCTGAGGACATAGTTTAAATGAGCCTCTTACTTTCTCATCTGGTCAAGCCGTGCCTGAAGTCTTTTGTGAGCTGGATTCACTCTCCAAACCATCTTCAGGCTCTCTTCTCTCTTCTTCTTCACAATGTCTCTCAGCAATGTTTGAAGTTTTTCATACTCATCATCCCAAGTGGTAAACACTTCAAAGCAAGCCACCATGATCTACAACAGAAATATTGCAGAGGCTCAGGGTTTATTCTCGACATTGGCCAATGAACACCCAGTGGGCCCCCTTCTGTAATTTTAGGGGGGCCTTTTTCAAGAAAGGGGGTCCAAGAAAGGGGGTCCAAGAAAGGAGCCACTGTAAAGGCCTGGACTCAAGTAACTGCAGAATCAAGCATGTTTGTCTGATAAAATAATGGCTTTTGTCGCTTGCAAATGGTGTCTTTCCCTGTTATTATTATTATTATTATTATTATTATTATTATTATTATTATTATTATTATTATTATTATTATTCAACCGCCAAGTGAGTCTTTCTGAGGAATATAGCATGATAAATTTTGCATCAACTGATCACGGAGGGTCGTGGGTTCAAATCCCATCTGGGGCTCGGAATTCTTTTTTCCGAGTTTTTCAGTTGATGCAAAATTTATCATGCTATTATTATTATTATTATTATTATTATTATTATTATTATTATTATTATTATTATCATCATTATATATGCATGTAAGAAAAAAAAATCAGAAGCAATCAGTTGCAGGTAGCTTAACTTGACAATGTTCATGATAATGATCATTACTGTAACTGTGAATTGCTATTCCTGTAATACTCATCTGAACTGCAGGTGAATGAAAACGAAAAAGGAAGAGTACAAAAATAAGAACATGAAATAATCACCTTTTCAAAGTCTTCATGATTAATGTGCATCAGTCTTCTGGTTCCCAAAACCTGAAAAAATAAATACATGTAAGAAATAAATGACAAATCCATCAACCTTAAATTCAATAAAATGATATTCAAACAGCTTCAGACAAATTAAATTCAGGTACTTCAAGCACCACCTTTCTACAACATACGTACTTCAATGTACAGAAGTTATATTTTTGGATTTGTCTCCTTTGAAATGCAGCATCTTACTCAGCTGAAGATTACCCCCCCCCCCACCACCCCTTTGCCAAATCTCAAAAACATCCTTCTGATAATAAGCCCCCAAAATACACATTGTACTTTCATGTGTTCCTTTTAACGATTAGCCTTTCACATACAAATAAACCAAAGTATTCACACAAAGTGTTTACTGATCAAGTTGTTTCAAGCTGTTTTTACAGTGTGTATCAAGCCTTACCCATTACAAAATGCAAAACTCCCTCTAATAATACCCCCTTCTGCTCCTGTCTTCTCTCAACCTCAAAAACAAGCCCTTTGGGGAGTCCTTTAAGCAATGTATAACCCAGTTCACATATATTTTTCACATTTCACAACAGGTAACATACTTTTAGAAGCTGTGAACTCAGGTCCCGTGAGATAGCTTCAACAAGGCGAAGAGCTCGCTGTATTGGATACTTGGTGCTACGGATCTTTTTCAGATGGGTGAATATTGCACTCAGGGCTGCACGGATCTTATCCAGTTCGGTTGCAGCAAGAAGGTCGTCCAAGGGGAAATCTTTCATTAGTGGGTTGTAATCATTCACCGTTGCAAGAGCCTGCTTCAAACCTGAATTGAAAATAGACTTGGTGTAAATATATGGCACAATTCGCACATAACACTCCCCTTCCTCCTTGGCTAAAAATGGGATGGTTATGTTTGTAAAACACTGAAATGTCAGACCTCTTAGCCTTTTAAGCCCTATAAGTGACGAAACTGAAATTTGTCTTTGTATAATCAACATTTGTTCAAACATTCAAGTGATGAGAATGAAGAAAGTGACCACAAAGGATAAGATGTTCTGATATTTAGACAAATTCTCCTTACTAGTTCCATAAGAAATGTATGGAGATTAGTAAGGAGAATATGCACTTTTATATCAGGGCTTAAAGGTTTGTTTAAGTTTACTCTTGAATGCAAGATGAATACACTGATGAGTCCAATTTCAATAATCAGAACTCAAACTGTAATAGTAAACATCTCCTGTGCAAATTACTAATATTGAAAAACTTTCTTTGATACTGACCCTGAGGAGGGGGCTAATTTTTGTCAAAATGGTACCCCTTCCCAAAAAACTGCGAGTTTCTCATATAATAATATACCTCAAAAATAAGCATAAAACAGTAGACCATTACACAGGGTTTCTAGTTGCTCGAAAAGCTCCAAGCTTTCTTACACTTTTGCGTTGTAATCAAGCCTGCAAATAATTTTTTCTCTGATCATTTGCCAGTCCAAGGGCACTGTTGACCTGACGAGAAGTCAGTCTGGTTGGATGAAGTTTTTTTTTTCTGCAAAGTTACCTTAAAAGGCCAAAATTAAAATTATTTTATGATTTTCTATTCCAAATTACATCACTAGCATATTTTACTTGCCATTTTGTCAGGTGAAAACCGTAAATTCACTGGACATTTGTCAGATGATGGGCTGTTACTTGCAGGCTTGGTAGCTGTCAAACATTTTTCCACCTTTCAGTATTTAGATTACGCTGTTTCCCCCTCTGCATTTCAGCAATTAACTGTTTAAAAACTATTTAAAATAACAAAATTCCCTACCCATTTTATATAACACAAGGGCAAACAAGACACCCCAATTGGGCGAAACCTCCACATATAGCCCACTGCAAGGAACAATACCTCCTGTTCCCAGCAGGACTGATTTACACTGACAAGAAAACTACAAAATGTACCTGTATCAGTGTCAAAACTGACAGTTGCATGAAACCGTTTTCCATGTTTCAAGATGTCTAGTGTCAGTGCAATGTCAGGACTTTCTCTTATGTCCTGGATCCTTAACAAGGCTCGCTCCAGATTCAGCCAGAAGCTGATCTCTTGCAGGGCAGTACCGGATGCAGGGTCACGGTCCAGTTTAGTCACCTTAACACATGTCAAAAAAGTTTTAGTTAGTCAGCAAAATTGAAACATGCATGTTCTCCTGGGTGCTCTCTATGTACTTCTTATGGTACTAGTTTAGAGAATTTGATCAAACATCAAGACAATTCAACTTTAATGATCATTCCCTTATCCTGATGATCTGTAGGTTTGAGTAAGCTATGATAAGTACTGGAAGGAAAACTTGGATGCTTGTCACTATTGGAAATTAAAGGGTTGATGTTTGATGCAAAAAAGATGATGTATACATTGTAAGCATAAATGTGCAGTTGCAAGTGGCACTGTCCTTGTACCTACGGCAAGTCAAAATGGTACCAAGTACTTTATTCATTATGGTTGTGTGACAATAGACAAGAATGCAAACTGTACCCGTACTATACATGTCCTTTGCACAGATTGACTCTAATAATGTCTGGTTTATAAACAGTATGTGCATTTTGATGCAAATTTCCCACAATCTAGAAACCCATACCTGTGTACAATACAGTTTAGCTGGTCATATATTGCAGAACCTGTTTGACTGGTTTAACCATTGTTGTACTTTGGGTTATTTACAACCATTTGCATGCTACAATTAGTGCTCTTCTGAGTGGAGTTTAAAATTCTGTCCATTTGTACAACTACAAACCTTTTGAATTTCTCTGATCCATCTGTTCACCCCATTCTGTAGCTGATTCAAGAAAGTTGAATCCTCGACCTTGTCTCCAAAATCCTGCACTTTGGGTCTCCGCCCTTCTTCAGCAGTTTTCTTGACCATTGCTGTGACAACAGGATGAATAGCAAGAGAAATCTCAGGGATGTCTATGTTCTGCTGTAAATGAAGCAGGCCCATTTCCAGTTCTGCAATCTTCTTTTCCACAGATGGAACCATTTTATCTCCATCTCTGCAATAAGTGTTTCAAACAGAATGGACAAAATAGTTATCAGTGTACAGTGTCACTTTAAACAAGAGAGGGCTACATTTACATTGTAGAAGTTTTGAATTCTTTGCTAATAAAATACAGGTTAAAAACCTGACATTTCAGTTAAGGGTTGGCCCTTCACCTAGACATTTCTCATATAAAATCAATTCAATGTCAAGCAGACAGTGCACTGCAAAGAAGATGATGATTGATGGCCTGACAATCATGGTGTTGAGGATGGTGATGGTGGTGGTGGTGGCAACATAGATAGTGATGATGACACAAATACCTTAATGTTGCTTGATTCAGAGGGACTGTTAGTTAAATCACTGAGTATATAAATAAACTCATTAACAAACTATACAGTGTCATCATGGTCAAGCAACAAACTACATTATATTACCGTACATACAATTGCGTAGACCTTATTCAGTAGCAATGTATCTCTAGGTAAAGTAAGGTGGTCAGTTTTTAATTCCAGAGAAAGGTGGAAGGCAGATGTAACTTTGTCTTCTCGTAAGTTTGGGCATATTGGCATGTCAGTCTATGCATACGCATCACCAGGCAACAAGAGCATCATAAGCGTCCCGTGACACATGGGTTGAATTTGGACCACAAAAAGGTCCCACAAGTGAATGTACAGCTGTAGTATGTCTTTTGAAACATGTGTGGTGTGACGCTGGGTACATGGGGAGAACAGAAAGAAAACTGGAAGTTTAGAGCCTGAGCTATACCCCTTTCACTCCCAGAGTCAGTTATGGAGACATAAAGGTGGTCCTAACTTTTGAGTCTGTGGATGAAATCCTATGGTGTGACCATTCAAATGAAACCTTGTCAGTAGTACTTTTACATGGTACTATTTTTATTTAAGTATTTTCAAAATGAAATTTGGAATTTGTCTTGAATTTTGATTTTAGGCACTCTTGGGAGTGAAAGGAATAGCTGGATGTATTGTAAAACCAGAACTGTGGTGGGTACTGTGCTGGCTGAGCAAAAACCAGATGACTACGGTGAGTTGCTTACAAAAAAGTGACCTGGTAGTAAACAAGCATATTCACAGCATCACGTCACATATCCCTTGTCACAAATATCTTTTAGCGCCGATTTAGACAAGTATGATTTTTGCTGACAACTGTCGATGTGACTTTTGTAGCGCCTTCTGCTCGCATCAGGCAAAGATCGCAAACAACTCGTGATTCTAACATTTTGTCTGTGGCTATGGGTCTTGTAGGGTTTTAAAACATGTTCAAAATCCTACCACATTTTTGTGTCGTGTGAAGTGGTGTGCCCATCACCGATCATGATCAATCATTGATTGAAAACTTTAAGTGACGCGATAATCGGTTATGGATGATGCACAATCGATGAACGCAGAAAAATGAAAAATTTATGGTGACAAATAAAAATATTAAAACTTGTGTGTTGTCTGTTTAATGGATTCATAACAACATACAAAATCCATTGAAAGCTCCTTTTCTGCTACGTTTCGGCCGTGTTTCAGCGCAACACGGTTGCACTTAATTGTAAGGGTTTTGTATTTTGATCACATTTGATAGTGCGCATTACAGAAAAACTTAGCTGTCAAATGGCTGTAAAATACATTTCTCAGATCTATTCACTGCGGTCAAAAATATTACAAGTGTAGGAAAGGAAAACAGCCATCAAAGACGTGGCTTGCAGGCATCTCAAAGTGTCCAATCGAAGTGAAACTCAACTTCATTCCCAAGGTCCTCTTTTAGCCTTGCCTAGTTTACATGTTGCCTATGCCAATTTCAACATGGTGGCGGCTGACCAGGAAATCCACAGAGGATTTATCCGATTATAATCGATGATCGACCCGTTGTGGCAGTCCGATTATTTCCAATGATCGATTATGAAATCAAAACCAATTCTTCACACAGGGGTTTCAATAGAAGCCGGCAACCGGCGAATTTCGCCGCCTACTTCCCAAATCATCGCCGCCTACTTTCTAACATTAAATTTCTTTTGAGTCCCTTGAGTTTCTTGAGTCACACAATTTC
>Ga0126336_10001812_pt1 | contig 11639 bp, 10 predicted proteins | sample SidCmetagenome_FD_92530 | JGI IMG/M metagenome (GOLD analysis project Ga0126336, IMG submission 92530) | Coral microbial communities from El Islote,Puerto Morelos, Mexico - Siderastrea C C metagenome | ecosystem: Host-associated > Invertebrates > Cnidaria > Coral | place: El Islote,Puerto... | reverse complement strand
CGGGGTCTAGTAATACCCGTTTTTTTTTTGTTTTTGTTTTTTGTTTTTGTCGTGGTCAGTTGCCCCAGACCTGCGCTCGGTCACAACAATACTTGCCGGTAAACTTTTTTCGTTCAATTCTGTGATCTGTGCGTGTTCCGTTTAAATTTTTTTTTTCTTTTTTCCCGTTTTTTTTTTTTTTTTTTTTTTTTGTTTGTTTTTTTAATACCCAGCGTAACTAATCAATCAAAATCGATCATCGGAAAGCTGATCGATAAATCGATATTAATCGATCAAATCGGTCAATTACTATCGATTAATATCGGTAATCGGTAAAAATCGAAAGTCGCAACTTTTCCACTACAAACAGTATCGATTTTTATCGATTTTTAACTAGAAGAGTGCGGGCCCCAATAGCACTATAGACTCGGTTCGAATTACAGAGTTGTAATTAATTGTCAGCATGTCTCGATCGGTAGTGCACGGCCGTGTAGAGACAGCCAAAATGAAAATTCATTGTGTTGTGAAAGGATACCATGACTGTTTGTTTGATGTAGAGGTCGAAGAGCATTTTGACCTATCTAAAAAAATCGGATCAAGAGGACAAGCAATAGCAGTGGGCAGAGCTCAAAGAGAGCTCGTTCCATTTCTATTGCCCATAGCGGATGGATCCGAAAGGTAGGTGGTCTAAGTAGCGAACTTTAAGACATTGTTTTTTTTTTAATAAAAACTATCACTTCTGTTAGCATAAAAAAAAGACTATAGCCAACTAAATCAAATATTGTCTACTAAAACTACTCTAAGAAAACATACTAACTAATTAAAAAATGTCCGCGTTCCTTGCATTAACAATAAAATCATCTAAAAAGTCAGCATTCTTGTGAAAAGGAGTTCTATACCCACGAACACATGTGTGCACTGATCTTAGAATTTCAAAAGATATGCGTGTTCTAAGCCAAGATATGGCATTGTCATAAGACTAGCCGTTCTTTCGGGAAAGTTTGTCCGCTACGTTGCTCAGGAAAAGTTTGCGTTCTTTCCCCATTCCTCTGTTCGTGCCAAAAACCAGCGGGGTAAACGATCCGATTTCCACGTCAACAACTCTTTGTTGGTATTTCCTTTTCTTCTCTTTCTCATGCTCCATAACATATTATTGTGTTATTATAGTTGGTACCGTTGTGGTATTTTTTTATGTTGTTAAAAATGCGTTAATACCAGGCTTGGATACTTTTTTGTTTCACTCACATTGCTGAAATAAATTAATACATCACAATGTCCTCGAGTAACACCTTGTTGACAACAGAAAAAAACGGATAATTACGATATTCACAAGTGGAGATGAAAACCAATGAAATCGATATTAATTAATAGAAATCGATAATAATCGATGAAATCGATAGTCACAACCGAAAATGGAACCGATTTTTTTATGGATGTCAGATAAAAATCGATTGATTAGAATCGATTAATATCGATTACTATCGATTTTATTGGGCTATCGATTTATCGATTAGTTACGCCGGGTTTAATAGTGGTTAAGTTTTTAATAAAATAATTATTCTACTGGGGCTTGCTGGACATCAAATGATTATAACCAACGAGGCGCTTAGCGCCTCGTTGGTTATCTGTCATTCGATATCCAGCGCGCCCTCGTACAATAATTGTTAAATATTACATTTTGTACCATGAGGGGAGGGAGAACAACAGCGGGGTCTAATGCCCCTGGGGCAAGTCATACTTCGTATGTATTTATTTATCAGGGATTCACATTTATCGCAGGGAGAAGGGTGCAGAGAAGACGTTGGTGGGGGGGGGGGGGAGGGTATCAAACCCGTCGGGTACGATAAATCACCAACTTCATTTACTCCAATTGGGCTCGTATCCAGTGAATGACCGTAATATATTTCGCACCCTGCAGGGAAGGGGGAACAACGGCGGGGTCTAACGCCCCAGGGCTTTTCTTGTTTAGCTCTATTTTAATTTTATTTCCCAAATGTTGTACCAGGTGCTAGCTTTGTATACCCTTAAAAATCGCTTCTGACTAAAAAACAATTTAGTTTATCTGGTTTTCAACAACAGAATTGAAGCCATTATCTAAGAATACTATTATCTAAGAAAACAGACCTTCACTAAATAAACCTTCGCATGTTAAAGTTAATGTTAACTACCAGTGCACCAGGGAGAGAGTCGAACAAATCATGTATAGACTATGAAAGAGCCGTGTCTCTTTTCCGCTCAGGGGCAGTGGAGTGGAAAGAACACAAGAAAGGGGGAAAACACCAGCGAGCACGATGATGATCCGCTTGTGTAGTGAGCTGGCTCAACACCTTACACACAAGGGGAGCAGGTTGGGGGAGGAGGTGGCTAACATTTCGGCCTATTTGTGTTACTAAGACAGACTATTTGTGTTATTAAAAGACACCGTACTTTTGTGGTTCTATTGTTTTGTCTAAAAGCCTGTTCTGCCATTCAAATATTACTAAAAGTGGAAAACGGCTACCTAATTAATATTAAAGTCAATACTTTAGTTAAGACTAGTAGCGCAGTGGCCTAAAGTCATTTTTCTTATAAGAGATAACACTTCGACAGCGAGAGAATGGGAACTTTTTTCACACTGAATTGCATCATATATCTCCAGATTTTAACATCTTATCCGGCGGTTACTACAAATGGCGGTAAGAAACAGGTTTCCATTTTTTGGTGATATGTAGGCTTCCTCAGTGTACTGGTTGTTTACTATTTACTTGAGCAAACCAGTTGCTCTCCAGTTTGGGTAAATAGGACGCCAAATCTCCACTTGGGAATCTATTCTGACTTATTCTGCACCTGTAACGATCAGTTTGAGATTAGTCTTCAACGCCAATGAAAATTATCAAAAAATAATACTAATAATTACACTAAGTTTAAGTTTCACGACAAGCATTTTTATTAGGTGGGAACAAAGGAAACAGTCCAGCTTCCTATCATTCTACTAGGTTCTAGACATATTTATCCTTAAAATTCGTTTTTTGACTCAAAACCAAACTTAGTTTATCTGGTTTTCATCAACAGAATTGAAGTTATTATCCAAGAAAACCGACCTTCAGTAAATAGACCTTCATGTGTTAAAGTTAATTTGAACTGTAAATGGTTTGAACCCAGGAGTCATATCATAAGTCGGTAAATTATGATCGTCCGGTTGAGTGTAGTCCTGAGAAGGACTGTTTGTTGTGACATTGATTGACGTTTCGACAACCTGAGCGGAAGTCATCATCAGAGTCAAGTGACTCTTTTGACTCTGATTACGACTTCCGCTCAGGTTCTCGAAACGTCAATCAATGTCACCACAAACAGTCCTTCTCAGGACTACACTTAATCGGACGATCATAATTTACCGACTTAAGTTAATTTTAAGGTGGCTAGAAAGGGTTTTTTAATTGTTATAAACCTTTTGAAAGGAGGAAAGATTACAAACAAGTATTTCTGACCATGCAAGTAAACCATGAATATCTTGACAACTCTTGTGTCGGGCATTTTTTTAAGGCTGGTTTTGACATCATAGCCGTTACCATGACAACACTAAACGTCCAGAAAAAACCCTCCAAATTTCAGTTTTCTCCAATTATCTGAAAGACGAAGTCGGTTACCTACTCTTTTAATTGCATTTTTTGGAAAGCTCCCTAAGTTCTCATCATGGGGCGGGAAAATCGCCTGCCGCGTATTAATATGACGCACATGCAGAGCCGCGTGTGTGGTGAACTGGCTCAACACGCTCCCGACAAGTTTCCTCTCGGCATGCTATCGCGCTCGCTCGCATGTCCCTATCCCTGAGCGGAGAGGATACTCGTAGTCTACTTCATTTAACACATACACGTTCCATTGGATTTATAATCAAGGAGCCTCCTTTTACTCTTTGTATAGAACAAGTGACCTTGCTGTTTGTTGGTGATATTGCATTTTCCGGTCCGGTAAAATATTATGTGGAACATGGCTATCACACATATAATGATTCTTTTAATGACGTGGCCTCACACATTAGAGAAGCTGACATCTCGGTGGCGAATTTGGAATCTCCCTTTGTAAGCAAAGTTGTCTATCGCTACAAATACGAAGGAAGGAAGTCAGTGATACTGGATGCAAGTCCAAATGCCGCCCCAGCATTAAGGTAAAATGACACCTCTACAAAATAAAATTCTATGGCAACATTCGTGGTAATAGGTGATGACCGTTCTCAGAGGGACACTTAAGCACTTACGTATTTAGCCATAAAGGGGACTTGCTGCTGGGTATAAACGTGTGTTTTGTTTAAGGTCCCGTGTCCCTTTATTTGCCACATGGCATGAAGGTGAAGATGTCGAAAACGGTAACCGAACGGGGCTGTTCTTTGAACTAGGACAAGTTAATTATAAATGAATGTCTAAAAGGGCTACCCACGGACCGATTTTTATACACTTTGTAGAACATTCAGTAGTGCGCAATGGAGCACATTGTTACCAGGAAATCTGCCTTAAGGAGCACTTGAAAATTAAACCGTTTTGTCTAACCTGAAACCTCTCCACAAGATGACATAACATCATTACGTAGGTAAGAGTAACTATGCTGCTAGCGTTGGTGATAAAATTGCCGTCGTTTTCAATTCTTGCCCTAAACAAAACAATTACCAATATTATCCTTATCCTCTTGTTTTTCTGGAGCACGGTTAAGCCATCGTGTTCATATCTATTTGAGTGGTAACTATTTTGTCTTTCCAGTTTTGCAGGGTTTGATGCGGTCACAATTGCCAACAATCATATGAACGATTTTGGCTCTAGAGGTGTCAAATTTACTATTGATGTTCTTAAAAAGACAGGAATAAAATACTTCGGTGCTAGCTATGGAAAATGGGACTCTTCCCAGGTAATTATTATTTTTTCCTTTAGTTCAATACTGAAATCCGTATGATAGCATGACATGACAGGTATGCCTAGAATGTCTCTTATGCGTCCTATGGCAGATACTGTTAACCACGACATTTCTAACAGGTTTGTTGATGTAAACGGTGTGCAGCTTCGAATCTCTTGGAGTTTTTCTTGGTTTTACTTTATCCATTTGTAATTTTTCTCTCTTTCTGTTTCTTATATAGAAACCTCTTATCCTGGAAGCAAAAGGAATAAAGATCGGATTTCTCGGTTATTGTGACATCCCATCTAAGAACAAAAACTGTACCGAAATGAGAATGCTGTACAACTCCGGTCCTGCCATTTATACTGATGACATTGCCACTAGAGACGTCAACAACTTAAAAAAGGTTCGAATTAAATGATTTAACAAATTCCTAAAGTTCACAAGTGAGTTAAGATGCTCCTACACTGCAAGCAACATCGCAGGGTGCACTAAGATTTATCGATGAGCTTCAACTACAGACGAATTTCCCATTTGTAACTTCGAGCTGATTGGCATCCCCTGTCTGGCATCTAGTGCGCTTTTTTAGGAAAAGATCCATCTACCTAACATTCACCCAGTTTGGTCTTTATAGCGGAGCTCCCTCGCGGGCCTTCGGCTGGCGAAAACCGATCCTCAGGCTCATGAGATGTGTAAATCCATGGGAGCCGATTTTGGTGGTCACGACTCTACGTCAACGACCACAACGACACTTCATCCTCCATGTAAAAGCATCCCGAAATGTAACCATCAAAGATATTCCAATAGATGCCTTTCCAGCCCCACATCTTGAAACGTTAACGTACGGAAATAGGACTTAATCTGGTCAACAGTTACCTACGCTTTTAAGACAGCCACATCATGTAAAGGTTACCAAGTGTCCCCAACTGTTGTATTGAAATAGACGCATCCCAACCACCCACTGAACAAGTTCAGTTGTTCGTTGCTAGATTAGATATTGACATGGGGAAACTGGTACCTGTGCTGAATTAATGGCGTTATGATGTAATTTCACAAATACCTCAATTCTAACGTCTGGCATTTTACTATTTTTCAAAGGCCAAAGTTGACATCATTGTTGTCCTTTTGCACTTTGGACAAGAACGTCACAGACGACCACTTCCCTACCAGCTTCATATAAGCAAACATCTGATGTCTCTTGGTGTACAACTGATCATTGGAGCTCATCCACACGTACTGCAGCCACATTGTTTCCATGACAACAAGCTCGTAGCGTACAGTTTGGGGAACTTTTTGTTCTACCCAAATCGACCCGACAGCGGAAGTGCCCCGGTAATGTACAGTGTGATATAACTATGAGTGGGTCAATGACGAATAAGCCACTTTTTTAGCATCCCGGTGAACTAGTAGGAGAAGAGGTGTGATAGGGGATTGGTGATAATGGGGCAGTGGTAACCCGGAGTTTTTACACTACCAAATTGCCAAATCGCGTTGGTCCTCCACAACTTACAGAAGTGAAAAACGTCTTTGCCTGTTAAAATCTCTTTGTCTCCCGACTTAGGAGTCGGACGTTGCACTCACTTTAAAAACTGGAAATAAATGACCCTTTGTTAATCTTCTATCAGCTTTCCTATCAAGCCCCTTCCCCAGGGCTTTTCCACATTTTAACATTTTAACATTTTTATTTTTTATTTTTGGCCACAGCAGAGACCCCTTGTAGACTGCGAACAATCTACGAGAAAAAAGCCTTGGGAAAGAGGTTGCTTTAATATCTGAACGTTCTAACATTTCTTTTTTTTTTTTTTTAGTTTGTGTATGGCCGATTGGGGATGAAACCTGATAAAACCCGTATAGATACATACGAATACTTCGTTCTTGGAAACAGCGAAAATTTGAAAATGACCCGGATGCTAAAAGTAGCTATATCAAGGTACATATTAATTGGCGAGATACTTTTGTTTTGATTTGTCTTGAAAAAAATCTTAATTTTACCAATTATATTGAAAAAACCAGGTCCTTACATTCGGAGTATTTCTGTGTGGAAGTCACAGTGTGGAAGCCATTCCCCAGTCCACAAACTGTGGGGAATCTGAGCATTAATTCGGCTCCATGAGAGTTTCGGGAAATACGTAGGCTTGGATTTTTTGCCAGACGCAGGTTTTTTTTCAAACTCGAGGCTGAGTAATTCACCTACTTGATAAAAGTTTTTACAAAAGAGAGAGAGCTGTACCACAAACGCAATGTTCCTTTGCTAGGTACATGGCTTTGGTGCCAGGGAGCGGAAATCAACGACAGAAAAACCGACTTTGTAAAAAGGTGTCGACGATATGATTCATGTGTTGTGACCACTTAACCCTATTCAGTCTGTTGACGAGGGGGGGAGGAGTTGAAGGGGGCAGAAAGTGTACACACTGATCTCAAGTATTCGAAGCCTTCTTGGAATCAAAACGAAAGCTGCTAAACTTTCTGACTTGGCAACCATATTATTTATCCTTTTGAAATTCTGATATTTTGATCTCCTAATGAGTCTTTACGCCGGGTCGTAACTTTTACAACTGACGGTCTTCGTACCGTATTGAGAAATCTAGGATACTGGATCCAATTTGGCGGCATCAAGCGCCTTTTGTTTTTTCAACGTCATTTTTTTCCACTCAAACGATTTTCAGAAATTAAAGTGCCCAGATTCCCGATATCTTCTGCAGAGGGGAATGATGAACATGACGACTGAAACTTGTACCACCGACCTACCAATCAAACATCCGCTGACCGCTGTCTTCTCTAAGCCAAACGATCTACACAGGGATCAAATGCATGACGCGTGCGCAGTGTCCCCCATTATTTTGCGAAGAAAAGTAAAGAAAATGTGGAAGATTCACTTAAACCACCATACTAAATACCGTTTCTGATAACGTTTAAGTTTTCTACGTTGAGTATATGATAAAAAACGGAGTAATTGTCATCAACAATTTTTATCGAAGCGAAATTCGGTTTGTCGGAACATTTTATGCATCGTTTTCAGACCAACTTCAGCAAACGCATGAACTGGTTCAAAGCTCAAGGCTTTGAAGAACCGACGGTGACGTGGGTTTACTCCAGACAGGTTACTGAGACCACTGGGGTCAAAATGTTTACTAAAGAGCGTCTCTCTTAACTCTCTTCTGCAGAAATGGCGTCCTGGGAGCAAAATATCTACCCTTGAAAATTGCTTTTGATCACAAAACCAAGCGAATTCACCCTGAACCTCTAAAGAACGCGAAATGGATTAGAGTTTGTGGAAAGGAAGACAAGCAATGTCAAAAAAGTTGCAAGGAATAAAACTAAAGCCAGGATGAACCAAGTAGATTTCTCGTGGTGTTTAACAACTTCTGACGCTAAATGTCACATTTCAATAAATTTGCTTACCTATACTTCCTCTTTGATGATAAGCTTCTTCTTGTTTTCTGTTTGTTTGTTTGTTTGTCCACCTTGAAAGTGCTAATATGCAGTACCAGCAATCGTTTTGGGATGCTAGTTTTTCGAGTCCCAATCGATCCTTTTTAATTTCGGTCCGTCACTAGAATTTCTTGCTGTTCTTGTTCTTCTTTCTATTCTCTCCCAAAAGGCTGCATTTTGATTCAGTTTCAACAAAAGGTAGCTTGGAAGTTTGAATTTAGACTCCTACACCTAAACTGTTCTCTTCCTCCGTCATGCGCATACCCCTAAACTGTTCTCTTCCTCCGTCATGGGGTCGAGAATGGTTCTTTTGAAGTGCGTAAAGTTTCATAAAGTTTTCATTTAATTTTAAAAATCCTTCAGGGAAATGAGATTCTTACAGCTGTCTATGATTTAGTAGTTCTGTACGGCACAAGAATATTTTCACAGAAAAGTGCTGTCCAAATAAAACTTTTTCACCGCAGGCAAACATGTCAAAAATATCAGTGTTTGTATGGAATCTGATGTCGAGAATTCTCCTCAGAATTTCGATTAGAAAACCAGTTATGAATTGCAAGTTTGAGATACTAGGTAAAAACTTTCACTGGGTTCAAGGAGTATCTAATGTAGCCAAGGTTAAAAGCGCCCAGTAGCTTTTGTAATAATTCCACACATTAGTTTAAATTTTTACTTCGGAAGTTTGATCTTATATTTTGTTCGGATAACTAACAAACTAGAAATTTTCCTTGGAGATAACAAAATTTCTCACTTTTAAGCACACAGGAATCTTTTTTGGTCCAACGGCCGCACCTCCTCAGACTTAACAGATGAGCTGCTGACTCACAAAAAATTTCCAAGGAAAAGTGTGGAAATTGATAGCCTCGCCTGACTTTCTTGCCACTGAACCATCAACAATGGCGTCGTTAACTGTGACAAGGTCTTTATCGAATAAGAGAGGCCCCTTTAGAGTTCGAGTGTTATTAAAAGGCACAGTATTTTTGTGGTTCTATTGTTTTGTCTAAAAACCTGTTCTGCCATTCAAATATTACTAAAATTGGATAAAAGCTACATAATTAATATTTAAGACATTTTTTAAACTACCGTTTGTTTCTTTTGTTGTTTGCAGGCAACAACTGGATTTCGATATACATTTTCCTGAATTAGTCTTTTTTAAACCAAAAACCAGACGTTTTTATACGTAATACGCGGAACGTAAAAATCGTCCCGGGAAAGCGAACCATTGTTTATATGAGAAAAAGTTGTCCCGTCTGCCACGGTTATCCTACCTGCCGAGGCGAGACAATTCGCCCCCCAAGTTGTCTCGCCTCGCCGAGATGAGTTGGTGATCCTCGTGTAGATGGTTCTTTGAACTTGTCAAAGAAATAGGTGAAAAGTTAGCTCGCACAGGGCAATGGTCTCGGGTACCGGAGGCCTATGGGGTCTACTTACCTCATTCGTATTTTTAGTAGCAAAATCTTTTCGTGCATTTCCTATAGGCTCCCTAAATATGCAAAGTTAAATTAACGTTTAGCCTCGGTTGCAAACGTTTTCTTTAACTGACACGGTCTTATTTAACTGCTACAGATACAAGTTCCTTCTTATGCTTAAATGAAGTTGGAAGAGGTATTTCAATCACCGAAATATGTCCGAATTTCATCTCTCTTTTTGTCATTCATATTTATGCTTTTCTTGCGCACAACACGAGCTATTTTAAGGTCCAGCCAAATGGATTAACATGCGACTCAATTAAAATTTTTGAATACCGTGTTTGATTTGAAGGTGCCAGATATGCAGTACAGTACAGTCGGGTTGCAAAGAATATAACGAACTGAAAATAGATTGTACGGAACAGTGAATTTGATGACCTTTTTGTGAATTTCAGGTACAAATTATACACATGATGACGAGCAAAAGGCGTAGAGAAACTCTGCTTATATTTAACTTATTTGTTCTCTAGCAAATTCAAGCGCAACACTTGTCGCGGCTGTGATGTCAAAAAAAGTCAAGCACAGTTTCAGAAATCATGGAAAATGGACTGTACTGATAAGCTTCCCTCACCAATCGAAAGAATTTTAAAAAATAATAGTAACAACTCTGATACATTTAAGATTTATGTCCACTCCTTCATGGGATGATATGTTTGCTTATAACAAATAGAGAAAGGAAGCCGTCTTTCTGTCAAATGAGGGGGTTAGTTTGTAAAGAAACTATGGTGTTGCGTTGGTGGGGAAGTGAACTGATTTGATAAGGTAAATTGGCCACAGTAGAGAAATTGAAAGCTTATGTTTCGAGCATAAGCCCTTTGTCAGAGCAAATTAAGGAATTGTGTGTTGCTCTTGGTATATATGGAGAACAATGGAGCTACGCTATTGGTTAAAAAAAAAACATGGCAACGGAAAAATAGAATAAACTAATTGAATGAAAAGCTTTCCTTGATACCTTGGGGATTAAGTGCGCCAGTTTGAAAAATGAATTATTGTGCTAGATTTTTAAGGCTTTCCTTGTTACTCTGTACACCAGGTTAGAATTCTACAATTCTACCCTGAATTTTTTAGACTGAGTCGCTAGAATTCTTCTTAATGCAGGTTTGAAACATTGCATTCTAAGGGAACAAAAATAAAACGTTTCGAAACTTTTTTCGTCAACTTTTATTGTCAGGGTATCACCTTAACGGTTTCTTCGCTGTAAACCGCGCAGAGTAATTTACAATTTACTGTTTTTGTCATCTTTTTCACAAATGAAATGTAGGTTTGAAATAAGCGAAGTCGCTCATTGTTGAAAGGTGTTGGGACATCATGTGGATCTATTGTTTTGCTTCAAACAACGTAATGCTCTTCAATCATTGCATAGTCTATAATAAACATTTGAACCATTTTGCACTGAACTGTTTTTTCGCTTAGTTTGAAACGATGTCCGTATAACTTTTCCTCAGCAACCTGGTCGCTTTGCTTTGAAAAGTTGGCTTTTTTGTTCTTTTCTCTATCTATGTAAACAAATTGTGAAGCAGGTAAACGGGAATGAAGTTTACAGTAAATTGCTTTATTTATCTCCTAATTTCAATATCATATCCGATGGTCACTGCAATTAACGGTAAGATCCTCTTATCTGATTATCTGACAACGATTATTATATATTACGTCTTGTAGGCGTCCTCAATAACTAAGAGAGTCAAATAAATGTTTGTTTTAGCCTTAGATGACTCTTCTGATTGACATCAAACGCGGCCGTGAGGAGATTTTGGGCAAAAAGTAAAACAGTGCCCGAAAATGTTATGTTATGTTATGTTGTTATGTTATGTTATGTTATGTTATGTTATGTTATGTTATGTTATGTTATGTTATGTTATGTTATGTTATGTTATGTTATGTTATGTTATGTTATGTTATGTT
>Ga0126336_10001811_pt1 | contig 11639 bp, 5 predicted proteins | sample SidCmetagenome_FD_92530 | JGI IMG/M metagenome (GOLD analysis project Ga0126336, IMG submission 92530) | Coral microbial communities from El Islote,Puerto Morelos, Mexico - Siderastrea C C metagenome | ecosystem: Host-associated > Invertebrates > Cnidaria > Coral | place: El Islote,Puerto... | reverse complement strand
GCAAAAAGGGCCCCCCCCCCCCCCCCAGGCTAAATAGGGTTAAGTTTCTTTATGCAACTGGGCCCAGAATCAGCTTTTAAGCAACAGTTCCAGCTCTAGTTCCAGTTGAAGTTTAGCAATTTGCGCTGCATCGTTTGTCGGAGCTTTAGTACTTATATAAGTAGTTTGGACAAAACTTATTCAACTTCAAAACTGCAGATAGGTGTGGAAGCACGCAGGTGGCGGATTAGCACGTTCGACTATTTGCCAGGTGATCGGAGGGTCGGTGGTTTGACACTTGGTGTGAGCACCGTGTTGGGTTGTTTCTAAGACAAGAAACGTTGCTCCACATTGACCTTCTTCAGCCAGGCATATAAATGGGTACCAGCGATATACTGCTGGGGGTAATCCTCCGATGGACTAACATCCCAGTCAGGGGGAAATAATACACCTAGTCACTTCATGTTACAGAAACAGGGATTAAGCACCGGCCGTACGCGTGTGGACCACTCGTGTCCTTAATGCGGCTTTAGTTGTGGATGCGATACAAGAACAGATGAAAATGCAGACTTACTTACAAAGTGCGGAGGTGGGGGGAAAGGGAATTTCAATGCGGAACATTTAGAATCCTTGTAAACCTTCACGGTACCCTCTTTTAGGAGGTGTGTGTATCACAACTACTGACGAACATTAGGGACAGCTACAGTCGAACTACAGACACGGAGCAGTTAACAAGATCAAATGCTGTGACTTCCAGGCCACTTCTGTTAGTGAGACTGGCAGAAATTTGAACATGCGACTGACTGAGCACAAACGTAACGGGTGGCCAGAAATGGTGATAACAACAACCACAAACCACAGAACCGATTGGGACTCTGTTAAATGTGTTACCTGCAGTAACTGCGAGCTACTTACTAACCACAAACACAAATGGAGCGTTGCCAACAATTACCTGCACATTACAAACGACTAAAAGACGGGTTCAACAAGACAGACAAACAATAGACAAACCGGCTACTTTTACTAACAATAGACCAACGGACATTTGACTGACAAAAGACGGATCGAAAAGCAAGAAAACTCATTTTACCGTGTCCACAGCCAATAACATCACGGCTTAACTGACAGACCACCAATAATATTGTGACTTCGTCAGCCATATCAAGTGAACAACCAGAGACAAAAATGCCATCTGCTGAAGATTCACAGTTCACTTGACTCTGATGCTGACTTCCGCTCAGGTTGTCGAAACGCAGTCAATGTCATCGAAAACAGTCACTCTCAGGACTACACTCAATCGGAAGCTTATACTTCACCGACTTATGGTGTGTGTATATGCTTACGTGCGTGCTGGGAAGAAGGGGAAGGGGGGGTTAGGGGGCCCCTTAGTTCCACCAGTGACGAATTTCTTTTAGTTTAGGGTGTGACTTATACTCGGCTGAATTGGGTATATCAAATCGTCATTTCAAGGAGCTCTAATTCAACTCGATATGCTACTTTTTCAGGCAATTCAGAGTCTAGAAGACAAAATGGATAACATACTGACGCAAATCGAACACATCATACCTGAAGCTCACCAAAATGCTCAGTTTAATACTCAGGACGTGTTGGTGTTGCTTAAGGGCATCTCTAGTTTTGTCAGTGCTGTCGGTCAAAAGGATCCTCTTGGAACAGTCGAGCAGGTTTATCAGATAGCTGGGGAGTTAGCAAGTACTCTCAGCTGTCCTACCAGTTCCTTGGATTCTATCAAGGACAATCTGCGAAAGTGGCTAACGTTTGGAGAAAGTTATCAACCGCTTGATGATTCAAGTGAACTGGACTTTGACCAGTTTGACATTGAAGCCGTGCCTGAGATGATGCAGGTTTGTCGTTTGTCGTTTGGAAAGTATTAAGGGGTGTCCGATTCTCTTGATTGTGACAATGTTCGTTTTGGGTTGCAGGGACCTCTAATTATCTTAAGGACGTTCGCGCTAATTATTTATGCGCATCCTTTCTGCGCACGCAATTAAATATGTGGCAACGTCACGCCACGTCATGCATTGAGAGCGCGCGCTGAGGAGGAAATGTAGACGTCACGACTGTAGGGCTGGTGGGCATTGTAATATTCATACACGGATTTAACTCTTTTAAATGCACGGTGACCCCAGTTTTTCGTTTTTCTTTCAATAGATCACTTCCTTTACTGGTTCTTTCCCTCGAATAAAAAAAAAAAACAAACTGAAAGTTTTTAGCTCAGTCAAATGCGATCGAATTTGTCTACGAATGCGGGTATGCATGACTTACAAGTATCCTTCTCTGAGGCTGTCTCTCTGAAGGAATGATATCGGCTGCAAAGTTTGCGTTGAAATCAACACATCGGTCTTATCTAGAGGTCTCCATTTCACTTTCTTACATTTGCTGGTAGCAATAAAGCTGATATCGCCTCACATATATAACCATAGCTTCTAGAAGCACTACGATTTCATACGCTTTTTCTTCGAAACGAGAACGGTGACCCTCAATTGTTTTTGCTTTTTTGACATAAGTTAGTCACTATCTAACTAGTACTGCAGCAAAAGTTTTGAAAAAAGACTGAAAGTGGGAAGATTTTTAAAGAACGCTTACAATGTCAATATAAATGTGCATGTGCTCTAATAAACTATTAATAATAACAAAGCCAAAACCATTTGTACCTCGCCTTACACTTCCCCTCTCTTTGCATCGGTGGTATTATTCCCCCTCTTCAGATTTACGTTGTTTATCTACTTTTAAACTCTATAGGCTAACTTGGAGATTCAAAAGGAAAAGCTCACAGCCGAACTTGTGTGTCTGCTGGATGTCAGAAGTCTGCCCCAGGAAATAGCGCAATTAAAACAGCTACTCGACCAGTTCTTTATCAATGGTGCCTCACGTATTGACCTGATAGCAAAGATAATTGACCTGGATAACCAGATTGGGGGATATAACTTCGATATTCCTCTTCTGGAGGAAACACAGCGGTCACTGACAAGCGTCAGTGAACCAATAGGTAACATAACCGGACCTTGTTTTCATGAACGTTTATTACGGTACACCGAAAATATTCCTGGACTAATCCGACTTGACCGTTGACTGATAGGAGCCCTTTTATTATTCTGCGGTTTTTTCTTGGGTTTATTTTTCAAAATTGCGTTCAACATGTCCTTTTGTGCCTACTATTGGAAATTTTATCGTGCGCACGACCGAAAAATTAAGTAAATGAACCCTTCCAGGGGCTGTCATATCGGAGGATAATGCCCGAGGCGGAAGAATTGTCCGAGAAATAAACAGTTTCTCGCTTCGAGGACAACTGTGAAATTTCAGCAAAGGGCATTATCCTCCGATATACCAGCAAACCAGAGAGGCCATGCGCTCGATATTGTGCTGAAAAGAAAACAGACAGAGAGAGTTTCACAGTCTGTTTGCGTCTATATATAGCCAAACAAATCTAAGTTGGTTAGTTTACTCGATTTTATTGCACTGTGATTAGATCTGAAAAGATAATACCTGAAAAAGTGACTTCCTTTCTTGTTTTTCTCTCGTCAATAAAATCGGACCACGGGTATCGCCTGATACCCGCCGTCTGATTCTGCACCACGTGATTTTTTTCCATCCAATAAGCGCGCACGAAATTAAATAGTCAATCAGTCAGTAAGTCGGTTAGTCAGTCAGTCAGTCAATTAGTTAGTCAATGACTCAAAACACGACACTTAATATACAAGTTGTGATTTTGACACACTATTTAATTGTTATGTCACTAAACAATAGGCTTTACGGCTACAGAAGAAAACCGAGTTCAATTTATGGAACATTTGCTTAATGCGTACCAAGAACTGGAAGGATCCTTCATGAAAGAAATTTACGACTTGTACAAAGCCTTCAAGTTTAAAAACCTTTGGGAGACAGACGCTCTACTCCCAGAATTCCATCGTGTCGCAAGCGAAGGCGCACGAGGGGGGCGACTGAATGGAATTCTTGAGTTGACTAATGTTTTACAAAGTGTCCAATCATTGGAAGCTGAGGCCGTCACGTGTTTCAGTCATAACAGATATAGTACTGCTATTCATCGGTGGACCTTCAACACGACAACTCACCAGTCAGTAAGTTTTACCTTATGTAACTAAGGTAACTCGGTGAAAAGTGTGTATTGGTAGAAGAGTTCTAACTCTAACTTACTTCATTTTTAGCCGCAAAAAGAAAGCAGCGGTAAATTAAGAGCACTTTTCTGAGAAAGTGGTGCAAAGCTGGAAATGAAGTGTTTTTTTAACCCTGTTCAGTTTTTGGTTGGAGGTAGTTAACCTGGGGGGATGAACGAAAAAAATCATATTAAGGTTTGCAAATAATATCGTTGCCACGGTAACTACATTACATTGGGCCCATGTTTCGATATTTAATTTTTCTAAAAAATTCACTCTCGTCAAGTCAAAATAAACGAATCTGTTTTTCGAGTGCATGGAAACCAATCCAAATGAAATTTTCCCCGGGAGGGTGGGGAGTGGGAGTAGTACTCAATATTCTTCTAACCACGGGCACTCTACCATGTCATGCACGGCCATTTTAACAAGCTTCGAACATTCGCACACAAGCACAACCAAAGGGAGTTAAACACAACTGAGGCAAATTGAGAAACATTGCAAAATTAGCCATTTTGAGGTTTCATTATTTTAAACAAAAGCTTTAGAGGTACGTTTTATTTTCATTCCTGTTAAAGTTGATTTATATTGTTTTGGATGAACGATTTACTGTTCCCCGCTCTCAGATTGAGCGACGTCGAAAATATAATGAACGAGAAAATAAGACTCGAGGGATCTGGAGAAAGGGGGCATTGTGTCGGGAAGAAGAAAAATAGCCTGTGAGCTCTTATTTAAGGATCCTCTACCTCGATCTTCTGACAAGTTTTGGGCTATCTGATTTTTGGTGACAAAGTGCCCTCCTTCAAATAGCTTAAATAATATCCGGATATCACGCTCGCGAGTAGCTCGCAGAATTGATTAATTGTCCAACAAAAATGGCCTCCAATCCAGGTCTTGATTCGAATCTGCAGTCAAAATGCTGGACCTTTCGCTAAATGAATGTGGAGGAGGAAGGCCTAGGACAACGGGAACATAGTTTCTTTAGGTAGCTAGTACAGGTGTTATCGAAAATAAGGAATTTGTGGCGTCGAGAATTTGCTTTTGGTCAACTTTGTAGGTTAGTCTGCTTGGAGGAGCAATCCCCTAGCACGAAGCTAGAACACATGTCGCTTGACTTGATCGGTAATGCTAGTCGTAATTTAGGAACTTTTATAAGGCTGACCGTTTAGTATCAAGTCTACACTGACGTCCTTATGTTCGTTCGCATTAAAACGTAATGTTACTCTCACGCAAGTCAGTAATCTACTCGATCTACGATTTATTTTGAATGAACAGTGCTATGAATTTGTGGAAAGAAAGCTAGAAACCTTAAATCGTCTGCCCGAAAAAACAGAAGAACAACTCTTTCGATTTTTTTGTGTTTTTTTTAATTATGTTTTGCTGCTTCGCAACTTAAATTGCCTTTTCAGTGGTGAATTTCATTTGAAGAGAAATGAGAGATAAGAAGCTTGGAAGCAAAGTATGGATAAGCATTTTAAATAGTGGACCGGAGTGTATGTGACTTTTATCTTCAACAAGCCCTTCGGGTTTCTAAAATACAATTGCAGATCATCGCATTATATTCAGTTTTTCAAATAAGATCAGTTACCTCTGTACTAGTTTCGACAGTGAATAAGGTTTTAAGAGTATTTTTGCCGTTGAATTCACAGGGGGTAATATTTAAACAGTTTTTTATTCACCGAAGTGGAGGTAAATATCTACCATATCTACCACTCTTCACCAATACTGAGGTGAATAATTGTTTTAGTATATTCCAGTGAATAGCCAGCACCAAACAGTTCCCTTTTTTCTGGGAAACGAGGGTAAAACTCGCACTCGAAATCCAGACAAATGTCGGGAGGTAAATAGCTCTGATTGGCTACTCAAACTCGGGATTAGATTCAGGTTTTTGGATTGGTTTTCATGCAGTCGAGAACCATGGGTCACATCATGGGCTCGAAGCAGACATATTTAATTGCGGTTACCATGGCAACGACACATTTGCGCTCAAAAGGATCATTTTGTAACTGTAACGATTCAATCACAATTGTTCATTGTTCCTCTATTTTTCAGATTTTCAACGATTTAAGAAATGGAGAGGCGTCAGCGTTTACTATCGACATTATTAACATTTGCCCAACTTGCTTTAACCAACGGCTGCAGAAGGTACAGAAGAAGGAACCAATGAATGAATAAATGAACGAACGAACGAATGATTGAACGAATGAACAAATCAGTGAACGAATGAAAAATCAATAGAACAAACAAGCGAACGAACGAATGAGTAAAAGAACGAAGAAATGAACGAACAGATAAAAGAAAGAACGGATGGACAAAAGAAGGGGAGAACGAACGAACAAATGAATGAAGGAAGGAACAAATGAGCGAACGAAAAAAACATACTTCAAGGAACGAAATAACGAACCAGTAAAAAATAAATGAACAAAAGAACGAAGAACTCACGAAAAATCAAACAAACGAACGTTACACTGATAAAGAAAAAAAAAATGAAAGCACTCACGAACGAACAAATGAAAGAATAAGCGAATACCGTATTTACTCGAATAAGCGCCGCGGCGCTTATTAAATTTTTTCTCGCCTCAAATGCGGTGCTTATTCGAGGGCAGCGCTTATTTAAAATTGGGCGCAACAAAGAGAAAAAAAACGCTGAAAACAGACTACTTCCACAAGTAAATAAATAATAGATAATAACTGTTTATTGATCACCATTGCAGGGATAAAATACAGGGATAAAATACATGAATTACAGGGATAAAATACATGATTTAAAAATTAACACTACTACAGTAATACTATAATGATATACACTAATAAATATAGGGTTTGCTATTAAACTAAATTTTTAGCATTTACACACTGTGCCATTGATGAAAGGTAACAAATGAGCCGGAACACTTCGTGCAGCACATGTTTCTGTTGTTACAAGCTTTGGTATTACTAGTCGTGTTTAGCCTGAGGATATAGCCGTGGGTGTGTCCTCTGCTATTGGGTAGTAACTGGAAAAAGGAAGAAGAGAAGTTGGGCTTTTTGTGCCGGCAAAGTTCACGGCCTTCACAACAGAACTGTGTATTGCAAGAATTCTGGATAGAGAACTTAATGGGCGAGTGGTGAAATATAACCACTTTGAACTAGAGAACATTGCTTTAGATGAAAAGAAATTTCCAATGCTGTTTTAAAGTTGCTTTGTAGTGTTTTTTTAGTTATACGGAATTCCTCGAATAAGCGCCGCATCGGGACCGCCGCGCTTATTTGGGGGCGGCGCTTATTAACTCTTTTGTCCCAAATGCAGCGCTTATTCGAGGGCGACGCTTATTCAGGGGTGGCGCTTATTCCAGTAAATACGGTAAACGAAAGAAAGAAGGGATTAAACAAAAGAAATAAGCAAAGACAAAGTCCTGGTGTGAATACTTTCTTTAGTCCTACCTAATTGAAGGCGTCTCAGTTCTCAACTTCCTGCTCAAGATCCATTCAACTTCACGTATTAATTAACTGATAAAACCATTTGGTTATCCGCATAAAGTTAGCATCGGCCCGTTTTCACAAAAAGTCGGACAACCTGTCATAATGTAAAAAGTGCCATTACTGTACACTAATGTATCATTTTCTTTTCAGCTTTATATTGAGTTTAAAGGCCAACAAGCTCAGCCCAATAATGTTCCTGACAAAGTGCATTTTCTACTCCGCCACAAGGGTGGCTCCTTCTTCAGAAATGGAGATGGCAACATCAAAGACTACCGCCAGCATTTGGGGTCTTTCAGGAAGATGAAGTTCCGAAGGTTTGCTGTCAGTGACCAGAAAAAGTGCAGGCAAGCGCAAAGAGCAGGAAACGAACGTATGTACACTTCGTGAAGGCGCAGTGGTTTAGTAAGTGGTTGGCGCGTTAGACTTTTCCATCGGAAGATTGGAGAGTCTGTGGTTCAAGGCATGTTGCTGTTTTCTTAGAAAAGAAACTTCTTAACAAGCAAAAAGTCGGTGGCCATACCTAATAGACATTAATCCACGATCTCAAAAGTTAGATAAATCTAATGTAGAAAATATATAGGGCGGTGCAAATGAATGAAGAATCTAACTCGCGCTAGTTTCGCAACCGGTTAGAACTCAAACCAATTGCAAAACCGTGTTTTCCCGCGCTTGAGGCCGGTTACATGCATTTGTTTCGACCGGAGATCTGATTGATTCGTTTGGTATTTTATGTTCATTATGATTGGCTGGGGTACGAACTTTGGTTTTGGATTTACAACACAATTGTTTGGAAATCCTTTTAACAAATTGCTGAAGGTTACCCGGCGATGGAATAGCACCCCTACCGGGGGAGGGGTAGTCTTAATGTCTTAATTTCTTAATTTTGTCCGATCATCTTTCTTCTTTTCAAGTCGGGATTATCTAACTCAACCTTTTCGGAATATGAATGTTTTTGTTCTTTTTCAGGGGGGATGGGGAGTCTATTCTGCTTCTGACTATTCACGATTTGACAGATTGGTTAACTGATAAAATCAATAGCAACTTGAGATCTTTGTTTTGTTCGCCTTCGAGAAAACCCTGTAGCTTTACTTGGAGAAATAAATCGTTCTTAAACCGTGATATCGTGAAGTACGGCCCCTAGGCAATCACGACAAAAGTTTCAGCCTTCAGGCAAGGGCTCCATTTGGATCCCAATGACACGAGTGCAGGCTACTTGCAATCTAGAATCTATTGTTATATAAACAGCGATGCGATTGTCGTTCAAAGGTCATCGATGACGTCATTATAACAGCAAGGCCATTGTTCAGAGGCCGCGCGACCCCAAGAGGACTAAGTGAACTGACGGACGACGACGACGAAAATGAAAAACAAAAAACGTCCGTTTTACGAGTCGGCGCGACGTGCGCGTGCACACGACGGCCGCCTAAGAATAGTGGGAGCCGGTTTACTCCGGATAGGTAGAAGTTCATTCCTTTGGAAAAGGTATTGGTTTACTCGAAGTAAGATGTTATATACACTTTGTTTTTGTAAAAACTTTATACGAATCACCAGAATAGATGGCTTTCATGTTACGTCATCGCCGCCATGTTGGTGGTCATAAACAAAAGGTTTGTCATAGCTTCCTTTGTTATGTCCACCAGCATGGCTGCCATGCCATTGTCTTTTGGACCTCCGGGGATAGGTTGCAAACCATCTATAGAGCTTTTCACTCACGTGATCATCAGCTATGTCAAGTTATTAAAACAAAAGAAAGTGTTTACAAAAGAAAACACTTCAACTCCGACAGGATTGGCTTAGTACACCAATATGGCCGTCGTTTCATTGTTTTTGGTACACCAATACGGCCGCCGTGACGCCATATGAAAACGCTCTATAGTACCAAATTACATAACTTTAAAAAAATGTATCCTTAGAAAAAATCCCTTGAACAATTCGACCTAAATTTTTAATTTAATTGACTCTAACAGTTCACTGTTCAGTTTACTGTGTGACTGAGAACGACCACCGCTTCCAACCGATGTGCAACCAGCCAACCAGTCTAGGTGCATGTGCAGACAGCTTGTTGGGAGAGGAGGAGTGCCGGAGCCCGTTTGGCACGTATGAACTGGTTATACCGGTCGACACCCAGTTAAACTGTGATGAGCCAGGAATACAAAACAGGAACTGCAAGGACTTGCAGGTACGGCAAGGTGTCAAAACAGTTATTTACCTAAGACAGACAACCTGTTAAACCGCTTGTATTTGGTTTAACTCAAATAACAGTAGTTTTCACCGACACAAATAACATCGTTGTACTAACTATGAGTTTATGCAAGTAACAGTCAGAGTATAATTACCAGGGTTTATTCCAGAGCAACTTAAGTGGGGCGCGGCGGTGTAGTGGTTAGTGCGTTGGACTTCAGATCTGAAGGTCGGTGGTTCTAGGCCAAGTCCCAGGGAGGAGTAGCAATACTCTCAGTTGCTTCATGCTACAGAAACTGGGTCAAGTTCCGGCCGCGTGGGCCTCCTTGGCTCGTGTGCGACTTATTACCATTCCATAGTAACTACAGTAGATTGGCTGTTCTCGAACGTCGTCAGAAGCAATCGGGAATTCGAATACTTGAAGGTTTTCCATGATTGCCAAAAATGACGAAGATGTTAAAGAAGTGACGTGGGGCGTATTTTATCACGTATGACACATGGATGCGTACGGCATATCAAGCTGTGACGTAATACGTCAAGTTCTTAAACTACGACATTGCATCCGTACCTTCACTTACACCCCGGGGGGTACTCAACAAAGTTTTATACAGGGACGCTCCGCCCCAAGGTCCAACTCCTTACCCTTTTATATACCATTTTTGACCGAAAAGGTACCCCTTTCATATACCTGCCATTGAAAAATGGTACCTCTTTTCACATGCCTACTTAAGAACACTGCATCCCTTTTCTAAACCCTTGGAATGCAGTTAATTAACGATTATTCTACTCGGGCTTGCTAAATATCGAATGATAGATAACCAACGAGGCGCGTAGCGCCGAGTTGGTTATAACCATTCGATATCTAGCAAGCCCGAGTAGAATAATTGTTCTATTAAAAACTCAACTACTGTTATTGTTATAAAATCAAGAAACAAAGAAAAAACACGAGAAAAGAGATAAAACGGGCACAAGAATCTGAAGCCTGAAAGAGGTACCCCTTTCGTGCGGAGCCTCCCCCTGTAGGCCATTATAGGGAGTCCGCCCCCCCCCGGGGACTTACACCTGCAGAATACACCCTTTGGAGGGTGCAGTACTTTAGAACATATCTTTCTAAATGGACAGGTGAGTTCCGGAAATCTTCGAGTGAGCTTCAGCGTTCTTTGAAGATTATCGAGAAAACTTTCGATTATGTTGATGAGATTCGATTATCTTGGGAAATATTCTGTATTCTTCGAGTATGTTCTTAGGAAATCTTCCAAGATTTTTCTAACGTTTAGATTAGATTTGTTAATCGTCTAAGTTCTCCGTTAGTCTTACGTTATACAAAACCCTTCAGTGGATTGATACAGTAAATACCGTCATAAATTTGTACGAGTTTTGGGTGTACTAAAATTTGTACCGAATGAAATTGGACAAAAACAGCAGCTATGGGTAATATGAAGTTCGAGTTCTCAACGAAAGTTTTTACAAGCAAGCTACGCTGAGATGTCAACACTTCAATAAATCATTTTGTTACCCTCAGTTCTGCAGTTCTGTTTTCCCGTGTCTTTGATCTCCACATCTTCCTGTGCATATAGCCCGTGTCTCTCTGATTTTTACCGCCGCCATTTTGAAAACCTACTGAGTCCCAGTTTTACGCCGCCTGCTGGGTGAGCGGCGTACGACTGGGACTGAGCAAGGTTCTCAACATGGCGGCGGAACACAAACGCTGACACGAGAACCAGGGCCAGAACGTCATGCTAGCCCACATATAGGGCAAGAACATCATGCTAGCCCACATATAAGGCACTAATAACATTACAACCCTATATGAATATATACACCAACTGATTAACGCACCTACCTCCACTAACACACACTTTCCTTCACTTGTACTCACTTTCCTTC
>Ga0126336_10001810_pt1 | contig 11642 bp, 10 predicted proteins | sample SidCmetagenome_FD_92530 | JGI IMG/M metagenome (GOLD analysis project Ga0126336, IMG submission 92530) | Coral microbial communities from El Islote,Puerto Morelos, Mexico - Siderastrea C C metagenome | ecosystem: Host-associated > Invertebrates > Cnidaria > Coral | place: El Islote,Puerto... | reverse complement strand
GATGTTTCCTAAACGATAAGAGTTCGATTTTTGGGCTCTGACTCCAAAAACAAAGAAAAGATGCACATTTGAAGCAAGTTATTTCCACTTACGGAAGAATCTGTCATGGCGGCCAACACAAAACGTGATCGATGTGAGAACGACTCACGAGCATGGGCAACTCATGAGACTGCGGCTTTAAGCGGCGAAAAAAAAAATCTCGGTGCTTCAACAGGATGGAAGCCCCGAAATCATTTTTTTTTTTCGGGCTTAATTCGTTACCACTTAAATTGCGATTACAACCGCGATGGTCACATCTTCATTTCATTTGTATTTCCGCAGTTCACATTACTGTTATTCTATTTTCTCTGCGGTCTATGAAAAGCTCCATTTGCCAATAATGGCTCTTGTGCCACATAAATGCTTTTGTTATTATTACCGTGATTGCAGTAATTATCGAACTATTTTACTAAAACGGGCTTTTTAAAACAGCATGCCGTTTATCAGGTTAGAATTTTCCAAACCGCTCGGTCTCCGCTACGTTAACGGATCAAGAATCATCGCCAAGCCACTGGCCTTTTGGTACGTTTATGTAAAGGAAAGTACAACTACGAAAAACCTGATAAGAAAAAACTATATCCTTTGGCTATCATTAAGCCTACTGACTGCTTAAGCGCAATGAAAGCGCTTTACGGCTGGTTACAGGCTAAAGAAATGTGTTCTAGAACTTAACGGCTTTTAACTTTTTTATATTTCCGCCAGATTATACGCAGGCCAAGCTGCTATGCTTTGAGGAATTCATTTTTAAAATTATGGGCTGAATTTTTAATCATGATAGGAGAGAAAGCTTAGAATTGACGAACAGTAATATTCTATTCACGCTTAAATATGTATGTTTATTACTCAGTGTCGTTAAGGGCCGTCTACGCGGGCGATTTTTTGATGCTAATAAAGCGGCAATTTTGGTGCAACTTGAAAACACCTGTAAAAATAACTATTTTTGCTGTGATTTTAAGGCCATATGATTCGACCTCGGGGAAAAGTCCTGGGAACGAGGTTGCATGTGATTGCAATTTTGTTGTCATAGGAGTAGAGATAGGCTCAGCCAGCCTGTGAACAGGCTCCTTGTAGAAAATGGAGTGCAAGGAAAGTCGGCGAGCGGCGCGTAGACGCTGACCTTTCTTTTCGTTCTATACCCCATCCACGTGAACCTGCTCACAACCCCGACCGAGCCCTAGGCCCCTAGCCCCAGGCGAACTTTGACGTTATGTTGCTCACACTGCAATCCCTCTGCTCTAATAGCAGCATATTAAAACCTCAATCAACTGCAAATCGCCGAAAAAACTCTGTAAAATCACACAGCAAAAATCACTGCTCATATCGCACTTAAGGTGGCTTCAAGCAGTTTTCTTAGGGTCGCATTTCAATTTTTCAATGCGCTTATACATAATCTAACTTACTTTGGGTCAATTAATCTGAATTTCATGGCAAATGTTAGACTTGAATGAAAGTTTGGGATGATGTTCTTTTTATGCTAATCAGAGTTTCCATAGCAACGGTAGACAAATATTGCGAAGAACAGTTTTTTTGTAAATATCTTTTGATTTGGGGCTACCCTCGACTAGCGAATAAATGCGCTATAATCTACGCAGTGTTGCACACCAAACGGGGAAATCTAAAACAAAATTAAACTGTTCGATTTTGAATAAATCGCTCGAACATTTTTGACCTGTGTCTTTTCATGTCTGAAATCGTAGCGGTCAAAACATTCCATAGTTCTCACAAATTATCATTAAATTAGAAGAGAAAGTTTCCTTAAGAGCGCGTTGCCCTCCATGTTTGCAACAAACACACTGGCATAATTGGGCAAAAAGATATCATCAAATTCAGCATTAGTAAGGTCTTGTTATGTACCGAATGGTATTCTGCGTGGTTACATGTCATTTAAAGACGTTTCAGTACAGCGTTCTGGGACCAAGCAAAGACAAGGGGATTTTACTAACTGGTGATTGCATGCCGAGATCACATGGAAGCGTGAGAGGAAAAATACTGGGAGCTTTGTCATACAGGTTTAGAGAGTAACAGAATAACTACTTCCGGTTAGCCATTCGAACAATTTTTTTTTCAACCGGCTTTAAAGCAGCCTTATCGACGTGAAGTTTACACCTGGTCCAGTTATTGGTTTTGGCTTGAACAATAGAAATCGATAATATTCCAATTTTGGGTGATCTAGATTTCACTCAGAGTGAGTAATAGCATTATTAACTATGGTATATGGGAAACAAAATATATGAAATAATAAAACAATTCTGTGTGTTTGATTTCAAATAAATCGCAAAAACATTTCAAACCTTAACTTTTGTATGAGTTATAGTAAGTGGACCAAAAAATAAACCCTAGCTGTTTTGGCCAATGTATACGTTGTTCAAATTTGGCCAAAAAGTGTTTTTGCGATATCTAGAACAATCTTTTCTAAGATCATTTACATCTTTTTCTGGTAATTGTTTCCAATTTGATGGTTTTTGCAAAGGTCACGAGAATGGCTTGATTGCCAGTCCTCTCAATTGATTGTTTCAAGCTCATCTTCCAGGTAACGCGGGTTTCAATCTCCCACATAAGTGGTCTGGTTTTCATCAGATAGCATGTGATATATACGAGGCTGCAAATTATTCATGATGATAAAGACGATGACGATAAAGATAAAATAAGTGTGTTAATTTATTTGTTGTTGTTGTTTTGTTTTATTTTTTTTCAGTTCCGTAAACCAGCCATGGTGGAGAACAACCCAAACAAAGCTGTTCAGCTAATACGCATGTGCTGGCAATATGATGTCTCTACAACCGCTGGCCGGCGTGTGCAGTCGCTGAAGATCATCGGCGTTGCAATGATAGCCTTTTTCGGTGTTCTGTATTTTGTGGCTGAAGATGTTCGTGAGGCAAATGAAACCATGCAAAAAGCTAAAATCTTGGAAGAAAACGTCCATTCGAGTCTGCAGATTGCGTCTATAATTCATCAGCTCCAAATCGAGCGAGGCCTTACAGTGCTTTGTTTGACATCCAAGAATGCCAGTGACTCGGATAAGAAAAAGGTTTTCCAGAAATTGAAGAGCGCCCGTGAAAAAACCGACCAAGCCCTAACGGATGCAAAATGGCCATATGATGAAAATGCTGACAATGAATTTCTTCGTGGGCGTGAAAGATTCCAAACGCATTTAAACAATCACAGGTATTTTTTCTGTAGTCTTAGGGATGGCTAGGGGGTCACTCCACTAATTTAATTGTGTTATTTATTGATGAATAAGATAGATCGTCTCTCATTTTTTCTAAATTTTGCATTTCGGTTAAGACTTTTTAAGGCCGGGTGTCCTATAATGTGGCAAAACCTGCAAAATTAAGAGACAAATCTTGCCTAGACGCGAAGATACAGGTCAGTAAATTTCGACATTTTTACACGTCTGCATATATCACCGATAAGCTTATATACTACTGGTCAGCTTCGTTATAGCATAATAGCTCTATATACAATAACCAATTACAATTCACTATTTTGAGCCCATTATAGTTTGAAATGCTGGGGTCGCTTCATTTTAACCCAACTTTTGAGATCACAGGGGAGGAGAAGGTTACCTGGACGAAAAGATAGCTGCCCTGCCATGATGTATTTTGGTAACTTGTGATTTACTTTACAATATGAATACAGGCGTATTGTTGGCCAATGTGAGCAAGGTAACCCGGAAGAAGAAATTTTGTTCTACACTCACCCGATTAATTTGATGCTAGACTGGTTTTACCAATCGGTAAAAGGAAACTTTAAGACCGTCATTTCCCTGGATTTGATTGGCTATTACATGTTCCTCGCTGGAAAAGATAAAATCGGGATAGAGCGTGCATTAGGTGGTTTCTTCTTTGCCAAGGGCCATTTCGGGAACTCAAGCCATCTAATATGGTATGCGAGTCACAGCCTCATTGGACAGGACTACTTAAGGCAGAGTGGGAATCTAATGCCCGAGATGAAAAAAACAATAAGCCGACATGTTAACAACACAGTGCTGCGTTCAATCACAAGAGAACGAAACATCATTTTTTCCAATAGACCAGATAACCCATCTGTTCTAAAAGGCGAGGCATGGTTTCATTTCATGACTTTGTACCTTGATGATCTCTTTAAAGTACAAGAAGAAGTGGGGATGTCTCTCACCAAGCGCCTTGAGGCCGAAAACCAAAAATCCAAGTCAAATTTAGTCAAAAGGTTGTCATTTCTCGTATTCACATTATTCTTGGTGCCAGTGCTAGTTTACTCGGTCAATCGCATGGTAGGTACGATTCAAAACTACACTTTCCAGCTTGCACAGACCACTTTGCAGTTGAAAGAGGAGAAGACGCGAGCAGACTCACTGCTTTACCAAATGTTCCCCCATCCGGTGGCAGAAATGCTAAAAAACAATCAACAAATTCCGGCCGAATCCTTCAACAGCGCAACGATTTTCTTCAGCGACATCGTCAACTTCACTGAGATGTGCTCCTCTATGGCTCCTTTGCAGGTTAGTAGAAATTGTATTTCACTGAATGAAGGTCGAAAATAGCTTTGACGAGATGATGGATGAGGCTTAACTACAAAGTAGGACAGTGGGTCAAAGATACAGTTAAAGTATTGAACCAACATCCACCGCCTGGATCAGTAATCTGAACCAAGCCCTTTCTAGGCATTCCTCTCATTGTAACTTAAGCCAGAAGTGTATGGGGAGTACACGAATGAGCGCGTTAAGTTAATTTATTGAACCCATTTCACATTGGTGGGCAAGGATATACGGTTGGGATTATATGCTATAGGGCCCGCATCACGCAGGTACAAACAATGACAACAGACGTGTAAGCACAAACTGCTCGGATCGCACAGGCACTGTAATGTACATGACAAATCCCTTTATTGAAGCAGGAGTAGGCATACCAATATAGATTCTAGTAGCAAATGTAAATGTCATGATCCTACTCGGCACATTCATCATCATTATCACCATCATCATTCCGTCCTCTTCATTATCATCGTTATCAGCATCAGCAGCAAAGAAAGGCAGCATCCTAAAAACTTCCTTTCGCTTTAGGTAACAGCTTTGCTTGACTCCATCTATGGTCTATTTGATGACCGAATCAGTCACTACGATGTGTACAAAGTGGAGACAATTGGTGATGCCTACATGGTTGTATCTGGGCTTCCTCACAGAAATGGGACTCGGCACGCTGACCAGATTGCCCGCATGGCACTTGACCTGCTTGGAGTGGTTAGTAGACCGAATCTTCCACAGTTCCCTAAAGGGTTGTCAGTCCGAATTGGTATACATACAGGTGAGTATCAGAACCAGATGTTTCTCCCATACGAAAATCAAAGTCATCAGACTGTTTGTTTTCAGTGACATCCTCTCTTCAAATGACGTGTTCAAAATTCAAAACGAAACTCGAATCGAGTTGCGCGGATTATAAATACCTCATAATATCTTGTGACCTTTCGTAAACGCTTGGTCTTCTGCGCCAGGCCAACATGGTATTTTTTTTGGGGGGGGGGGGGCGGGGGGCAATTTAACAGGTTCAACAGATTCACACCAATCCACTTAGCAACGGCGTCAGCATTTTCTCTCCTCTTTTTTTTTCTTTTCTAGCTCCATTTATTTGTTTAGAGACTTCCATCAGTACTCACTTACAGACCGATACAAGATAAATTACAATTATAACACACCAGACAAGGAGAAAGTGAGAAAAATGAAAAGCTGTGGTGACGGATCTAAACCCAACGAGGCAAACACGGGTTAGAAAAAAAACAGTCTACATTTACAAGATGCGAGAAATAATTAAGTAAATGCCAATAATAATAAATCAAATATAAATACACAAGTTGCAAGTGGTGAGTTCTCATAACAAAATTTCCCAGTCAACAGCAGAAAGGGCCGCCAATTGCCCCATACCTCTATCATTATACGTCTGTATTTTCTTCTTCCTTGGCTATTCGTTTATAAAAACTTCGCCCTCATAAACTACGAACCAAGAGTAACCTGCGTTTTCAATTGGTGACTCAGGCTAATCAAATGACCCTTGTTGTTCTTTTTTTTCTTTTGCCTGTAGGACCATGTGTCGCTGGTGTAGTGGGTAACAAAATGCCTCGATACTGTTTATTTGGCGACACAGTGAACACTGCATCAAGAATGCAAACTTCAGGCGAACGTAAGAAATTTATTATCACTGACAAACCCAGAAGTGCCCCAATTCCAACTTGGAAACAAACCCCACAATCTCGGACAAAACTGTTGAGACACTTTGGAATGAATGAGAACTTTGACCGTAAAAACCACTTACCACAACAAATCTTTCCCCCTCTCCCTCCTATCAATGTTGCTCGGCCACCAAAATTACCCTCATGAAACCTCAGTCCTTCCAAACAACCTTGAATGAGGGGAGGGGGGGGAAAGCATTTCCGCAATCTTGTCGGTATTTCCATACAGAGAAATTGAGAAATACGCGCGCTAATTTTCTCTGTCTCAACTAGTTTCGTCCAAGATTGCTCATTTGATTTCAGCAGTTGCTGAAAAACGATAAGAATTGCTCGGTAGCTTTCATTTGAATAGTCACCCTTAAGGAATTCATCCACAAATTCAAAAGTTAAAAAGTGCTGCTCAATAGCTTTCATTTGATTGATCACACCAGGATTCTATCCACAGACTCAAAAGCTCAAGCCATACTGTCCAGGATAATAAACGGTACCACAAGAAAGTACCACACGTAAGCTTTCAGTTGAATGGTGCGTCATACGTTAAGATTTTGTTTACAGACTCAAAAGCTAGATAGGGTCAGTTTTATGAGTTTGAGACGCTAACTTCAAATTATTTCTTTACAATTATTTACGAAAATATAATTTCTTTTCTTCCCCCTTTAGCCCAGAAAATTCAAATTACAGAAAACACCAAAGAGGCGTTGGACAAGATAGGAAGTTACAACATCGTCTTTAGGTGCAACATGGAGGTGAAGGTAAGCTGCTTTCATTTTTTAGTTTTATAATTCACACCGTCCGCTAATATGCAGTGATTTTAAACTTTTACTTTAATTGACTGACAAGAGTCCAATACGGTGAACGTTTTTAGCTGAAGGTGTTTACACAGCCGTCGCATAAGAAATAAGAACTGAAAAAGATGAATGATGACAATATACTTAATGAGGCAGTGCATTTCTGAGCGATTTTCTGTGTTTTCAAGTGGTGAAAATGAGAAATAAATGCACATTTTCAATTTGTCGCAAATAAATATTTCCTCTGGGAGTGAAGTTCTCCACGAGTCTCACTATAGTTGAGTAATAGAAGACCGCAGACATTAGGCTCAACCAAGTGGTCTGTTTAAATTTACAGGGTAAAGGACACATGTCAACATACTGGCTCAAGGGTTTCTTGGATAATGTCCATTGCGTTACCATTGCTCCAGGGGAACTACCAGTTTCAGCGTTTGTGCAGATGTGACACGCATACTCATTTCACGCCCTCAGCTGGTAATTTGACATCTAAAATAGGTACTCTGAGCGTACATGTGCTAATATATGTACTAAAAGGTATTTATTCTGTGTTGCTAGCTTTTAGCGTTTTTATCATAGAACTATGGTTTTTTCTTCTGAAAATGGAATTCGATGAGAATTTGTTGAATAATAAAACAATTATCCTGCTCAATCTTGCGGAATATCCTCTGATTTAGCCAACTCGGCCTACGGCCTCGTCGGCTAAGTATCAGGCGATATTCCGCGCGATTTCGCAGGATAATTGTTAAATATATGTACAAATGACAAACTTAAATTCTAACGAAGAAATAACATTGTACAACCCAATGTCTTTGAGTTTCGCTGGGTCTTGAATACGCAACAATTGTGTATAATTTTTTGCGATGAGTCAAATCAAAAACTAGGGTTATGATTCTTTGTCAGGTACACCAGGCGATTAGTTGATCGAACGTTTGCTAATCGAGGTTAATAAACTCAGTCCATGGATTGAATAGGTCTTATGGATGTTACGTCACCAGGTCAAAATTTTCTTTTCAACTTTGCTGCTTTGGGATTCGTTGATTAATACCTTCACAGGTTCACACTTCGAAAGCGAGCCATGGAAGAGTAAAATTTTCTAGTCTAACGTAACATGCATTTGGGCTATTCGATTAAGTTCGGTAAATGAACGTAATCGAGCAAGGAACATTTCTGTGATTTCGATTGTCGAAATTCAAGTGAACAAATGAGATGAAGTCGAGGTTAATCGAACTTCATCGAAACTACTCTGATAGTTTAGTACTTAATTCCAAAATTAAAATGGTTCACCTCTTCGAGACAATGATCACCGAATCAAATTACAAATTTTCGGCTCATAATAAAAAATGGGACAAGTAGAAAACTAATATATAATATATAATATATAATATATACTAAGATATGATTCTCACCGTTACTACATCATATCAGTATTATCAACGCTAGATGTAAGTAAAGGTATGTGTGCGTAATGTGTGTCTGATTGTTTACAATTATTTATCTAACAAAAACATTGTATACAGTCCTTAAAATCAATAAAAATTATTAAAATACAAAAAACATTCATCGAAAATTAACCGAACTTCAGAGAGCCATCAGGTAACTAAATGAACTCATACCAGCGTTTTTAGTAGCCTTTTTCCATTCACGTAGTTGTTACAAATTCTCGTCGCTTTGCGACCAAGAACCACTGCCGGTTTAAGTCTGACGTTCGACTACTGTTGGCTAATGAGGTACGTCTTCACAGCGGTCAAACGCACGACGCGTGCACAGTTTCCGCCATAGTTTTACAGAAGAGAATACAGACAACTGTAGAAAGTTTTACTTTAACGGCAAAACTTAACGCCGTTTCTGGAAACTGAAGCTTTCTACTTTGAGCATGTGTTCAGAATGAAGTAACTGGCATCCACAAGTTTTATCGGCGCGAAATGTGGTTTATCGAGACATTTTATGCATACTTTTCATGCGAACTTCGCGCTCGTAAAGTCTGAACTGATTCAAACTTCAAGGCTCTGAAAAACCGGAAATGACCTTGTTTTTTTGCGCTTGACCGCTGTGAAAGGTACGTCGAGCCTCCAGTCATACTTCGAAAGCGAATTTTTTAGTTTGCCAATCAAAAGTTTGATAATCAAACGTTCGATTTCGTTCAATTTCTTCAACTTCTGTTGTGAGTTCGATTTCGTTTGATTACCAAACTTGGTCGAACTCCATGCGTGGACTGGGTTCGATCAAGTTTCGAATGAGCTTGGTTAAAATTCCGTTCGATTCCGCTCTATAACCACTAGGGGCCTAAAATCGTGAGGGAGAAAGAGTTACAGACAGAAACATAACTGTTTCCTTGCTCTTGAAAAACTTGACACAATTTGCTTGCAAAATAGAACAGAATATAACCTTATAAATCATAGGCGGGTGATGCGTGCAGAACCCACGGCGTCTCTTAATAACATTAACATTAACTTTGGAATGTTGAAATGACATTACACCCTACTAGATCCCTGTAAAAATAGTTTTTGTCTATGAAAGAGTGTAGTTTCATCACTTCAAGGATTAAGAAGATAAGTTTAGCAGACGTGCCTCGCAGACGAAACTAAATATGAACCTTCCTACCGTTCCGGACTTGTCCGCAATTGGACGAGTGACGTCATCGATGACGTCATCAATTTAAAATAGTACATAGACCATATGCACACGACGACGAGGCCTTACGCAGCTGAGAAAGACCACTTGTATGGAAATTGGAAGTGAACAACAAAAAACAAAAATAAAATAACACATGAAGTGTAATAAAGGGAAAAATATATTTCAGTGTAAAAATTAGTAATAAATAAGTAAATCAGAAACCAGCCGCCCTACATGTATGTATCGCCTGAATGTGACAAAAAGTTGTAAAAGAAAAAAAGAAGGAAGAAGGAAGGAATCACCCGTCACGTATAAACGTAGTTTGCAGGGAGGTCCTCCAATAAAATGAAATAAAAAACGCTTGAAGTTAAAATACATACCGGGATTAAAAATAGAAAATGTTGCAAGAATAAAATGTGTAAAACTGATATCAGTACAAGTTTTAATAATATTAGTGTTAAGCAAGGAAAGTACAAGTTTTAATAATATTAGTGTTAAGCAAGGAAAAACTGATTACAATCTAGACTAGCCTGCATAGCAAGCGTTTCCGTAGAACTTTCCACAGGTTTGAAGCATTATTCGCTTTTTGAACGCGCGAAAATTGGGGTGAGTGCAAGAAAGTGCGAGCCTCCCTTCCCCCTCCCCGCTCCTTCCATCAGTGTTGCGCTCGCCCCAATTTTTGCGCCGCCAATATTCAAGCATGTTAGGTCATAGATTGTTTCCTTGACTTAGACCCCCTGCAAAGTAAATTATTTTTCCTTATGGAAGCAATGTTTTTTATGTCCTAAAGATCACTTAAAGGTAAAGCACTGATAACGAATTTAACGTCCTTAAATGCCTTAAGGCTTACTTGCTGTAGTCACGTGTCTGATGACGTCATAATTAAGGCAAGAAGATGTTTTGAAATGGGCCAAGGATGGTTAATTTTAGCTAGAAAAAAAGCATTCGCTAGCGTTTGTCTTACTACATGGAGGCAATCCGTATCCTGAATGGTGAGAATGATTCTTTCTATTAATTAAGTGGATACTAAGGGGCAAACTGTGTCACGTGACCCTTTTTATAAAATACCCCTTTAACTATACATCGTACTCAACCATTCCGGACAGATTCAAATAAAGGAGAACCATACAAACACGTTGACATGTCAATTTGTATCCATCATATGCCATCTCAGCGGCCCATTTTCAATTCTCTTTTCGCGTAAGTAAAACAAGATAAAAGGTCACGTGACGCAAGTATTCCACACTTTAAGTGAACGTTGGTTTATGGTCATTAAGATTTATGCTGCTGCAGAGCTGGAGATTGTTTTGGTAAATCTCTTGAAAGTTATGACTGTTTTCAGATTTTATGCAAATGAGGCTCTGAGCCATGCCTTAAAGGGACACTATCCCGATAATGCGCACGCGTGAACGTCAGCTGTTATCTTTCAAAAAAAAACAGTAGAACTGTCACATTGAGGTGACAAGATTACCCCGCGGCCCACACGGTGATCCGCTGTTTACATCCGCCATTTAAATATTTGCTCGCGTTTTATAGCTCCAAGGAAGCTACAACTTAAATTTCTTGACAAAAAGGGTCTATAGATCACAATACATGATGCGAAACACAAAATATAAATCACCGGAGATTTTCGGATTTAATTGCAGTGAAAGCTAGAGATTTCTTTGGCGAAACATCACGTCGGACTTTTGTAACAAGAGGGACAAATATGTCGTTTAGAGTGCAAAATAAGGTTAGCTAGCATTTTCGGCGAGCCATCAGCAGCTCGGAAATTCGCGGATAGGATTCTGTTTCCTAAAATTTTCTGCGGCCTACATATTCAGCTAAAAAATCCGAACAGATCAATCCGTATTAGCTTTCACAAATATGCCTTTATAGACCTCTGAAGCAATCTTATAAAGCAGGAAATGATATTTCAAGTATTTTGCTAAAATTTTCTCGTTGGGTGACCCTGATTATACACAAAGATCTAACCGAGCGTGATGCGAAACACAAAATCCT
>Ga0126336_10001809_pt1 | contig 11652 bp, 2 predicted proteins | sample SidCmetagenome_FD_92530 | JGI IMG/M metagenome (GOLD analysis project Ga0126336, IMG submission 92530) | Coral microbial communities from El Islote,Puerto Morelos, Mexico - Siderastrea C C metagenome | ecosystem: Host-associated > Invertebrates > Cnidaria > Coral | place: El Islote,Puerto... | reverse complement strand
CATCAGCTCCATCTAAATGTTTCCAAAGAAGTGGGAGACAAAGCTGAAGAGGGCATTGCTTATAACCATCTGGGAAATACTTATAACTCTCTCGGTGACTTTTTCAAGGCTGTAGATTGTTATGAATTAAGCGTCAATTTGTTTAGTAACCTCAGAAATAACCCTCATCCATGGAATAGAAGCCTTTGCAGTTACCACAGAGATACTTACACTGCGTTGTGGAAACTATTGTTGCAGCAAAGCAAGTTTAATGAAGCTCTCGTGATAGCTGAAAAAGGACGAAGACGAGCCTTGATGGATCTTATGGAATCCCAGTATGGCCTAAGATCACCTAAGTTTGGGTCAAGCGATGAGAAAGAAGATATTGAAGCACTCAGTGATGTTTTAAGTTACATTTCATCACAAACAGTAGTTCTGGCAGTTGGCCGACACGAAATCAATTTCTGGGTTCTTAGCAAAGGAAAAGACCCTCATTTTGTACAAAGACAAATCGATGAGCATTGCTTAAACGAAATTGTCATCGCCTCGTTGGTGATTTTGAATGAGGATGTTCAATCCAAAATTGGCTTTCAGGAGAGTTTTAAGTGCGAGGATCGCTCCTTGGATGACCTCACAGATGAAGAGTTGCGCAATCAGAGGTCTGACAAGAAACGATCGACTCCACCGGATGGGCCGAAGGATGATCCTTTAAGAGTATTATATAACGCAGTCATTGGCCCTATTGCAGACTCCATCCATGGTAATGAGATCACCATTGTTCCCGATGGTCCACTGTTAGTGGCTCCTTTCGCAGCATGTAGGGACAAACATTTCAGGTATTTGTCTGAAACGCGTATAGTTCGGCTGATTCCAACGCTAAGTAGTTTAAAGCTTCTAGCAGAGCCCATTTCGCAACAGTGCCACAAAACGACTGCCGCACTGCTTGTTGGAGATCCGTGGGTGGAAGGTGGCTGCGTCGAGAAAAAAAGACAGAAAAAAGAAAAGAAGAAAAGAAAGAAGAAAGGACAGAAGAAAGGAGAGAATTCTTTCAGACTTTCCCAGCTTCCAGCAGCCAAAAAAGAGGTAGAAATAATTGGGAATATTCTGGATATCGAACCTCTCACTGGAAAGGAAGCCACAAAACAAGAAGTGTTAAAACGACTGCCCTCAGCTGCGTTAGTACACATTGCAGCGCACGGAAAAGCGGAAACTGGGGAAATTGCTTTGTCTCCTAATCCGGCGCAGTCAACTGATATCCCCAAAGAGGAAGACTATATTTTGACAGTAAAAGATGTGGAAAATGGACAGATGCAAGCACAACTGGTGGTTTTAAGCTGCTACCATAGTAGTAGAGGAAAGGTTAGGTCCGAAGATGTGATGGGTGTTGCACGTGCCTTTCTGGGTGCTGGTGCACGTTCTGTTCTGGCGTCACTGTGGGCGACTAGTGATGAAGCTACACAAGAGTTCATGAGGCATTTCTACAATCACCTCGTGGATGGACTAAGTGCCAGCAAATCTCTAAACCAGGCTGTAAAGATGATGCAAGAATCCGACAGATTCAGCAGTGTAGGACACTGGGCTCCATTTGTACTGATCGGCGATGACGTAACTTTGGACTTTGGGTCAGGCAGGTGAGGATCTTTCTTTGAAGGTAACCACTATCTGTCGATCAAATAATGAGGTATATGTGTTTTTTAAGCAGTAAATTCAATTGTTACTCTTTTAGTTACGTTAAAATTAGGATCCAAATCTCCATACTATCACGGTAGAGGTGTTCTTAAGACCGAGATGTCAATGTACCGTAACAAAGATGTTTTTAATTAAAGGTTCCACTGCATCATTTTTACATTAGATCATTGGCTGCTTTAAATTATTATTTTAAATTACGTGTTCAGATCTTAAAAGAGCAAAACGGCTTGTTGGCGTTACCCTCCGGTTCAAAAACTGCAGAGAGGAAAGCGACTATGAAAAACAAGTTAACAAGTTATTAATTAATCCTGATGCAACATATCTAGCAGATACTAAAACCCAGTGAAATGGTCTGAAATGGTCACAGTTACCCTAGAAATACGAGAAAAGATGTATAGGAAGGACAATAACAGTTGCTATTTACTTTGCAGGATTGCAGAGGTTCAGTCCTCTGAAGAACAAGAAACTTCGACTTAGATAAATTATTTTGTTTCTGTCACGATTTGAAAGAAGTTGAATTTTTTTTGTTTTTCGTAGCCTCTAACTCTATTCCCTTTGTTAAGATGATTTTAATAAAAACTAAGCACGTGTCACAAAGCACCAAGATGTGAATACCATATAACAAAGTAGAAGTAGCCACACGTTCACGCCCCTCACGCTGTAAAATTTCGTAAACGCGGAACGCTTCGTCTGGAGATTCGTCTGGAGTAATAATAATCAATTTATACTATAAAATATTCAAAAGCGCTTTACATTAAGTTGTTATTATTCATAAATTAACGCGCGCGCTTGAGGTTAAGCTTTAGTACGCGCTTAGTCTTCTTTATACTGACTGTTGGTTAATTCTTTTTCATTGTATTATTTCTCATTTATTTCCTTCTAGTTAAAAAAAAGGACACCGTTTATTTTACACTCAAGAGGAATCTGATTTGTCCTAACAAAGTGAAGAAGTTGCTCTACAGAAAGACTCCTGCGGTTTTTTGCATCTTTTTAATTTCTTACAAATGTTGAAAGGGGTTTTCATACCAGTTCTACGCAAATTGTTAATATGCACATCATGTTAAAAAGATAAAATGAAACAGTTGAAAAAGCGTCTATGAAAAAAAAATGACAGAAAACGTTTAAAAGCCGCCGAAAAAGATGAGTTTTTTATTGTCAAGAGATTTAGTATCACGTATATGGGCAGCAAGGCTGTTCCATGGTTCAGGGGCGGCTGCATAAAACGATCTTTTTTTTTTGTAATTTGTTAATTTTTTTTGCAACAACACAATACAGTACTTAGGATACATTACGTACAGTCACTAGCATTTTCCCGTAGGGGCGTTCAAGGAAAAGGCTGTCGGACTGTCATTACACATGTTAGAGGTAATACGATGGACACTGATTAGTTCACTAAGGTACATTGGCGATAGTCCATATAGCGCTTTAAAAGTTTAAACTAAAATTTAAAAATAATACGTGAGAAAACAAGCAACCAGTGGAGCTCGTAGACCACTGGAGTCACACGAAAGACAATCCGCATCGCTATTTTATTTTGTTGGTGCTCTGAAAAATGACACACAAGAAGCAAGCTACGAAAAATTCGTTATTCCTTGCAGATGTCAGCGAGTCAGACATAGTTTTCCGTTTAAAAAAACGAAGTAAATGAACACTATGCACATTTATCATCGCATTTATTCTAGCCTTGTTTCTATGGAATTGCCGTATACTTTGTCAGGACCTCAGTACTACCCCTCAAGGCGTTTGTTTTCTTCTATCCTAATAAGCGTCGTATTCGAAAATTTTCAGGCAGTATCACTGATGAGCTGAGAAAAACAAAACAAAAATAATAAGAACAATCAATTTATTGAACAATGAGTTTGACTCCTATAGGTAAATTATTGCTTTGCCTATTGCTCTTTTATCAACAAAGACCCACCTGGATATATATACTGATTGACTTCCGGTTAACTAGTATGCCCTCAGAAAACTCAGGGACTAAATTATTATACCGAGACGAAAGATAGTACACTAACTGCCCGGTTTCCCGATCGGGAAGTACTGGGTAGGAGATTAAGTTAAATACAAAAATTTGGATTTATCAACTAAATTGACCACCATAAAGAATTTGAAAGCTGATCGATGTTTCAAGCGTCAGCCCTTCGACTAAGTTGTGCTAACAAAAACGATTAGAGCTCTTCCGGACACTCTAGATGCTTTCGTTTTCATCTCTTGGAAAACTGGAAAACGGTCGTACACCAGCAATCATTTGTTCAAAGAAAAACTATAAGGTAAATATACACTACACTCCAGGAAGTCTACAGTGTCGACTACAATGTCACATGTCAGTTATGGTCACACGCTACAGTGCTACTGCTTTCTTGATTTCTTTTACTTTGACTCTGCCCAGGCCTTCTCAATTCCATCCCACTCTTCATCAGATATATCTGTTGAGTGAATTTACATCAATGAATGATAATGAAAAGGCAGTCATTTTAGTGTAATGACTATTTATAGGTCAAGTTCTTTAAACCAGGCTTAAAGAACACGACTACACCAGAAGACCTTCGGAATATGGACTGAGTGAATTCTTGAAGTAAACTAGGCATTTAGTAGTGACAAGGAGGACGATACACTTAGGCCACTTGTGCCAAACCTAATGTAAATAAGCAAAACTTATTGTTTTTACTGATTTGCATTAGTTTCAGCACATGTAAAGTTACATGTTTGACCTTGGCCTAATGATACGCATCAGGGGGGAAATGGAGATCCAGTGAAAGGCCATCATTCTCAACCCAGATAGCACATACAATCTCCCAAGACATTCCGTCACTTGACAACCTCATGATAAAGTGACAAACGTCAGGGCAGTAAACAAGAAAGATCTCCTAGATTGTACTAAAAGATAGCGTCTTTTAAATCTTTGGATTACGATATGAGATAACCTGTTTCCACTGACCGTTCTTGTGCTGTGTTCTGGGCGTGGTTGCTACAACTACAACCTTTTCTCGTTAAGGAGCAAACGATGTCTGTGTTATAAGGAACCATTAGATCGGTGTACGGAGTACAAGTACAAGTTTCAGTACGAATACAACTTTTCAAACCTGTGTATGTCTCCGATTACCTAGCCTGCAAATACAGCCGCCTCTCCGCGCTCCGGCTGCTTGCTGCGGAGAGGCGGCTGTATTCGCAAGCTACCGATTACCAAGTGTCACAACACTCTCGTTTCTAAATCTTTTTCTTTGCTGGTCGGTAACAGGGGGAGGGCTCTGGAAACCAAAATTCCGAAGTCATACTCTTACTTTCAAGTGTCTTTTTTCTATTCCGGAATCTTTCATCTGGAATTTTTCGGTATCATAAGAAATTCTTACCAGCGACAAACTTAAGTACTATTGCATATCCTTGAATCTTTTCATCATCAAAACGTGACAGATCCACTGTGGTCTGGTGTGGTGGGGCAGGGACAAAAATTCTCTGGAGAAATTCACGGTCTGCGTCAGTGAGTGGCTCGTTAAGTGTCAATTTCTTCTGGTCTTTGGTCAATGCTTCTTGAAACTATCAAAAAAATGAATAAAAAGTGGCGGTTATTTATTGGTTCACTTACATGACATGATAAGTAGACACTTCTGATTCGCTTTAAGGTACTTGGCTCCTGGGGGATAATGGAGGAAACCAGTTTTGATTTTTTTTTTCAATTTCATCTCATCTCTTTCTAAGCCTGGTAAAAAGAAACCCAATGAGATGTAAGTTGGGATATACTATCTTACATAAAAAGTAGAGTTAAGTAAAAAAAGACATAATAAGAACACGGAAGTCGCAAACCAATTTTTTATTTAGCCTCTCGGCCCGGCCGCGCCTTCCCCCCCCCCCGGGGGGGACTCCCTATGAAAGTGACGGGGATGCTCGTCGTCTTGCCTAGTGGTGTAAATTGAAGATTTGGTCTCACTTAGGGTGCTCAGGACGGAAAGCCAATATTTTTACCCATGCAGGTATCGCTTAGGGTAGACTAAGAACGAAAAACTATAGGTTTATGACAATGCTTTTAAAATTGAACTATAGAAGACAGCATTCGACGGTCATATCTTTAGCGCAATTAAAATCACTCTAGCTCTTATTTGGTTGTCTGTTTTAGCATGGTCTCATTTAGAGGTCAAAATTAATAAAGCCTGAGCCACGCCCAGATTGGTCTCCTTTAGGGGTTAGTTCTAATTTTCCAACGAGCATCCCCGTCGCTTTCATATGGGAGTACCCCCCCCCCGGGCCGTGGCCATCCCACAGTTAATAGTACTAATACCAATCTGCATTGGCCTTGTCAGCTGTTGCAGAAACAGGGTTCGAACTGCATGTAATGAACTGAGCATGAACAAAGCTGACTCTTAACCAGGTGTAATATACTTGCGCTAGGGCCGAGAGGAGATTGGATGCGAGTTGTCTTGCCAATCTCCCCAGTCCACAAATCGGACAAAAAATGACTGGGTACAAATGAGTGTTGGTGGGTGTGTAGTGGGTATGTGCTTGCTCTGCGTCTCTCTCGTACTGGTGAACTGTTAGGGAAATCTAACAAACTGTCAGCGGTAACGCCGTGATAGACTAGCACCCATCTAGGAGCAGTAGTAATATTGTAGTAGCTACATGCTACAGAAACAGAAATAAGTAACCACAAGGGCTACGAGTCGCGACTTTTTAGATAGAATTCAAACACGCGCTTAATACTATAACTACATGACTGTCACACAGGAAGACGTCATGTAGCTCTTCTACTACGTTAGAATTGTGGGAAACAAATGTTAACATGTTATCGTTCTATTTCAGTCTGCTATATCATTCCCACAAGAACACTTCCCCTACTATACTGAATTGTACTGCAATTTGTATGTGCAAATGTCTTCTAAGGAGATCTCTAGTAAAAGCAGATGTAATTCGTTTTTGTAGTATGCCTATAAGCTGTGCTAATTATCCGAAAGATATATCCTTATGCTTTCTCTTACCCACATCAGATACTTGTTTACCCGCACTTTACGCTCTTCTCTGTTCTTTGTGGGTATCAGAACTGAGTTCATAATTTTCTCCAGCTTCTTGCTATCCTCTTTTGTAAAGGAATCTAACATGGAGAAAAAGAAAACATTGAATTTTCACCCAACTTTGCTCAATGATTTGGACTATCCCATGGCATTGACATATTATTACAGCTAGCATAGACGAAGCCGACACTGCTCGCATGCATCCGCTACCTTTCAGGTAACGGATAGGTAACGGATACGTGCGTATCATACCAAGCAGAAATAACCTCTAAAAATTAGAAAAAAACTTTAAGGAGATCGAATCGATATGTTACCTAAAAGAGGTTTTTTTCAAAGCCTTCTTTTTAAACAAAATACCATTATTTTTTATACAGCTATTTCAATTAACGTTGTTCGAGCTTACTAGACAAGACCGGAAGGTAGTATGGCTAACTGTAAATCTTTTGTGATTCGGCTGTATTTTCACGGTTAGGATAGGATGGGTGAAAGTGATTTATTTTCTGTAGGGGTGAGCCATAGCTAAGTTTAGTAAATTTATTAATTGGTAAATTACCCATTCACCTAGCGGTCTTATCACGTAAGCTTGTCGGCAACGTTAATTGAAATAACTGTATACCAAGATGAATTTTTTGTAATGACCTTGAACAAGGTGGCAAACAGTCGAAGTTTACTCACAGCAAGTTACATGATTATCTCGACTGTAGATTTTCCAAACAAGCGACTCCTTCTTTGTGCTCTTAAAAATGCTCTATTCTTAAGCTTGCGTCTGTCTCAACTGCCGCAAAAAATGATACCTATACTGACCCAGTACCCACCCTTTTAAAGCCTGATGTCAACGTAAAGGATCGCACCGTGTCAAGCATATGCCAGTATGTCATGAGAATGGGATACACCACTGGCACAAAACGTCAGAGACTCGTGGCGAGCTAGATCAATTTACTAGGTTTATAAATTTATGTGGTCCATGTCCTGCATACTGCTAGAATCGATGCTAGAAGCAGTAATGTCGAAAACAAACTACACACATTCTCTTTTATGCCATACCCAAATATCATGCTATCGATATTGGCCCATCTTTTCTTACTGAAACAACGCTGTCGGGTAAAAAGCATACACCATGAGCGATACCACACAATGATTTTCTGGCAAGCGGGAGAGCATGCTTCTATTTCCAGGCACCTAGACTGCGAGCAGTCTCTCTTTTGCTCAAAAATCCGTGCTGGACGAACGGCAAAGCCACGATCGCGATATTCGAGCGGTGAGCGGCGAATCCGCGAGCCGCGAGTAGCGTGGGCGGGTTTTTAGAGCAAAAGAGAGATTGCTCGCAGTCTACCAGGCACCGTGCTCATCATAATAACAAAAAAGTACCTAAATCTACTCCAGAGTCTTTCTAGGAATGAAATTATTTCGAATATAAACAAACGTAACTGAGCAACATGGTTTTTACTTTTTACCCCACAACGTTTTTTCAATCAGGTTTATATAAGAGCTCGGCAAAACGGAGCTCGGCATATAGAGCTCGGCAAAACGGAGAGTAAGTAAAAATCGCTCTTTCCTACTCTTTTTTAAACCAATTATAGCCAGTTCAATGCAATTCCGATAATTCAAATCATCAGGGAAAGTGCACGCTTCGATCTAGCCAGCTATAAGGAACGACCTATTCAGTTGAACGTCCAGCCAATAACCAGTTAATAATACCAATAACCAATAAACCAATGACCTTCTTTAAATGCAAAACTCTGTTGTATTCTACGAATTTTGTCTAATTACGCTACTTTTTCAGCTGGTACCACTATAGGCGTTCTTCCTCTGGATTATTCTTAAGGCCAAACTGCATTCCTAAAACATCTAACTTTAGAGACACTTACTATATACTTAATGTTAACATCTGGAATGCCATACCAAACAATAGTAAGTGCAGCACTTCTCTCAGTTCCCTTCTTTTTTGACAGACCAAGGCTTGTCTTCTATGATATGAGATCATATTAGATCGTCTGTCCGAAAATGTCGTATGATAAATACTCTAGCTTTGTGTTCGCGCAGAATCCTTTCTTTTTTGTTATATCCTTTTTTTAGGTTATACAATGTCATAACTTATTAGGTTAACCCCTTGAATGCCAAGGACGTATATACACCCAATTGAAAAAACCTTGTCGGGTAAAAAGCATAAATCATTGACGATGCGACCCAATGATGCTCTGGGAAGTGTGAAAACTTGCCTCTATTCTTTGATCTGTGCACATAATAGTAACACAACATGCCTTAATTTACTCTTTTTTGTGACACAATGTCATAACTTAGTAGGTTAATATGCTTGCTTATAAGATTGTTCATATTTTCCGTATTTTTGTAATTGGATCTTGGGGATTGGGCCGGTGGAGTAACCTCGTAGGGGACTTCGTTTCCTACTGTTTCTCTACCTCGTATAATAATACTTGTAAGTAGCTTACTTGTTTATTATACTAAATCTGTAAATAATAACAATAGTAATGATGATGATGATGATGATGATAATAATAATAAGTTGAAGTTATGTGGAATTTAATAGACGTGCAAAACAGGGGTAAAACAGGTGTACTGCGTCAAGATAGACGTTGAAATAAATTATGTTTTAACACCACTTGATAACTTAGGATGACCTTTGATGATTTCCGAACAAATATCGGGTACTTCCAATATTTCCGAAGCCGTTCGAACATTTAGCAAAGATAAACCTCCCGAAGACCTGTCGAGAACTGTCGAAGGGAATCGAAAGGTTGTTAAGGAGATAGTATCTCCTGAACACTAGAGCTAACCAGATTCCACTGCCTCTAAAAACTGTACCTGCCAAGTCGCTTTCCTCGCTTGCCATCACGGTGTCTTCATACTCTTCTTCTTCCTCGTCGTCTTCATTTATATCTCTATGGACTTCATGACCCACAAACTCTGCCAATTTCAGTCGGTTGGATTCCTCGTCGTAAACAACGCGGTGACATTTAAGAAGGAATGGACCGCGAGTATTCCTTGTCGCTATCTTTGGAGGAGTAACCTTCATTTTAACATGTCCTTTCAATTGAGCAAATGGTTGGGTAGGAACAGTGGCGCCTGCGTCCACTTCATACTTTTGAAATAAAGTAAAATAAAATGAATTAAAAATAAATAAGAATGATGATAAACAAAGAAAGAAAGAAATATATGAGAAGACAAGAAAAAGAAAAAAAGAAAGAAAAGTAAATAATGCATTAACGCATTACCGCATCCCAGTGTCAGGGGTGGGCGAATCGGGTGGAGAGGCGTGTGTCATCTGCCATCACAAATATGTAAACTTTGGAAGTTTACTAAATTCCCAACATAAACATTATTAAATGAAAGGGTTAGGGTCACAATTTATCATCATCAAACTTTTTTGTTTCCATGTGATTGGTCAAAATGCGTAACGTGACACAATATGCCCCAACAAAACTGGGTATTCTAAAGTGCATGACATCCCAGACGTTTTTCCTTGGAAACTTCAAGATGGAGAGGCGTTTTATTATTGTAACACTGACCAGGACATCAATACATTTTCTTAGGAAAAGGTTTTGGTACTGTCATGGGTAAACAATAATCGTATATAAAAAAGATACCTCCTTCTCTCTTTTGCCTTTGACTTCAAATCGTTCACTATAAATTACTTTGGTGATCAAACGCAGCTTGTAACCTTTGAAATCTTTCATCAAGTTGATGTTGAGTTCCGTATCGGCCAACAAACGACGTAAGTCCGGATCAGTTATGTACTCTTGATCTATTTTGCCGAGTTCCAAGTCTCCAAGTTCCTCATTTAGCTTGATCTTGGCTTCCACACATTTTGCTGCCTCGAATCCAACTTCAAACTTTCTAATTAGGAAAAAAGGAACAAATAAAATACAAAAAAGCATTGACGTTATTCTATCATTTGTCGATTTCCCGTTCTTCATGGTCATGATGTATTGTCTCTTTTAAACAATGGCACGATCCTTGTAGTTGGGGTGTTTGAATAGTAAAAAAAACACAAACAAAAAAAAAAACAAAACAAAAATTACTCTGGGAGGCTTAGTTCAACTGGTAGATCTGTTCCATCGCTTATTTTCAATCAGTAGACAGTTCAAAACTGCAACTAATGAAATAAAAGATACCTTCAGCACAGAAATCAGTGCCTTAATTGTTACTTGAGTAAGCTAAATAAGTTTTTAAATCAGCAACTAGATCTTTTGCTCTTTTTAAAGGGAAACATTTGTTATCTTTTACTTCCTTTCCTGCCGACAATAGGCCATTTTCATGGTGGCATCACTTCACAAAAACTACCGCAATCCTTCAGCTTTTTGCTGTTGTCCTGCAAATTATAATTCAGTTATTTAGACTTCACTGGAATTAGAACCGCTGAATAAGAAACTTTAAAGGCTGGTTTCCATATGATCGCCACGATGGCTGCCAAAAAAGTTGAACGGTCGTTGCGACTTTGATCGCTGAATAGATTCCATATGGTTGCTATGATCGTTATGATCGCTAAAAAGTGGTTTCCACATAATTGAAACGATTGTTAAACGTTTTTTCCAGCAATCGCAGCGATCGTAGCGATCATATGGTAACCAGGCTTAAGGAAACCGAAACGAATTCTTGTAGTTGTAGTAAAGTGACGCCATCGTAAAACTTACCTGTCAGTCAAAAGAAGTTTACAGAAAACGTCAAACCACTTTCTTACATATTTAAATATTCAATGTATTAAATTTTTGCGAGTCACCTCGTGACACATGTGAAATATTTTAATATTTACCTCGAAGCCCCTCCTCCATGCTCCTCATCTCCCTCTTGCTTTAAATTATCCGTTTTCTGAACGTTTAAATTTAAGGCATCCAGAAATTCGTTTTCCTTGTCCTTTTTTACATACTTTACCAACCCGTCAAGGATCTCGTATTCATAGCTTTTCCATGGCCGCTTTAATTTGGACCTTTTTTTCTTTACCATCAGCCCAAAAGGTTTTGCTGCT
>Ga0126336_10001808_pt1 | contig 11652 bp, 5 predicted proteins | sample SidCmetagenome_FD_92530 | JGI IMG/M metagenome (GOLD analysis project Ga0126336, IMG submission 92530) | Coral microbial communities from El Islote,Puerto Morelos, Mexico - Siderastrea C C metagenome | ecosystem: Host-associated > Invertebrates > Cnidaria > Coral | place: El Islote,Puerto... | reverse complement strand
ATTTTTTGTTCTCTATTTTAAAGTGAAAGTGTCTTTCTCTTAGGTGCCACGCAATAAGAGTGCACCACTTCAGCCAATTGCTCCAGCACCCCCCGCTGTACCAAGAAACCCAACGTATCCACCGGTCCAATCTCCTGGGATCTCGTCGACAGGCTATCCTCCTGGAGACCCTAATGCTTGCAGCGTTCCTCGCAGTGTTGCAAATCAGGATACCACAGTGGTCGTTCATGACCACCCACAAACTCAGTTAAAGACTCCTCCAAAACCTACAGCGTCCATTGTAGTGGTTCAGGACGGCATCGTCCTGTCTTGGAACATGCAACTTGACGACAAAACAGCAAAAATTGAGAACTATGAATTATTTGCTTGTCAGGATGGCGCCGAGAGCACAACCCCGCCGATAATGTGGAAGAAGATTGGTATTGTTAAAGCCCTACCACTCCCTATGGCGTGCACTCTGACCCAGTTCTCTTCAGGAAACAAATATCATTTCGCTGTGCGTGCAGTGGATGACCAAGAACGTGCAGGCCCCTTCAGCGATCCCTGCACAATTTCGTTGACAACGTAGTTTCCGACTAAGTCGCAAGACCAGGAATTGGAAGGGGCATCGTCTAAATCGTTGCACGACTTCTTGAACGACACAGTGTATGTCTCTCACACAAGATCAAGAATAAACAGGCCCCTTCAGTGATCACTGTACGATTTCCTTGATGACGTAGTTTAAATCAAAACTTCATTACTTTGTAGAAGAAATATCTCAGTCAATATCCTACTTATCTCATACTTGCCTCAGCCTGAAACACGCAGAAAACATTTCAGAAACTAAGTCGGACAGAGTGATAACACCACACCTAATGCCTTCATTTTTCTATTAAATCTTATTCATACGAATAGCAAATGTCTTAAACGCAACGCAAATAGTCTTTGTTTTCATACTTGTTCTTGATAGAAAGTCTTGCATTATTTTTGTATTTATTTTTAAAGATAAAAATTTCTGAAGATAAAAATCGTATTTATGGTTTTGCAGATGAATATTGTATTCTATCTGTAAAAAAAGTAAAACAAATGTGGAACTTTTTATGTTGGAACTCGTTATTCTTTAATTGCATTTTTACTACATCTGTTGAGGTTCATTCCCTAAAATAATCGATCGTACTCTTGTTTGAATCCTTTCTCATCCTCACCCCTAGGGTCTACTTAAAATTTAAGTTTTTAATGAATTCAAAATGGCGGTAGGCCTGATCACACATACCATCGGGAAATGTTAAGACCAAGTGATCTGCTATGTGCCAGGGTCTTTTTCCAGCCGCCATTTTGAATACCGCGTAGGCACTTAGTATGAGTACGTGAAAAAAGTTTAAAGACTGCTGTAAAGCTGATACCAACGTTCATCAGTTGGATTTTTATACTTCACAGTATTTTGTCATTCCAGGACAGGTTGATGTTTAAGTTTTGCAGCTGTCACTGCACTTTTTTCCCTATTTATCCAGTTTGACTGATTGGATCTCTTCGTCTGAGATCCAACGTTCCAACCGAGAGGATATCCGTTTACGGTTTTTTACTGTACATCAGTACGAGATTGATCCTCCAAAAAAACCGGCTCGCCGTCTCTGGTGTAAAGCATTAACCATCCGTAGTATGGAGTCATAATTTTACGAGAAACATGAAATATACCCTGTCATAAATAATATGTTTGTGTGGTGAATGTCTGATTAATCACCATAAAATGGTTTAGTAATGATTTCTGGTACAGTTTGAGACACATGCCAATTTTTTCCCGCAATTTTGTTTGTTGTGTCATGGAGTGAATAGATTCTTGAGTTGACTTAAATCGTCTTAGGAGAAAAGATGATTTGTTTTAGATTTATTTAAAAAAGTAATAAGAAACTGGACGACAATGGACAACCGGTCGCTGAGTCTTAGGCAAATCCAACGCCACTTATGTCCCGTCCTTTTTACACTCGCTTCAGTGAACTAGAAAGGATACCTGTAATTTACGCGGGCTAAATAATAATGTCACCAGTGAGAGAATAAAATATTTAGTCTTTGAAGAGGGAATCCAAATAGCTCTATATCTTCTGACGTTCAATATCGCATATAATTTACCCTCAATATCGCATTTTGGACATCAAGAACATTAGTTTGTGTTTGCATTCTTGAATTCTCCCCCGGGCCCAAGACAACTTGTGCAGTCCGTCACATTAAGTAATTACTTTTTTGGCACATTGTTGACGTATTTTATAATAAATGAACAAATGTTTTGCATAAATAATAACATTTCTCTAGTGTGGGCCTCTGTTGTTTAATTGCAAGACAGGAAAATCTAAGGTTTAACCCAATTACCCACCACATACTGCCAAGGTAAGACTACAACGAGTTTCTTTCGCTATTTTATTTACAGTAACGACCCGCCTAAAATTTCAAACAAATTATAGAAACTATAGCAGGCTGATTATTGTTTTGTCTACGAGATGATCGGTTATCGACTATTTTTGGCTGATAAGTTTCGATATTTTCGGTATATTGATAGCTTTATATAGTGCATTTGAAAAATGGCAAGAACGCGCTTTTAGGAGTCAATATCATATCTTTTCCTTCAGCTCTGTCACTGTAGAATATCACTTCTAGAAGAATTATTTGCCATTAACCTTTTGACTCCACTTTGAGTTTGTTTGTTATTCCAACCAAAGTCAAAATTAAGAAGAATCCGAAATTTCGCCTTTTATAACAAAAAAACTAAGCAACACAATGGTAAAGTACTGCTCCTTAGCTTTCATTCGAATGGCCACACTTAAGGATTTCATCCACCGACTCAAAAGGTAGTACCTTCTTTCACAGTATAATAAACCAGCACCATAGGAAAGTACTGTTACGAAGCTTTTATTTGAACCGTTACATTTTAGGATTTAACCCACGGTTAAAACCACCTTGTAAAACATAATGAACAGCACCACGGGAAAATACTGCTCAATAGCTTCTATTTGGGTGGTAGTACTTTAAAAGTTGTCTCATCTGGTGTAAGTTGGGCCGTAAAAGAGGTAAATCTGCCTCTTCCCATTGTGTTAATCACCAGCCTAGCAAATTGCTTGTTGGCACCTTTAGTGACTACTACATGCCTCTCTACAATCTCTACGACCTGCCACGATTTGCACACAAAGAGTGCTGCAGTTTTTCCTGTGCATTAGGTACTTTTCTAAACTCAAACGTTAAAGTAACTATGGAAATAAAACATAATTTAGGACGTGGTTCGACAGATCGACTGTCATCGTCAGTTTAGAATAGAGTGCTATCGTTCATTGCTTTGTTATGACGACGCCAGTCGAACTTTCGAAATACGTGTTGAAAACCAAGTTTTAAAACTAAATATGCTGTTCGTTATCTTTGAAGTTTATTTGCACAATTCTGTTGAATATTAGTACAGCCTAACGTCTCATGGTTTGGCGAATCGAAGTCCAAGTGCATAATGTTTTCAAGACCAGTTGGATTGACATTTATGAAATCTGTTTACTTCAACAGACACCATGAAGTATTATATATCCTTAGTTCTTCTGTTAGCTCTTACATCACAAGGTGAGATATTTTACTTATACTTTGTTTTCTCGTTTTACGTCACCCGACGAATCGCTTGTCAATAGCTACGGTTACACGATTCAACTTTTACCAACTAGGTAAATGGCAAATTTACTTGGATAAAATGGTACCCTACCAAAGTAAATTTTCATACTCACGCCATGGAGAGCAATTGAAATTTACCCAGGTAAAAAGAACACACGGATAGTAGAGTCGATTGGTTAGCCCAGGTAAACCCATTGACGAAATGCCAGGGTTGAACAAAATGTCGGTATCTTCACGCTCGATACTTGTGGTATGTTACGTGCAATTAAGGTAAAAAACCCACGTGAGAAAATCACTGAAGGGAAAAACTGCATACCCTTCCAAAACCTTTGATACCAATACCCAACTTTACACGGGTTAATGAAAAGCCCAGGCAAATCTTTTTAACCCGGGGTAGCATATTTTACTTAGATATAGGTGCTTCGTGTAACCGAGGCTAATATTTCTATATACGTCTCGGAATTTAAGGTGCAAAAGGGATGGACCACAGCTGAAGCGTTCCCGCAAGAAATGTAAATCAAATCAAAACAAATACTTAAAGCCATACATTATAACCACCGGCTATGAACAAACTTCCTTTAGGAAAGATGTGTCATGGAACGTCTTATTTTCATGTTAAAATAGCAGGTGGTGGTATTGCTCATAACCCAAGGCGCGCAATCATTTGTCATGTCTTGTGTTTTGTACTTAGAAAGAGATTGTAAATAAGGATAATGAAGCCGAATTTCAACAAACGGCTAACTCTTTCTCTCTCTCCAATGACTAGTTTTTACTTTCCAACTACCCATCCTTTCACTTGTATATTTCAACTGAAACTTTGACAACTTTCATTCAACCAAATAGGTTTTCGTAGCAAGTTTGTCCAAGCGCTCTGGGATTTAAAGAAAAGACCCAAAGATTACGTTCCATTCGTACCCTCCTAATCTCTCATTCTCTCCTACTCGCACCCATATTATCCGACCATAAATCAATTGTTTTATTCAGGACGTTTATCGCCTTCCAACAGGTTAAAAACCATTAGTTATAGGTTTGAATAATTTTATTCGATTGCTAGACCAGTTTTATATTTTGCCGATCGTGCGATATAAGCCTGATAAGTAGTCTTTATAAACTGGAAAAATAGCAACACACCAGTTGAATCTTCCTGGTATTTCCGAACTGTCATTCAAACCAAACAATAAGTATGTGAGAGGAAGTAAATGTTAAAAGTATTGTCCACGGTGAAATGGACACTATCAGCTACATCACCATTCCAGATGTGATCCAAGCTCGCCCTGCAGACATCCATTCCCCGGTACCGGACACCCCTGTATCACCAGAGACACCAGACACACCAGAAACCCCGGTTACAAAAGAAACACCCGAGACACCACGGACTCCGGAGAGCCCTGTCACCCCACTCACGCCCGAAACGCCCAGAACTCCGGTATCACCGCGCACGCCTGAGACCCCGAGAACACCGGAGACGCCCAAGACGCCGGATACTCCAAGAACACCCGAATTTCCTTACGTTTTGGGGTCAGATGGATTTATTTATCATACTGTACCATATATGCTGGTATTCCCGCATGAGATACCACGCATGCCCAGTGCTGGTGATATACCAGAAGTTCCCATGGTACAGGATCAATACGATGTTCCTAAGGCGCCTAGGCCTCCTAAACCTCCAGAACCACCAAAAGCCCCTGTTAGAAAGAAAGATGATTTGGCCAGAGGTAACTAATGGGGGAAGTGTCGTAAGGTGCGAATGCGTGTCGCGTATCTGTTCTTCCTCTTAGTTTTCTCAGCCATGATGAAGTCAGCGTCTGATAAAAACTATATTACATTCCGTGGTGCAAACACGCTCCACCTCGAAACGAAACTAAAACATAAGCGCTGAAAAACATTCCATGGTGATGTTTCGCACCCAGAATTGAACAAAGAATGTGATCAGCGAAACTTACCTGGAAGCAAAAGGATGCCAGCTAAAGAAACTCTTATACACAAAATTGGGTACTCATTATCTAAATTTTCCTTGGTTGGATGCAAAAACAGATTCACGACGTTGCAGTTTATGCGTCTTTCTGACATAACAGTGAGAATTATACATGCATTCTCACGTCATGCGCATCGCACAGTTGTTAAAATACATATGGAGATGTTAAATCGCAGCTAAAAGTAAAACACAAAAAGATACCAGCGCATGTTAGATATGGTTTGTAAAAAGAAGTAAAGAAGCAGAGATTGCACGCTTGCGTAACCTAAAGTAAAAAGAGCCTTCGCAGTACGTCTCAGTATCCGGGGCGTTACAGTAGCTAGTAAATATCCTTGTAACAAATAGGCCATGCGATTAGCTAGTATGATTTGAAGTAGTGGTCAGCAGTAATCTGTTATTAATGTAAAGACGTGAGCAGCTGGCAATTAATTCAGCCACTACCACCCCCACCCTCGCCCCAAAGCTCAGAAATCCATTAAGACAGAGCGAGGTAACTTGGGTGCATTGGGTAACTTGGGTGCATATAATTTGTCAAGACAGTGGAATGTTGGTGGAAAGCGAAGTAACATCAAAGCGAAGTAACATCAAAGAACAGCCAGTTTGTGCTTGATGGATAGTACTATGATCAAAAATCCACAAAATTCACTTTTGTAAAATATCGACAAACGATAAGTAATATAGTGAAATATAAATGTAATGCTGTTCGCATTAACAAACACTACACCAGCAAGCTTTTAGTAAGTATTTTCTTAATTAATTGAACTTAATTTCTTCTCCATGCTAATGAAGTACATAACATAGCACCTGAGCGCATCTTTAAGTTAGCACCTTCACCTTTCAAGGTGGCTCGCTTTGATTTTGTTGAGTCTATACCACCCAACATTTCAACGGCTGAAATTTCACTGTCAGAGCTCGATAGGACTAGAGCCTTTATACATTTACTACACATTGAACAGACTTTCCATAGAAGTTGTTTTGATTGACATCGGTGTTACCATAGCAACGCGGCGATTACGTCATATATTTTACATATCTCCAATTTTCTCGACGTCTAGACCTAAACTTTGAAAACGACCTTATCTCCCTTATAGGCCACATGTATGCCCTTTGACTGGAAGGTTTCAAGAAATTCTATGAGAGCGTTTTCGAAAAAAATCAGATTGAATATTTCCCTTGAAAAAATTGAAGATCGTCTTTTCTTTTCCGTGTGGACTGAAACGACGTTGTCACCTTATATTATAGCTGTAGCATAAAACTACCCACCAGAAGAATTTCACGCAATTTCCTACATTTGATTTTCTTTGACGTTGCTACAAGTATTGTTAAAGATGTGCTCATTTTATTGCAAGTCGCAATAAGCCCTAATTTCAGAAACAGTCGTTGGATTTTTTTCTTAACCTTTCAATCTAAACTTCAAGGTGTCCTACACTTTCTTCGTTAATTTCAAGTGCATTGAATCATTATAAGGCACGGAAGTAACATAGGGAACTTTAACATTCTTCCATGAAACCATAAGTCCATACTATTTGGTGACAGCTTTTTTTTTCTTTCAGAAAAATTTCCCTTTTGCCTATATTCAGCATATTTATGAACCACTGCCGGAATGCACGTTCAGTTTAACTCTTTGCACAATGGCAATTAGCAGAAAACCGTAGACAGGCTACCGGTAACGCTCATCAGATATTCGCAAAATAGCCCTTGCTTGAATATGGAAACTCAGAGAAGATCAACTTTTTCTAAAGCAAACAGTACGGTTACAGTTTACGGATTAATTTTATTATATCAGGGCTACCAACCAGCTGTGGTAAAATATTCTTACATTAAGCAAAAAGAAGAACTCTCACGCAGTCGTATGCAAATATGTGGAATAAAGACAAAAGAGAAAATTCAGCAAGTATCAGCTGTCAACAATAACACGGCAATGACAGTCTCGTGGTTAAATGTAAAAGTTTCCTAAATTCTTCGCTCCATTCCATATCCTTAAAATGATTCAATGCACGTGAGATTTACAAAAACGGAGCTGCACATGTTGAAATTCAGATTACTTGGTTAAGACAAAAAATCCATCAAATAGTTTTTCAGTTACAGTTCCCGTAACAAAAAGTTTTCTATCTGCAATAAAATGGACTTACTTAGCGCATCACTCATTGCGACATCTAAGAAAATCGAGTGAAGAAAATTGTGAGAAACTCTCCTGGAAAGAAGTCCTATGCTGCAGGCATAATATACCACACTGGTTTTGACGAATAAGCAACAGAAAAAGGGGAATCTTCAATTTCATCAAAGAAAATTTTCAACCTAAATTTTCTCGAAAACGCTCTCATAAAATTTCTTAAAACTTTTCAATCGGTAAGACCTACATATGGCCTGCCAGGGAAATTAGGTCGTTTTCAAAGTTTAGGTTTAGATTTCAAGAAAATTGGAGATTTTTAAAATGCATGATGCCATCAATGTGTTGCTATGGTAACACCGATGTCATAAGTTTGGAATTTTCAATGCACAGTAAATGGTTTACGTAATCATGAGAATTTTCACGGGGTAGGGTTACATTTGCCCCACATCGAACTACAGCTTGGAGAAGCAAAGGCTGTCCTTTTCCGGCCTCTCCCCCTCACCCAGTTCGGAAAGTTGTGGCTTGCCTGGAACCGAAGTCCCACTGATTGAAAACGCAAGCTACACCACCAGCAGCTGCAGTAGGCTGAGGGCACCTTTGCCTGTGGGTGTTTCACGTTGAATTAGGGTGCTACATGAGGGCTTTTTAAAAAATCATAGTTTGATATTATTATTATTACAAACGGAATTGTCTCATGTCATATGTCTCTGTTTTCACACAGGTTTTGCCAGGAAACATTCAAGTAAGTACAAATGAATTCCATTCCTTATTTTATACAGGTTTCACTATAAGACAGCCACAAATATTTCTAGTGCTTTTAAAAGTTGTATATTAAAACCAGGTCATTCAGTTGTTATCAATTTGATAGTCCTGTTGGAGGCCTGTGAGTAACCTGTTGCTAAAATGAAGGTTAAGTGCTATAAAACGACAACAAGAAAAAGATGACTTTAAAACTTTTCCCCAAAACAATAAAGTCACAATTTTTAAAGTGATCGTCAGTAGTCTGATACACAATGACAACATTTAGAAAACAGTAAAAATACACATACAGGGAAATAGTAAAGCTTGAAATGCAATAGTAATGTTGCACGCAGCCTCGCTGCAGCACTCGTACGTTCCAGATATTAGGGTCCGTAAGCAACCACGACGGCAATGCCAAGGAAAACCCCTTCTATAAAAAATAAATTCACGCTATTTTGAACTGCTTCGTTTCTCAAAATCATGCGGTTTGTCTATTGTGGCCGAGATATCCGAAGCAGAATTTATAGGGAGGACGTTCGCGTTCGGGCGGAGAAACGAAAAGTAACTTTAGTGCGTTCACGTTCTCCATAAAAACCAGGAAAAGGTGCTTTCTCGCTGTGGTCTTGCACAGGAATGTAAGGAAATGTACCAGGATGTGAAACGCACGTGCAGAGTCGTTGTTCTGCTGATTAGTCTTTCTCTTTTGTGACGTTTTCGTTACCGTTGCTGTCGTCGTTGCTTAGTGTCCCTAGTTCTATTCATTATTCAATTCAGGGCGGATACACGGTGTAATTAAGAAACTGCACGCAATATTGCCGTATGGGGACGTAGGTTCTTTTTCCGTCGCAGCAGACTGCTATTTGTAGGCCTGTTTTATCGGATTTGTATATTTATGCATATGTACACTGCCCACCTTACATCCATTATCGCTGACAAAGCCCTTCAACAGTACGACTGCATGATCACTCCATTCTCGAAATAGGAAAGTTTATTCGTTTCTGTTTTGTTTCTCATTGTTTGGTTCTCATGAAGAAAAGGGACATGTTTCTCACAAAGCATCCAAAAAAGAGGGAGGTAGGTGGTCTGTAAGACTAGCGACAGCTTGCAATGAAGGAAAGCGTCTTCTCACCTACATTAATCCCCAGGACTTCTGAAAAAATGAACGTTGTAGATTTGGACTGATCGACATAGTTTGTTAACGCAACTTTGAGAAATAAAGATCGAGGATGCAAGGCAAGTTCGAATTGTTACCTGCGTGTGTAACCTTTGCGGTATGAAATTTTAGAATGTTAAGCTGATTCACTGTAACTTCCTTGGGATTAGATCTGTTCGTGAAATGCATGAGTTGTACGTTCCTGCATGGAAAATGCGTACCAGGAAATTGTGTTGCCTTATTCTATTACAAACCCGTGGTGGGATTTTATAAACACCTTCCGCCCCTAAACAAATTAGTAAGTAGAAACAATGTTGATTTTGCTGCATGGGGAGTACACACACCAGATTGCATCCCTAAATTTTGAAATTCCGTCAACATACGAGTAAGTAGGTTGGCCGTTCATGAAGGAAATATTATTGGAGACAACTTGTGTGACAGGAACACCCTCGTCTCCACTACCCATCTAGCAAGAAATAATAGGTTTCAAGCAAAACGAATTTAATGGCTCATTGTGTTTGTAATGGATGATGCTCAACATTTCCTGGTCCAAAAAGCGGCACCGTAGCTTTCTCTTTCAAATAAGTAATAGCTCGTTCTTTTCTTGTGGTTGACACATGTAAACAGGGCATCATCACCATGGCAATATCATACGAGGTATGTCAAGAACAGAGAACTCAAGCAAAAAATCTGGCGATTTCCAACAAGGTTAAAAATTAATTTTGCTTATTGCATGTCAGAGTGTAATTGCGGTACTCCAACATTTCAGAGGTCAGTTTTATTTTAGGTTATTCCTCGTTTTATAGCTTTTCGTATCTCTGATTGGCTCTATACACAACTGAATTAGTAATGGCTCAAACAACCGTTTAAACTAATGTCAACAGCGTACCGCACCATGCAAACAACTTGTCGACCACATAAACGGAATAGACCAATAGGTAAATAGACCAACGAAAACTCGACCAACAAGACATGAATGGAGACAGACAGACCAATCACAAAAGACTAAAGATTACCAAATACTATCCGATAATTACTTGACTCTGAAGATGGTATAAGTCAGGATCTTGAATGTGAGTTACAGTATGGACGATGATGCTTGACAGACTACTAATACTCCCGCATAGGTTTTTCAGCCAATCGTTATCTTTGTTAACGACAGGAAAGCATGGTATTTTCCAAGACAATAAAAAGACCTAACGCTTATCAAGTGCATCATTGATTTCAGATGATAAAAGTTAAATTCTTTCTCTGAAAAAAGCTATAGCCAACGCGAAAACCACTCTTTCCCTTTGCTAATCTGCAAACGATCTTAAGTAGTGTTACTGTACCATTGGGAGAAGACGTTTTCTCTTCATTATAGTTTCTGGTAGTTTAATTTAATGGTTTCTAGCTGGTAGAAGGAACAAATTAGTAGGAATATTTTTAATATTAATAGGAAAGGAAAAAGGAACCTTATCTTGAACATGATCAAATCCACCACGTACAAGTTTGTTTATACTTATCCTATTTTGTTTCTTGTTTAGTTCCCGGATTAATGGAGGCCGGACCAAACTTGGGAGGAGGGTTTGGTGGTAAGATGGCGTAAAATTATCTTACTTTCTTTATTAGACTGAGATGTTATCAACATATAAACATTTTATTTTCAAAATAAAAGAATATCAGCAGATCGCCAGAACTGTAAGATATGGGACATTTCACACCGTAAAACGTACCAGAGTTCCGTTTCACAAGATTATGTACACCTTAATGCCATCAGTAGCATTGGGACATCAGACCTGTTTAATACCTCGCCCACCCCACCCCAAAACACATTGATTGCTTTTGGCCATGCAATTCGATCTTATATTTCAAATTTATTTCGAGTAAGAGGCGGATTTTTACCAGTTGAATAACAACTTCTTAGTCCCATTTTAAAATACACAGCTTTGCGTCTCAGGAAAGTTTGGCCAGGAGGTTGGTAAGTTGAAATGATGCAACTTGAATGAAATGACACATGTACATGCGTGTTCTGTAGCTCTAGTAGAATTATTAACCCCATCGGAATCTGAACAT
>Ga0126336_10001807_pt1 | contig 11653 bp, 6 predicted proteins | sample SidCmetagenome_FD_92530 | JGI IMG/M metagenome (GOLD analysis project Ga0126336, IMG submission 92530) | Coral microbial communities from El Islote,Puerto Morelos, Mexico - Siderastrea C C metagenome | ecosystem: Host-associated > Invertebrates > Cnidaria > Coral | place: El Islote,Puerto... | reverse complement strand
GCCCCCCCCCCCCCCCACGCAGACGTTCTCTAGGAACGCGTGACGAAGCCCAAACAACGTCTGCGTAGTAGGCTAGCGCCGCGCTCGGGGTGTCTTTTTTTCCCATTTTATTGCAATTTATTTGAAAATAGATTCCTTTTGATCGAAAAAGTATCTGTGAAGCAAAAAATGGAACTGTACGTGTCAGAAGCTTCCTAATTCGGTTGGCTTATTTTCTCGCGGAAACGGCTACATTGTCAATCTTTGCCGCATGTTATCGGGTTTTTCTTTCAAGCTTACATTTAAGCTTAACTGATGGTAAGGTAATGTTTTGCAACGCTACTGCTGACAAAAAGTCGTATTGAGAAAAAAGTGTACTAAACTTTTCAGAGAATGATAGCTGATAGTTCTATGTTCTATGATAAGATAATTTCACTTGGATGTCTTAAAAAGACATTCCTCGGTCTATCTTTTTTCAGTTGACCTTTTCTCTCCCAGGAGCGGCAACGCTCAAAAATAGAAAAGATCACAGATTTCAGTTTGTAAAATATTGAAAAAAAAATAACCCTGGGAAACGTGCTGCCTAATATTTTTATGGGCAAACTCAAAACTAAAAATCATGTTAGTTTAAGCAACAACGGACACTGGGAGTGACATGATCACTGTTCTGCTAAAACCACAGAAAGCCAAAGGTTTAGTTGACTGCAAATCAATAAAATATCTGAAATTGTAAGTCGGTGAAGTATGATCTTCCCGGTGAGCAGATACCACGCAGCTCTTAACAACCTCTAATTTCACTGGACCTTGGTATCACGCAGCTGTATAGTTTTCAGGGCTAGGGTCCGTTGTTCTGTTGTTTGTTCTATTGTTTTCTCAGCAAATCAGAGAAGACCTTGTAAAAGGTCTCACCGGCTGGTGAGTGAAGAACTGTTTGTGGTGTGAGAGTCTGTTTGTAGTGACATTGTCTGACGTTTCGACAACGTGAGCGGAAGTCATCATCACAGTTTTTTTGTTCACTTAACTTAGCTACGCAGTTAATTTTTATTTCATTATTGTAGTGTGCTGTAATTTTTGTTTATTGTATTACTGTCATCCCATTTCTTTATTTTCATTGTATAATTAAATAAAGCTTATAAAAAATCAGAGTCAGGTCAATTTTGAATTGTAAGTAGGCGTTACAAGTCTCTTAATATACACTCAGGACTACACTCTGACGATGACTTCCGCTCAGGTTGTCGAAACGTCAGTCCGTGTCACCACAAACAGTCGTTCTCAGGACTACACTCACCCGGACGATCATAATTTACTGACTTATGATATAACATCTGGTTTAAACCATTTACAAAATACCTGAAATTGTCAATGTTTCTTTGTTAATATCGCACTTGGTATTCGGGGTATTAAAGCTTTCGCTTTCCGAGCGAGAATACACGTCCGTCTAATTTATCCCACCAAACAGTATGCCGCAAATTACGCTCACACTTCAGTGGATCGATCATTAAACAGTCGCCATTAAAACACATGCGTGTGTTGCACGAATCGCCCAACGGAGCGCTGAGAGGCGAGATAAGATTAGCATATTCGTAGGGGTCGGTAAACGGATTCTGACATTAATTGTTAAAGAAGCCCTTAATATTGCCTTTTTAGTGGTGAAAAACGTTGGAACAGATGGACCTTTTCGGGTGTAAGGTCGTATTTTACTATGGATTTATTCCCCTTCGAGGAAACTTTGAGTGGAAAATGGCGCAATGCAAGTATTTTACCTCATCTAACTAGAAGAGGTATGTTTGCCAGCGCGTAAAGTGCACAACCTTGCATAATTTTAACACTGGGGGAAAAAATTAGAAAGACGTCATTCTTACTCGGAAAGGGAAACCTTATCTCATACCAAATATCAAAGAAATGATGATAATTTCAGATACGTTTCTTGATTTTCAGTCATAACTTAAACTTAGGCCACCTGCAAACAAATGCTGTAACTCGCTAGAAGCAGCAATAACAGTTACTGGTCAGCGATCTCTGTTGAATATTAGCTTCTCCAGTTGCAGGGTGGGAACTTCAACGCAGACAGACACAATAAAGGCTACAGCATAACTAATAGTGATTGCAGCAGCGAAGTAATACGCCTAGGATAGAAACAAAGCAATAATTAACAATTAAGAACAATGTGATTTTGTAGTGGACAGCAGGATAACCATTGTCAAAGCCCCAGACAGAGGAAAATAAAGGCTTTACCTCGGTGTAAGAACCTGTGGAACTCTGGGATGACGTCAAACAAAGCATACAAATCACTTTAAACAAAAGCGTACAGCAAAACAATAGCTTAGAAAACAAAGAGAACCTTGTCAGGTTCTTCCATCGAGATAAACCCAAGTAAGTGATCTGTAAGACAAATCATAACAATTATTGGATGAGGGTGAGCATGATATACAGCGAGAATTATGTAAGAGCGAGGTTTGTTGTCACACAAATAACACAAGCTAGGCCTTTTTAACTCGTGAAGAAGCGTAGCGTTGAAACTTAGGGTAAACAAACGTGCTGCCTGGTCTCCTTGTGGACATTCCTTCTTTCCAGTTCTTTCTTCACAAAGTGAAACACATCGTACATGCAGGGAATCTCTAGTCCTCCTCTCTGCACCCAAACGTCTTCCGGTGCACTCCTTGATTGTCCAGAAATCTTTCATGTAATATAATTTGAGGCACTCCTGACTACTTGGTCTGGGGATGACACTAAGGTAGTTTAAGCCATTACTATCAGGGGAAGCGTTACTTTCGGGTAGCCCTTACTTTCAGGGGCGGCTGCATTCGGAATTCTACGGTACTACTGTTTTACTTTACATACAGCAAACAACACAGTCTGGTTTATAATGTGATACCACATCCTGATTTCAAAAGCTTACCAAGTGAAGATCCGAGTAGGCCAAGACAGTCTCAAATGATCCGAAAAATGCAAAAAGTACAATAGGATGTACGAGGTAGGCTGTGTAGGTGAGGCGGCTAAGAGGAATCCAGAAAGGTGCAGATAAAATCTTGTTTACCAAACCTGTTAAAAAGGAAAATGCACCCCTCTGTTATGATAAAAGCATAAATGACACAAAAGCGTTTTCGATAATGACCTTATTAGTAATAAGAACATGAAATAACGTGACTACAGTCTATGAATAATAAAATAATTGTATTTTAAAAATGGAAAATGGTGCGCTGGCAGACATTTGTGGGAGAGAAAAAGAGAGCGAGCAATCCTTCCTTACTTCAAGACCAGGATCTCTGGGAATTGCAATGGGCTGTTTTGCTTCCAAAACAAGCAGAGTTTGCGGTGGTTTTCAAAGCAGAGAGATCAAGATGAGTACAAATAGCTTCACTGGGTTGATGAACTCTAGCAAAGTTTAAAGCTAATCTTTGACACACAAGAGCTTGTTTCTAAAAAAGATCAACTCATGGGAATGAGAAATTGTCATTACCCATCAGCACCTAGTGCACGTGACAAAGAAATAAAAACAAATATTTCGTTTGCCACTTGGGTCACTATGCTCTATGAAGTGAGATGAAGGAGAAAAGATAGCAGATGGATGGATGGAAAAGATAGCAGAAGTAGTACAGTAGGCACCGGTTAGAGCCCTTTTTTGGGCATGAATCTCATTAAAGAAGACAGGAATAAATTAAGTAGGTGACGTCAAAGGAGGGAAATAAAATTGTGGAGGAGGGAAACTAAAATTTTGAAGGAGGAAATAGAGGCCGTGATGAAAAAACTAGGATACTGTTGACTTGAAGAAATTAATATGAGAGGAAAAACGTTTGTCTGTTGAAATAAAATTTTCACTTAAAATTTGTGCTTTTGGTTGGTTTGTTGGCGCCATCATTAATATGCACAATTTATGAAACAGTTAACCAAAAATAGTTTTCTATCGTTAAAGAACAATGTTTGTCTGCAATAACAATGCAAGCGGCATGAAAATGGAAGCTTGCACAAGAACGTCACGGTTCAGTGATTTTCATTAGCAAATGAGATGCGAGTTGGCGCTTGCTAGTAAATAAAACTTTTATAGGCTTCAGAACAATGAAATTACACTATGACATCACCGATCCAAAAATAACTAAGACCTGTCAAACCGGTTATACCAATCAAGACCGCCACAAGCTAAAAATAGAACCTGACGTGATTGACTAACCTGTCAAACCGGTTACACGCTAATAAGAATCCCCCTCATTTTATTCATGAGATAAAGACAATAGCCTATGACGTCACCTACGTAATTTATTCCTGCCCTCTTTAATGAGATTCCTGACCAGCAAAGGGGTCTAACCGGTGCCTACTATATTACTAGCAGACGAGATGGTGATGAAGTCTTTACGGACTTGCGGCAATGCTTTACACAACAGTCAGAAGGGGATGCGATAACTACATGGATGACAACGTGCTCGAGACGGAGAGAGAAGGCAAGGGTGATGGCAATCGAGTAAACTTTTTCGAACTTTTTTTGCAGTGTTTTAAAATCTTAACAGCTGACCTGGCTACTACATTACGTATGGAACTCTTTTGCTTAGTGAAAAGATAAGCCAAACAAGAAAACCTGTGGTTTATCAAAGACGGCCCTTACAAGTTGAAGTTAGTTTGTGAGCCACTAGAATTAAATGTTCTACAGCTCTCATATTGTCAATATCAAAAATGCTATGCATTTTATGAATTGTGTTACCTGTATTACCTCTTCCAGTTTACGTGATTATTTTCTTGTGGAAAGGTCATTCCTAACTTACTCGGTTGAAGTTGTTATGTAATGTTATCCATTTAAGTTAAGAGCATTTTCTAGAAAGTTCAAGTGTTTCCACTTGACATTTGTAATCGTGATTTTAAAACAACATTTCGTCTGATTGTGTTAGATCAGTCCTGAGAACTCGTTCGGCAACATAACACGGTGTCAGTAAAATTTTCCATGAATTGGTACCTCTTCGCAACAGTTTTCTTTACTGTCGTCCTCTACCAAGTTTTTGCAATGATGCCAACAGACAGCAAACGTGCAGTTATTTTCAACAACAGACAATTTGCTGTCTAATACTAAAAAAAATTACAAATGTTTTGCTCTAGAATTTGGGTTTAAAAAGTTATCAAATTGTTATTTCTTATTGTTTACACTTTCATGCTCTATTTTTTACATTAACAGGTTTAATTATAGAAAACCATTCAATTCTACGCGTTTGATTCCGGACACCTTCCGACAAGTAGTTAAATAGATATATCGGTAACTCAATCTTATAAAGTTATAAAGATTAACAAGACACGCAAACACAACCAAAACCGCTAAACGATTTCTGTCAACACTGAGGATGAAATCCTCAACTATGACATTGTAGTCAAATCACCGATATGAAATCCTACATACGAATGACGAACAAACTACACTGCAAATCGTTGAAGACACACTAAACCAACGAGTGGATCCGTTCGGATAGCTCGCAGTTGTTGTTGTTGCTGTTTTTTAAGATGTACTACTGTTTTGTCCTCGCTGTTTTTGTTTAATAGGTTATCAGGGGCAGGATTTGGTTGTATGGTAGAGAGCGTCACTCGTGGACGAGGTATCCGGCAGTTCAAAGAATAACGGGGAAACCAGAGAGACCAGGATTGACGGGTCTAGGAAAAGTAATCCAGCATTTAAAAAGAAATATTCTATCATAAGTCTGGAAAATCGCTTCTTTTTTTCGTAATAATAGAATGAATGTGGAAGACTATTTACAATGTTGAAGAGAAACAGACGTTCGGCTAGTTTGTGCGTGTATAAGTTGTTTGAGTTTATTAAAAACTCGAGACTGACAATTATACTTTCGTGTCATTCTACTAATTGAATTTTAGCTTTTCGTGCATGGAAAATCTTTCACGAATTAGATCATTTTAGTTTTTTTTTGCCTTAAGTAACTTTTCTAGTGATCATCAGAGAACAAACATCATTTGGAAAGTTCAGAATCACGTTACATCGTCAGGTCAACGTCATAACCACGAAGCAAGCCGTACAAAACTAAACTGACATGAACTACAGAAACAAAACACTTCAGTAATGGTCGATTCTGGAAAACTCAATAACAGGAACGAGTCAGGTCTCTTCAGGTAAATGAATCCAGTTCTAACTAAGGCTTTATTTAAACCATTGGTCGTGAAAAATTGACGAACATTAACAAATTTTAATACCTGTGAAGTTGAACCCGATGGTATTGGCATCAACCAATTTCTGTTAGTCTGGTTCATTTTCCTTTTTTATCCGGTAATGAACTGAACTGAATTTCATAAAGAGATTGGTAAGCTGCTCAATTACTTCGGACAATTCAAAATAAAAGCAGTTATAGTTGGAAGGGCTGTTACAAATAGAACAATGGTGTAAGATACGCTAATAAGAACCGACGTCAACCCAGTGCTATGAACAAGGGCCCTGTATAAACTATTCAGGACATGTACCTACCTCCAAAGCCACGGTGGCAAGCGTAAATAACCCAGGCTAGAGCCAGTCCCCAGGCGAAACGGCTGAATGTTCCGTACATGACATTCTCCAATTTGGTAAAGGGCACGCGATTCTTTTTGTAACTCTTGTACGGTCCATACACAACAGACAATGCCAAGATTATAGCAACGCACCAGCCAACAAGCATAAGAATCTTAAAAGAAATCAAATTCATCAAATGATTTAGATTTTTGATAAAGAGAGAAAGAATGACGGCAAATTTTAAGGTCGGTCATGAAATACTAACGTGTGATATTCAGCATGTCAGGAGCAAGAGACAAAGAAAAAATCTGAGTCCCGGACTGGTATTCCACTGGTATTTGTAGTACACAAGTCGGTAACTCTAAGGAGACTCTAGCTTCTGGCTAGTTAGGTCGTAGTTACTAGGATCATGGGTTCGATTTTCGAATGCAACCTAAATTTTTTTTTGTCTTACCCTGGTGACATGCTGAATATTACATCTGCATTATTTCATTAATTTTACAACCAGGGGTCTGGGACCAAATCGAAGTTATTACAGAAATTCGTGAATAACAAAGAAATGGTCTGAGAAAGAACATATCAGAGTAATTAGCCAAATGATAATTTTTCACAAATAGAGAAAATCACATACATACTTTTTGTCCTTTCGTTTGACTGATAAGATCCAGACTTGGCAGGGTTACCAGTTATCAGTTGATAGGCAGAAATTGTAATCAAACAGTTCGTTCCCAGTTCTCTAGCCTAAAAAGGTCCATGTCATTTTCTTGTGATGTCGACATTCCATAGAACACTGCTTTTCTTTTCTGGGATATCATCATAATTTAAACACACGACATTTTAATTCCCCAGTTGATCTACCCCTACAGTATATGTTAATGAAATATTACAAAAACAACTCGTGTTTTCAAGCAAAACAAAACGAACATGCAGCATAACAATGTACTGGAATGGATGATCTTCAAACGTCATACCTCTGGCCAAGTTCTTCGAAAGCCGACTAAACTGTACCCTGTTAAGCGGGTAACCCATGATTAATTACTTATTCCTAGGATAACTCATCGAGGGAAAAAAGGCGTTCCTAAAAGTACAGTCAATCCTCGGTTAAGTAACCCTCCGTTAATCTCTGCGAGAAAACGACCGAGCCCAAAAATAAAACTTTACTCCAGACGATACCTGTTGAAGTCTATCTATACTGTGACATGAATTTTGTAATCAAGCTTACATTTGATGTGGTAGACTTCTGATTCCGCGCCTTCAGAACCACCAAAAAACATTTTACACGTTAGACTTTCTTATCGGTAAAATTAAAGCTTAAATAATAGAGTGAACATGATACGTGGAGTGACAACTGGCTGAAAGAAAATAAAACGAAGAAATGTTCTCAAGTCGATTTACTGGGAAAAAAATATATTTCGGAGTTCTCCCAACCGGAGTCGAATCTATGACCTTCCACTGAGCCATGGGGGACTTCTGACGAGCTGGGCCAGAAAACTAGGTTGAAATGTGACACAGGCCTGTGAATAATATCAAATGATATGCTGAGTAATTCCTACCTCACTTTTGTTGTGTAGCGAAGCTTCCCTACTTAGGCTGTGTATACCCGTGGGGAGGTGGAAACATACAGGTAGGAATGTGAGTGGGCCAAATCGTTCAGAGTAAAGGTAAGATTTTAGTATTACTCATGAATATCAATTTTCCTACAGAAAATGACATTTATTTCGTAAACTTAGCCTAAGATCTAAAACGAATAGCAGAATATCCTGCAAGGAGGTGGGATAGTTACTGCCTGACTTCCTCACTGAGTCAGCATACAGAGGAACATGTGTTTCAGACTGCAAGGCTTGAGATAGGCTTATCCCAGAAAACAGTGTGAGTTCAGACACTCCAGAGTGGCCAGAAATGCAGTGGCCACTAAGACCAAAGAGGAACGACCACTGAAGCGGGAAGTTACAACTAACACTCCAGGAGCCTGGAGGCTTACTCCAGACCAAAAAACACAAGATAAAACCCAAAAAATACAACTTTCACATACATCCACCCAGCTGAAGACCTGAAAACTAATTTAAAACCTCGAACAAGTCACGGGGCAAACAACATGCACAATTCCAAAAACCTCAAAAGTCAATAGCCACCTGTGGTTTAGGGAACCGAGATGATGGATCTCCTCGGAAAATCCTGACATGACACGCAGCTAAAAGCTGGTAGAGGTGGTTTCGTTGTTCCAGTAGGCAGCCTTAAAATATCTTCAACTAGAGCAGATTTGAAAGCTGCCCAAGATGTGGCCATAGCTCTCACTTCATGGACAGAAATTTTCCACAAGACCTCGGATGAACTGTGAGATACCTGCAGAGGTGTAAACTTGCCTGACCACTAGCTTTATCCATCTTGATATGAAATCTGGCTGGAGTCTGTTGTCTCCTTGAGCAAGCTTGTACGGTTAGAACATGCGAAAGCAATTGCCTCCCCTGGCTTCAGTGCACTTCAAATAATATAGTAGTGCACGCAATGGACAGTTTGCTGTCAGGCTCCTCCTGGCTTGCGATAAATGAGCGTAAAGATTTTATCACCACTAAAGGATTTGATTCCAGCCTCTGATTCTTGCCAATAAATGCTGAGTTTGTGACGATTGTCTCATCTGCCTTGTGTCAACCGAACCTTTGGGACCCTGGCAGGTCGGGCTGCTGTGGGTATGGCTAAAGTGAAAAGGCATGAAGGCAGCTTACCTGTTTGGTAGATGCAAGTGCTACTAAAAGACTGTCTTCCGTGTGAGAAACTTCACTGCACAAAAGTCCGTAGGAGGTCAAGGAAGGCCTGGAGAACCCAAGCCAAATTCCACTGAGGAATGATCTTGGGTGACCTAGGTCGCTCTTTGTCAAATGCTAGCGATAGCGACAACAGAATTGGGTCTGTACCAGGATTCCAGCTCCCCTGTAACCGAAATGCTGACTACTGGCCGACCTGCAGTCCTTTCCCCTTGTTTAATGTTGAATCACACAAAAACGCACCAGTTTTCTTTTGGTTTTCATTTGTTTTGAAACAACATTGCTAAGGTGGGGGAGGGAGGTAGACACTGCTCAGCAGATGGTGTTTTAACATTCCGGCAGTGATTGTATAGTCGTGACAGGGCTTAAATTTCAAGTCACGGCATGAGGGTTTCTGCAATGATCACGAATCTTCGCTTTATTTCTTTCACCTTTGGGTGTGGTTATGTGCAAAACATTGAACACGTGCAATTTTAAATCTATCCAAGAAACAGACGCTTTTCTCGCAAACATAACGGGAAAAGTACTTTAACAACCTGGATTGATAAACCGGAATTTCGTAAGGAGCAAAAATGGTTTTTAAAGGTTATATACCTGCAGATATTAGAGCATCAGTTTTTCAACTGAGACGAAATACTGACATAGTATCCGTCAAATTGCAAAAGTCTGTGGTATTTCACCGGCTACAGCTACAAGGGTTTGTAAAAGTCTGTATTCAAAGAATATTACATTGCTGTCGTCGAGGTGGCCGGCCTAAAAACTATCAGCGAGGCAAGAGAGAATACTGATGCGGAATTTACTCAAATTGAGAAACGAAAATCCCGGCTTTTCAGTGAAAGATTTGATGACGGAGTGTGGCGTGAGCTTAAGAGAGGTTTCAGAAAGGACTGTTAGTCGTTTACTACAGCGAAACGAGTATTTTTACTTCCAAACAAGGAAAAAGGACTGTTGACTAAAACTGATTTGTGCGAACGCGTGCGATTTGCCAAGTTGATGAACACCGTCTATGGTCGTGATGTTTGGACCAAACAAATTGCGTTTTATTTGGACGGAGTATCGTTCGCATTCAAGACCAATCCACTCGAAGCAGCACGAGCACCCAAAGCAAGAATCTGGAGAAAGCTTGGCGAACGTTTATCGTTTGGATGCACAGCAAAAGGGAGGAAAGAAGGAACTGGCGGTAAACTGCTGAAATTGTTTGTTGGAATAACGTATAACGAGGGCGTTGTATTGTGTGAGCCACATGAGCACCTATCAGGAACTTCATTTGCTGCCTTTATTGAAAAGCATTTTAACCCAACATTTACTAAAGCCAATAAGAATGGCAGTAGGCTATGCGTTCAAGATAATGATCCCTCGCAAAGCTCGAGACTCGCAAAAAATGCGATAAAAGATTGTAACTGTGATACGTCGCTTATTGTGCTACCTTGTCGAATCCCAGACCTTTCTCCGCCGAAGAACTTTTTTCATTTAGTACGATGTAAGCTGAAAAAAGATGCGTTAAGCCTGAACATCACTAAAGAAACATATCAAGAGTTCAAGCAAAGGGTGATCCACACAATTTATAGTATTTCGGTTGAAAACATTAAAGAGCCAGTGTCACCCAAAGTGCTTTGCGCAGCGAGGAACACTTTTAATATATGAAAAATCCGCCATTTTCTTGATTGTTGTGAAGTCTGATTTGTATCTTCTTCCATCGCTGCCGTTAGCGATCCGAAAGCACTAGTGTGAAATTTGACTTGACATTTAAGTGCCGTCGTATCGATTTCGTTGCATATTTCCGAATTCTGAAGCGTTTTCGCGATGGGGAAGGAGATCTTTAAATTGGATACTTCGTAGGGTTCAGGAAAGCTGAGGCGAAGGCCAAGTCTTCTGCGCTCTGCCAAAGTTGTACGGCTGAAGGAGCCTGTTCGTTGCCGGATGAAAACAGAAGGAACGTTAACTTACATCGTGGTCACAAAATAGCAGTAGCTACGGGCCTGCTCCAAAGTAATGCTTGTGGTGTTTTGCTTAATTATTCCTTGTGTTCACTCTCTGTTTATGTTTTATGTTTACAAAAAGTGTAAGTAACTATTCTGGTTTTGCGATTGATGCGATCGATCGCGAGATCAATCGATCGGACTGTAATATATTCATGTACACGCATTGACTGCGAAGTCAGATCTTGAGTAGTTTTCTCCAGTGACATCTTACTACTTGTTTTTGTTTTATTAACCGGCCGTCGCTATGGCGACCGCCGGTTTATAAAATGGGCACGGTTTTGTGGTCATGGTCAGTTGGCTTAACATACGAACAAAGTGCTGTAAAGCTTGTGGTATGGGTACTCAAGAGCGGTATTGACTGGCGAAAAATGTCTGATTGGTTGACGCGCGACCACGTGATCACGCTCTTGAATTCAAGATGGCTACCAAAATATTTCTTGGAGTTCTTTCTTTCTCGTGGCGGG
>Ga0126336_10001806_pt1 | contig 11654 bp, 6 predicted proteins | sample SidCmetagenome_FD_92530 | JGI IMG/M metagenome (GOLD analysis project Ga0126336, IMG submission 92530) | Coral microbial communities from El Islote,Puerto Morelos, Mexico - Siderastrea C C metagenome | ecosystem: Host-associated > Invertebrates > Cnidaria > Coral | place: El Islote,Puerto... | reverse complement strand
TAAAAAATGAATCATGATTTACGTGAAAACGCTCTTACAGATTTTTCCCTAATTTCGCATACAAGTTGCGTAGGTTGAGTAGTTCAAATAGTTCAAGTTTCGTTATAAAGTGTCTGACTAGTTTTCGAGATTTTCGACGTTTTTTAAAATGAGGGGTTGTCCATTACCGTTGCTATGGTGGCAGCTGTTGCTAGGAAACCAGTGAGAAAATAAACTTTGATCATTTGTTAAGAAGGTGGTGTAGTATCAAGGAAATCGAAGTTTATCTTCTATGCGAAATTTTGACTTCAAAAGATACACTCCAAGGCCAAAAAAACTGTTGCGAGCCTCCTTAAGTCGCCGCAGCCCCAACTTATGGGCTAGTCAATCCGGTTTTCTATCGTCAAACCCTTTCTTTCCCTGCACGCATTAATTTTGTTGATAAAGTGAAGGTCAAAACTGAGCCTACTGTACCAAAGCAAAGTGGCGTTCAAGTGTTGAAAGAGATTGCGGTGCCTTTGCACTTGGATATTCGTCCAAGTGTGCGAGCTACTTGTGTGAGGTTGAGTTCGAATCTGTGTTTGACGAGGATTTTTTTCGAGAGTAAGTTTGATAGAATAGAACAATTACAGTCGAGCAAAGTGAAGCGTACCCCATGGAATACAAATTTGAAGTTGATTATTGCAATATTGATTTCATGATTTGTTTCAGTAACCTGCTTTCCAAATGAGGAATGAAATATTCAGGGGCACCTAACGGTTCGTTTCGGGGAATATCTGTTCGGAAGGCCTAAATCGCCTGAGATATTGAGTTTAAAATTTCAGTGGAAACTAGAGATTTCTTCGGCGAAACATCACCTCGGACGTTCGTAACAATAGGACTTATTAGTTCCTACTGTTTTTGGAGGGACAGGTATGTCGGTTAGAGTGCAAAATAAGGTCAGCTAGCAAATTCGGAGAGCCATCAGCAGCTCAGAAATTCGGCGGTTAGGATTCTGTTTCCTAAGATTTTCTGCGGCCTAAATTTTCAGCTAGAAAAGCCGAACAGATCAATCTGTATTAGTTTACACAAATATGCCTTTAAAAAGCTCTGAAACAATCTAAGAAAGCAGAAAATGATATTTCATGTATTTTGCTAAAATTTTCTCGTTGGGTGCCCCTGAATATTCAAACTAAAACTCGATCCCGTACTCGATTTTGATTCGACTGATTTATGCGACAGGCATGTTGGAATTTGACAGGTTTCCCGATTTGCATAAACCGCTCTTAACGTATTCTCACATTGTTTAATTTTTACTTCTGCTTTTCTAATGCAATCACCTCCTTTCAGTCCCATCAAAACGCTCTAAGTTTTTTCCGTGTTCTGATGCTTCAAAAAGCTGATAGTGGAGAGAAAAGAAGAGAAACGTTTTAAAATCAGATGACCTTTGGTATACAGTTCGAAGAAACCTGTCAAATTCCTACGTGCCCGAGGCATGATCTCATGCATTCGTTCAAATTGTATCCAAGCAATAACAAGCACATGCTCAATAAAGACTTGACTCGATTTCTGCAGTCTTTCTTTTCTCTCGCGGAGTTTAGGCAAGGCTTTGCTCGCAGGGTGGGCGAAAGGGTTTAGCATCTGCGAAAGCGATGAAAAACACTACTAACAGCCAGATGCATATACACAACGACAACTTAGAATACATTCCAGCAAGCCATTACGCCACTCGATAAACACGAGGCGAAAGGCTATAGCCTCTGCGAAAGCAAAAAACCGCATACAGTCAGATGCACCAACATTACAATCAAAAATGCCACTACGCCGCTCGAAAGCTGGAGAAAGTCAAGTTGAAAGGCTACGGCATCTGCGAAAGCCATAGAGCACTACAACGAGATGCACAAACATAAAAACACAGTTGGAAAAACAGGGCGCTATGCCTCTCGAAAGACTTGAGGGAAAAAGCCAGAACTGCAAAAGCCTAAAATAAAATACTAAAGCAGTACAAACAATAAAAATTTTGAAAAGCCGATACTGACGCAAACGTTAACGCTGCCCGAAAACAACTAGAGGCGAAAAGGTACCGTATGAGCAAAAGGTAAAGGGCACCACTTGGCAAATAACCGCAAATAAACTGCTACACATGAAGCAAAAACAAATGCTAACAAACAACTATAGCTAAAACACAGCAGACCAAAAACAGAGAAAAAAAAACGCTGAAACTGCATTCTTGATAGCTATAGCGTCGCTAGAAAGCTCGACCAACAAAAGCACGTGGAGGGGAAAGCATCAAAACGCAATAAAAAACAATAACATCAAACCTGTGCCTTCCATAAGGATAAAGAAAAGAGAAATACCTCTCAAACCTGGGGTTGCTGGTTAGCAACTTCAGCGCCAGGCTCTGGAGGAGGTTTATTTGGTACGGCTGGAATAGCTGCCTGAGCTTCTACAACTCTCGCTTGAGGGCGTTGAGGAGCGTCCGCCATATTGGTTGCCTGAAGGCTCGAAATGCGCCGTGTTGTTGTGAGCAGATCTCTTATATACGCGCTGCATGAGACCGCTGACAGTAGTACGCCCAAAGAGGTTTCCTCAGAGTTCCGCACTGATGAGCTGGCGGGGTCATATGACATGACAATTATGTCAGGTTTTCAAACGGTGGCCATCTTGGATCCGCTATCTTGGATTTCTTGATCGCCAAAGTTCATAAAAAAATAATTTAAATGAATACAAGAATAAGAAAATGATAGAAAAATGTAAAACGTACTTCCAAAAAGATATAATTTTAATGAAAAGGTGAAAATTCTGAAAATGCGGTCTGTCATAAAGTGATTGCCATGTTTACGTCTAACTTGATTGGACAAGCACTTGCTATGCCAAATTGTTGCCAGATAAATTTTAGGACAAGTCACCAAATTTGGTGGCTTTATGAGCTTGCTTACACACGTCCAAAGTCATGAAATGAGCGTCATTCTTGCATAATAGGACCAGTAGTGCCTGGGTAAATCATTGATATGTGAATAACTTAGTTGTGCGTCGTGAATATGAAAAATAAACACAACAGGCTTGCCCAATCTTGCCCACTCTCTACCAACATTTATTAATCCTGAAGCTGTTAATGTATCACACTGTATCACTTTTTAAGTAGAGTTTCCTTGAGTTTAGAATATTTATTTCACTAAATATCTCTACTCAACGCAACCCCAACATGAAATTAATATAACTCGGCTTGTTCTGGCATGAGCTGCCCAGGAACCTGCTATAAGAAAGCATGGAGCGATTGTTGAAAGTGCTCTTTAAAAGTTACCTCGACTGGTTGGGGAACCCGAGCGAAATTTACAAACTCAATGAAGGGAAAAACCAGGCTCTCCTCCTGAGTACTGATCTTTTCAGAAACTCACTTCTTTTCTACTTGAATCCTTACAATTTGAGCAAGGGCTTAACGAGAAAGGAAAATTACTGAAAGCTTGGATTTGACCGCAGATTCAAGCTAACTAGGAAACGCCAAGCGTTGTGGCTACGAAATAGCAGGAGATCTCAAAAGAAGAATTGCTGTCGTAAACCAAAGAAAGACGACTCCTCAAACTGTCGAACGAAAACTTGACCTCAACTCGGCAGGTGAAATCAAGCATCAACACAAACCGAAACCGCGGAAAAGGCTGTCAACATTGAAGACCGAGAGCCTCGAGGCCGATGCCGACGGATGTTACTAAAACAGGGAGTGGGGAATGGGGAATGGGGAATGGGGAATGGGAAATAGGAATTAGCGGTCAGCGGTAATTCCTAAAAAATTAAGTTCGAGTCTGCGCAGTACGGCAAAGAGATGAGGACTGCACGTGGTACACCAACCTGTCGATAACGATGTAAAAACATTATCGTCACTCACATTACCTGCAAATCAGCAGTTTTGGTTAATTTTGATAAACAGAAACTCAATAATTCCAAATACTCGGGAAAAACTGACAGATAAATATTCTTACCTTCCATCTTTCGCTTACCCACTCTCTTCCCCAGAGCTACGCGACTGTTTTTAAATTACGTCTCATGTAGCTCTGGTAACAGCCAAAACTTTATTTTGTTTTTTGATTGGCCGATTCAAACTGTATGCCCAATAACGTTAAAAGTTTTTGGCTTCTACGCATAACGTTTTATTTCTGATTGAATTAATCAGGGCATTAATTAATATGTTGACTTGGTCAAATTCCACGCAAAGAATGTGGCTAAGGGCAGACTAAGCGATCAAATTTTGCTGTTTGGTTAAGCACGTAAGAATTCAAAGTGTTAGAGATTGTCGCTAAATGCCAGCGATTCTTTCCTCGCTACAGCATTCTCTACAAAACTACAGCTTGTCCGTAAATAAATTTACATGTAACTGTCTCATCAACTTTTGTAATGACCTCTTGATGTCGATGCTTAAAAACGTGGGCGCCAAATGCTTCTGGAAATTGTCGATGGGGTAAAACGTAATACAGTGGAGCGTTTAGTGGCGAAACGATAAGTACACAGTTGACACTCTCACTCAACAGAAACCAGACGAATGTAGTAAAATAACTGTACAATTCAGTATAACGCAAAGCAATACCCTTATCCAGGTAAGATACAAATCCAAAACCCGTGAGCAAAATGCAGGGACAATCCTTTCTCTGAACAACTACGGCATGAAGGGCAGCTTCTTAACTTTGTCCCTTTTAAAGCTCCAGGTTTTCCGCTAATTGCAGGAGATTTAGAGGATCCCCAACAGCTTTTAGTGGATCTAACACCATAAATCGATCGATAGGAATTCAAATTTCTCGGTTGTTGCCAGAATTGTCATGCCCAGAGCTCCATGGACGAAAATAGAGCAGGCGCAATAGCACCTTAACGAATTAGACATGCGCTACCGGATGTCGTGAATTTCACGACATCCGGTAATGGCTGATACCAGAGCCCTACGATCCCACCACTGACCGAACAGATCGTAGGCTCTGGGAACAAGAATGTCGTCTCTTTGCCGTACTTAGACTACGAGCAGTCTCTCTTTCCGCTCAGGGAGAGTCGAGGGAAACGATCCAAACAAGCGAGTGGGTGCGAAAATCGCCTGCGGCGTTGGAACGTGACGCGGGTGTCGAGCCCGCGAGTGTAGTGAGCCGGAAAGAGAGACTACAGACTAAGCCCCAGCGGTTGAATTATGCGTTGCTCTCACAACGCAAGACTCTCATTGGCTCTTTCTCGGAGATCTGTCAACGCTCCCTGGAGACTTTTCAACACTTGCGCTAGCGAGATTATCCATGCGGGTTTAGTCAAATTTCTTGAAATACGTTAGGATTACTAAAACTGGAGCAAAAGCAAGGAGTAGAAGCGCTTCCGTCGGGACGTGATGCTGTCGCCATTGTGCCGAGATCGGCACAGACGTCAGTGAATACGAATGTGGCTTGGTGATTTAGCATATACACCGTACAATTCAGTGACAGTTGAAAGCAGAAAACCAGGGGTGCTTGAAAGACATTTCAGAAGGAAAGTTTAAAATGATCTTCAATTCTGCCACCCGAATAACGAAATCGTTAATAGAGGGCTTTTAAGCTGGTCTTCCTACAATTTTCTTCAGCATTAAATTCGAGATCCCTCTCACAAAGCCCGGCGATAAGAGCGTTTCTCCTCCTGTTTACAATTGATGTTTTGAGGCAACATGTCCCGCGGTTTAGCGATGATATGACAAAGCGACAGAAGGATAAGAGGAGGAATTCTATTGCACTTGCTTAATTGGATTAAAAGATGATACGAAATGGACACTTAAAAATCACTCGGCCATGAAAGGTAATCCGCTGTGCCTTAGTCTGTAGTCTCTCTTTCCGGCTCACTACACCAGCGGCTCGACACCCGTGTCACGTTTTAACACGGCAGGTGTTTTTGCGCTCGCTCGCTTGTTCGTTTACCTCGACTGTCCCTGAGCGGAAAGAGAGACTGCTCGTAGTCTATGCCGTACTGCGCAAACTCCACTTATTTTTTTAGATATTACCACTGACCACTATTTCCCATTCCCCATTCCCCATTCCCCATTCCTCGTTTCCGATTCCCGATTCCCGATTCCCCATTCCCATTCCCCATTCCCATTCCCCATTCCCCATTCCCCATTCCCCATTCTCCGTTTCAGTAACATCAGATGCCGACCAGTGTTTCAAAGACAACAAGCTTGGAGTTGTGAAAAGCATTTCCGAGAAAGATTACACTTTCCATGCAATGAGACTTATAGACTCTGTGAATGAAGAACTTAAACTGTGTTGTTAGAAGTTTAACCTTTTGTGTAATTATGCAGGCTTTATTTACAACTCTCGCCGCATAAATTATCTATTGCAGTATTTGTATGCATTGGTATATCTCGTTTTATTTATGATTGTCTAAGACATAAAAGGTTGTGTTTTACGTATTAAAGATATCATAAACTCGAGGCGTCGCTTGTTGGAAACTTTATATTATATTTACCAACTCAACAAAGTTTACAAGTAGTGATATAGGTTATTTTTTTACTCCCCGTTACTGAATTTAAATTGAATTCCCTTTGAATTCCCCTATGCAGATTTGGTTTGTGCTACAATACGTCGTTAAAAGGCTGACGTCACAATTTGAGTTGTTACCATATCCAATGAGCGTCGTTTGTCTTTTCTCTGTTCACACTGATTGGTTCTCAAGCTTTTCCCGCCATTAGTTCGGTTCAGTCACTAGCTTTCGCGCCATTGTCTATTGAATATAAATGGGCCTTGTTACTGAATTCCCCTTGAATTCCCCTTCACTCCCTTAGCACTCTCCTACTCTCCTTTCACGCTTGGTTTGTAATCGTTTAAATAGACCCACCTTGTCGTACTGTTTGAAAAATGTCTCATCTTGATGGGCCAGTATCTCTCTCTTGTATGTAACACTGTAGAAAGACGGGGATTGATGGGATTGAGGGTAGCGGTTTACAGTTCCGCGAGGACAAACCCTTCTGGGATGGTTTTGTAATGCGATGCACGTTGCATGTAATTTTGCACTAGTCTACGGCCCAGCTCGCTTCAAACCGAACAAGATCAAAATATTTGTAGGTTCGACGAGAAAACTGAGAGACTCGTTATCACCCTTATCACTCAACACCTGTATTATTTCCTGGCGTGTCCATCGGTTGTCAACAAATAGATATCTGTAGGACCTCTCTGTTTCTTGGTAAGGTAGTACGATTCTTGTCACACATGCTATCGAGAACATAGATCAGTCATTTTTGAAATTAAAAAAAATTGTATGGGGTTCCACTTCTTAAGTGATGCATGAAATCTCTACTGGCATAACTCTTTGCTATGTTAACAATTTTCTTGAAACAACAATGTCCTTTTCCTTATATACGTTGTCGCAGAATGTTAAGCAAAAACGTCAAGGAAATTTTGAGAGAGAAGAATAAAATTGATATGCTTATTGATAATAGGAAGAAAGATAAAGCTCGCTCTTAAGATAAATGCAGACAATTAGAGAAGAAAAAGAGAAATGAGATACCTTAGCAGCTTGGTAACTTAATCCTTGAAACGAATATCTTCTTTGGTTCTCAGTTTCTGTTAACTTTCAAAGATTATAAAGACTAATTTTATGATGATTCAGGCATGCATAAATTTGACGTATCTTTCTAAGCACCCTGATATGGGTAATTTACAAAAAAATTTAGCTTTGGCTGACCCAGGTTTACCAAAACATAGTCCAAATTTCAGAAGGAAAAGAAAGGAATTATTTTACTGCTTTGCGTGAACAGATAGTTATCACAAACTTGGAATACCTTTTTTAGCCTTTCTATGTACGCTAGAAGACAAGTGATCCTGAACAAGTTTCGCTCACGTTTATAACATAAAGATATGGAATTTTTTTTAAGGTAATGTGAGCAAATTAAAGTACCTGTGGTTAGATTGTTATGTACTGCCGCTTAGATTACAATGGATATATATAGGAAAGGTCAGTATGGGAGTAGCTGTAAGTTTTTTTGCGGTTAGGCTGTAATTTCACAGTTGTATCTGTCATAGGATGGGTCAAAGTACCATTAGCACTTGTCTTGGCAATTGATTTTCCGTTGGTCGCGTAATCCCAGTCCAGCGCGCTCAGCAAAAAGATCCCATCCGCATGGGAGTTAGTGTTGTGTCGTTTTTTTTCAATTCGTGTAGTACTGGAATCTGCAGTAGAACCCAGTAACTCGAACTCGGATAACTCGAACTAAGTCCCATTTCTCTTGGATTTGACTCCAATTTTCAGTCATTTTTACTCGGTTGACTCGTACTCGGATAACTCGAATTCTGGCTCTTGCAACTCACCACGGATGCCCATTGAAATATTCCATTAGCTCTTCTTGTCGTGTAATCGGTAATATATAGATTTAGCCAAGCCTAAAAGCGGAGCTCCACATCTCTCTTTCATGCCTATTGGCCGATACAATACAGTAAATTTTAGTTGTGCGGTTATTCCCCAAGAGCTGAAAAACAGCAAGGGAAAACATGCGGACCGCTGAGGAAACTATGAGTTGGCTTATTTTCTTCTTCTTATTCTTCTTGTAGCATTCTTTCGAAAGCTAGCTTATTAAGTTCAAGAAGATTACTTGTAAAACTACAATTGCTAAAAAAACACCCACTTAAGTTGCTCCCGGTAGCGACTCGACACACTTCTCCATGCAAATGCACATTTCTCACTGATTCCAATGCATCCCTCTGGCTGTTTATTTCTGTTAACCATGAAACATTTCTCGAAATCTATCTTGCTAAAATAAATAGTATTTTCCCGGCATCAAATCGTTTACTGACAGAAATTACCCAAAAAAATGTTTTCGGAAACTTTCAAGCACACGTTTAATTATCAAGAGAAAATGGCACAAGTTTTTCAACCGCGAAGTATTAATCGGGCGCTTTCAATAACATACCCTGAACTAATTTTGGGAACCTTTTAGAGTCTCGTTTTAGACAAAATAGACTTAAACTGGGAAATTCTTTGCTTATAGTTACCTAAATAAAGATTTCATTTCGATCTGTAGCTAAAGACACACCGAAATGGCTTACCGGTTAAAATCAAAACGAACACGAAAACATACCACACTGAACTCACTTACTGAAACGGCTATTCTAAGTTTAGTCGCTAAATTGGGACAGAAATGTCGTTCACTTCAAATAAAGAAACCAAAAAATATAACAATATAAGGAAGATAAATTATTCCACAACTGAACAAAAGACATAAGGAGCTTTACACTAAGACTATGAACTTAAAAATGACGACAGAGCGACTCTTCAGGTGTTGAATACTAAATTACTAATTAGTCAAAACAACCCAATATGCGTTGCCGAAGAAAAACAACCTACATTGACAAAAACAACACAGACTCAGTCTAGAATAGTCACGATTTCCACTTTTCGAATACAATACACTAGAATTGCTCTAAGAAAAATATTGAAAATTACGCACTAAAGTTCATAAGTAAATTGAGCTTAATTAACTAAAGTTAAGCCTAAATATCAGATTGCTCACTAATGAAAATTCCTTAATGAACAAACACAGAAAAAGGGACAAGAAACCTTCAAAAACATGAAATGTCATTCACATACGAAGCACTTGTTTGCCTAGGAAAGCAAACTGCATTCAGTTTTCCCCTCGAGTGAAGTTACTCGCAATCCGGCAAACGGCAACTACAAGGTAATTTTACAGCTATTTTAAACAAGTTTTTAAAACATTTTTAGAAAATTAACGTAATTTACTAAACATGTAAGGTCGCTCAATTAAACAATTTTTACAATTTAAATCCACAATCAAATCTGTAATTCACTTTACCACTGAACTGAAAGAAGGACTTGAAAATCTAAACGAAAGTCGCCGGGTTCTTTCCAGGTCTCCTTATCTTTGAAAAAACAAAACAAAACAAAACAAAACGAAACAAAAAAAAAAACAAGTATGTCCGCGAACGAGGATTTCTTGCCTTGAAGCTCTCCAATATCTTCTATATGCGCCATCGCGATTGAAGCAATCCTTTCCTTTTCATGATAAACTGTTACAAGTCTTCATTCCAAGAAAGTTTTACAATTATCGTGTTGAAAATTGAGCGTGCGAGGAACCAGCCGCCATATTGTTTACTTCAGCTACAAGAAAAGATGGCATTCCGCCTCCCCCGGTAGGGTTGTCTTGGGTTTCCCCTCACCCTCCCCCAGAGTCTGTACGGACGGACGGACGTACGCTGACGTCAGAACCAAAATTTTTGGGATTAACGGGTTACCAAACTTGCTTACCCATGGTGCTCCGCTAAAAACACTAAAACTAACACTAAACAGCAATTTGATTTTAAGGTGATTCCCTTCAACTGCATTACGCATCCTTTCTGCGCATCATTTCTTGCGTGATTAGCGCGCGCACGAGCGCGCGCACCTTCGGAAATTTATAGGTTTTCCATGAAAGCTGAGCTGTTCAGAGAAATAAATGGTCGTTTTCTCCTAAACGACCTCGGTGACCCCCATTTTTTAATACATAAATTCAAATGGCATACGGTCTAGTACAATATATCGCGATTTGGAGAAAAGTTAAAAATTCTGCTTTGAGATATTTTTATTTAAATGCCGAAAAGAACACGTCTTTAGGTGCAGCAGGGTATGTACGCTCTCTGCAAATTTTTGATTTTATTTCATAATCGTGATTCCTGTTTAACTAAAATAGTATACAATACAAGATAATTGTCTGTTTTGTTGAACTGCTCCAATATTTCAATACCAGCAATGACTTTTCAAAGCAATTATAGTTCTCATTTCTGATTACTAGGGTTTCTCAGAAAACCTTGCGGGTCGTATAGTTGCTATTAATGTCTATCCATTTTGTGAGAACATAAGCACGGTGACCCCTATTTTTTATTGCAGTTTTGAAAGGTTCTAAACATAATTACCAACTGCACCAAGTTTTAGAAATTTTTTAATATTCCTTCTATTTCGATGGAATCACCTTAATTAGTGCAACGAACAGATCACGTATTTGACAGTCATTTCCCGATCTTATGATCTTGAGTGTGAGTTTCATTCACAGTACTGTGTTATCATAAGAATGCATAACCGTGTTACAGTTTCTGACGGGATAAGTTTAATTTGCACTGTACTGTGTACTGAAGTGCTGAAAAATCAGTAAACTATCAAATATTAACCTGAAAAATTGAATATTCAATCGACCCCGATAACTCGAACCCCCGCTGACTAGAACGGTGTTTCGTTTCCCTTCAGAGTTCGAGTTACCGGGTTCTACTCATACTCATACTTATACTCATACTCATACTCAAACTCATACTCATACTCATACTCATACTTATATTCATACTCATACTCATACTCATACTTATACTCATACTTATACTCATACTCATACTTATATTCATACTCATACTCATACTCATACTTATACTCATACTTATACTCATACTCATACTCATACTCATACTTATACTCATACTTATACTCATACTTATACTTATATTCATACTCATACTTATACTCATACTCATACTTATACTCATACTCATACTCATACTCATACTTATACTCATACTTATACTCATACTCATACTCATATTCATACTCATACTCATACTCATACTCATACTCATACTCATACTTATACTCATACTCATACTCATATTCATACTCATACTCATACTCATACTCATACTCATACTCATACTTATACTCATACTCATACTTATACT
>Ga0126336_10001805_pt1 | contig 11659 bp, 8 predicted proteins | sample SidCmetagenome_FD_92530 | JGI IMG/M metagenome (GOLD analysis project Ga0126336, IMG submission 92530) | Coral microbial communities from El Islote,Puerto Morelos, Mexico - Siderastrea C C metagenome | ecosystem: Host-associated > Invertebrates > Cnidaria > Coral | place: El Islote,Puerto... | reverse complement strand
CCATTTGAATTGGTAATATGGTCCCTGGGGATTTGAATAATGAGTATATAAAGAGAATACATGCCCCACCCATCTACTTCACTCGAGTCCGCGACAAGGTCGGTCATCTTGGATTGTCTTCAAACCCGACTCACTTTATGGCTGATGAACAGGATCCTCGTCCGGCACAAGCTGGAGAAGTTGCTCGAGTGGTTCCAAATGCTGTAGTTCAGCCAGCTCCAGGGGCTGTTCCAGATGCACCTGAGCAAGTACAGTAGCCGCCAACGCAAGTTGACGAGGTATTTCTTGAGTATTTTTTTGGTCGCTTTTGTTGGTAGCTCTATGTCTTCTTGAAGTTATTTTTCTATATTACTGGATTGGACTTTCGTGTGGGCGTTTTTTCCTTCTTTTTGCTATTTCCTTTTGAATTTTTAAGTTTTGAATCATTAAGTTTCATATCGAAGTAATTTTGAGTTTGAGCTACCCCTACTTGCCTGTGTGGTATGCAGTTAATTACTGAAACAATGCCTGTGTGGCTTGTTTGTGAGCATAAAGAATCGTTTTATAGATTGCCAGCAGTTTTAAATATTAATTGAACGTCTAACGCCAGTTATTCATTTTGCCCAGTTTGCCTGTGGGGCCGAGAATTTGTATGGAATTTTTGCCTGTGTGGCCGAGAAGGAGGTTTAACTTTTGCCTGTGTGGCCGAGAATGAAGTTTAACTTTTGCCTGTGTGGCCGAGAATGAAGTTTAACTCTTGCCAGTGTGGCTGAGAATGAAGTTTGTTTTTGCCTGCGTGGCCGAAAAAAATGAAATTTAACTTTTGCCTGTGTGGCTGGGAATGACATTTAACTTTTGCCTGGGTCGCCGAGAATGAAATTTGGCTCTCCTTTAGGTTTTTGCGTTTTCGATTTCGCACATATTTTTGTTGGTTCTTTTGGATTTTTGAATTTTTTGTTTTGTTGTGAGCTTCGTAACAAGGCATGATGTTCTCATTTTTGATTCGCTTCGGTGATGCGGAAACACCCCTGGGACTATTCATTTTGTTTTTACTCAACACAATTGATTCTTGGGTGTTCCAGTGATTGAGTATATGTGGTAAATATGCGTATTTGTGCTGAATTCGTAATGAGGTCTTGTTTTGTTTTAAGGATGGGCGTAATATTGAGGAGGTGTTGAGACGCATCAAAAAATTAGAAGACGCCCAAAAAGCTACTGTAGACTCCTCTTTAGAGGAAATCTGACACTTTTTGAAGACTGCCGTTTTCACGAAGGATAAGGCGCTGGATTTGTTGTTAAACCTCAATCTGGTAGCCAAAGAGACGAAGCACCCGAGAAGTGGTTTCTTTGAAGCGGTTCTTGGGACAATGAGGGACAGGACCACGGTGCCCGTTGGACAATTCAAGACATATTTGGAGGTCCTGTTGGGTGATAAAGTTCAGGAGAAGGTACTGGAGACGATTGCCAAAGTGGATAAGGCCGCGAGGGTGTCTTCGTCTTCTAGGGTGGCCCGCTCGGGCAACTTCACGAGGAATATTTGGGGTTGGGCCAATCGTACTTCAGTACAGGGCTTCTGTTGCCACCAATTTGGCCATTTCCAAGCCTATTGTCCTGCTTGTGGGAACCAAGGCGGTCCTGGGCCTTTATCTAAAATGTTTAAATTTTCTTCCGGACAAGACCAGAACAAATAGTTTTGCATGTGTATTGAAGAGAGCACATTAATAAAGATTAGACTGTGTCTTTGGTGGGTCTTAATAAACTCCTTTGGGATCCAAAGAAGGAAACTTCTAATCTACATATTAAATGAGACAAATTGTTTTGAATGCCTTTTTATTGAAAACATTAAAATAAGAATCATATCTCCTTGGGAGATGGGCCCTTTTAAGAATTATCGGTTTTCTGTCCTCTAGATTGGAGCGAGTAACTCCTGTCGTCCTACCGCATTTCTCGGTAGTCGATAGACGTTCTGTTTCCAGGCGTGTGCAGTTGCTCCCTCCTGATCGGGAAACCCAGGTCTTGCTGCTAAAATTCTACCATTTTATCATTCTTTTAGTGATTAGTTTTTCCATTTTCTTTCTGCCACTTCGTCGTAGATCCGACCGGGAAAGAAAAGAGGATTGCAGTTGTGTGAGAGTCAGTTTGTTCGCTTCAGAATGCAAGCTTTAACTACTTGTCCTAGAGAGACTGGTCGTGGGTTAATGTCAATGGGGTCCCCGTTCAGGAGGGAGAAAGTCTATCCTCAGGTTACTGGGAAGACGTGTTACTGTCTGGAATTGTTTCGGAAATTGAACTGCTAAGATTAAGAGATCCTAACGCCTTTGTTGCTGAGGGCATTCATGCTAATCCTACTGCGTGGGAGGTGATTTTAAGTGGTTACCCGGCGAAAGAGAGGCTCCTCAGTTGGATTCGTAACAAGGTGGACATCTTTGAATTTCGTGAACTCTTCTCTGGAGTCTATAAAAACTCGCAGTACTGCTCGGACCTGCTTCCCGCCAAACGCCTCCTCAACCATGGTTCTTGTGACAAATCAACGGACTTTATCTGTGAGGAAATCTTAAAACGCGTGTCCTCCGGCGCCGTTCGCGTTTGGGGTCGTGTGGGAATGGTCAGCCCTCCACACTTGATACTACCGCTGACCGTTGAGACAACGAAACCCAGACTGTGCGTGGATGCTAGGGTTTGAACCTCTGGATGAAAGATGCTCCTTTTTCTCTAGACAAGATTACTGATGTTCCGAGATATGTGTACCAGGGTTCTTATATGACTAAATGTGATGACAAGTCGGGGTACGATCACGTCCTTCTGACATCGGACTCGCAGGCGTATTTTGGCTTCGAGTGGGGTGGCCTTTGGTTCGTGTGTCGTCCTTTGCCGTTTGGTTGGAAGATCTCGCCATTTATCTACCACTCTATTGGCCTGGTAGTTTCTAGTTTCCTTCGTGATCAAGGGACACCTTGTTCCCTTTACATCGACGTCCGCCTGAACGGTGAGCTGCTGACCCAGTCCGGTCCTTGGTCGGTCTTGTATTCTGTTAGGCTTGAGGAATTCCGTTTCAAGGCGGCCCAGGCTTCCATTTTTGTTGTCCTGTCTGTTTTGGTCGGGCTTGGTTACACGATTGGGATAAGCAAGTCTGTGCTGCACCAAACCACTTCTTTGGAGTATATGGGTTTTGTAGTTGACTCTCAAAGGCAGTCGTTTCTGGTACCGCAACGAAAGATTATTTCTTGGGCTTCACTGCGAGAAGAGATCTTGGCTTGCCGTAAGTTTCTGGATGTTAAGACTTTGCAGCGCTTTCAGGGGAAATGTATTTCACTTTCCTTTGTGGTCCCTAGCCTGCAGCTAAGCTGTTTATTAGGGAGATGGCTCGTGCCATTTCGTCAGCCAGCTCCAATGGGCAAGTCTTCCTGTCGTCTGGTCTCAGAGAGGAAATAATTCATTGGCGGTTTTTGGACTCGTAGGAGGACCGCGTTCCTTGGAGGGACGAAAAGCACTCACGTCTTTCTGTTTCTTCGGACGCATCAAGCCATGGCTGAAGTGGTGTCCTCCATCCCTCATCGGGTGACCGAGTACTGGGTCACTACTGGTAGGAAAGCCAGACAAGCTTAAACAACTCCACAAAGGAGATGCTTGCTCTAGCCAACACCCTTGAGGCCCTCCTGCAGGATATATCTAATTGTAGAATCGACGCGTCTGTGGACAGTTGCGTATTAATCGGTACATGGGAAGGTGAAGGAAGTAAGAAGTCTCTAGAGTTTACAATGGCCACGAAACACCTATTCTCTGTCCTGACGGCTCGTAATATTCAACTGAACTTACGTATGTTCCGTCGGGCAACAATGAAGCTGACGGTCCTTCACGTCGAGTGTCGAGATCTGACTCCAGGTTGTCGAAGAAGGTGTGGGATCTTGTGGATAGGACATTCGGCGGTCAAGACGGACACTCGGTTGACCTCATGGCATTAGACTCTAACGCCATGTTAGGGAAAACAGGAGTCCCTCTACCGCACCTTTCTCCTCATCCTAGCCCGAAATCGATGGTAACGAATTTGTTCTGTCAGAATCTGCGCGAGATGGATTGCTCGTCCAACCCATATGTTTTTCCACCTTTTGGCTTGGTTGGCCCAGTCTCTATAGCTTCAGGATCTCCTTTACTATTGTCGTCCCAGGGTATCACCCACTACCCTTCTGGTGGCCAGAACTCATGCCTCGTTGCTCGACCAGGATTCTTTTGGGGACACCTGGTGACTTAGATGTCCTCATGGCACCGTCGAAATCGGGTTACAGGGCCATCCCTTGTCCTTACCCTCTGTGGGCCTGCAGAGTATCACGCTTCTCATGAAGTTGTTAAAGAGCTGGTTTTAGAAAGAGAAAAGATACAAACAGAGAGATAAAAGGATAAATGACTAAGTACAATGAATAGGTTCGGTGAATGGATCGACTTAATAAAGGACAACGGGAGGGGGGAGATTAAGTTATCAGTTGTGTATTGTAAGTCGAGATTAAAGTGTTATTGTACAATATACATACTCTGCTTTGTTGCCTTTGATCTTTCATGTTTCGTTCTCTTTATCTCTAAGCCTTTACCAAAAGTCCTCAAGTTGTTCATCCCTTCCGTGGCGTGTCCCAAGTGTTCCTACGCAAATGATGAGTCTTTGAAATACCGTCAACAATGTGGCTATGCGAGAAGGTCGGCCGCGAAGCTAGGTTATCGCTGTTTCGGGGATGTCAGGCCCCGAATTAATGAAGAAACGATAAGTCAGAGACTGTACGAACTTGCGAGACAACACAGTTCTTCCCGGTACGCCAAACAGAAAAGTTCCTTGGAAAATGAATTAGTTGGTTTTCTGTGCAACCTTTCAACTCCTAAATCGCTCGTTTCCGCCCTTCCATCGGATATTGTAGCCTTTTTGATCTGGAAAGATAAAGGCGGGAAAACCGGGCTCCATCGGTCTGAATGTTTGAGTCGGGCTAGAGGCGGCTCTTGTGATTTTCCTAAACGACTGGCCTTTGGTACAGTAGATGCGTTAATTGGTAAATTGCGAGTAATCTTTGCATCGCGTGACAGAGCCACAGAGTGGCAGCCTCTTCTTGGAGTTGGTAATCTCGCTACTGGCGAAGAATCACTTCGAAGAATTGTGGTGAAGAATTACTTGGCGGACGTGAGGGAGGAACAGTTGAAAGCTATGGTTGTTGCCCGGCAGGCGGAACCTGTCCTCTTGGCTGACCTTGAGGTAATTTTGTGGCACATTCATTCCAAACTCCTGGTTTCTTCATCACGGGAGCCAGCTCAAACCTTCATTTTAGCAAGAGATCAAGCGGTTTTCAAGGCGTTGTTCTTTTCAGGTGATATGGCTGCAGACCTGCTCCAGCTCAAAACGGCTGATGTGTGGTGATTCCCAGATAACTCAGGCTTGCTGCTCAATCATGTGTGGACTTAAACTCTGAGGTCTGTGACAAGAATGTTTTGGCATTTAAAAGAGGCTCCAATAAAACAGTTTGTCCCGTGGCGGGCCTTGAGTTATATGCTCGCCTTTGTAACTTGTTATTTGTTGACCTGGGTTCAGGCTATATTTTCCGTTCCCTGTCCAAAGAAGGTAAAATTTCTTCTCGCGGTTTGGAGGCAGCGGCTGCCCAATCTGGATTAAACTTGCACTCTGCCGAACTACGCGGTCAGCTTTCCAGCGAGCGATTCACTCTTCATGGTTTCCGTAGGGGATCCACAGTCTCTTTAACGCCGGCTGATGTTGGTTGGAAGAATAGTAGAATGGCGCTGCATTACATCAAACTCAAGCAGGTTGTAAACCCGGCAGGCGCTGCTGCTAAGCTGGCAGATTTACACTCGGATACAGGCAAAGTTTACAAGTCCTTGGATTACTTAAAGGGATTCTCTCAGGCTTTCTGACTTTGAATCCGGAAACAAAAGAATAACGAGGGATCAAAATCTAAATATAATTCTAAATTCGATAGCCTTGTACCTGTATGGATTTAAACAAAGTGATAGGGTCCTTTAAGTTCTTAGATGCCCTTGTGTCTTTATTTGTTTGAGTACGTATTGGAAGGAGGGCCTAGGTTATGGGGGGTTTATGAAGATGAATATCGACGCTTAGACAAGTGAAGTATGGTATCGCGCGCGTGGAGGGACAGAGCGACTCTCCATCCCTTATTATCATATCATTAATAACAATACCCAGGAAGAAATATTACACTATTCAAAGTCCATTTCAAATGGTAATATGGTCCCTGGGGATTTGAATAATGAGTATATAAAGAGAATACATGCCCCACCCATTTACTTCACTCGAGTCTTCGACAAGGTCGGTCACCCTCCCGCCCACCCTCGAGTAAGTCGGGTTTGAAGCTAGTCTCCAACCAATTTCGCCTGGCCTAGGCGTGTTCCCGGGTCAGCGCGTCTCTCCATTCCTCATTATCATATCATTGATAACAATGCCCTGGAAGAAATATTACATAATGCAAAGTTCCATGTAGCTGGGAAACTGATCGCAACAAGTGGAAACGTTTTGATGTTTTTTTTTTTTACTTTAGTAATTGCATTTTACCGAGTGTCAGTGAGAAGATTATTCATTGGACCAAAACACTGTTAATGACAATGGATCCAGGAACACCTTTTAGTGGTTGGCGAAAAAAGAAATGTAAGTAAAATGTTCTGATAATATACGTTGATGTAGATATTTTGAACAAATGGCCGACTTATTATCCGACAAGTAGAGACAAGTGTGCAAATCTCAAATCCTCGGCTGAAGAATCTATGCCGCAAATGTTGTGGTAGAAGAATTCCCATCTTGCCTGTCTTCTTTAGTTTGTTTATTTGGCTGTCGGCTTTCCTTGTCTAACTACGCTTTCTCTATAGTAACCGATAAAACCGATGGCACTTAAAACGTACCGGTAAACAATCAATTGTACCTTTAGGAGCAAGTAAAAATATAAACTGGCTAATGCTCGAAATGTAAGTTCTTTCACACGACATTTCTTGTGGTATTCGAGACTCGCAAATAGACAGTTGCATCAATTGTCATGTGCCCACTTAACTCCCTGTCTATGGTGATCATAGACAAGCATTTTGAAAGACTCGTAAAACTTTTTTACTTCAGACTGTAACGATTTCTAACTCGCCACACTTAGAACGTGTTAAAAATCTCTATACCATTTAATAATTGCGTAAGTTTTAGGAAACTGGTTTTAGTAGAATGAGTACCGAGTACTGTATTTCTCTACCATCTTGAATTTAGTTCTATTCAAATTCTTTGTGAAACTTGTTGTTAACTGATTTAGGTAGCACACGGCATTTTGTCCGGCTTGGAATGTTCACAAAATTATACAGTTTTGTACTTATGCAACAAAGAGACATTATACTTGACATTATTCGTACAGTCAATTAGTGTTAGAAAACAAACCTTTCTCGTATTGAGAATGTCCTGTTTTAAAATACATAATACATGTTTAATATAACACCGTGTTTAATTCATTATCTTTTTTCAGTTAAAGAGAAAAAAGTCGACTACAACGTGACCTTTGGGAGTTGCCGTTCACGGCATCAAATTCTGAATTCCTCGTGTAATAGCTTTCACTATAGCACTCTCCAAAACCGATGGGACCTAACACCGTCCCCTAAACAAGTCAACCACCTTTCTTTAGTTTAAGGGTAAGAAAATTTGTGTAGCCCCTTGACCATTTAGAAAAACGTTCTTTGCCCCCCACTGTTTGGATCAGTCAAATTTTTCTGGTGGCGTTTCATCGACGACATTTTCATGATATGGACCGGCACATAAAGGATGATTTTCTTGCCTTCACTTCTCACCTTAACAGTATTTACCCTGAAAATGATAAATATATGAATATCATACATTTGTACTGCGGGATGAAGAATTAAATGTAACGAAGACCATCGCAGTTATAGACGCAACTTTTTGCAGTTGCGAAAAAAAAAACCTGAAAAAAATTCGGGCTTGCAAAGTTGCGTTTATAACTGCGATGGTCTTCTTTACGTTTAATTCTTCATCCCGCAGTTCAAATATATGACATTCATATATTCATCGTTTTCATCTTCATCATTCACGGGTTTATAACGAACCGACTAATGACCAGCTCCCAGTTGGCTTGTTAGCTCCATCGGTTAGAGAGCTGCACCGGTATCGCAGAGGTCAGATGTCGCAGAGGTCAGGGTCCGAATCCCGTACAAACCTGAATTTTTTCAGGCTTTCTTTTTGCAACTGCAAAAAGTTGCGTCTATAACTGCAATGGTCTTCTTTACATTTAAGTATTCACTCTACCAATAAATTCACTTCGTCCCACTCATCCACGTCTATTCAAAGTCATTTGAATAGTAATATATTATGCATATTAAGCATGCAAGTCAGAAATTTGTGCAAATGGGTTTGTTATCCCCACGGCTCCCTCCTATTGGTTTGGCGGTACTATATTAGCCGCTCCCTGGCGTTGATAGCAGATTTTGAGGTCTTTTGACGGCAAAACACCACGACAACAGTTCAAATGTCACGACCCGCCATCCCTCCCTTCGCGATCTGTGTTCGATGCAGCAGCCCACCAGGGGAGCGGTGGTTTTTCCCCTCGAACGTGTTTCATTCTTCCTGGTTTCTGTATCCTCGTACACTGTTGCCCATATGCTTCCTCCAAGACGCCCGAAGGGAAAATCCCTCGCTCCGCCATGCAGCGCCACTCTGTGTCGTTGGCGTCTACACCGGGGTGTTGCTCTGCATCTCTTAACCCAATAACAATGACTGCAGAAAGAATATAGAACTAAACCTACGGAAAAAACATCAATACCTCTTACACTCTTCATGTCACCTTTCCATACAACCTCGCTCTCAGATTACGACGAATCTGTTATTCCGACGAGACGTTCATGTTGCTCTGCAGCGAACTCATACAATACCATCCTCGGAGACCCGGGGTCAGATAGTCCGGGCGAGAGCAGAGAAAACGGGCGAGATCAGAGCAATCAGAAGCCTGGGGTGAGCGAAAGTTTACAAGACGGGCGGGAACAGCCCCTGGGAGGATACCTTTAACGGACTATTTCAAGAGCCCAGTTGCGTTCTTGCTTTTGATTGAGCACAAATTTTGTGGCATTGTATTTTTTGTGCCCAATCAGCGATCAGCTCATTTTCTTGTGCCTTTCGTGACGTCTTATACAGAGTGTAATGTAATTTAACGTAATAATTTTTGTATTTAATAACATGTATATTTTTTAATTTTGCTGTGAATAAATTGTGAATTGTGAAAAGTGCAACTTTGCTAAATCTCATGCACTCGTGCGTACTGAAATACTGGTTGTATCTCGCTCATTCGGTAGGCCTACTATCGAAGAAAGTTTCAGTAAAATGGGACCCACAAAGCCGAGAAATCGAGAAATTTGGCAAGGGTACTCAAGGAAAAAGAAAACAACGAGTATGAAAATCGGATCGAGGTACTGTGTAAAGTTCACACCTTAGGACTGAACTTTTAGAAGCATGCAGTTAGGATTTACGTGCGCTCCTCAACTTGTCTTTGTGTTTGGTCCAAACTGCACGCCTCTAAAATGAACTTTTCACAATACCTCAATCTGATTTCGTGCTTGTTTTCTTTTTTCTTGATTACCTTGCCAAATTTCTCGATCTCTCAACTTTTTGGGTCCGCATATTACTAAAACTTTCTTCGATGGTAGGCCTATCGAACGAGCGACACAAACCGTTGATTTCAATACGCACAAGTGCGTGAGATCTGGGTACAATATTTAACAAAGTTACACTCTGTATAAGACATCACGAAAGGAGCAGAGAAATAAGCTCATCGCTGATTGGGCACAAAAAATACAATGCCACAAACTTTGTGCTCAATCAGAAATAGAAACACAAATGGGCTCTTTAACTAGTTTGTTAAAGGTATCCTCCCAGGGACTGTTCCCGCCCGTCTTGTAGACTTTCGCTCGCACCAGGCTTCTCCTCGCACCGATTTTGCCCGTTTTATCTGCCTCTCGCCCCGACTATCTGCCCCTGGGTCTCCGAGGATGATACAATACCTTTACAATCGCAGATACAACCTCTCTTTCCTCAAACATGAGGTATAACGTGTTCACACCGTCACACGCATTGAGGCACTCAAACCCAGTGAAACCACATCTGACCCACCCAATCGTATTCCTCTTGTCTTCACATACAACCCCGCCTTTCGCTCTATATCATCTATCATTCGCAAACATTTCAACATTCTCCCTCCTTCTCAACGTTGCGTCAATGTCTTACTGATAACATTATAACATATTCGTTAGATCCAAATTACGTACTCTCATACAAACCAACCCACCCAAAGGTTCCCTTAAATGCGGAAACAATTGTGTTACTTGTAAGTATAACTCTGACGGACGTACTAACTACACATTTTCATCTACAGTAGAGACCAGAACCATTCGTGATCACATTGACAGCAATTCTAAGAATCTCATTTTACGTGATACACTGCCGACGTTGTAACAAACAGTACATAAGCAAGACAAAACGAAGACTCAAAGACCGCTTTAACGAACACCGACGACCAGTTGACAAACCCACCCCTTCATCAAGACGTACTGCAGTTTCAGAACATTTTCTTTCCAACCATCATTCACCTTCTGACATAGAGCTTATTCCATTAGAACTCACACACTCTTCTCGTGACGCTATTCGCAAAGCTCGGGAGGCATATCTAATCGACAGGGGTCAAACCCTTGAACCAAAGGGCATAAACAGACAAGAAGAGATGTAAGCTTTTGTTGTCTTTACTTAGTATACATATCTTTTTTTCATACCATACCTTGTAACTTTATTATGTTTCGTTTTCGGTTATTTTTAAATTTTAACGTTTTTTCTTGTAACCTTACAGTCTACTGTTTCGTGGTGTTTTGAATAGTGTAACTGTTGGTCTTAGACAAGCACTTCGGGAGATTTAAAAACTCTTTTACCTCGTACTGTAAGGAGTTTTTACTCGCCATTTGTCTGCAACAACGTGTTGAAAATCTTTGCAAAATTTGGTGACATATATACATGTACTGGTCTTAGGAAACATGTTTCAGTAGAAACTGACCTAGGCAAGGTCACATACGGCACTTTTTCTCATAACGCTCACAGCAGAAATAAACGGTCAGCACATATCCGGACATGGAATGAACTTTCGCTTTTTTTGGCGAATACGTGTGCTTTTAATTACGTCCTTGGGCTTATTTTGTCCTTTAATAATAATAATGATAAGCCTTGCGTTAACACTGGCGGATAGTTTCACTTAGCACGAACCGTACCGCGTGACAACAAATGTAATCACCTGGTCCGATCAAACGTGGAAAATATCACGAAAGTTACAGGTTTTGTGTGGCTTGCATGTTTCTGCACGTCTTGTTGTGACTACTGACGTCACAGCAAACCCGTAGACAATTAAATAAAGAAATACGGAAGCTATCGGGCGATGACATAGGGATGAGAAGCTCATCCCAAAAATGTTTGTGCTGGTGAACCTAACCATAAGAGGAAAAAATGCTTGATTTCGCCAGTGTCACTGAAATTTTTGGTACTCTTGTATGGTGGCCCATCATTATCACTCCATTTTACGCCATGAAATGTGATGTATCGCTTTTATAATAAATTTCATTTTAAGTTAATTATTTAATTTCAAGTGTAATTTAGAACCAAAACGGAGTT
>Ga0126336_10001804_pt1 | contig 11659 bp, 2 predicted proteins | sample SidCmetagenome_FD_92530 | JGI IMG/M metagenome (GOLD analysis project Ga0126336, IMG submission 92530) | Coral microbial communities from El Islote,Puerto Morelos, Mexico - Siderastrea C C metagenome | ecosystem: Host-associated > Invertebrates > Cnidaria > Coral | place: El Islote,Puerto... | reverse complement strand
GTGATTTTCAATTTTAAATCTTAATCTTATTAAAACATAATATCGTTTATTTTAGTTTATTACAATGTAATATTAATTTTTCTTAGGTAGGTAGTTAGTCACACGTACACACGACCCCTCAAGAATGTATTTGCTTTAAAACAGATCGTGGTTAAATAAAGGTTTATTATTATTATTATTACCTTTTAGCATTTTGATAAAACGATCGATTGCGTTTGGAAGGCAGTTATGCAGTTAATGCTAGTGATGCAGAGATGGTCTCTTCAGTCTCTATTCCGTCGGTTAACTCCCGACTACTTCTGTTCTTGTTTGGCCAGGGCTTGCTCAAAGGTCTATACAGGTGTTAAAACAAGGAGGTCAACGGTATTGCCATAACAGGAACGGGGAACAGGACACAACGGCTGTTTAGTCGTTACTTTAGTGGAAAAGGGTTTACGTAGACCACTCTCAGTGACCTTAATAACTAATAGATGTTACTAAAACGGTGAATGGGGAATGGGGAATGGGGAATATTGGTCAGCGGTAATACCTAAAAAATTAATATGGAGTCTGCGCAGTACGGCAAAGAGACGAGGACTGCACGAGGTAAGCGAAAGATGGAAGGTGAGAGTATTTATCCGCAGTTTTTCCCGAGTTTTTGGAATTATTGAGTTTCCGTTTATTAAAATGAACTAAAACTATTGATTTGCAGATAAGGAGAGTGACGATAATGTAAGGATCACGAGGTCAGTTATCGTTATCGACAGGTTGGTATAAAAAGATTCGTGTTACTTTGAGTACAGTCGCTTAGAGTGTTAATTTACAGACAACGAATAACTTAAATGTTCCCTATATTTTGACGTTTTAGCGACGAACCAGTGACAGAGGATGATTCTATGTTTGCAACTGGCGAGAATGAATCTTTGTTTAACGTAAAATTTAAACCGACCGCTGCTTAACTGTTACAGCACTTGCCATCGAATTTTGAATTGATTTTAATGGCGTTCACACTTGAGTTACAATCTAGATTCATTTATGGTTTGTAGAAAGAACTGAGTGAAGTGACTGCAATGTTCTGCTTCAATAACAAAGAAAATACCCCAGAGAAGAAGCACGGAGAATAGCTCAATATTCTAGTCACTTCACGTTGTAACTCAAATCTGAGCGCCATTAAAATCGATTCAAAATTCGATGGCAAGTGCTCTAATAATTCAGCAGCGGTAGGTTTAAATTTTCAAACCGTATTCGACGTTTTCATACCTAAACAAAGATTCATTCTCGCCAGTTGCAAACATAGAATCATCTTCTGTCACTGGTTCGTCGCTAAGACGTAAAAATATACAGAACATTTACTCGTAGTTTTGATAATAACACTCCAAGCGACTGCACTCAAAGTGATACGAATCTTTTTACACCAACCTGTCGATAACGATTCACTCGTGATTCTTAACGTTATCGTCACTCTCATTACCTGCAAATCAAATTGGTTAATTTTGCAGTAAACAGGAACTCAATAATCCGAAAAACTTGGGAAAACTGATAGATAAATATTCTTACCTTCCATCTTTCGCTTTCCACGTGCAGTCCTCGTCTCTTTCCCGTACTGCGCAGACTCCAACTTTTTTTAGGTATTACCGCTGACCAATATTCCCGATTCCCGATTCCCCATTCCCCATTCCTCGTTTTAGTAACATGAAAGATCTGCTATAGTTTCAGCTGCCTTCGATAAATTCTAAACGTCTTTTATCACAAACAGTGCAGCGCTAGTGTTGTATCATATTACATTGTACTGAAATGGCGCATAACTTTAATAGTAGCTTCTATTCTTGCATCGCACGCGAAAATCCATGAAATATTTGCCATTTTGCTTTGTTGCAGCTCGAAAGCTCTTGACAATTTAGTGATCCACTCACCAAACCCCAAGACCCAAGGCTTAGTTATTCAATTTTTCGATACAGGAAGAAGTGCTAAATGCGCTATTCTTCCGAATATTATATTAATCAAGTGCACTCTCGCCCCAAACCACACAGCCCTCTTATAGGCGAAGAAACCCTGTTTGATTGTTGAGGATTAGGACCAGGTACCAGCCTCGGTCGGCTGAGAGGGCCAAGTGGCTCTGCGGACGAGAACGAATTCGATAACGACAAGTCTCAAAAAGCAAAGTCCCTCAAATGCGATGGGGAAAGCAAGTTTGTCTGTCAGTTTCTGTTATCGCTATCTTGAATGAATGATTTCTTTGGAGACTGGTCTAAAAGCGTCCAAACGAAGGCTTAGATTTTAGTTTCTAAATTCACCCCCTCTAACCATGCGAAACCAAAAGGCAGTAGAAAGCACAGATTAATAGTCACTCTGCGCAACAAATTGCTTCAGCTTTATTCGTCTATCATAAGACAAAGCAATGCATCAAATTAATCTGTTTCAAATTTTCTGTCATAGGTTCCTAAATAAAACCACAACCCTGGCCCTGGCCATTAGTCTTTGAAGTTTGGGTTTTGAAACAGATGACTCTCATTCAACATTGTTTGGGGGGTGGGTGGGGATGGGGCACAGATAGTCATAACACTTGTGAAAGACTTCTAATTACAGTATAGGGTACATTTTCTTACTTCTCATCTAAGTGTCCCAAGTTCTAATGGCCAGGATTGTAGAAATTATGATCTAGTTGAACCCAGTAGTAGTACAGCTAAGATTTGAATCTCAAAGCAGAAGGAACTCCAAATCGGTATAAATCTCAGAAAAGTCTGCAGCTCGGGATGAATTGTTCTATTTCTATATGGCTGAGGTTTTAACCCTTAAAAGGCTTATTAAAGCCGAGAGGAAAACAGAAACTCCAATTCCCCTATTGCACAGGCCAAACTTCATATAAGCCCTCGAACTACGTTCTCGGGCTAATATTTGTTTTGAACAACAAATTTCCTCGGGCAACCTAGCACACGATAGTGCCTCCGACAGAAGAACTCTACTGTGTAAGTAGCACCCGTCCGGACAAAAAACCCAAATAGATATTACCCATCGGCAGAAGATTCCCAACTCGTTTTACAAAGGTCTTCTTCTAAAAGAAAATTACTTCTAGGGAACGCATTTGGGTTAACTTGACTTAAAGCCGAACACGAGGTGCGGTAGGCTTACAAAATCATTGCAAACCCACTGCTCACGTCAAATCTGTCAGCAGTGTTTTCAACCAAAGTAACATGTGAATTTTGACAGGTTGTATGTTCGCATAAACTCTTTTTTTTGGCTTTAATTAGGGTTTCTTGTATTTTCGCTTTTTCTCTCCTAATTTTTTTCCATTTCTTCTTTTCGTTTAAGTTGTTGTTTCTTGCAACATTTCATCTAACAACACAAAGCTGGTGCATTGAAGGTTTTCTAAAGGGCAGGTTTTGGGCTGACGAAAATTTTGTGGGGACGTATCGGTTGATAGTTGCTCGTTGGAACTTTGATGAGTAAAATTTACTGACTACTGACTCAAATACTACCGGTCAGTGAGTATAAAATTTTATTTTCCTTCTATGTTTGTTGCATCAATGGATGCTTACCTAAAACATTATTCTATACATACACTTTTGACTAATAGACTCCTCATACCAAACACGGAAGTTTATATACTATCCCACATTTCCATTATTTACAACACTGATTTTGTACAGAGTCTGCTACCAAAAAGTAACATTCACACATTGCCACTTGCATGATAATATGCTGATTTCACGTTTAACATGTTAAATTTCCCTGTATTGGAGATGCTATAAGGTAAAATTAATTAATCGTTTTGTGCTCTAAAATACCAGTGGAAATTAACGCAACCAATTTCAAACGAAATAATTTTAGCACAAGCCGCAAGAACTCCGAAGTTTTTTTTATTCTTAACGATAATTTACATTGCAACTTGAGAATAGTTTTTTAAAAAACTGAATGTACGATTTACTTGGTGTTTGTCCCAGAGCTTGGGTAGAAAATTTTCATAATGCCTGCATTTACCAATGATTTTGCTGTGATCAATAAGGATATCTCGAAACCCAGTTCAATGGTTTACAGGTTGTCTAAAAGCGACATTCTTTCTGCTTTTCGAATCCAAGGACGCTGTCAACTTGGACGTGGTCAAGGTAATTTGGGGGATTACTCGTCATAACTGTTTTGGTTTTTCTTTTAAAACCCGCTGATTTGTCACTACAGGGTTCACATAAAAACATGCAAAGATTTTTATGACATTTCCATAGAAAATAGGCGGTTGATAGGTAAACAAATAACTTATGAACGGTTCTTTGCATGTTCAGTGTCCTGCTTCACGTATTCTCTATCAATTTTGTAAATTAGTGAATGCCTATCTCAATTCTCGGTCAATTATTTTGTAAAGGTTCGCGACTTCCAAGTTGCAATTGTCAGTTTATCTGCGAACCAACTAAAGCAGACCAACGTTCTTCCTAGGAGACCCAGGGACAAATGCTGGGGCGAAGGAAAGTCGGAACGGGCAAAAAAAAAGTGGGCGAAGAAAAGTCAAGGGCAAAACGAGCAGCCCCTGGGGAAAACGTTTCTCTGGCGTAGTTCCTAACGGTCAAGCCCGTTCTGGCTCCTGACTGGGACCAGAAAACATTTGTATTTTTCTGGCCAATCAGCGAGCAGCAAATCTCTGAGTCCGTTTCGTACGTTCTGACACAGAGTGGTACACGAGGGTCATTTGTCCGCCATATTGCTTCGCCTGGTCATCAAAAATGTAAGGCTTTTTTTGTGGGGAATCTCAACGTAAATGTGCCACGAAGCTTAGCGACATGCACGGAGAAGAATTTGTCACGTTCAAGTGAAGAACCAATTCACCGGAAAATTTGTGCTGGGCAAACGAATCGTACTACTGTTTGCGCCCGTGTGCTCCTTCTGATTCGGGACCCGAAAGATCACAGTCTCTTGTCTAATTGCTCGTGACTTATAAAATGTAGGATAGAATTGTACTCGAGTTTCTATAACAAAATGAAACACCTTTTCTGAAGCTTTTACTACTGGAGTGTCCACTTACCGACTTTTCCAGTGTTTATTTTTGTATCTCCTAATTTCTTTTGGCCAAATAAAAAAATTTAGTGATTACATATAATATTTAAGCTTACTTTTTTTTTTGTTACAGTCTGAGGTATATGCTCTACAAAGGTTAAGTTTAACCCTTGTTTCGGATTCTTTCATGTGTTCTTACGTGTCGTCGCCAGACAATTTCATAAAATAAATTGAATTAAAGTTTATTAAATGCTTAGTGAATGCTTTGTTCTTTATCTATATACCTTGATACTCAATGCAAGAGTGTACGTGATCAGCCATTGATCCAGAAGGGAATTAATCATCTGATGCTAGTAGCAAAAGAATTCATTGCAGAAGATAATTGTTCTGGATAAGCTCTCTTCATGAATAAATTACTGGCTGAAAATTCCGATTTTAATGTTGAGGTGATAATGTCTGTGCAAACCACAATTCAACTGAACTCTGTCAGCTATTTTATGCCTAGCACAAATCATGTAGTGTGGATTACACATGCTGGTTATTTTGTACCTGTCTGAGTCGCCCCACCTTTAACACTCTTGCAATCTGGTTAAATAAAAGCCAGATCTGTAGCAAAAAGAAGTAGATTGGCTATGAAATCTCTTACCTTGTGGTTAGAGTGGTATCCCAGAGAGCGCCAGGGCATTTTTATGCACTTGCCCCTTATTCTGAATAGCCTAGTGATCTGTTCCTTATTTAGACTACAGAACTGCTTTAATTGCCATTACTGTATGTTTAAAACGGGAATTCATACAGATTACCTTAACCAACTCAAACAAAATTAAATAAGAATTGTACATTACCCCCCCTCCCCCTCAAAACAAAATGTCTTTTTTGCGTGAAATATTTAAAAAGAAACATTGTGTACATTTTCAAAATTTCAGTTGTTTTTGTGCGGTATTATGGTTAGCTAGGGATAGGTCACTACTACACAGTTTGTAATTATGAGCATGGGCCATGGCATCTCCCGATTCTCCCTTTTTAAAGACGTCCCCATGACGTTCTATTCATTCATTTACTTATTTATTTATTTTTTAACCAACCACATGCCCTTACAACTGGCCTTATCTTAAATAGCTGATAAATGCCTTTTCCTTTGGAGGGGACATAATATGAGTTAAATAAATTGTCATGGGCAGTTGTACACTGTCATATTTTCGGGCAATGTTCCTGCCCCTTACACCTCCAAACAAAAATATAGAAAGGCTCTAATAACCCCTTGAGGCACCTACACATGAACATCTGTTTAATATTTATGCAATTCGAGCATTAACAAAGCATTCACGCAGTATTAGAGTGATTTTACAAACCCCTATTCTTATATGCTAATACGAACCGTTAAATGCTAATGCGAAGAATAATAAGGAAAGAACGCACCAAAGTTAAAAACCATTGTTTCAATTTTTAAATTGCGTACATGCTGGTGCGTGATATCTGAATGATTTACACAGACAACAGACAACGGCAACGAAGACGTGTGATTAACTCTTCTTTTTTTATAAGGGAATGATCTTTTAACTGTTCTAATGTTGCGGGCAAACGTTACCCAATGCTTACAGGACTAAGACTTGTACCTAATTGTAAAAACATACGTTTACTATTCGATATCGGAAATGATAGATTTCTGCAGACACGTGGCAAAACATGCTCAAACTGGAACAATTTTCCCAAAATTAAACCGGGCTTAACATTTCAAAATTCTCGTACATAAATAGACAGTTCGATGAAAAAGCTAAGTTCTGAAACAAGGACATTGGTTTGATGTCCGTAAATTGTGGAAACTATTCAGATATTTCTACACACAATCGTACCAGCATGTGCACAATTAACAATTTGAAACAATTGTTATAACTTTGATGTGTGCGTTTTTCATTCTTCTTCGCATTAACATTTAACGATTCTTATCAGCATATAAGAATCGGGTTTGTGAAAACACTCTATTTAACAAACTTTATATTCAATTTATTTTATTCTCTGCGTTGGTTTACAACAAAATTGTGACGTTGTCTGGTGAAATAATAACGCGTAAACAAGCCTTTGCAGAGCATATACCTCGGATTATAAAGAAACAAGTAAATATTAATATATATATATATATATATATATATATATATATTTATTTATTTATATATATAAGCACTGATTTTTTTCATGGCAAAAAGAAAAAGAAAGAAATTAGGAGGGATAAAAATAAACACTGGAACAGTAAAAGCATAGGAAAAGGTCCTTTATTTTGTTATAGAAACTCGAGCCCAATTCTATCCTACCATTTATAAGTCACGAGCAACTAGACAAGAGATTGCGATCTTTCGGGTCTCGAATCAGAAGAAGCACACGGGAATTGCAAACAGTAGTACCATTCGTTCGATCAGTATAAATTTTCCGGTGGATTGGTTCTTCACTTGAACGTGACAAATTCTTCTCCGTGTCCCTAAGCTTCGTGGCCCAGCGAAGAGCAAGCGAAGCAACATGGCGGATAAATGACCCTCTTGTACTACTCTGTGTCAGAACACATGAAAACGGACTCAAAGATTTGTTGCTCGCTGATTGGCCAGAAAAATACAAAAGTTTTCTGGACCCAATCAGGAGCCAGAACCGGCAAGACCGTTAGGGACTACTCTGGAGAAACATTTTCCCCAGGGGCTTCTCGTTTTGCCCCTGACTTTTCTTCACCCACGTTGTTTGTTGTTTTTTTTTTTGCCGTTCCGACTTTCCCTTGCCCCACCATCTGCCCCTGGGTCTCCGAGGATGACCAACCTTGAACAGACAATAAAAATTAATAACCTTAGTACGTTCCGTAGTATTGTGTAGTATTGCAAAGAGGCAAAAATGACATTCAAATTGTGACTCAACGCATCTGCATGCCAGCATGGAATATATGTCCACCGTTCTTACCGTAAAAACAGTGGACATATGGGTAGTAGCATGTACCGCGTGAAGTACAAAAAGATTATGTTTGATTGAAATGCCGATATTACAAATAAACACGTGAAACACGTGTTTAATTTGCTTTAATATGGTCAGGAGCACTTATTGTAAATATGCGTAATTAATATATGGGTTTTGTTTCAAGAAATAACTTGTAATAAGAAAACTATTTTAAATAGGTAAATCAGTACTTGGCACAGTAGAACCTCTCCTTACAGACAACACCATGACAGAGTTAATTTGATATAGTTAATTCACAACCTCTGTCGGATACCTCCACAAATCAGCAATGATCTCTAACCTTTATCTTTTTGGTGTCCACATTGAAGAGATTCGAGTGCTTTTAAGGTCTTAAACTATGGTACATGCATTACAATGCAGGTAAATCATGTCAAGGAGCATAAGTCAGCATGCATGTAAGAACAACAACGTGGGACATAAAATAATAAACAATTATTGGACGAGGTTGAGCAAAATATCGTGATTTGTCAGTGGCGAGCAGATCAGTTATTTGCCGATGCCGAAGGCAGAGGCGAATAATTGATCTGCGAGACACTGACAAATCACGCTATTTTGCGAAATTGAGTTCAATAATTGTTTTGTCATTCAACGAGACAATATGCTCATGCATTTAACCAGCACGCATGCTCCACAACTATTTATTCTTATCCAAGTAGTGTAAGATTGTATTTAGCGCGCGCACAGTTTTCTTTTCGTTCAGACGGAGCTTTATTAATTTGCACAAAAATACAAAATTACGAAATTCCGTTTTCGCCAATAAGAAATTGTTTTAAAACGCGTACATCAACTGATTTGCCAAAAAGTGCAACGTTCAATAGCAATTTTCACACTTTTTTCTTTAAGTTCCTAAGTCCAACTCGCAGAAGTTCAGCACTTTAATGGCTTACTTGCCTGCGAAATTAAAAGTGCAGTTGCAAAAGTTGTTCACAGTTTGTTGAGAATTTTGAATACTCATTTCTTTAAGAATAAATCCTTCTTGTGACGTTGTGAGAAGTGGCTCAGCCTGGGCCGCGCTGACTGTAGTTTCTTCACTGCCAACAGCTGAAGAGGATGACATTTCCGCCTCCGACACCAGCGCCATCTGCTAATTGTTGTTGAGGGACCTTGAAATCGTCTCGGACATTTTTCTTTTAGTGCTCAAACTTGTTTGGGCCGCACAACTCCGGATACTACTTTCGCTCTTGTGACCTGACAGTGCCATGATATGCCGAGCTTCGAAACCACAGTCGTCAAGAATAGTGATGGCAGTTGCTATGATGGAGTGGGATAAGACAGTTCTGCAGCAACAGATAAATTCTTCAGATTATCAGCAAGCGAGCGTTGACCGACGACCATGTTATCAAACCAAACTTTGTCGCTGTCTTTTACTGCTTTCTTCGGTCTCTGGAACAGAAAGACGTTCTTTGGGTTAAGATGAGACAGATATTTCTCAAATGACCGTACTGGGCACAAAGGTCCGCCGGTTTCAAACATGGTTTGTGTTTTTGAGCTTCATCGTTTTCCCGGCGATTCTTGGTTAATTCAGCTTTCACTTTACAAACATATCGCACCCCTGACGAGTCGGTCTTGATGCAGAAATCTCCTTTCTTCAACTCTCTTAAATTTTGGCGGCCTCGTCTACAGAAGAGCTAGAAAAGCATAACTTCAAAGAAAACTTTATATGCAGTGTTTCTGGCTGAATTAAGCTGAACAGCCCGCTTTGGTACAGCTTCTTTATATCATCGTTGCTTATCGGTAGTTTGTGCTGCGTTTAAGCTCTGAAATTTCCGCTTGTAATACAGTGTTGGCTTCGGCGAAGTTGGAGTCTTTGATGATATCCCTCTTTAGAGAGCTGAAAAACCGTTGGAGACCAAAACGTATCGCCACGAGTGAAGCTTTCGTGTACAGTTCGCCATTCTTCAGTTCCTGGCTTCCGCGTAGAACTTTCTTAGAACAGCTGCAAGTTGAACTTTCGACGTAAGAAGCTCCTTTTCGTCGACTTTTCTTTCTTCTAGATATTGTCGAAATACGCTTACAGCAACCTTAGTTGCTTTCTTGATGTTATCGCTGTTTTTTTTGTTCAATTAGACAATTAAGATCACTCTCTGTTAGCTCTGGAAATCTTGCCGCCATGGTGGAGTTTCAAACGTGGACTGAACAGGTGACTCAACTGCGCACGAGCAGAATTATTTGCAGGAAAACATCTTCTCCCGTAATGTGCATGAGCAGATAATTACCGTAGGCAGTTATTTGCAATAACGTAATGGTCTCTCTGCCAATTAAAACGCCGGATAAAATAACATGAATGATAATGTCATTTATTATTCACTACAAAAAAATTGTGAAAGTGCCATTTTGAGCCTCAAGGAACACAATTTATTAAAACAGGGCCACAAAGAAACTATTTTGCGTTGACATCCAGCTCGTTAAGCCTTACTCGATTTAAATGTAAACGTTATTTCTTTCGTGCTTTTCTTTTCTTTCGTACCACAGGAACAGAAAATGATTTATTGTTGCCGTGATAAGGGAAATAGGCCAACACTAGTGAGACTGGATTCAAACGTACTCAGTTATATACTTGTTCAAACTTTTAGCAGGTTAGAAAATACAAGAATTAAGCTTCAATTTATTCTTGAACGCTTTAGAACTATCGAAAATAGCGGGAACGTTTAAAAACTACAAATTGTTTTAAAAGGAAATTCCTGCATTCAAAAGCTGCTATGAGAGACAACAAGGCTTTTGAACACGAAATATATATGTCGGGTGTGTAGCTTAAGTTGTCAGTCGGCACACCCAGTAATGGATTAAACACTTTGTGCCGCCGGATTCTGTAAACAGTTTAGACGTTCCTTTACATGAGCATGTATATACATACAGGTTATCCGGTCTTTTCACTACGTTCAAGTTATATTCTTGAGCATTGGTTGTGGAGCAAGTAACACCCAAGATTTTCTCATTCTGAAAGAAAATAGTGAAAATATAATAATATGTATAATAACAAAAGGAGATGCGTGAATCATCAAAAAATGAACCTTTCGATACCTTTTACCAGGTCTGTGGCTCGTAACCTACAGAAATTATTCTTAATGTCCAATGCTTGTAAGGCGGCAGTCAAGCGGCGAACACAATATGATACTGCCAAATGCTAGTAGCAGGACTGCTCAACTTGTTTTACAACAATTTTCTAATCCTACTCATGGTGCAACTACGCTACGGTCATTAATTAACTCACCAATTGTTCAACCATGGCAACAGATACTGCTGCTCCGCTGGTTCCTACCGCAGTATCAAATGTATACACGCACTGACTGAAGTTTCCGGGTCCTTGAGGTCCTTGTGGTCCTGGTGGTCCTTGAGCCCCCGGCTCTCCCTTATCACCCTGAAGACCTGTATCACCCTTCACCCCGTCAGCACCATTGGTACCATTTATTCCTGGATCACCTTTAACACCACTGTCTCCCTTGTCACCCTTAAGACCTGTATCTCCCTTCACCCCATCAGCACCATTGGTACCATTTATTCCTGGATCACCTTTAACACCTCTGTCTCCCCTATCACCCTGAAGACCTGTATCTCCCTTCACCCCGGCAGCACCATTGGTACCATTTATTCCTGGATCACCTTTAACACCTCTGTCTCCCTTATCACCCTGAAGACCTGTATCACCCTTCAACCCGTCAGCACCATTGGTACCATTTATTCCTGGATCACCTTTAACACCTCTGTCTCCCTT
>Ga0126336_10001803_pt1 | contig 11660 bp, 9 predicted proteins | sample SidCmetagenome_FD_92530 | JGI IMG/M metagenome (GOLD analysis project Ga0126336, IMG submission 92530) | Coral microbial communities from El Islote,Puerto Morelos, Mexico - Siderastrea C C metagenome | ecosystem: Host-associated > Invertebrates > Cnidaria > Coral | place: El Islote,Puerto... | reverse complement strand
CCTTGGGAAAAAGTCATTTTGGTGTTCTCGCGGTAGTGGGAGGGGCGGGGCCCCTCGGGGGAACCGAGGGGGGGAGGGGGGGGGGGGGCCTCCTTAGGAGAGACCAGATCAGCTGGAGCCAAAGGTAGGCATCCTAGACAAATGGTGTGGATCCATTTCCAGTAGGGTAAGAGTTGGTGCACCAGGGCAACCTGCTGGGGGACCATTTTAGCAGATGGGTCCATTTCCAAGGGCATTCTTCCCTGTTGTGAAATTATAATTACACATTAAAAGTCCCACATGTGAAGAATAGATACTGATAAAGCATGTGTGAGATTGACAGGTTCACATTTACAGCGACAAAGTTAAAAAAAGGTGGGGATGGAAGACATGATTTGAGTATCCAACATGTGCTCGTGGCTTGTTGTCCTTGAACGTTGTGATATTTTGCTGTGTACAGGACATGAGGATCATTATGTATTTTGCTAGAAAAAGGTCTAGAGTATCCCATGCAATAAATGCTGCAAGCCATTGTAAATGGCTTTCTCTATGTGGCAATCTTGAGATTTGCTATTTTTATTCTAAAGATGCATTGTCTGTCTAGGACAACTTGGGCAAACAATCTTTAGTACATCTGGTTATGCATCTAGCAGTTCATCTCTTAAAAAGATGGGCACATGACAAATTATCGGTCCATTGGTGTAGTGCGTCTTCCAAGATGAACTAAAGCCAATAGATCATCTCCATGGATAATCCATCTTATGCCTGTCTTTATACCAGACCAACCACGAGACACATAATGTCCATAACCAGACGAACTTAATGTTGCTTGCCCAAGTTGGTCCCAGATGGACCTGTACTTTGATGGTAATTACAGTCATTTATTGGTCATGCAGTAGTGTCAAATCTCAAGGGTAGACTAGGCAAAGCAAAGATAATTGTGAGACTGGAAAAAGTGGTCATTATGCATTATTTTCTTTTGAGTAAAAATGGGATCCCTGGTCCCTTCCCTAGTTCTGCGAATTCATATCCACTTTATTTTGTGGAAATGAAAGGATTAACAGATTTTCCTTTCATAAGTTAACTAAAATCTACTTGTTTTTTGCCAGAGCAAGGGGACAGAGACAAACTGATGAAACATGTCATCGAAATAGAGTCTGATGCTATGAGAGGCATTTGTGTTTGTCTGAACAACCCAAACACGGTGATGAAAAACTGGAGACACCTTGCAAAGTCCCCTGAACTTGGCATTCCAGAAGATATCTACAAAGGTGTCAAACCAGAGAACCCTAAGAGTCCCACTGAGTCACTTTTCGAGTGGATCTTTGCCAACAAAGTTGACCTAACAGTTGGACAGCTCTGCAAAGCTCTTGAAAGAATAGACAGGAATGATATTGTTAGAGACATAAGAGAGCATTTTGAACAACAGAGACGGTAAACCAGGCCTTTTAGCAACCTTGAGATTTTGTGGACACTTGGTGCCAAGTCAGCACATTCCTGCGGTCTTATTTCTGTGAGCTTTCGTGTAGTTTCGTTGATGTTCAACAGATCTCCAGTACTATATCTAGGTAAGAACTAGGTAAATTCTGGATGCTGAAGGCCTAGGCAAGGCCTAGCTAGGTGAATCGTTAATATGTATGTGCCTAGATAAGGCCTAGGTCACCTAGGTAATCGTTAATATTGTATAAGTGCCTAAGTAACGCCTAGGTAAAAAATTTAAAATATGTATAAGTGCCTAGATGGTAGGCCAGATGATGATTGTATATATTGTGGTGAAAAAGACTCCATTAACCATACTTTTATCGACTGTTTTTGTTAAAAAATTTTCACAAGAGGTGATCAGTTGGTTCAATGTAACAAACAGTGCTCATCTCAACCCATCCATTGAAGAGAAACTGTTCGGTGTTATTTCTGAACCATATTGAAAAACTAGCAACGAAAGCATCGAAGCATAAACAATATGTGAAACAAAAGATGTCTCCTCCCCTTTCTTGTAGTTAGTTATACAGTTTCCACTGTAATTACGGTAATTCCTAACTGAAGGTAAAGCAATTTGAGAGTATCCAAAGCAATGTTTTTGTTCGTATATTCAGTGCTTATGTAAGTACAAGAAATGCAAGATGAGCTAGAACACTATCTGCATAAGTGGTCCTTGTTTTGTAAAAAGGAATAGTGACCATTGATGATAGAATTTAAAACTATTAATTACTAATTGTTTAGGGTAGAGATTTTTAACGTAAGTGGTTACTGAATTATAAGTAAACGATTATAAGTAGATGATCTTTAAATAGGTAATTGCTAGATTGTAAATAATGGAGCCGAGAGAAAACCACAACACCAACAAAAAAATAAGTGCCTAGGTAAGACCTAGGTAAATCCTTGAGGTAAATCATTCATATGTATAAGTGCCTAAGTAAGGCCAAGGTAAAGCCTAGGTAAATCATTAATATGTACAAGTGCCTATACACTTTCTCTGTTTTGTAAAAAGAAAACAAAAACTTGATTTATAGAATCAGAGTTAGTGAAAAATGTCTATGAATCAAATCTTAGTATCAGGCAATAAAATATTTATGGGATGTTGTGGGGTAAGGAATAGAGGGAAACCCCCATAGGGAAATGACATCATCGAGATGGCACCATTGTCACGCATTCATTCATATCCCACCTCATTGTTGCAGCAGTTAAGTTACGGTGATCTTACACTCAAGTAAAAGAACACAACTATTTTAAAAAGTGATTCAATCTACTCCACGGTCTTTATATTACACTGATGATGAATTTGCAGACTACTATTTTACTGTCACAGCGCGTAGGTCTTACCCCCCCCGGAGGGTACTCTCTATAGTGTGCTATACGGGGGAGGCTACGCCAGACAGGGGTGCCTTTTTTAAGCTTACAGTGCACTAGAGGGTAGGGAAATTTGCCATTTTAGTATATGAAAGAGTCACAAAATCGACTGTAAAGTGGAAGAGATGGCAAAGTTTAGGAATTTTGGAAGAAATGACAACGCAAAACACATAAAGGCTTGCACCCTTTGAACAACTGAACCAGAATGACTGAAAACCCGAGAAAGGCCTGGCGATTATAGGAAATTCTATTGTTTTAATCTTATCCTTGAGGTATAAGAAAAGGGTGCAATTTTGTTCTAGGTAATGAAATATTGCGAGAATATTCACATTTGATAGGTAAGATGAACGTTTATTCGTTTGTCTCGCGATGGAATCGCTTTGAGTTGTTGATCGCGACAGAGACGGTAAACTAACAGATTAACAGATTCCTACTGAATCACTTTTCGAGTGGATCTTTGCCAACAAAGTTGACCTAACAGTTGGACAACTCTGCAATGCTCTTGAAAGAATAGACGGTAATGATATTGTTACAGACATAAGAGAGCATTTTGAACAACAGGGAAGGTAAACCAGCCCTTTTAGCAACCTTGCCAAGTCAGCACATTCATGCGGTTATATTTCTGTGAGCTTCTGTGTAGTCAGATCATCGCGAATTTTAGGGTCTGAAGGGTTTTGCGAGGCCTTCTACTGTGCGTGTTAATCAAATCGCTAAAATTCTCCGTTTTAATAGAGCCACAAGAAAGGCAAAACACAACGACTAAGATAAGTTTACGTTTATTGTGAACTCAAATGTAAATATTCCTCGCAATACTAAATAGGAACGCTTCTCTTGTGTCTTTGGGTTCGGAGAACTACTATATAGAGTACACAGTGAAGTAAGACGTAGTGCAACACAACTGCTTTATTGACAACTAAATCAACTATTGCTATGTACAATGATATATCACGGTAGGTCATGCAGTTTTAGGTGTTTTAACCAATCATTATCAATTACATAACAACTAAAGAAGATATACTACATTAGAAACAAACAATACAGTTTCAATATTCCTATACATTTGTCCTTATTTTTCGATAATACAAACGGTTACATAGTTTTTGTGGGGCCCCTGCACTCCTATTGCCCCGGGTGCTACCGGTTTCCTATTTCACAATAGCTGGCTTCAACACTTAAAAAAAGAGTGAACTCAAACCTTAAACCGTTGGAGATGAGTGGAAATTATTGCAAAAAAAACCTCCCCGGGCAAAAGTGGACCGGCAGCCTCTCCAAACTTTGAGACTGTAACACCAGTGAATAGTTAGCTAGTTTCCCTTTTTGAATTAGGAACATCTTAAATATAGGCCCGACAGCCTATAGCACAAAAACAAAGTCGAATCTGGAAGACGACCGTTTCCAGTAATTTCATAGAGAAAACGAAAGTTATGGTAAATGCTATGTCTGTCTCAGTACACAAATAGAGAATGTAAAAATAGAGACATGATGCAATGTAACATGTGCTCCTTTCTCTGCTCAACAAACCAGTTAAATCGCTCTCCGATAACTCCCTAGGAAAAAGCTGCGATTGATTCGAATTAAGGACGGTGCCTCCTTATACCGAGGTATTTTCGCAAATTTTGGCTATGGGGAAAAAGCTGGTCTTAGCCAGGGTTACTGGAATCTAAAAAAGGAAAAATGTGGGTAACCATGCATTTTTCAGAGATAATTAAGCAACCATAATTCAACAAAAGCTCTGAAATACAAAGAATGTATGGCAATTTCTTTCCAAAGTTAAACTCAATTATCTCTGAAAAATGCATGGCTACCCCTAATTTTCTTTTTGGATTCTGATAGGCCTTGTTAAAATCTGCGTTTTCCACAAAGACATAAACCGCGCAAAATGCCTTTGTATTGTAGTAGGCAAATTTCTTAAGAAACTTGAATATCTCGGACCAAGACTCGAGATGCGCAGAACATATGCGCAGTAACAAAAGGAGGCACCCTCCTTAAAGAGGACAAAAATGTGAGCAGACCATTAATCGATTAGAAAATATACCCGTTACTAATAGAGGAGGCCGTCTGATACTACTAATTTTAACCTTAACGTTAACCCTTTCATTCCCAGAGTCAGTTATGGAGACATTTAAGGTGCTTCTAACTTCTGAGTCTTTGGATGAAATACTATGTTGTGTCTGTTCAAATGAAACCTCTTCAGCAGTACTTTCACATGGTACTATTTATATTTAGGTATTTTACAAATGAAAATTGGGATTCTTCTTGAATTTTGATTTGTTTTTGGTCAAAAGACTACTTCAATGAAAATTTTATGTATACATGTATAGAAAAGAAATGCACATGGTTTTAAGACAAAATCACGTGTTGCAGCGGGAACAACCGTTACATCTATCACCTAAAATTAAAATTATGGCTCAGGTTGGCCTTACGAGTACAGTTCTTAAACTGGTTAAATAACTTAGCAGTTCTTTCTTTGCTTCATGATTTGCTTCATACCCCTGAGCCGTGGTATCTAAGAACTGCTTACTGTAGGTCACTGAATAATTAATATGAAAATGAGTTTTAATAAATCATGGCGTTATGACCTCACTACATTTCCACATAATCTGGTATAGCTGGTGGAGAAGTGTTAAATTTCCGGAAACCTCTGCAGCCTTGTTGGATTTCGTCTAGTTTTAATACTATAAAAGAGTGGTCAGTTTTGACATATTGAAGTGAAAATTTCGAGTCACGTGTCTAAATCATTCGACTTCGCAGAAACAAAAAAATAATCGACTCTGCAGACGATGAAGCTGAAGGTAACTTGGAAATGAGTCTCGCCAAGCTGCTGTCGTTGATAAGAGCGACGGCTTTACTAATCATGAGTTTACGTTAGAGATTCAGCCTCTTCCTTTTGGTCAGATTTCTTGGATTTTTAGTCGTCTCCTTTCATCATGGAGAGTATCCATGAAATAAATGCAGTAGTAACGTATAACGTTACTGTCTTTACTACGTCATCTGCAGTCTCGCGTCCAAAAAATGACTGCCCAGCTAAAATCACTACTACAACAAGTGCCCAGACAGAAAGCAAACCAGCTGCACATAGAATAAATGCAGTTTTCCAATCAAAAGTGTCCGAAGGTTCATAGCAGTAGTTGTAGGTTATAAAGACAGAAGCACCAATAACAACACAAACAAAAAGTAGAACAGTGACACCCCACAATGCGTTTATCATGACGCCAATCACAAGCCAGCAAAAATGATAAACAGTTACGTTTGCACACCAAAAGATACCAAGTTGTAGTAAGGATAGCTTCCTCTTACAACAGTTTCCTTCTGGCAGGAAATCGAAACACGTTATAACTGCTCCCGAAACTAGTCCCCCCACATTGATTATTCCAACAATTAGGTAAATGTCCCAGGGAGCATGCCCACACGCCGATAGCGCAACAACGGCAATGGAAAGTCCAATTTCTACAGCCAATAAAAACCAGGAATTCCATTTTACAGCCTTAGCCATGGCCCGAATTTTTTTCTTGTCGGTGTTAATTTCAGCTTCGTTAAAAAATATAAGAGTAATTAAAGCCAACAACGGACCAAAAAAGATTGTAAAAATCAGAGAAAACCACAACATTGCTCTTATATAAGCACTGCGTTCTGTTGCTGTTATGTTTGGTTTGTGTCCCTCAATTACACACTCAGCTGTATTCAGGCGTGGATCCTGTACCCCTGGACTAACAGCCAGATCTTGAAGCTGTAAAAATACGAAAAAGATTAATCAAGCCCTTTTTACTCAGGAAACAAGCAAAAAAGCAAGGGTTCGATAAAATAAGCGAGAGAACAAGTGATTAAGAACCTCGCAAGCCAAACCCAAAAATCGCATATCCGAGCAGATAGTCTAGTCCCCAAACCACAACCTCATTATACAGTACTGGTGTCTCTGGCGGAGAGTCTTCCAGGGTTGGTGTGCGAAAGCCCTTTACTGCTCAACTGACAGCCGAGCTCCCAGTTTCAGCTACACAGTGAAACAACGGTTGTTTACCATTTACAAAAAGTTTCCAGAATTCCGGTTGGAAAGTAAATGGAACACAACGTATCGGGTCGTCCCAGTGGAAAATTTCCAGGAGGAACGGAACCTCTGAAAAGGTAGTCCTCTTTTCCCTGACGGAATTTTCCAAATGGAAATTCTCATTCTATTTCTCCAAATCTATCTTTGATACCAGTTTCAGGCTTTTGCAGCCGTTTTTCAGTAAATGTGACCGATTTGTGCAAACTGAAATCGCGATTATCAGTCCTGGATTTTGTTTACCATTTGCCCAAACCGTAATCCGACCGGTTTGCCCATGTACATAGTTAACAACCAACAGCTTGCCTATTCGCACTGCATAAATTATCGGCATCGCAAATAGAATGAACAAACTGCATGAATAAATTGTCATTACTCAAGTGCAACGGCTTCGGGAACATGCCTGTGCCTTTCGCCCTTCAGGATACTGAGAATACTCAAGTAGCGTTCTTGCCAGAAACGTACCAGCAGCCTTCTTTTCACACCGTTTTTCTGTTCGTTTTTTTACCTGAGCTTTTCCCCTCTTTTGTAAATGTGGACGAGTTTTATGCTGAGACCAAGTGCTGGTGATATGGCTTGTCAGTTTGTATTTGATGGAATGATTCTCGCGGTTCTAGTGTGGCTAATGCTGTCTGTAGATGCCTTTAGATTGCTTATTGTTCAACCGGAGAATGCAAACAAGTTCAATTGCACGTAAGACGGTTTTGCTTGCCTTCTGCTGTTTGTGAGCTTGTCTTTTAGTGAAATGGGACTTGAGGCAAGGGATGTACCGTTAGTTGATCACTAACGAGCGTTTTTTCGATGATTATTATGTTGACCTCAGAGGTTATTGTCTTCTTGGCATTCGCCTCTTAGTGAAATGATCCTCTGGGCAAGGGACCGGAGTGGGTTTTTTTTTCCAATTAAAATTGTGTTGAGCTCAGGGTTAAGTGTCCTGTTTGACACTTGTGAAATGATTCTCTCGGCAAAGGGACCATTTGTTTATCTCTAATGACTGTTTTTTTCAACGAGTATTGTGTTGAGCTCGGAGTTTATTGTTTTTGTTTTTTTTTGACACTTGTCTTTTAGTGAAAATATAAGACTTTCGGTGAGAGACCGTGTGTTGATCTCTGACGAGTGTTTTTCAATGGTCATTGTGTTGAGCTCTTGAGTTTATTGTCTCGGTGACTTTTTTGTCTCCTAGTAAAATCACGTTTTGGGCCTAGGACCGTCGGTTGATCATTTATGAATGTAGTTTTCAGTGAGTCTTGTGTTGAGTTTGGCATTAATTGTTAGCTTGACTTTCAGTGGTTATTGAGATTTTTTGTGTTAATTTATATACACCTAGTTGAAAAAACGTCGGGTGAAAAGCACAAACCATGAACCATACGACCCAATGGTTTTCTGGGAAGCGGAAAAACCTGCTTTGCTTCTCAGACACCGTGCACATCATAATGGCACGGAAAGAATCAAACTGACAGATATACTCCGAAATCTCTCCATGAATAAAAAATACCTTGAATATCAATAAACGGAACGAAGTAACAAACTTGCGGTGCTGTTTTCCCAGAATTCCATTCTGTCGCATCGTTCATGGTTTACACTTTTTACCAGACAACGTTTTTTCAGTCAGGTGTATATGCATTTGGTGGAGCTGTTCTTGAATCGAAGAAGAGTTATTTTGATTAGTGACGGAGGGTGAAATCTTTGCTGATGAGGTTTTTACTGACTGCTGTTTGTTCAGAGTTCTCTTTTTCATATTACTATATGGCTGAACTGGTCCGCGCTGAAAAGGAGCTTTCTGATTGGTTCCCTGTCCGAATTTTCCAATACGTATCGCCAAGATCGAACGCTCACGAAAAGATCTCACTAAATCATGTTTTCGAAAAATTTTAGGAGAGAGGACAATTTGGTATGAAGTAGAAACCTTGTTCTTGCTTTCTTGCCTATAATTTCGGCAAAAGCCTCTGCGAAACTGACATTATGAAAATCATTTGTTCCCATCTTTCATCTCTGTAGCGCGCGCTCACTAATAGAAATACACGTTGCTGTTCGCAAATTTGTAAAGAGAAGAACCATATAATAAATCGTTTATTGAACTAGCTTATTTGGTCCGTATTGGGAAAATATTGGTCTCGTTCTTTTTTAGGAAGTTTATGAACCTCGCCTTCGGCTTGGTCCATAAACTTTCACAAAAGGAACTCGACCAGTATCTTCCCATTACGGGCCTCACGCTAGTTCAGTAACATATATTTACAGTTAGTTGTGAAATCTTTATGATTATTTGTTTTCTTCTTTTAAAAGTTACTCGATACGCATATGCCTACGGTCATTCAAGAGACCGACTTAGGTGTATCCTCTGGTTATAGGCACTAAAAAGGGATTATTTGGAGTTAAAGAGGGTGGTCCACTCCCTAACAACTTCGTCATTAGACAGCCTTCTGACGAAGATTTGAAGTCTTGCCTCGCACCTTAGCAGGACAGCACAGTTTGTTCGGACAGTAAACCTCACACACATGTACAGTCCGTGATAAGGTGATGAAGTTCCGTGAATTGCATCTTATTAATTAAAGAGACCCAGAATATTTCAATCTCCTTGTCAGAGGGGTGAATTCGAAACGTTCTTATGGTCAGTACAGCTCGTTTAGACCGTAATCCATAGAGAGGAGATGAGGGTCCCGTGAATTGCATCTCATTAGGGAGACTTAGAATATTTCATTCTCCTTTCGGAGAGGTGAAATGTTTTAACGGTCTGTACAGTTCGTTCGGATCGTAAACCTCACATACGATACCCAATTCCATCGGATTTTTCTCAGACAACGTTGGATTTTTTGCATCATAAGTTTTTCATGTTGGAGGTGAAAATCTAATCTTTTTAGAGCTGGGCCTAGTTTATTATGCTGTTGGTAATGGACAGTTGAGGTTTGGGGATTGGTAGGGTTTTTGGTTATTGGGGTTGGAAAATATTGATAATTGCACATCCTCCATATGGGGGCATCAGCACAATCCTTTTCTTGTAGAAAGGGTGTTCTTTGTGTGCTTATTCGCACTGCACAAGTTATCGGCATCGCATATAAGATGAACAAACTGCATATACCAAGTGTGAAGCGACCGGCTTTGTATTAAAGTGGCGATGAGGTAAAATCCAAGTTAAGCTTATTTGAAAGGCCTTTCAAAGTGAAGAAGAATGGTGTTTCTTTTTTGCAAAATCCTCTCTCATTCTGTGTTGTGAACAGGTCCTTCTTTCTCTCGTTTATGGAGTCACAAATGGTAATTTTTGGTTCAGAGCAGAAAAAGACTGGAGCCAAGATTGTTGTCATGGCAACATCACAATATGTCTCATCTTGTGTCTTTCTTAATGCACAATATTGGTGCCAAGTTTCCATTATCTTCATCCAATCTTTCCTGTGATACACTTTATTTTGTGATTTGTCTCCATGCTGTAACCACCTACGACGTTATCAATTTCTAATTCGCATAACATGGAATGAACCATGATATAACAAAACAGTAAACACCATCCCTCTTCACTTTGAAAGGCCTTTCAAATAAGCTTAACTTAGATTTTACTTCATAGGCACTTTAAGAACGTCTGGGGTGTGTTGAGGCTGTAGAATCGCAATCGACACAGGAACTGCGGAGTGTGCTATCTTGGGGACAAACGTGCTACGGTACGATCTCTTGCCATAATGAAACGTGAAAAAACTGCCACTTACCGCGGCCAATACTCTGATGATAATTTCCTTGCGGTTGTCCGTTGACACATTACAACAGAAAGGCGGGATTCTAATGCTCAGTTCTTCCGTTCGAGAAGGTACAACAATCGATCCAAGAGATAAGACCGCAAGGACCTTGCCAGGGAACGCTGCGTACAAACATGACATGCTCCAAGTGTATGCGGCTGAGCTGCAATTTTCTGTTCCATTGGCTCCATACAACGTTATGTGGACAAGAACCGACGATGGCTTCTTTGCAGGGTACAAAGCTTGAGAAATGTTAAAGTGATTTTCCTGTGTTGCCAAAGCATTGTAGACGTCTCCGTAGGTTTTAGCGCAAGTGGTTTTATTAACGCAACCCATAATCACATTTGCCTCACATGCCTCAGTTGGGATTGGACAAACGTTGATCATCAGGACTTGGAATAGGAAGAGCAGAGAGACTGACTTCAATAGATTAACTAGCAGCATCCCGGCTTAGGTGGCTCCAGTGTAGATATACTGCCAAGTTGGAAATAGGATTAAAAAATAAGATTGTGGTTTACTTGCAGAGTATATTAACTTTATAGCTTGCATTTACGTTTACTGGAGACTCTACTCTTAATACATAGATATAAAACATACACTCTGTTTTAGAAATTCACTTCTCCGAAGCTTGACGGTCAAGCATCTTACAGGGTTTCACAATAATTTTCAAGAAGTCAGGCTAGCTTGAGATATCTGAAACATGCACTCATTCGCCTCGTTCTTTGTAGGTTTTTAGTCAGTGATACGTCGCAGAGCACCTGGACCTCATTCAAGTGTTGGTGCCACCGCACCTGAGCGAGCACCTACAGATTTACAGACCTTCGCTATCTGATAGGATCAGAGGTTGAGAAAAATAGTCTCGAGAATAAACATACGGTAGTTGCAACACTAACCTCAATTTGAACCGTTTGGAGGGCTCCCCTACTTGGACTCCCACAGGAAAGTTACAGGGGCGATAGTCAACTTTGTTTGTTCGTTTCTGTTTTTTTTTTTTTGGGGGGGGGGGGGGGGGGGGGGGGGGGGGGGGAAAGGGGGGGTTGAGGTTTTTTGTTTTTCTTATCCTTTTTATGTAT
>Ga0126336_10001802_pt1 | contig 11669 bp, 9 predicted proteins | sample SidCmetagenome_FD_92530 | JGI IMG/M metagenome (GOLD analysis project Ga0126336, IMG submission 92530) | Coral microbial communities from El Islote,Puerto Morelos, Mexico - Siderastrea C C metagenome | ecosystem: Host-associated > Invertebrates > Cnidaria > Coral | place: El Islote,Puerto... | reverse complement strand
CTCCGGCCTTCATTTTCAAAATACTGATTAAAATCTGTCTCAATGACAGCTGGATTTTTGCATACAGAGGTAGAATTCTCTTCATCTGTCTGTAGGACATAGCAGGTGGTATCTTATCCCAGGATTTGGAGATTTCACGACAGTAAACACTTTCTCGCCCAGTTTGCATTGGTACACAGTTGGCAAAATTTAAATGCACCTAAATTTTGAGCCCAAGATTGCATACGTGCAAAACAACAAACACAGTCACTAATAAGACTTTGCGATGTAAACAGATACATTTAACAAGATACAAATACATTCAACAAGAAATGTAACCTCTGGTTTCGGCTATGTTCACAATTTGGGCCGGACTTCCTGCCGCTGTTGCCGCGAGGATAAAACCGTACTCAAGCAGGACCTATAATGGATACATGTATAACAAGCTTTGCTTTACTCTAGTCAGTCTAGTTAGTAAGGCATAACAACAAACATCGATTAGTGTACAAAAAGGCAGCAAAGAACAATAAAAATGCCTCAAATGAAGTGGTAACGCATTTATTAACAATTCTACGGCGACCTTTTACAGTGTAATGAATAAACAAGCTTAAACACTCACCAGTAAACTTTACCAATTCGGTCACGTTTACTTTCGAAGCCATTGCTGTCAGTCGAATATCATCTGAGATTTCGCAGTCCGATTCTGTGGCAATTAGTTTAAACTGATGCGGCTCTACGCTAAATGCCACAGGTTTGAACTCCTCGGCCATTTTCAACGCAAAGAAAACGGGTGAAAACAGAGGATTTTCCAAAAAAATACAACAATACTCTTCAATACTCGCCTTTTGATCTTGAGCTATCTTTCGCTGCTCATCAACAGTGACGTCACAGAATCAGAGGTCGTTTCCATTCCTTCCATTCAAGCGCGCGGTCATTTCAGAAAAGTTTTCGTGAAACCTTCGGATATCTTCGTACTTTTCGCTTTGTTACTCATTTTAAGGTCTCAGGAAGGAAAATTTCGGTCTAGTTTTGCTTTATAATGATTTCTTTTTGTGTCAAGACGCGTTTAAATAGCTAAAGCGGAATTATCAAAATATGTGGTTTATTTGACCTTTAATTGACAATCTCTTCACAGCTTAGACCATAATGAAAGAATGACAATGACTTAATAAGACTAAAAACTAAAGTAGCATGCCATAGCCAGAGTAACATCTAATAATTATGTCCTTACTTTGATCGAACTGTACAAAGAATTAATCTTAACAGTAACAAAATGCCAATATTACGAAATGCGAATCAGTAGTGAATGAGGCCAAGAAAAAGCCTATAAAGCCAGATTTGGCAGTCTCTTCGCAGCTTAACCGGCCATTATGGCAGAGAATAGCCGGAACTAGATCTAGGCTAAAAACTATGGTAACACATAATTCGGTACTAGGTTTATTTATATCCATATGCTAATGAAACAAGACGTTGATAACGTATTAATATTAACGCATTTTACAGGAATACAGTTATATATAATGTTTGGAGCAACTGTTATGGCATGGTGCTAAGCCATGCGCCTAGCTAGTTACCAAGACAACATAGGGGATGGAGGGAGGGGAGCTGGTTGAACAGAGTTACTCAGCTAGAGTGATTAAGAGAATGAAAGAGTGAAATGAACAATGGTAGATTGAGGGTGCTCAAGTTCACGTGAGCAGCGAAGCGCCATTGGTCCGATATAAATCTCGTGGTGTTTTCACGTGAATGCGGGATGGCCTTTAGGCATGTTAATTGGTAGGTCTTGTGCTGGTTACATAGCACATTGCCGGTGCAAAAATGCTAGAACATTAACCTCATGATTGTCCCATTAAGTTTAATTTATAATACTTATAAATTGGTTGAAGCTCTTGAACCTAATGGCTCACAAATTAACTCGAGCCTGTAAGGGCCCGTCCTTGATAAACCAAAGGTTCTTGTATATACTAAACTGAAAACTCTTCTAGTTCAACAGATATGACTTAGTAAATATATCATCTTCGTAGGGGACAAGCGATTTGACAGTGTTTTCGACCTTGTGGCTGATGGCTTGATAGTCATGACCCTTGACGCCTTCTTTGAAAATGCAATGTCAGAAACTACAGGGAAAGAAGAGGTGCGTATTTGAAACCCTAACGAACAACAAGCCTAACAAAGTGTTAGTTAAAAAATAGAAAATGCGTACATATTTGTCAAACCTGAGGTAACACGAAAGGGATTTAAATTTGCCGAATTCTGCAAAAACTCCCTGGAGCACGGAACAGTCATTATTCGGTAGAAGTAACTAGTTAGAGGATGCCCTAAAGCTACACCACAGCTGTTAGCTTCTATATTTCCTAATAAGCTGAAGAACTTGTCGTTTAAACGTCAAACTTTAGCTCGTTGCCTAGGACAGATAAAAAATGTTTGTTTAACAGCTAATACCAATCCCTAAATTAATATCAAATAGTGAGTGGTTGCTTAACCAAATTCTTTAAGTAAATAGAAGCTATCTAGTAGTGGAGAAAGTTAGCGTTGAAATGGTCTAGCAAAATCTTATTTCAGACGCCATCAAGCAGTCCCAGCCTTTCTCAGGAGCATGTGTGCAGGTAATATTTTAAATTTTATTCAGTCAAAATAGTACAGGTGGCCCACTTTATACAAAATACACATCAAAAGTGTTAAACATATTACTACTCAACTAAACATGGATATTTTACTGGTAAGAGACGTGCACAGAACGCTTTTGCAGGATTTTTTTTTTATAGAGTGGATTATGTACCACGGAAACAGCCGAAACTCGCCAACTCAAGCATGTTAAGGCATGGCTCGTTTCCTCGGCTTAGACCCCCGTGAAATAAACTTTTTTTTCCTTGCAAAGCAATGTTTTCTAAGTGCTAAAGATTTAGTAAAGAATACAGCATAGAGGATTGAACGTCCTTAAACGCCTTAAGGTTTACATGTTGTGATCACGTGTCTGACGGCTTTATAATTTAGACAAAATTAAAAGATATTTTGAAATGGGCCGAGGGTGGTTAGTTTTGGCTCGAAAAATGAATGGACACAATTTTTCTTTTATTAAGTAGATATCAAGGGACAACTGTGTCAAGTGACCCTTTTTATTAAATAGCCCTTTAACAGTACATCGTAGTAACGTAGTCAACCATTCCAGACAGATTCATATAAAGCAGAACCATACATACACGTTGACATTTCAATTTGCAGTCATCACACACCATCTCAGCCACCCACTTTCAATTTTCTTTTCGTGTAAAAAAACAATAATAAAAGGACATGTGATGCAAATATTCGACCCTTTAAGTGAACATTGGTTTAAGGTCATCAAGTTTTATGCCGTTGCAAGTTGGAGACTGTTTTGGTAAATCCCTTAAAAGTTATAACTGTTTTCAGATGTTATGTAAATTTTGCAAAACCAAAAGATACATTTGCTATTAGTGCACAGAAACTGACAGTTTTTTTCTGGTTCCGGAGGAACTAGGATGAAAATGCATCAAAGCTTGCAAAAAATGGACCAATTTTTTTAAGCCCAGCCTGCAAGCCCCGCCTCCTCTTCTTTAAAAGAAGATATTACGTGAACAGAGAACTCGCATAATCTTGATGGACTGTCCGTCTTGACGCAATACTTGTAGTTTGATCGACCCTAGTGACTTCCTACGCATATCGCGTGTTTAAAATAACACGCCTTTTATTACGCTATAATGGTCGAAAGCATTCGTTGAGATTCGCCTGTGATCAGGCTCCTTAGTGAGGCAAGGCGCAAAAAAAAAGTCTACAAGCGGAACGAGCCAAGGGGTAAGGGCCAACTGGGATGGGGGACAGGGCGGCGGATCCTGTAAATTTAGTTTGATGTTGTCATTCTATAATGCCAGATTCTAGTATCATGGCCTGATTGGTCAGATCAAGAGTTCTTGACACGTTTTGCAGTTAAATGTTGGCATCCTGACTGACATGCGATCTCAAATCATAACAAGACTGAATGGTCCAATTTATATTAAGATGAATCATCCGTCGACACGGGTTATCCTTCAGACGGATAATTCGTCTAGGTATAAATCCGAAGACGAATTTGGACGGATGATGCGTCTAGATATAAATCGTTCGACGGATAACGACGGGTGCAGAAGCCTGGCGAGAGTTCACTATGATCTATCGAATATGGCGGCACTTTTAGCGCTGATCATGAACAAAGATAGAGAACAAGAAATAGATATCACAGTATATCAGAGAGGAGCATACTCTGTCTCTTGTATGCCTGAACCGGAAACCATTTTCTTTTGCCAAGCTCGCCAAAAGACAGGAAGACAAGAAAATATGAGATAAGAAGCAAGGAAAACCTAAGAAACTAATTTGGCCATGTTAACTCCTTGTCATTTGATTGGGTTCTCTCCCTTTCTCGTTACTGTTTTCGTGCTTTCCCGAACGCCATCCTGCAAAAACCATTCCCCTCATAAGAACACTAAGCAAGAAAACCGTCTTCGTTTCCTGTCTAGACGCGAACGGATTACAAACTTGTTCCATTTCAACTCCCGCAGCTAATATGGTGAAATCGTACAGCTTCAATCTGCTTTGAACGATGATTACAGCAATCATTTAAGAAAAATCAAACACGAACCACATTTCAGAGCCAATAATTAGAAGACGATTTCCCCAAAACTTGTGCCACTTCGTTCACTTCGGAGCAGTTTCATTAATTCATCCAGTTTTGAAATTAACGCTGCAACATTTCGCAAGGTTTTGTCGCCTTTTTCTTTCAGTCATGTGACCGATTCTTGTTTCCTTTTTATCTCTTGTTCCCTTTTGATCTCCTTTTTATCTCTCTTTGTTCTTTCTTTCGTGATTTTATAACAATTAAAGTGGTCGAGTTTTTTTTTTTAACTTATCAATCTTACCACAGAAAAAACTCTTTTTTTACGCGGTGTGAGTGCGAGTCTACAGTAAATCGGTCACAAGCATTCGCGATAAGCATTCTTGACATGAGCCGGGGTATGGACTCCCAAGGCCTTCGACCAATCAGAAAACGAGAAATTGATAAGACGTGGTAAAAACTTAAGTTTTTAAACCCTCTCTTTATTTCCTTTCGAAGTGACATATTTTATGTTAATCTTTTAGAGGTTTTGAACTTGATCTAAAGGTTGGCGTTACGTTTCACATAACATTAATTCTTTGTTTCCGGCAACTCGAAATTATTACAAGATTTTTAACCGGTCGAACATTGTTTGTACTATTCTTAAATTTTTTTTGTAGCCTGTTCCACGCGTTCAGATAATGGCGCGCGAGCGAAAAATATTGCGAGCAAAAGAGCGAGAAAAAACACGAGGAGACTGGAGAGAGAGGCGAGGGAATGCCTGTACTCTTTCCCAAAGAAAGCCGTTCCGGTTTACCTAATTCTGGTATACCCTATGATAAGTCAACTTTGACACTTTCCGTCGACACACAAGCGTCGTTGACGCAGACGAAATTTTGTTTTGATCAACTCGCGGAAGGATTTCCCGCATGTCGATTCAGTGAGACGCGAACAGAAAAAATGATTGGAGAACCTTTTGCAGGGAAAAGACGTCTTTACCATCCTACGTACGGAAAGAGTTAAATCTTTTAAATCTTTCCACGATTGATGAACGGATTGCAAAATAATCGAAATACGAGTACCGTATGCACAATTACTGTGGTTACTCCACTTGTAGCCATTATGAAAGATCAGGTGGAACACTCAGAGGCATGGGTGTTTCATTGGCAGCAATTGGAGTAGATGAACGGGCAGACGGAGAAGCAGCAAAGAATGGCAAAGCGAGATCGTCTATGGAATCCCAGAAAGTTGGCTGTCGAAGGAGTGGAGAAGAGAATTACAAGAGGGTCAGCTAAGGAAGCAAACTGTGGCCATCGCAATCAATGAAGTTCATTCTAAGGCTAACTTGAGGAGCTTTGGCCCTGAAGTCTTTAAATAACCTGCAACACGAAGAAGGGTGGACTTGCAATTCGTATGTGGAGAGTTCAGGATTCGTAGATATCGAAACCAAAGCAAGGAGGAAGAAGACGCGCCCGAGAATTCTACCACGGTTTTGATTGACAGCTATAAACCGCAACTAACAAAATCTGGTTCATGTTACCGAGCCACTGCCGACGGTGTAAAGAGGATGGATCGGCTTCCTTTGAGAAATGAGCACAGGCGTTCCCTCGCATCTCTTCCCAGTCTCCTCTCGTTTGTTCCCGCTCTTTCGCTCGCGGTATTTTTCGCCCGCGCGCCACTATCTGAACGCCTGAGGCTCTAATTTTTGCCGTAAGCTGTGTAGCGAAAATAAAGCTACACATTGTACTCTTGCGTTTATGACTGGGGCAGCTTTACTTTGCTAAATTCCATTCTAAACTCAAGCCCATACAAATTCCGTTGTTTTTTAAAACCTCTCGTCCAAAAAAAGAATACGAAGGTGTTGACGGACCTCTGTCATGTAAATTACATGGAAGCGGAACAGCGGTTTTAATACAAAGTCTACAGGCTCTGTCGCCTCATCCACAACACTTGCACCGCTTGCTCTGCTTGTCGATCTTTCTTGCGCTCAATTTCCCACTAAGGAGCCTGTTCAGTGGCTTATTAAAATGGGAGTCTACAACTGTGCATCACCTCAATGTGAAGTCTTCTTCTTTAGCCCTTTGGATAAAATGGCCTGATTATGTACGCCAATCTACCATCATTTTTCAACAATTTCTTTTGTTTGAATAAGGAAATTCACAAATACAACAGTAGATCATCCTCTAACATTCACAAAATTCAAGCGCGCGCTAACTACCAAAAACACTCAGTGACACACAAAGGAATTTTAGTATGGAATAATTTGACAAAATCTATCAAAGAAATTAGAACATTTAGCTTATTCAGGAAAAAAATTAAAACTCATTTTCTCTTCAAATAGAAATATTTAGATTTCAATCAATATCACTATATAAAGCGTAACAAAAAGAGAAATGTAATATATATACTAAATCGGCATATAACAGACATGTGTATATAAAATATAATAATTGTAAACTTGTCCAGGGGCTCTCCTCGTAAAGCCCTAAAGGGTTTGCTGAGAGCTCCTGCCCAAGTATAATTTAATCTGACACTTTTTGTAATCGATTTGAAAAAGGGCAAGTGATTGATTGACTGATTGATTGATTGATTGATTGATTGATTGATTGATTGATTGATTGGTTGGTTGTGGTTGGTTGATTGATTGATTGATTGAATCAGTACCTTTTTTTTGACGAACAAGGTTCACCCAAATTGCAATAAGCGTAACTTCAAATACCTGAACTACCTCCGTCGTGGTTATGTGCAGTGTAGTCAAGTGATAGGCCATGGTGGGTGCATTTCCACATGTTTTTAAACGCCACACCGTAATTTGCTTTTTCTCTAGACGCAAGAACAGAGCCGAGCATGTGCAGCTGGACGCTGAACAAGGTGGTGAAAAAGGTGATATAGTGATGGTTGTTGATTGTAAGAAAATTTGTTCATATTGGTCACTTTGTCCACTTCTCGTCAAGCTCCATCTCTTCTAAAAAGAAAAACACTTTTGGGATTTTGAATGTTTCCATATAGTATCAGCTAGCATGGAAAATTTTTAAGAGATTTAAAGTTTTTGATTTGATGGGATTGAATCCTTCCTATTTCAATTCGTAGCTCATCGGCATCTCCAAGCTAAATTATGAACAAATCACAAACATACAAAGGAACTGCTTTCAAAGAAACAATGCGATTACTAAGTTTTAGAAATTTATTTGAAGGTGCTAACAGTGTTGAATTTCTCTCAAGCTCCTCTAGAAATTCTTGCTCGAGGACCCTTAGCCCTCCAAGCGTATCAGAAAGCTCTTACAGAAGGACAGACGTGTGTGAAAAGAGTACCAATCATGCTGATTGGACAATTTCAGTCTGGGAAGACTAGTTTAAAGAAGTCACTTAAAGGAGAGCTGTTTGATCCAGAAGAAAAAAGCACTATGGGAATCGAGAAGGATCCTTCCTACTTTAAAGTGTCAACGGAAGTTTGGAAAGTTGGGGAGGAAAGTGCAACACCAGAGTTTAATCCAGAATCGATATCGTTTGAGGGGAGTACAGCATACTTTATTTTGAATAATATGAAGGAGGTTGAGGAACGTGAGCTTGAGGAAAGTGATTGTATTGATCTAGGCGATGGTACAGCTTCACCAGATCTAGATGACAAAGTAAGTCCCATCGAAGGTTTCGATGAATCACATTCCTGGGTCCAAGAAGATTCACAGGACACACTGCTTACTGTACGACAGATGCCGAAAGACATTGCAACGTTGATTGAGAAGTTACTTCTAGAAGACAACACTGAGAAAGCTGAGGATGAAGTCTATTCAACTTTGTGGGATTTTGGTGGACAATCTGTTTACTACGCCACTCACCCACTATTTCTCACAGAAAGAGCAATATATTGTCTAGTTTATAATCTAAGCCGGGATCCAGATGAGAAAGCAAGTCCCCAGATGAAGAAAGGGGTCTACAGGGACATTAAAGATGATTTCTGTGAGTGGAATAATAGGGCTTATCTCGACTTCTGGATGTCCTCGGTTGCCAGTTTGGTTACACAAAATGAAGAACTTCAAGAGGGATTTGCAACTGAGATGTTACCAGGTAGGCGGCTGCCCCCAGTTTTTCTAGTTTGCACCCACGCTGACAAACCGTACAACGGTAGACATCCTGAAGAGCTGGCTCGTGAGATATATGGCTCACTACGGGCTAGAATCCACGGAAATCATTTGCACGGCGTCTTTGTGGTGGACAACACAAAGTCTGGGAGTGGATCTGAATGTCCAGGGGTCACTTGCCTCAGAAAAGAAGTGCTTGCTGTAGCGAAGGAGCTTCCCCAAATGAAAGAACCTGTTCCGATTAAGTGGCTTAAGTATGAAAAGGCTCTTCAAGGCTTACTTCAAGATGGCTACAAGTGGATTCACCTTGACAAAGCAAAGGAGATTGCACTTAACGTGTGCAAGATTTCTAGCGACGAACAGTTTCTGGCATTATTGAACTTTTTACATGACCAGAGAGTTTTGATTCATTTCGATGACACGCCAGCGTTAAGCGAAATGATATTCTTAGATCCCCAGTGGTTAATAGATGTCTTCAAGAAGGTCATTTGTATTACACCATATGACAATAAAGAGACAAACTTCACGGAATTGTGGCTAAAGCTTGAGAAGACAGGTATCTTGGAAGAAAAGCTCTTACAGCACGTGTGGGGTCCGTTGTTTGACGATCGAGAAACCTACAAGAGCCTGATCGCCTTGATGGAAAAATTCTGCCTGTTGTGTCCCTGGCCAAAGTCAGTTGGGGGCGAAACACGGACTGAATATCTTGTGCCGTCGATGTTACTGTTCCCTCCGAAGGAAGAAACCGCCAAGCTTTTTGCATCTGCAGGGATTCAACCTCTTTTCTTGAATTTTACATCTGGTCAAGTGCCCCCAGGTTTGTTTCCTCGGTTGGTGTTGTTGCTATTTCAGTGGTGTAGCAAAGAATTTCCCTGTCAAACAAACCCTTTGTTGCACCGAAATTTTGCCAGGTTTTTCACTCACCCTGCTGAAGGCTGTTCAATAGTTCTTCTGCGTCATTCTTCTTACATCGAGATTGTTGTTCACAAGGATAGCTCTGCCGGGGCAATTGTTACCGAGGCATCAGCAAATGTGTTGTCAGTGGGGCTGTTACCTTCCGAATTCAGCTTTGACAATCTTCAGGTGACTGTTGCTCGTATTCTGTATAGGCAACTGGGATTGATATTGGTATGCATGCGCAGGGAGTTTTCGTGGTTAAAGAACATGACATATGAGATGTCAGTCTGTTGTCCTGTTTGTTGTCAAAAGGGATCGGTCACCTACTGTCAAAATCATCATGTATATAGTTGTAAGCAAGAGGAATGCCTGCACTTCTGGTCAGAAAGACAGCTTCGCGACTGTGAGGATTTTGCCATTTGCACCAAGTGCGCTTTTGCCGGAGACTGCAGGGTTCCAGTCAAGTTGTTTAAACATTGGTTTACCTTTCTGGATAAACAGGTAGATGCATGTTTCCGTCTCTTTAGGCAAGTAAAATAAGTTTGTTTATTCCGTCTTTGAGGGTCTCCATGGGCTCCGCATGTTTAGTAATGAGGACTAAGTTTGGTAGGGAGCCTGAAGTGACTGGAGGTGACAATCAGGCTTTGCGCTTCCTTCAAATTTTCAGTTGGGCCAAGATTATGATACAAGACTTCGGCAAATCGAAAATGCTATTCAGCCACTGATTTATTCTTTTCAGTGCTTATCGAGCAAAAGAACGGCCTCATTTTGTGAGTTTCATTCAGAGGGAGAAAAACTCATAACATACTCCTGCAAGCTTAATTCTTGCTGAGATTCAGCCTAAAGGAGACAATACGCTATCGAGGCGTACTTAGTTAAATTTTTAGCATTATCCAAAGTGACATGGTCATAAGTTTAACAATCGATGGAGACGCAGACTTTAATTCTTTTTTAACTACAAAAAAATCACTTCTTCCCTAAGTCATACAAATTGAAACAGAATAGCATCATTCACTGGCATGACAAAATATTGCTGGTATTGTTTTGTTTAAAACAGATCGCCATTGATGGACGTACTAAAAGATTTTTACTAAGGGAGAAAGGTAACATTTTTTGCATACTTTCCTGGTAATTTAATGATGTTTAAAAGAAAAATGTAGTTCATAACAACGATCCGACTCAACATGGAGACAATATCTTTTTTCTTCAACAAAGTAATTCAAATAAAAGAGAAACAGGGTATTAGACTAGTATAGCAATGGGGCACCAGCTGTAATTTAGAGCTCCTCATTCCTTTTTTTTTAACTCTAGGAGACGATGAGAGAGCCCTTAGCCTCCCCAGTGAGGTGAGTGAGGCCCTCCAATTGCAAAACAGTGATCCAAGAGAAGTCATAGCTAGATTTCAAGAAAGTCTGTCGCTGGAACCATCTTCACTGGAACAGCCAAATGCAGAGACGAAACTTTGGATTCGCTGCTTTTCTAGAAAAGCACTCTCTGCAGATAGGACAGATGTGGTTGAAATATTAAGGGGCATTGTACCTGCTGGTACAACAGGTATTGTTAAATAATTCTACTCAACATCCATTTGTTTTGGTTATTGTGAAATTTAATAAATCAATGCTACCAGTGCCTTTTTTTTTTTCATTTAGAGGTATATTGACGTTAGAAAAAGTTTTCTTTTTAATTCCGCACATTTTTTTTTGGAATCAGTTAGCAACATTATATTGGAGCTGAATAGTTACTAGCACTTGTGTTGTTGTATGTTTTATATACATATATATACCTTTATTATTCAACAAATTGTCACTATGCCCATATATGGTAAGGACGCCCTCAATATCTGTCATCCGTACATGACAGATATCCTGCGATATACGTAAGTGACCATATTTGGAAGTGCACTGCAGATTTTCTTTCATTGCTTGTTTGGCGGCCATTTTGAAAAGCGAAGCAGTTTTAGCAGTGTTCTCCGTAAAATTTTAACTCCCTGGAAGAAACTTTTCCCGATTAAATGCTCTCAAAAAGTCAACGAGTATTTGCTTCAGCTCACAAAGATATCCAGAGGTTGACTTGGAATTTTCATAGTGAGAACTCAACCAAGAAAATGCTATTGCGAACGAAGCAGCACACTT
>Ga0126336_10001801_pt1 | contig 11670 bp, 5 predicted proteins | sample SidCmetagenome_FD_92530 | JGI IMG/M metagenome (GOLD analysis project Ga0126336, IMG submission 92530) | Coral microbial communities from El Islote,Puerto Morelos, Mexico - Siderastrea C C metagenome | ecosystem: Host-associated > Invertebrates > Cnidaria > Coral | place: El Islote,Puerto... | reverse complement strand
AACAAGTTTGTATTAAATGTCCATTCACTCAAGATTTGAGTAGTTCACCAACTGGTTTATTCCGCTCCTTCGCTGCAAGTAGAGCACTGTATTGGCTTCGCCGGTGAACATTTAACTGAATTACATTATATATATATATATATATATATATGTCTATATACATATATAAAACCACAAAAATACTGGAAATAAGACTTGCCGATATTTCGTCTTTATTATTTAGTAAAAGACTTCGTCAGGGCAACTGATCAAGCGGCTAGAGCCGTTACAATATATATGCTTATAGGTAACGTAAGACTCTCAACAGTAAAAATACGCGAGCACACGTGGGTGGTTACAACCGTTACAATATTCGCACCAAATAAAACAAACGTCAAACGCTAAATAGCTAAGGCATGCGCGCTTGCAAGCGCACACCCTTCTGTACAACTAAATATACAGCAAATAAAAAAACAATAATTTAAAGCATAGGGATTAAAACTCAATACAATTAAAATTTTAAAACAGATAAGCAATCAAAAATCTTAGGTGGCAATTGGCTAATAACATTTGTGAGGTAGTGTGTTCACCAGCTGACCACCACATGCCATCTACATGATTACATTATGTTACATTTATGTTACCTCCCTATTTCTCGCAGCTCTATACTTTGTCGTCTCGTTAGCCCTTTTTTCTTCAGAACAGCTGACTCGTTGGTAATCAAGGCCCCAGCTAAGTTTTACAATTCTCTAAAGTTTGATATAGCTGGTGGCATTTCTGTTACTTCCTTTAGGCAAAAGCTTGTCTTTTATGTGTAGAAACTACTATAGCTTTGTAACATGTAGCCACTACTTTGACTGTAATTTACTCTTGATGTATCTGTAATCTTAAACCGAGTAGGCTTTGTCCAGCACATATTATAAAGCTCTCACCATTTTATTTGTGTGTGCATGTTGTATTCTTTGTAAAATTTCTTCAAACGAGCTTAGGTTAGCTATTGCCTTGTCCAGTGTTCGCTGTCTGCGATCTTTTCTTTTCAGTATTTGGAGTGCCTGTGAAAGAAAATAATTCATATTATGTTCATATTAAAGTGGCTTCATAGGAACACCAGCCCAAATGTGAAAGGCTGAACACTTCACTGTCAAAGTTCAGACAAGCGACGTCACTCATTTCCTACACATTTAACAAGCTTACTAAAAACAAAATAGTATGATTGACATCAGTGTAACACAGAACACAGCAACACAGTGATGATGACAAGCACTGTGCATATCTCCAATTTTCTCCACATTTACGCTTAAACTTTGGAAGCAAACTTATGTCCCGGTAGGCCATGTGTAGGTCTTCGCGACTGGAAAGCCTTCATAGTTTTGTACTAGAGTGTTTTCTAATTGATTCAGGTTGAATATTTTCCTCGAAAAAGATCCCCCTTTCCTTTTGATCAGTCATCAAGACCAGTGTTTTCCAGATGAATTTTAATTACACCTGTAGCATATGTTCACTTTCCAGTAAAGTTATATCCCTTTTTCCTTTGATGTTGCAATAAGTGCGGTGCACTGCTAAATATGTTCACTTTATTTTACTGTCAGTGGTAACCTTTTTTATGGGAGCAGAGTGCATCTAAAAAGAATGTGCAACACCATTTCTATGCATTGAATCATTTTAAGGGAATGAAATAGCTGAAACACATAATGTAACTGTTTCAAAGGAAATTTTACATTGATCCAAGAAAACCATTACTCTGGTATTACTTGTTGATGGCTGTCATCCTTCTGAATTTTCTCTTTTGATTTTATTCCATACATTTGCATGCCACTGCCAAAAATTTCATGAGAATTCTCCTTTTATTAAGGTGGCTCCCTATAGTTTTATGACCGCGTGCGCGCTGATGACGTGAGCTGTAGTAATCTGCGCGCGCTCACATGAAATTGTAAGATTTTCCTGACATTTTATGACTTCAGCATAGCCAAAGAAAGCAAATTTAACAGTGAATTTTCTCGCGTTTCCTTCGGTAAATTTGTTTAAAATTTTGCACATTTTGAGATACTAATGCTACCTTCCACATACAATGATTTGGAAAAATTCTTTCAGAGCAATTCAGTTTAATGGTCAAAAATAGGAAATCACGTGATATCAGTGAAACCGTCTGAACAACCCTCTATTTTTTCCCCTGCAAAATGTTTGTAAAAATCATTTTCACAAGATAGGAAAGTTTAAAAACATTTCGCCAAGGGAAAATCAAAATATTAAAGAATAAAGAGGAATAAATGGAAAATATCCGTCATTCTTTAGACGTTTTGTTGCCATGACAACCTAAGTTGCCTATGCCCAAGAAGCAAAAACTGAAAAATAAGTGTAATTATGTTGGTCACCTTACTGGCAAATCTCAGGAACAAAGATTGCAAGATAACAGAACTAGGGTTTCTTTTGTAACTCTTGCCAGTTCGTATAGTCACTTTTGTAGAAACTCTAGGGAGCCACCTTAACTGGTGTAAGAGCCTCAATTTCAACGCCGATGTTTGTCTCTTCCTGTGATGCCTGCACAGAAGAGTGACAAAGCTAATAAAAGGGAGTACCTTGCACAGACAGTGAAATGTTTGGACTAGATCTCGATCAACTAGGCCCTATATTATTTTGCTTTGAATTACTTGTCTAATGCGCTGTTTTGGTGGACTGAGGATTGGCAGGTTGTTTTGCCAGGTGTAGTTGCCGAGCGATACAAATTTCCAAAAAAAAGCATGCCAGACGACAAACTCGACTTGATTTGCGAATTCCCATGCATATGTGGTTTGTATTCGTTTTCCTTTTTAATTTCCAAGGCAAATTACTCGGTTTTTGAAGAAGCCCATTTTGATTTCCAATCAGAGTCAATTCAAATACGAGTCAAATGTTTACTGAGACTGGGATGCAATCAGGTTTGGGGGTTTTGACACAAGGTTAGTAAAATACTCTTGTAGGAGCAAGGGGTTTAATGTTTCAAAAGTGTTCGAAAACTTGAGAGATTTGGCAACGGCAAAGTTCAGCTCAATTTTTTTAAACACAATTGGAGAGCTTTTATCGAAAAATACATAACCTTGGGAAGGATTTAACACGCGTGACATGAGAAATGTACTCAAAGCAAATATTTCGTTTGCTGCTTCACTTGAAGTGTGATCAAAGCTGACTGGACTCAAAGTGGAACTGAAGTTTATGAAACGATTATTTGTTGTTCTCCAGTCTTGCAAAAAGAAAAAGAATACCCCTTAGACTGTCAGCATTAAGCCAAACTCCAACCTATAGGCAGATAATTTCACCGTAAGAAGCAGAAGAAAGAATAACTGCTGGTCCTTGCAAAGTATTTCCTGCAAGTTTGGACAGGATCTCAGTAACATGCAGCCACACATGCAATTATACTTTGTCCACGTGACATTACATCCAGATCCCAGAACACTGGGAGCTAACAGTGATAAAAGACTATGAAGTCATGTGTTCCCCAGAAAGTCAGAGAATCTGAGCTGAGCCTTGGGAAGGCAGAGTTGCGGGTGTATTTTCCGTCAGACAAGTTTCTGCTCACTTGCATATGAACACATAGTAGTTGTGCACTTTTGTGACAAGGTAAAAAAAAACGTCACCAGTTCTGCATGCACTGCATACCTATGTTATAAATAAATTAAATGTAGCGGCACAATATTTTATCAAACATGAATCTGTAATAACAACACAGCCAGTTACAGCACTGTTATAATAGAATTTATCCAGAAACTTCACATTGCCTGCTTTTAAAAACTGGCCTTTCTCTGGTGTTCCATTGTGGTTTCTATATTCAAGAAAGGGCTAGCCATATATAGTTTGGGAAGATCTTCAAACTGCTGCCGACAGCATGACTATAATTTTGTTGCAAATTGCCTTTGTACAAAGAGCGAGACAGTAACATGCATTCCAGCAATGGCTCATAAATATGTTAAATATAAAAGAATCAAAGAGAAATTTCTCAAAGATATCAGCTGTCAACAAATAATACTCAGACTAATGGTTTTGTGGATGAATGTAACATTGTCCTATATTCTTCGTATACTCCGTCCCTTAAAATGTTTCAATGCATTTGAAATTCAAATGTTAAACTTGACATTAAAAGGTTAAGAAAAATCCATTGACTCGTTTTGGAATTATGGCTTCCACATGTAATGAAGATATTAATACTTGCAGTAAAAATTTGACAATCTCGCAGGCTAAGTAGTCTCGGCTTTCCACAAAATCAATGAACCTACATCGGTCTCTTTAACAAAAAGATGTTGTTTAAAAACCACTTTCATAAGAGTGGTCATGTCATGAGCAAAATGTCCGGTATTTGAGAGATTAGCTTTCAATCTCGTAAAATGAACGTCATTATAACGAGCCTGATTGTTTAGAGGCAGCGGGGAGACTCAGTGAACCGACGTACGAGAAACCAGGAATGCGCGTTGCATTTTATGAGTCAGCCGGATGTGCCTATGCACGTCGCGCCGCCTAAAGAGTTTGAATGTAACATCACAAAATCCACTGCTTGAGAAAGTTGATTTTCTTATTCTTTTCGTTACAAACAAAAAATAACATTCCAATACAAATACAAACGAAACAAAAAACTTAGATTACATTATTGATTTCGGGTTTTGACAAACATTCTAAATGGCTTTGAGAGATAAAAGTATTAGTGCACAAGGGTCACAGGCAATTGAAAGTCAAGTAGCTCTTTCCGGAGCATACATCTGTGAATTTGCATTCACGAGTTGGCTCATCATAGGTGCCTAAAATTGTTAGGCGGCCGTCATGCATATATGCACGTCGTGCCTACCCATAAAATGGAAGTTGCATGCCTTTTGCATTCCTTTCGTCGTTCGCCGTTGTCGTTGTCCGTCACTGGAACTCAGTCCTCTTGTTGTCGCGCGGCCAACAGAGACAACTGCACATAAGGCTTACTGAATGAGAATTGAATGAATGGTATTGCTGTTATAAATTTTCCATCTACGATCGCAGAAAATTTCAGGGAATTTATTGATGAACTACATTACAATTGCTGCAGACGTGTTAAATCATGTTTTTAAAGGGAATACGGTGACAGATCATGACAGTACATGAAGGGCTAATTGTGCCAAGCAGGTCACCCGAAGGCCAACGTTAAAAGTCTGTTTTACTTCTCTTTCTCAAGTAGTGGTGGCTACGAAAAAATTAATGCTAGTGAGGAGTCTAATTCCATTGTTTTGAGTATTGCTGCATATGGAAGTTAAGTAAAGGTTAGCGTTTAAATCTTTATGTCGCTGTTTTTGAGGACATTTGGTTTGGTAAGGGTCAGCGTTTACACAGGCTAGTGATTACTTAATTCCTTACATACCGGAAATGCAAATTGTCCATAACAGGACACTGGAAACCAAGAACTACTAAATTTTTGGTTTTCCTGAGGAAAAGGGGAGTCGGGGGGAGAGACTATCGGCCGCCTGTAAATTCTTCAGAATTTCTTGTTCTTGGAGACAAGGACAGGTTATCGCAATTCATCCACTACACTTATAATTGGAGGTTTTAGGGGACCCCCAAAATTACGTGCTTTTGAAAAATGGCGACCGGTCACCACTCTCTATCGTACATAACAATTTTTAAGGGGGTTTTTGGACATTATACGGATCGAAATACGTGATTTAAAATATGAAAACGAAATGTGAAATCCTTAAAGGAGAATTGATTGCAAATAAAGGGGTAATTGGAGGGCTCAAGGGCACAATACAGGGGCACTCAACGGTTCGTTTCGGGCAATATCTGTTTGGAAGTCCTAAAATCTCCTGAGATATTCGATTTAATTGCAGTGAAAACTTGAGATTTCTTAGGCGAAACATCACCTTGGACTTTCGTAACAAAAGGACTTATTAGTTCCTATTGTTTTTGGACAGAAGATTATGTCGTTTAGAGTGCAAAATAAGGTCAGCTAGCATTTTCGGAGAGCCATCAGCAGCTCGGAAATTCGGCGGATAGGATTCTGTTTCGTAAAATTTTCTCTGGCCTAAGCTTTCAGCTAAAATCGTCGAACAGCTCAACCTGTGTTAGCTTACTACACACATATACCTTTAAAAAGCTCTGAAACAATCTAAGGCAGAAAATAAAATTTCAAGTATTTTGCTAATTTTATTTCGTTGGGTGATATAATTCCTTGAGAACGGAATGTAGTGTTGTTTCCCAAAGAGAAGGCAAGCCCCAATGTCGTCAACTGAAAATGAGGCATGCATAATTCGGCCTTGGACAGCTTCCAAAGGATTTTTGAAGCCTTCTATATATGTGTTACAGTGGTTCCTGAGTATGTCCTAGAACCGTAGATCTGTAAAAATGTACAGTGGTGTAAAACAAAACTGACAGTCAGCGTATAGTAGCAATTGTCCAGTCATGTAAAAGGAAAGTGAGTCGAAGAAACGTAGAATTTGTGTAGAAACGCACAGTGGTATAAACAAAACTGACAGTTGGCATATAGTAGCATTGTAGATGCGTAGAATCGTCCAGTGGTGTAAATTAGCAAAGTGAGTAGTGCAAACGTAGTGCGTATAATCGTCCACAGGCGTAAAACAGAACTAAGTTGTAGAACCTGAGTAAAGTCTTTCGGTTATACAGCTGTACATGCGTAGATTGTGCTGATATCCGAGAAAAGTAAACATATGAAGCTGCGAATCGAAGTAGATATAGCATAGACATTGGGAACAATGACAAGTATAAGGATGTTTTTTAAGGGCGATGACTATGTAGAAGTAGAATTACCGATAAATGAAATATTAAAGCATTAAATAAAATACTCTCAATACATGTACCGTGTGTATATTTCTAACAGAAATTAACAAAAATGGTGGTTGCCAAGTGCTTTTGGGTGCAAATTTTATAGGATTATAGGACACTTGTCTTCAAAAATATAGGACAAATTTAACCAAAACACTGAAAATATACGACAAAGGAACAACCTGAGTAACAGCTCACTTGTCCAGTTTATCCAACGATTTCACTATTTTCCAAGAGCTGATTTAATTTTCAGTATCTGTAGCATGGAAAAAAGGGAAAAACTGAAAATGTAACCTAAAATGAAGACAGTCATATAGACTTTGCTGTTACAAACACGTTTACTTTGCCCTTGTCTACTAGTACTGTATTGAAGTAGAAATGCATATCTGCAGCATACATGCTACGCAGTCTGATCACGAAAAATGTAAAGGATAAAGGAACATGAATGTGAAGTTGCTGAATATTTTTTGTCTTTTGTTTCAATGTTTTTTGTTTTTTGGCACTTTTGAAGAAAAAAACCTTAGCTGGACATTGCCACTTGTCACTTCTGAAAATAGACTCTAGCTTGTCAGTTCTTGTCATTTTCATGCTTTCTCTTCTTCTTCTTCTTCTTCTTTGGAGATTTAGAAATGTCACTGAATTTCTTGGGCAGGGAATCGTGTCTGGTTTCTTTCTCAGAGGGCTCCTCTAAACTTCTGTCAAGCTTAGGTTTGCAAATCTCCACATCTCTGTGGAGCCGCGAGCCTCAAACCTCAGCCAACTCATTGGTGAGTTTCTCTGTCTGCATTGTAGTGGTGCCTATCATGAGTTGTGCAGCGCTAATCCTTGCCTTGTCATTCTTGTTGATTGAGTCCTTTAGCTTTACATTTCCATCTTTGAGGAGTTGCCCAACACCAGAAAGTTTGTCTCTAATGCTACTTTCTTGCTCACTTAAGGAGGTTTCTCTTGCAAGAAGAGTGGGTTTTTTGCTTTCATTGCCTCCATTTCCTACTTTCTCCGAGCAGCTCCAGCTCTCTCCGCTTCTTTTGCCTTTCTCTCCCTTTCTTCTTCTTTTTTACCGTCCTCAAGCTTTCTTTGGTAGACAGAATAAGCTGATCTGGCAGCAGAAAGGATTTTCCTGTTATTTGGGATATTCTCTGGCTTTTGATGTTGAGGATCTGAAAACTTTACCATGGTTTTCGTTGCTCTCAATCCACTGATTGTATCTTCACCTAGTTTGTTCCTTTCAGCAGTCACTACTCTATTATTCACAGAAACGCCTCTCTCTACATCTGCATTTCCATGTGGAAGCACTAAAGCAGCTTTTACAACGTTTGTCAGATGTGGATACTTGGTGTTTCCATTAGATGTCTTGAGCTTGAACACGTCTCTCCAGTAATGATCCACTCTGGTTTTCTCATCTGGTTTTTTAACATCCACATCATGTAAGTACATGATGAGTACCATCATGTGAGTACTTCCATGACACTTGCTCAATATCACAGATGCAAACAACTCATTCCAAGGCCCCCTTGTCCAAGGAGGACAAGAGAAGACCCTGTCTCAAGGATGCATGACTTCCAGTTCTTTCCCAGATGCCAAAAGGTTCATTTCCGTCAGTTTCGGTAGCTTAAATAAGAACTAATATTTCTTCAAATGACTTCTTTCCTTAGCTTTAAGTGCTAATGCTCAAACTATAGGATTTTTTAGGACATTTTGCAGGATGTACAGGATGTACAGCATGTACAGGATTGTATAGGACAACAGCAAAAATACAGGATTTTATCGGATTAAAGGACACACTTGACACCCTGCAATTGTCAGTGGTAGTACACAGACTTAAGTACGTGTGCACACTGAAATGATGTAGGCTGAGGTTTACCTTTGAAAACTCAGCCTGTCTCGCATTTTGGACACTCACATTTGGATAGCGGTTTTCGTAGTTTTGTAGAGTCTTCAGCTAATGCCACCAGCACTTTGTTATAATCACTTGCCGAGGGTAAATAAAGTCCTTTTTTAGACTCTTTGGCTTATAAGTGCATTAAGAAATTATGACAGTATTGTGTAGAGGCCCGTTCAGATGTACACCGAAGGACAAAAAGCATGGCGTCATGAACGGCACTTGTACCTTTGTCAATAAAAGTTGAAAATGTACCAAAAGAAATGTGTCGTTGTACGCTAACAAATTATTTTGAACCGTTGGATTTCCATTGGTCAGAAATGAGTTACCATGGCAACTGTGCAATTGCTAAATCAATTAGGATTGGTTGGCCTGGTGCAGATAACATAGCATGCAATAATAAAACCTAACATAATGAGCGTAGGAGCGTAGTGCTCTACGATAATCCCTCTGTCCAAAAACATGACACAGTTGTATTAATTGGACCCCCAGGGAATCTAACCTGATGATTCAATATTACAGCAAATAAAGTTTTGTTCAGTTTATTTCAGTGCATTCTACATCATCATGTTATGCAGAAATTATACTTGTAGCAAATTCATACCACCATTTCCATCACACTTTCTATTCCTAATCGTTTCCTACATTTCCAAACATTTTCGTCACTCTTACCACAAAAACCACATTTAGTTTACCTTGAACGTCTTTGCCATATTGATCAGTGTTGAAGCAGCAGACATGTGGACCAATTCGGGGGCCTTTTTAGTTTGCAGTTGCTATAGCAACTGAGAACTATTGGGGCTGTCCTGGCATCGTGTGGAGTTGTGTTAACTCTTTGGCAACAAGCCCACAAAGCCATTCAAAGTAGAATCCTTCGAAGTGTATAAATAGGCAAGTTTTGATGGGCTCTTAACCAAGTTTTGCGCTGTCTCTGTGGATGAAGAATTAATCGGAGTGTTTGGATCCTCGAAAATACCGTAGATTTTGATTTGCAAAGATAGCACAGGAAGGAATTGGAAGGAAAAGTTTACTCAGGTGCATGTTATGACTCGTGCGTCTTCAGTTTAGGTTGGCATTCACCAGCAGGTTAGGAACAGCTGGACGAGGAAAGAAATTGGTTGTTAAGTTTAGCTGCTGTCGAAAAGATAGCAAAGAAGTCTTTGTGTGTTGATGTTTCTGATCTACAAGTGCAAACATATCTTTATGCATAAGTTGACTGCGGGAGATAATTGGTCGTAATTAATAAATAAAGTCCACGAGAAAGGTGATTGTGTATATGTTTTCATCTGGTACGGGTTTAAGTTATAAACTAAAATCATCCACATCTTACAGCTGTTCAAGGCTTTATTTACAGCTTTCAGTTTGAGTTTCATGCGGTTTACTTGAGCTTACATACATATGTTGCTCGGAATTATCGGCTAGTCAGGATTTCCCCCGTATGCGCATTTAATTAAATATTCCATGCATCATTGCCAGAAGAGTCCTGACTCTTTCCCGTTATTGAGCTCTCCAGAATCGGCCGTTATTGAAGTATTTTTGGTTTCTGTAGTTCATGTCAGTTTAATTTCGTAGTTCCCACAGTTGAATGTATTCGTGGTTATGACATTGATCTGACGATTTAACTCATTATTCTGAACTTCCCATGGCAAATGATGTTTGTTCAAAATGTTTTGTGTTTTCTTTCGCTTAGCCTTTTAGAACGATCTAAATCGTGAGCTTTCCCTGGCAGGAAAAGCTATTTAAATTTGATTTTCACAATTCAATTAGTAGAATGTTTACATAGGTGCATTGTTGGCATGATTTCTGACACGAAAGTATAATTGTCAATCTGAAGTTTTTAAATAAACTCAAACAACTTATGTACACGCAAAAACTAGCCCAACGTCTGTTTCTCTTTAATTATGTAAGTATTCTAAATTCTACATTCATTCTGTTATCACGAAAAAAAAAAACACGATTTCCCAGACTTATGATAGCATGTTTCTTTTCAAATGCAAGACTACTTTTTCTAAACCCGTCAATTGTGGTCTCCCGCCCGTTATTCTTTAATTTTGAGCTGCCTTTTACCCATTTAATGGTGATGCCCTCTATCATGCAACCACATCCTGCTCCTGATAACCCACTAATATACACTGAACAACAAAGACAGCAGAGGCAAAGTAGTAGTAACATCTAAAAAACAACTGCAAACTATCCGAACGGATCCACTAATTTTGCATTTGCACTGATGCTGGTTTGTTTTGTGAACCAGTGAAGTAAAGATTATGATAGTGATATCGTTTTTAAATTAATGTCATTGAGGCGGGTATAGTTTAGGGAAAATAATATGTTGTGCTTGTGTTTGTGACAATTCGATACCCGGTTGTGATTGCATAATATTCTTCTATGGTGTAATGTTTGAACTTGCTGAGGTGAGTGAAAATGGAATTTTGCGTTATGAGTGTGTCACCAGTTCGGGACTTACTTGTGTAAATGCGTGGCATTTTGAAATTACTGCATTTAAACTTAAAAGCCAGGGAAGTGGAGTTGTACATTCCTGTGCAACTTGTGCACTTCCTTAGACTGCGAGTAGTCTCTAATGTTGGCGAAATTTTGCGCACCCATGTGTGTATTTTGCCCGCCCCTTAATTGCCATTGCCAAGATTAGAGACTACTCACAGTCTGGCACTTCCTGTGAAGTGCTAGACTGTGAGTAGAGAGTTATTTTCGTAAGCTCTTGTGAAGATTTGCTGATACTTGCGAAATCTTCGATATTTTCAAGAGAGGAACTTCGCTGTATCATCGGGCTATGTCGGAGACACTTTCGTGATTTATGTCTGGGGATCCTGCTGTTCAGAGTGATAAATTGTGTTGTTTATCAATGATTTCAAGGGCATGTAAACTGAAAAATACAAGCTTTTCTTATTTAATGTAAAAATAGTTTATTTTGGTCAATTCCAAGTTTTAAAGGTGAAAAACGGCATTTTCGACTAAAAACAATAGCGAGCGCTAGTGACCTAAGCAGTGGAACCCAAACATTTCACAACAAGAGAATCACCTAAGAATTT
>Ga0126336_10001800_pt1 | contig 11670 bp, 5 predicted proteins | sample SidCmetagenome_FD_92530 | JGI IMG/M metagenome (GOLD analysis project Ga0126336, IMG submission 92530) | Coral microbial communities from El Islote,Puerto Morelos, Mexico - Siderastrea C C metagenome | ecosystem: Host-associated > Invertebrates > Cnidaria > Coral | place: El Islote,Puerto... | reverse complement strand
CCGCCGTTCCCTTTGTTTTATGATCAGCCAATCAAAAAAATAGATTTTTTCCATTATCCCAGAGTCTCTACTGGCGCCCTCCCGCTGACCAAAAAGCCAGTGGACTCTGGGTACGAGATTGGTCTGCGTTATGAGAACGACTCGTGAAGCTTCCCATGATCCTACGCTTCACGGAGGAGAGTCTGCGCAGAAGTCTGGACTAAGACCGAATCACCAGTCATAGTCTCCCACGACTAGATAAGCTTGGAAATCGCAGATTTTCTCGCCGGTTGGTGTGTAGTGAAGGCCTTTAAAACATGTAGCACAGAAAAAACAAGGATCTTCACACGCCAGCTCATCGTTTACCGTCACCCACCTGAAATAACAGTACATAACAGTGTTGCTCGATTGGCTGTTTAAAGTTTTTTTTTTGCTAGCTTAGCTTTTGCATTTGTTGAACGGTGTTTTCCTGCGGTGCTGTTTCTTGTCAGTACTGTCCGTTGAGGTCTACGGACACCAAAGGGACACGCAAAGCGTCCCTATCAAAGTGGGCTCTCGGAATTAAAGTAACAGACATGTTTTATCAATACAAGGACTAAAGCATACATTTTATGAGCAACAGAACATTACAGACGGGAGGGAGTAAGGAAGGACTCATTCACCATAGTCTTACACCTACCCCTTATTACCGAGGTGGCTTGAGACTGGGTTCCACAATATGTAACGTATAATGCAGGTGTACACAATCAATCGCGTACCCAGAGTCCTCAGGCTTCTTGGCCAGCGGTCGGTCGCCAGGAGAGACTCTGCGGTACTGAAATTTTTACCGCAGAAATCCTGCAGTTACCGGTTCTTACTTTTGTTACAATAAACAGCCGGTGGAAACGAAAAAAAAAAAATCACCACGCCAGTCTCTCTCGGCGACCACCCGCTGACCAAGAAGCCTGGGTACGAGATTGACACACAATGGGCCTTTCACTTGTTTACCGAGGAATAACTTAGTTTCTCTATGTAAGCGAGTTATCAAGTGTTGTCGGTTAACTACACTGTGGGCAAATTACTGGTATCCGGCTAACTGGTATAAATTCGTTACCTTGCAGTGTACACATCACACACGCGGCACCGGAGTCTCTTTCCTCGGTGTTTAAACACTTGTAGTGGATATTCGTTCGCGTTTGGCTCGTCGTCTACATCCAGAAGTCTAAAAATCCAGAAGTCACAATCAACTGAAACCAAATTCAGCCCGAGAAACACGATACGTTGGTTGACTAAACGAATGGATAACAGACCGACCGAAGAAGTGGACAAATAAATGTACATATAGACGATGGCAAGAACGAAGTGAAAAAATGAACAAAACTAAGAAAGGAGAAAAAACACGAAAGAGTGAACAAACAGAAAAGCGCGTGAACGGACGAACGAACTTAGGTTTTACCAAAAAAATAATCTTCTAATAGGCAGAAATTCAAGTTTGATACCTACCTGAGATCGGTAAATATCATTAGATGTTCACAATTCCCCTGATGGCAATATAAATATGGATATCCTAATTTGATCTTCAGGTCGTCAAACACCACATCCTCCATGCGTTTACTGGTGAATAATCCGAGTTCTGGACACTTCCTTCTCTGAGGATCTTTGGCCCAGTCTATAATCACCCTTATTAAGCAAAGAGAAAACACGGACAAACCAGAGTCATTGATGCATTGAACAGGCCTTTTGAAACAAACTGTCAGTTGACTATAATGGAGGGCAGAATTGTTCTTTTCTTGTCAATACAAAACCAGTGGTAAAATATTGAAGAAACGACGTACAACGTGCTGGTTGCAAAGTCCAGCTGTGGGTGTGATCGTCTAAAGTTTGACTTACAATTGCCATCCAGTCAATTTCCCTCACGGGAATCACAGCATTTATTCATTCGTTCTTGGTGAAATTAATCACTCACGTGACAGTTTGTTGCAAAAAGCCTCCTGGAAGAACGTTTTAAGTGCATGTTTAACGCCACGTTTTACGTTTTTTTTTTGCTGTATATTTCTAACTTTTGCGTCATCTCTGGATGAAATCCTTAAGTGTGCCCATTCAGACCCAAGGTATTGAACAGTAACTTCCCTATGGTGTAATATGCTATGCTGTAAGAATATGGCTGTAGCTTTTCAGTCTGCTAATGAAATACGGCAATTCAAATGAAATCTATCGAGCAGAACTTTCGTGTTGTTCTAACTTATTTTGTTCTTATTTTTGAGTCTGTGAGAGCAGTACTTTCCTGTAGGGGTGGGCTGATAAAAATAGCAAGTACAAGATATGCCTAAAAATAACGATGTTCTTGCGCGGTATCAGTGATTTCAATACTTTTGAACATTGTTCACGTGACCACTCAGAGGTAAGTTACGTGTATATTCCTCGCTGTGTTCCTCGGAAATGTTTGCTTCGTTGAAGCAGAATACTCTCAAGCGCGAGCAATGTTGTGTCTTTGTGAAAATTGCGACCTGTTTGTTTATGCACCGTTGTTTAGCACGTTTTCCAGTTTCCTTAACTGGCTGGGTTCAACTTTGACTGACGACGTCAGATCAGACGTTATGACATTGATTTCGATTTCGAATGCCGAAAAAACTGCCAATTATCAGTGAATATCGTACTTGTATCCGATTGACTTTAAACACTGGCATCGGCCTACCCTTACTTTCGATAGTTTACACCTAGCCTTAGCACTACATTTTTTGCGTTTTTGTTTCTAATCCGCAAAAAAAGTTCTTTCGGTCACAAACAAAGCGAATTATAAATTATTAGAAACAAAACATTCAGAAAAAAGGTATGAAATTGCAGTCGGTACACTACAAGTATTTTTCTGTTAAAAGCTTAAAAGAAAAGGATGGTCGGAGGGTACTCCCTTAACGTATTATACATCCGCCTGTTGTTTGCCTGTTTTCGACTGTCTGTACTTAAAAAAAGGGAAGGATGTTAGAATTCCACATAGAAGACAACTTCCTGAAAATCGCAGAAATTAATTCCCAGCCAGAAAAACCAAATTTTCTCAAATGCAAAAAACACACAAAATCACCCTTTCGCAAAATTGAACTCCCGCAAAATTTAGTGCTGCACGGCATTACTTTCTTGCTGGTATCGCCCTCGACTGATTACGTCACAAAATGAAGCTTGAGTGTGACGTCATAACATCGATATCGATAGCAAATATCGAACAAATTGTCAGATATCGGTAAATATCGTACTTGTATCGAATCGACTTGAAACACTGGCATCGGCCTACCCTTACCTTCGATATTTTACACCTACTACTTACTTGCTGTTGTCTCTTGACAGTGGATCTCGTCTATCATTGTAAAATACTCCCTCGATGAAAAAAAATCCGGACTTGAACTGCTCCTGGTAATCCAAGCAACACGAAATGATGCATGTTACTTTAAAATCTACGCAATACATGTTGCAAAGTGATAAGGAGTGATTTAGGACACTGCTCAAGTTTTATGCACACTCTTTGAACAACCACAGGGTATAGAAAATATTGTTAGGAAGTTTAAAAGGAATCATTTTTATTAAACGTTTTTGCTAGTCTTAATTAAGGGTTTACGCTTAAAAGTATTTCTTGTTTACAGTTTGTTCGTAGTTTAAGGTCATTCAAGGTTTAAGCTAGCCCACCTGGGCATTTCCTTAGTTTTTGAGTTGTACTGTCTACTGAAAGGATTTGTTGAATTTCGGTGTGGTATCTAAGGTAGGCATGCTTGAGAATTAGAGCTGACCTTGGATTTTACCTACATGAAGGTTCCTGTTTGGGTTTATAGTCCAACCATGTAGTTTTATCATCGAGCTTTTATTGGTTGTCTCCCACATGTCACTGTCGAACATGTAGGTCTGTTTCACACGCTGTGTTAAGCAACAGGAAGAGAAGCAAAAGTTCCCACGGTCAGCTAACCCAAACATGTCTATAATTTTGGCATAAAAGAAGCTTGATTGTAGCTAGTAGATTACTAGAATCAGTGGAAAAGTTGGGAAACTTTGGAACTTGGGAAAAGTTGGAATAAAGAGGCTTGCCTTGCAGAGTCTTGGTACCTCTTCGTATTTACCAAGCGAGTCGCTGCCCTTAAACTACCAACAAACTGTAAACAAGAAATACTTTTAAGCGTAAACCCTTAATTAAGACTAGCAAAAACGTTCTAATAAAAATGTTTCCTTTTAAACTTCCTAACAATATTGTCGCAAATGTTGAAGAACTCGGTGAAGAGGACAAAAAAAATCATGTTTTTTTTTATGATATATGAGTTTTTGCATACATTGGGTTTGTTTTCATAAGCCTGATTTCGATCCAGCATGTTGCTTCCTTACATAGACAAGAAACTTTACCCCACATTGTCTCTCATCACACAGGGTTACCAACAGTTACCTTGCAAGAGTAACATCCCATCCATGTTGAAGCAGTGATAATCCCTGTTCTTATACATCAATATTGACGCATCTAATTTCTACTTACAATAACACTACTCGATCAAACACAGAGATCAAGAGAATAAAGGGATTGATCATCAACGATAAAATGTTTTGATGTTTTATTAAATTCTCCCAATTAGAATAATACAAAATATATGGTGAATAGTGAGGGGAACATGAATGTTGATATTGGCTAGCCTACAAGCTGTACCAACCTTAGCTGCTGACTGTGATATTTGATCTGGATTATCACTCTGATCTCCCAGTATCATGCCATCAGCCGGACAGAAAATCTTGTCACGTAATTCTGTGAGGCACTAACAAGAAAAGTTCTTTTTTTAGTTTAACAGAGGTCATTTATCTTTACAAACGAGCTTTCACTAATACAATTATGAAATGAAATAGCCGTGCGAAAAGCCGAAACCTGGAGCAAACGTGCGGAGGCCCCCCCCTCCCCCGCCAGTCTTTCTAGTTTTTTCTCCTCGCTTGCAGCACTGTTGATAGCTCGTGCTCTCAGCTACAAATGTATTTTGTGCACCCTCTCAACTATCCAGAAAGGGACTACTAGCAGTCTACAAGTTCTTTCAGCAGCTTAGGACATACATTAAAAGGGCTGTGTCACAGCAGTCCAGTCCAATTTGTTTACTTTTTCCAATTACTCACCCTCACAAATGTAATTACTCAGTACGGAACGTAACGTCAGGGAAGAAATTACTTGCAAATGACAAAATCACAGCTTCATGACATACACATAATTATGTATCACGAGCATTACATTTAAATTCACAAACAAACTTTGAAAAACTGTTAGGCTGAACAGTTTTCAAAAACCCCAATTGCAATCCGAGTGAATCCTCTTTAATTTGGCCCATCCGTACCTTCTTTTGTATTTAACTGCGGTGTAATTTAAACCTTTCGTCAATGTTCTAAGCGGTTACGTTTATGTTAATGGTCAATTTGGCCGCCAGGTTCTAGTGGCTGAATTTGGCTAAGTTTCATGACTCAGCTCCTTTAAATCCCTTTTTTTGGTGGGGGTGGGGGGCAGGGGGGGGGAGCTTTTCCCAGATTATGATCTTGCATCTTGTTCAAGGTTCTTACTGTATTAACCATGCACAACTTCTTCAATAACTGATGCTGTTCTTTAGAATGTTGACTTTGTTACCTGACTTCCCAACAATAGAAATTCTTGAACCTTGTTTTGCTAAAGTGAGCAGGAATCAGAAAACACAGTGAATACATTTACCATCGTTTAATGCTGTCATCACCTTTCTAGCTAGGCCAACAAACAATTAGCTTAGATTGGTTACCAAGTTACATGTAATGGTCACCACAAAACGTTTAAAGAATTCAAAAATTTTATCATCATTAATTTTATTTCCTAGCAGTCATGAATGTGAGAGATAAAAAATCAGGTCCCAGGGACAAATCTTAAAATAACAGTCTTTAGTATGATACTCTATGTATGAAGTCTATTACACCAAATTATCTACTGAAATTTAAAAATACCAACCTTTCGTGGATGATGAATACCAACTGATAAGACCACTTCATTTAATTCAATCTCTTGAAAGGCTTGGGGTTCTTTTGTTCGCCCTGATTCCTGTAAATAACTTTCTGTAATCAAGCACTGACCACGGCTTAAAAGAACGCTTATGCACAGCCTATGAAAACTCAAAATGTTGCTATTTAATGAAACATTACAACTTTCAATATATTATTGCTCCACCTCCTCCCAGTCCCCCTATCCTGTAAATTGGAAAATAGTCCAGCTTTGGAAATGTTGGTGTACGAAAACATTGTACATAGTAAAGATTGCAAGAGACACAAAGATGTACTAGGTTGCACAATCTGTAAATAATAAACCTTTGACTTTAACAGTAATGTTCATGCTGTCCTTCAAGTTTGGTTTTGGTTTGAGGTTTGTTAACTTTGTGTCCTATATTTATACCACTACTGGAATATTTTAATCAAAATTAATGTGGTTGTGACTTATCACACTTTAAACATGTAATGTGATTCACTCAGACAGGTTATTGTTTACTCATTCACTAGCCATGCAATTAGCTAAAAATATTTAAACTTTTACCAAACTGAATGGCCAATCAATAAGCAATGCCCCCTCCTACTGGCCAACTATAAATTAAGTACAAATCCATCTTAATGAATAGACAGTGGATTTGACACTGTGCACTTTGAAAATTTAACCAAATGAGCCTGCTTGCCGGCTACTTTTCTGGCGCTGGAAATGTTACTACAGAAATATACTAAAGATTGAAGGGTTTTATGCATGCATATAATTATTATGATTTTTGGAAAAAGAATGAAACAGTAGACTTCAAACTGGTCCACACTTCAACAAAATGCAGATACGTTGTGCTAAAACATTCTCCATAATTATATACTAATTTTTTTGGTCAGAAGGCTTAAACCATGGCAAACACCCAGAACAAAAATTATGGTCATGGCTACAGCATGATTGTTTTTGATTTTGTCTTCGGGTAAAAAATTGACAGCAATCCAGTGTTTAGAACACAAAACCTACAGTGCAATGAAAAACTAGGCAAATTTGGAGTGTTAATTTTTATTTTGTATCCACCCCCCCTCCCAAATTAATTATACACCCCCTTTGCATTAAATGCCTCAGTTACAAACAATAATGTACTAGGTTTAAATACATGGAACAATGTAGCAGCTTACTTAAATGATCTAACCTTAATTATACATTCAAGTCAACCACTGTACATGTAGTTATGAGCATATCATATTATTCTTTAAATTTGGCTTTGGTTTGAATTTTGTCGCCCTAATGTCTCATAATATTATTAGAACTTTATAAATACCTCAAGTTAGAGTATTATTATATAAAAACGTCAACCCAAAAGCAGCTCTGAAACACAACAGACTTTAGGTACAGAAAGGGTATACGAATTCCATTTTCTAGCATATTTGTTTTCAGCCACAATTGTCAAATCTACTTTTGCTGCAATCTGGGGCTGTCAATAATATTGTTTCAATTCTGAGCCCCCACCTAAAAGAAACTAGTTTTCTCAGGATTCCTTTTCCATTTCCTAAGCTACTTTAAAAATCAGAGAAATCTCTGACAATCCCACTCCTGGTAAGAGCGTTCTCTTTGGTCAAGTGCCTCAAATTTTCTCAGTGCAATAAAATAGTCAGATGATTCCTGACACAAATAATGATGGACTGAATAGAACAAGTCAGATAATTATGTACCTTGACTAGGTAATTCACTTCCTTTCTGTGTACTGTGAGTTTTCCCTTTCTCTCTTTCAGCAGTCTGTGATATCACAACATATGACACAGTGATTACAGTCATTATTCTACACTGCAGTCACTATCTCAATTTTGACTGGCTGTGAGCACAGTACTAATTCCTGCTAGTTACACAACTTTTGTTACATCACTTCTACAGACAATAGTGCTTTTATGCATGTAGAAGTGATGCAGTGACAACTGTAGGGTAATTATTATACACTGAAGGAACTTTGCAGACTCACTTTTTTACATATAATTTTAAGCCTTCCAAATACATTTTTTACCAACTTGAAGGTTGAACCAGACTGGAATTGCATTCTGTCAGTCAAAACTTTAAGTTTTATAAACAAATGGTTTAGGTTGGTTCTGGCAAAACCTCACTGTAAAGACTGTGAGCTTAAAATTAATATTTAAGTCGTTTACAACTTGACTTGTTGTTCAGTGTTTAGTTTCATAAGAATCCTCTTGTCTTTACCTTCATGTACATGTATGCTCAAGTGCAGCTTTAAGTACATGTTCTAACAATAATAGTTTGACCATGTACCTACAGCTATGCTTGAGCATATTATTTGCATACTTTGCTAATTGTGCAAATGCAAATTTTCCTAGTGAGCAAAAAGCCCATTAGATGTATCTTATGTCATTCTTTAGTTAACCTCTTAAAATCCTCCTGGGAAAGCAATGCAACATCACTTAATTAAAAATTTAACTCTTTGTGCTGTAACTGTCTGATGTGTGTAGTTAAACGTGTGTTTGTTATAAAGGGTTGTAGCTGTTACTGTATGTCAGTTGACTAGCATAATGATATACTCCACAATAATAATAATAATAACAATTTATAATAATAATAATAATAATAATAATAATAATAATAATAATCATTTATTTACTTCTAATGTGCATTTTACATAAAATGATCAAAAGCACAGTAGAGGGGACTTTTCCCCTCAGCTACTACAGTTTTGACACGTTAATAAAGTTATTATTATTATTATTATTATTATTATTACAGTACAATATGTAAAGAAATAACTATGCTAAATACTAGAACCAATAAATAACTTAAGAGATACAATATTATATTTATTATATTTAATATAATAAATCATAAAAATCCTAAATATCAAAAGCTAATTTAAAAAGGTGTGTCTTCAGGGAAGATTTAAAAGCACTTAACGAAGAGATGCTGCGTAACTCAGCCGGAAGCGCATTCCAAAGTTTGGGCGCAGCCAAACTAAAAGTTCTACATGTATCACCAAAGGAAGGTGCTAAGCATTTCACCCTTGGGAAAAACTAAAACAGTACTTGCACATGAAGGCAAAGAATACCTCAAGGAATGAAGCCCTACTCCTTCAGGAATCTGATCCTTGAAAATATCAATTGATTCTAGACTTTCCGTTTCTGCAGGACACTGAAAAATAATGATAGCAGTTTTTATCCTGTAACAGAAAACAATAATTGCCATTGCCTGAATACATAACTACCCTATATCCTGCCTATATTAGATAATTTTTATCACAAAACATGGTTGTGACTAATAATAATTTAATAATAATTTATTAATTTGCTATAGCACCTTTTAACATATGAACAATCAAAAGCGCTTTACATTCACAACATACTAGTTAAAATTTATAAAACGAATCTATGATACTAACGATACTTTAGCCATTAAATTTTACTCCCTGGGAAGGGGGAGGGGGGTAAACCCTTACCTTTTAATATACTAAGTTTTACCAATCAATTACCAAGCAATCTTTTATACATGCTTTCCACATTGTCATTTCTGCCAATTTTTGGCACGCTTTGATATACTTTGCGTAAGCCACCATTTCTTCCACTTTGCAGCCAATTTCGTGACCCTTTCATATACTAAATTGACAATTTTCCCCCCCCTTTAATATACTACAAGATTCAAAAAGGCATCCCTTTCATGCAGAGCCTTACCGTATAGCCCACTATAGGGAGAATGCCCCCCCCCCCCGATTTACTCTATGACTCAGGTTATTGTCCACTCACTCACTAGCCATACAGTTGGCTAAAAGCAAAATTTTCACAAACTGGATGAGCAAACAAGTCATATATCTCTTCTTACTGTGCTTTTCATTGACACTACAGATGTGAAGTTCTTGAAAACTGACCTGATGAATGAACAGTCATACTCTATTTTGCACTTGTCTTCATATCATCAAATGGTTTTTTTTTTGTTTTCTCATTCAATATTAAATTAGCCATATAGTAAGCTAAAAATATAAAACCACTTTGGCAGACTGTACGTCAATGTCATGTCGTGTCATGTCAGATCTCTTCCTAATGGGCTTTCCAATAACACACCAACTCTTTAGTTCAAATTGACCTTATTTATGAACAGATTAAATTCTACACATTATATTGTAATGTTGTTGTGACTTATTACACTTTATAGCTGCAGTGTATGCAATGTTTTGTGTCACTCAGTACAGGTTACTGTTTACTCATTCACTAGCCATACAATTAGCCAAAAATACAACACTTTTGCAAACTGAATGGCCAGTCAATGAGTTGTGTCTTCTCTCACTGAGCTTTTATGTACAGACACTACTGTAACTCTAAATTTTAAATTTTTATCTAGTAATTAATTCATACATTACATTTTAAACTATACAATGTATATGTATATAGCCTGCACACAGGCTCACTTCAACAGGCAACACCCCCTAAACAACCCCGGGGGGGGGGGGGTTCTTCCTTATAAGCCAAAGGGTATGGTTTTTGTGCCTTTCTGCCTTTTTGGTCTGAAAAAGGGTATAGATTTTGACCATTTTGGTCTGAAATAGGGTTAAGGTTTGTGCACTCTGATATGGAATCTGGTATGGGTATTACAAGATGCTATCTTTTTATTAATTTTCTTCTCCTAAGAACTGTGGTTTGATTAACGTTGGGAATTTGAAGCCCTTCTATAATGTTTGCGCAAACGAAATAGGGTTAGGGTCTGGTCTCAATGGGGTATCACATTTTGGGTTAGATCTGAAATAAGGTAGGGAAAATCACATATTTTGGTCTGAAATGGGGTAAGGGTTTCCAGAAGCGCACCACACACCCCAACCCAAATCTTCAGGAAGTACCCCCCGGGTTAAATTACAACAATTTATAATGGCAATACATGTAACTTAGAGGAACAGGCAAAATTAATAATAATGTTTGAATTGAGGTCCACATCAGCCGTTAGCTGCCTTACTCACCTTTTTCAAATAAAGCATGTTAACCCTATTCTGCCTGGGGGGGGGGGGGGGACTTTGCCCCCTTGCTTTTTTTAATTAAATTGGTTGTTTGCGTTTGTGTGGGGGGGGGGGGGGGGGGGACATTGTGCCCTTGCTGACTTTAAGGAATTACAACTTTTATACGTCTAGATGAATAATCACCACGTCAATGACGTGTCTATGATGATTGACATTTCCATAGCAACTGTCTTCTCTGAAGGGTATTTTGACTATTTTCGGTCTTTTTTCCGTCTTTATTCAGGTTTTCCCCCTTCGTTTGAAAGAAGAAGATAATTTTTTACTTTTGTGTGCTTGTTTTGACTAAGTATGTTTCTTAGAACAAAATCATATATTTTTTGGTGATGTCATTGTTAGCTGTATGACTGCAGGTTTGGGATTCAAGATGGTGGCCTCAAATTCAAAATGGCAACTTTGTGACGTTATTATGACATCGCGACACGTCATAATTGACATGTCATAGGCCCAATCTGTTACGCTAATGACGTGCTACAAACGTGCCAAATTTCATCGCAAGAGCTTTAATACTTTTCGAGATCTATGGTGCCCCCCCCCCCCCCCCCCCCGCCAAACAAAATCAAAAAACCCCAACAGGAGGGAAACGGGGATGAGGGTTATAAAAAAGAAGGATGAAAAAAATAATTTTTTACTTTTGTGTGCTTGTTTTGACTAAGTATGTTTCTTAGAACAAAATCATATATTTTTTGGTGATGTCATTGTT